>ENA-OQKO01000639-OQKO01000639.1-human-gut-metagenome-genome-assembly--contig:-NODE-639-length-30516-cov-5.598934_pt1 | contig 30516 bp, 26 predicted proteins | sample MGYA00242777_ERZ504796 | MGnify/ENA primary metagenome ERZ504796 (study PRJEB26092, sample SAMD00036404) | human gut metagenome | host: Homo sapiens | study: EMG produced TPA metagenomics assembly of... | reverse complement strand
TGGAGATGTGGAAAACAACTGATCAACTAGGCACGTGAAGCCTTGTTTATCAAGATGACAGCAGTTAAAGCTGACCGGATCCGCAATAGCATTACAATTAACGGGATTCCGGAGAGCATGGGTAAAGGACGTTGCGGTGACTGGCTGGAAAGCGTGCAGGACTTGGGTATTTCCAGAAACCGTTACTGGGGAACACCACTGAACATCTGGCAGTGTGAATGCGGACATATGCATTCCATCGGAAGCCGTCAGGAACTGTTCGAGATGAGCGGTGACGAAAAAGCCAAGACAGTAGAACTTCATCGTCCATACATCGATGAGATCACACTGAAATGCCCGGAATGCGGTGGAACCATGCATCGTGTACCGGAGGTTATTGACTGTTGGTTTGACTCAGGAGCAATGCCTTTTGCACAGCATCACTATCCATTTGAAAATAAAGAACTTTTTGAAAAACAGTTCCCGGCAGACTTTATCTCTGAGGCTGTTGACCAGACAAGAGGATGGTTCTACTCCCTGCTTGCTGAGTCCACAATCCTGTTCAACCAGGCTCCATATAAGAACGTTATCGTTCTCGGACATGTACAGGATGAAAATGGCCAGAAGATGAGTAAGTCCAAAGGAAATGCAGTTGATCCGTTCGATGCACTTGAAAAATATGGTGCAGACGCGATCCGCTGGTACTTCTACATCAACAGTGCTCCATGGCTGCCGAACCGCTTCCACGGCAAAGCTGTTCAGGAAGGACAGCGTAAGTTCATGGGTACTCTGTGGAATACCTACGCATTCTTTGTTCTTTATGCAAATATTGACAATTTTGACCCGACAAAATATACTTTAGATTATGACAATCTTCCTGTTATGGACAAATGGCTGTTAAGCAAGCTGAATTCTGTAGTGAAGACTGTCGATGACTGCCTTGCAAACTACAAGATTCCGGAAAGTGCAAGAGCTCTTCAGGAGTTTGTAGATGAGATGAGTAACTGGTATGTAAGAAGAAGCCGTGAACGTTTCTGGGCTAAGGGCATGGAGCAGGATAAGATCAATGCTTACATGACTCTGTATACTGCTCTGGTAACAATTTCCAAAGCAGCAGCTCCGATGATTCCGTTCATGACAGAAGAAATCTATCAGAACCTTGTAAGAAGCGTTGATAAAGACGCGATTGAGAGTATTCATCTCTGTGACTTCCCGAAAGTCGAAGAAGCATGGATCAATAAAGAGCTGGAAGACGATATGGAAGAACTCCTCAAGATTGTTGTTCTTGGACGTGCAGCAAGAAATACTGCAAATATCAAGAACCGTCAGCCGATTGGTACAATGTATATCAAAGCTGACAAAGAAATGGGTCAGTTCTATACAGATATCATTGCAGATGAGCTGAATGTCAAAGAAGTGAAGTTCGCAAATGATGTCGAATCCTTCATTTCCTACAGCTTTAAACCGCAGCTTCGTACAGTAGGACCGAAATACGGTAAACTTCTGAACGGTATCCGTACAGCACTTGCTGAGATCAACGGAACAGAAGCGATGAACGAGCTGAGATCCACAGGTCTTCTGACACTGGATATTAACGGAAACAAGGTAGAACTTTCTGAGGAAGACTTATTGATCGAGACCGCACAGACAGAAGGTTATGTAACAGAAGCAGACGGTGATATTTCTGTAGTTCTTGATACAAATCTGACACCAGAGCTGATTGAAGAAGGATTCGTCCGTGAGATCGTCAGCAAAGTACAGACAATGAGAAAAGAAGCTGGATTTGAAGTTATGGATAAGATTCATATCTATGCAAAAGACAATGACAAGATTCTTGAGCTCATGAAGAACCACAAAGAAGAAATCATGTCTGAAGTACTGGCAGAGGATATGACTCTGGGCACAACCGATGGCTATGTAAAAGAATGGAACATTAACAAAGAGCCAGTTGTTCTTGGTGTTGCAAAAATGTAAGAAGCTCATGCCCGGTAAATATACCGGGCATGATTTGCAAAAATTGGGGGAATAAAAAAGCGCAGCATTGCTGTGTGATTAAGGAGGAAACGCAATGATTGACAAGCAGTTTAAAAAAGAAGCTTTCAAAGAGAGCGTAAAGGAAAACGTTAAATTTCTTTATCGTAAAAAACTCGAAGAAGCTACACAGGAACAGATTTTCCAGGCTGTATGCTACACTGTAAAAGATGTTATCATTGATAACTGGCTGGAAACACAGAATGCATATAAAGAGCAGGATCCTAAGACAGTTTACTATATGTCCATGGAGTTCCTCATGGGACGTGCTCTTGGAAATAACCTGATCAACCTGACAGCATACAAAGAGGTAAAAGAAGCTCTGGATGAACTTGGTCTGGATCTTAACGTGATCGAGGATCAGGAACCGGACCCGGCACTTGGTAATGGTGGCCTGGGACGTCTGGCTGCATGCTTCCTGGATTCTCTTGCAACACTGAATTACAGTGCGTATGGATGTGGTATCCGTTATCGTTATGGTATGTTCAAACAGCAGATCAAAGACGGATATCAGGTAGAAGTACCGGATAACTGGCTGAAAGATGGATATCCATTTGAACTTCGTCGTCCGGAATACGCAAAAGAAGTTCATTTCGGCGGATATGTAGATGTTGAATATGATCCGGCAACAGGTTCCAACAAATTTGTACACAAGGGATATCAGGCAGTAAAAGCTGTTCCATTTGATATGCCGATCGTAGGATATAATAACAAGATCGTAAACACCTTAAGAATCTGGGATGCAGAGCCAATCGTAGACTTCGAGCTTGACTCTTTCGATAAAGGTGATTACAAAAAAGCAGTTGAGCAGGAAAACCTTGCCCGCAATATCGTAGAAGTTCTTTATCCGAACGACAACCATATGGCTGGTAAAGAGCTGCGTCTGAAACAGCAGTATTTCTTTGTATCTGCAAGTCTTCAGGCTGCTATTGATAAATACAAAAAGAACCACAAAGATATCATGAAACTGCACGAAAAAGTTACTTTCCAGATGAACGATACTCATCCGACAGTAGCAGTAGCAGAACTTATGCGTATCCTTATGGACGAAGAAGGACTTGGATGGGATGATGCATGGTCTGTAACAACTAAATGTGTTGCTTACACAAACCATACAATCATGGCAGAGGCTCTTGAGAAATGGCCGGTTGAGCTGTTCTCCAGACTGCTTCCACGTGTATACCAGATCATCGAAGAGATCAACCGTCGTTTCATTCTTGACATTCAGGCTAAATATCCTGGAAATTATGACAAGATCAAGAAGATGGCAATCCTCTATGATGGACAGGTAAAAATGGCTCATCTTGCAATCGTTGCAGGTTACTCTGTAAACGGTGTTGCAAAACTTCATACAGAAATCCTTAAGAAACAGGAACTGAAAGATTTCTATGAAATGATGCCGGAGAAATTCAACAACAAGACAAACGGTATCACACAGAGACGTTTCCTGCTTCACGGAAACCAGCTTCTTGCAGACTGGGTAACAGATCATATCGGACCGGAATGGATCACAGATCTGTCTCAGATCAGCAAACTGAAAGTTTATGTTGATGATGAAAAAGCACAGCAGGAATTCATGAACATCAAATACCAGAACAAAGTTCGTCTGGCAAAATATATCCTGGAGCACAACGGAGTAGAGGTAAATCCACGTTCTATCTTCGATGTACAGGTTAAGAGACTTCATGAGTACAAACGTCAGCTTCTGAACATCCTGCATGTAATCTATCTGTATGACCAGATTAAGAAACATCCGGAAATGGATTTTTATCCAAGAACATTCATCTTCGGTGCAAAAGCATCTGCAGGTTATGCACGTGCTAAGAAAATCATTAAACTGATCAACTCTGTAGCAGATGTTGTAAACAATGATGCATCTATCGAAGGCAAGCTGAAAGTTGTATTTATTGAGAACTATCGTGTATCCAACGCTGAGATGATCTTTGCAGCAGCAGATGTATCTGAGCAGATCTCTACAGCAAGTAAAGAAGCTTCCGGTACAGGTAACATGAAGTTCATGCTGAACGGTGCACCGACACTTGGAACCATGGATGGCGCTAACGTTGAGATCGTTGATGAAGTTGGCAAAGAAAACGCATTTATCTTTGGTCTGAGCGCAGACGAAGTAATCAACTATGAAAACAACGGTGGATATGATCCGAGAGTTATCTACAATACAGATGATGAGATCCGTCAGGTGCTGACAGAGCTTGTTAATGGAACGTTCTCCTCTGATACAGAACTGTTCCGTGACCTGTACAATTCTCTTCTTAACCAGAATGGTGGAGAAAGAGCAGACCAGTACTTTATCCTTGCTGACTTCCGTTCTTATGCAGCAGCACAGAAGAAAGTGGAAGAAGCCTACAAAGATGAAAAAGGCTGGGCTCGTATGGCTATGCTGAACACAGCATGCGCTGGTAAGTTCACATCTGACAGAACTATCCAGGAATATGTGGATGATATCTGGCATCTGGACAAAGTTTTCGTAAAGTAAAAACTCTGCAAAGGGGACTTTGCCAGTCCCCTCTGCACACCCCTGGGCAGAAAGGCAAAAAATTTCCAGATAACATAAGACAGAAGGAAAGTATAAGATATGCTTGGCTCCTGGATTGTGGTATGGGGAAGTGTATCCTGTGTGGGGACAGATAGATGGAATAAATAAAGGGAATCTGGATTTTCAGTAAAATTGAAAATTCTGATTCCCTTTTTTACATAAGGTCGGATGGGGTGAATGTGGATTGCTACCAGGTACATCCGGGAGCTGTGTGGATAAGTTCTGCCAGATATGTGCGGATTTCGTCCATCTGGCGGGCTGTATCGGGATTGCTGTATGGGATGCGGTCAATGATTCGGTTCAGGTAGTTGTGTTCTTGGATAATATCGAGGCTTGCGCGGAAATAGATATCGCTGAAGTAGGCAACGTAGGATACCCAGTAGTCCATTTTGGTAACCCGGTCAGGGGAGTAGATGCACTGATTTTTAAAGACGGTGTCGTATACGACAGGGGTGATTTCCTGTGCGCCGATTTCTTCGGCAGAGGCTCCCATAAATATCTGAAGGTCGTCTTTCAATTTGACGCGACAGTTGTCCAGCTTGTCAGCATCGCGGATCAGGCGTGCATGAAGAAGTGTACGCGGATTGGTAATTCCTTCAAGACAGAAATCGCTGTGGTGTGCAATGGAGGTTTTGATGATATCATCCCAGGTGTCTTCTGGAACGAACTGGCGGATCATTCCTTCCTCAAATAAAACCTTTACACCGTAGGCAGCGTGATCCATAGTGGTTGGTTCGAAGCTGTCAAAGCGTTTTAACTGTTCAAAACGGCCAATGTCATGGAGAAGGGCGATGATACGTGCAAGTTCAGTGTCTTCTTCTGATAATTGCATGCGATGGCAGATTTCTTCCATGGCATGTACGACACCGTAGGTATGTATGATTTTGAGACGGACTTTATCGTTGTTACTGTCATAGCCATCCAGGTATTTCTCGAATTGCTGTTTTGCATTGTTGTAATTCATAGATATTCATCCCTTTACGTTTTTATCTCAGTATATAAAAATATAAAATGCTTGACAAGATTCGACAGAGAATAAGTACGCCACTGAAATGGTTGGATGGCGATGAATGATTGGTGACCAGCCTGTGGTATAAGCCGCCACAATAAAATGGAATAGAAAAACCCTCGGACCAGCCCTCCGAGGGTTTTCGCATTTGGTGCTTGGAAAGTTTCTAAGCTTCTGATGACATTATAGCATATGAAAAAATAGCTTACAATATGCAAAAACAAGATTCGTTTGACAAGATTCGACAAAAAATGACATCTTTATTGCTTCAAGAGATTTTTTCGGTATTCTCTCGGGCTGCAACCCTTGATCTTACTGAATACTTTTGTGTAATAGTTGGAATCTGAAAATCCGGTCTTTTCAGCAATGTTGCTGATGGATTCTTTTGTATTCAGGTATTCCAGGCTTCGCTCGATTCGGTATTCTTTAAGAAAAGCGAAGAGTGTAGTATTCATATGTCGCTTGAACAGGCGGGTGCATTCGCTTTCACACAGATGTATATTTTCGGAAATATCTGTAAGAGTGATCCGGTTCATATAATTCTGCTCTATATACGAGAGGATTTTACGGATACGTTCATACTCTGTGAGATCAGATGCGGGAGATACAGCCTGAAGCGGAAAATGCTCTGCCAGCAGTTTCCACATAGTCTGCATATGTATGGAAATATCCAGCTCATAGAAATCAGGCTTTTCTTTGTCCAAGGAGATGACTTTCAGCATATGGTCGCGAAAAATCGTATGCCAGTTTTCAGAATAATCGATATGCATGGCACATACGGCAAGATTCTGTATGACAGGATCTACATATTTGGTACAAATCGTACTCTGAAAGAAGCCGTAGATCAGCTTGGAATCAAAGGTGATCGGAATATAAGAACAGTCTTCCTGATCCTCCATTTCACCGGAATGTAGTGCATTGGAATTGCAGAAAATAATGTCTCCTTCCTTCAGATGGAAGGAACGATTATTCACACGGTAATGCATCGAGCCTTTTTTTATATAGGTGATTTCAATCTCCGGATGACAGTGCCACAGGAAGGAATTGGAATCATACTCTGATAAACGCTGGTAACTGACGAGAAACGGAAAATGATCGCTGCCGTGTTTTTTTAATTCTTTTTGAAACTGATTTGTGATGATCTGCATGGACTCTGGCCTCCGTTAAGTAGCGTCAAACGCATAAAATTACAGATAGTGTTCTTTTATTATAGGCATATTTTTATATAAAACGCAAGATTTTACCATTTTTTCGCAGATTAATTAAGGAATTTTACTATAGATACGTTATAATAAAATTACAGGATGTATTTAGATCGTAAAAAATATAAAGGAGAATGAAATCATGAATTTACCGGAAACAGCAAAACTTCAGGAAATTTACGGGGAAACAGAAATCAGCGGAGCACGTTTCAAAAATCTTGCAGATAATTTTTCAAAAATCTATGGACAGGATAAGGCAGAATACTTTACAGCACCTGGAAGAACAGAGATCATTGGTAATCATACAGATCATAACGGTGGTAAAGTAATTGCAGGAAGCATTAATCTGGATACGATAGGGGCAGCTTATCCGAATGGAACACAGGTGATCCGTATCACAAGTGAAGGATACAGGGATGAAATCGTAGTTGACCTTACAAAACTCAGCAAGAGTAATTACAAAAAAGGCACAGCAGCACTTGTAGCAGGAATGATGGAAGGTGCGCAGAAGAATGGTTTTGAAACAGGTGGATTTGATGCTTATGTCAGCACCAATGTTATTGCGGCAGCAGGTGTCAGCTCTTCTGCTTCTTTTGAAATGCTGATCTGTACGATCATTGATTACTTTTTCAATGAGAGCAAAATGTCCTTTAATGATTATGCCAAAGTAGGTCAGTACGCAGAAAATGTATACTGGGACAAGGCATCCGGAATGATGGATCAGATGGCATGTGCAGTTGGTGGTCCGGTACTGTTTGATTTTGCAGACAGAGATAACCTGAAATATAGCAAACTGGATTTTTCCTTCGGAAAATTTGGATACAGACTTGTTATTGTAAACACAGGAAAAGGTCATGCAGATCTCAGTCAGGAATATTCTGAGATCCCTGGTGAGATGAAAGCGGTTGCAAAAGTACTTGGTGTGGAACTTCTTCATGAAACAAATGTAGATGCACTTCTTGAACACTGCAATGAAATTGAAGATGACAGAGCCGTCCTTCGTGCACTTCATTTCTTTGGAGAAACATCACGCGTAGAAGATGCTGCAGATGCGATTCATCACAATGATTATGACAAGTTCCTTGAACTGATCGATGAGTCAGGAAAATCTTCATGGGAACTTCTTCAGAACTGCTACACAATGAAAGATTTTCATGAGCAGAAGATTACCAGAACACTTGCATTGACTCAGCTCTTCCTCAAGAAGATCGGGGCAGGTGTATGCCGTGTTCATGGAGGCGGTTTTGCAGGTGTTATCGCAGCAATCGTGCCGGAAAAAGAACAGGATAATTACGTAGAATATATTTCCAGATTTGTTGGAAAAGAAAATGTATATCCGATGGACATCCGCGCGATCGGAGCAGTACATATTGGATAATATGAAAGATAAACGACAACAGTTGATTATCTTTTGAAAATTATTAAAATACATACATAAAAAACATAAGGTATCATAAATACAGACAAAGGAGAGATTCTTTGAAGATCATTTCCTATATTTCTGTATTTATGATACCTTTTTTATACCAGTGATTTATTCTTTTCAAGCATTTCGTAAATGATATTTTGAGTATAAGTTCCGAGATGCTTCTGATCCTCTTTGGAAAGTTCTTTTACATAGATCGGTTTACCGTATTCCAGAACAACATGTGTGGATTTGATCTTTGGCATATGTGCCTCAAAAATTTCTGCGGTATTGTTCATCGCCATCGGGATGATCGCACATCCGGATTTGCTGGCAATTTTGAAACTTCCCTCATGGAACGGAAGGAGTTCCAGTTCATCCTTGTTTTTGTTCCGGGTTCCTTCTGGGAAGATGCAGATGGAGATGCCGGATTTGATCTTTTCAATAGCGGTAAGGATGGTTTTCAGTCCCTGTTTGATATCCTTACGATCCAGAAACAGGCAATGCAGATAGCGCATCCAGTTGGAAAGAAGCGGATATCGTTCCATTTCTTTCTTTGCAATATAACCGGTACGGATCGGGCAGCCACTGTAGGAAAGCACCATGTCAAAGTAGCTTCTGTGATTACCAATATACAGGACTGGCGTGTCTTTTGGGACATTTTCTTCACCGATTATCGTGACCTTGGTTCCGGCTTCCCACAGAATAAATTTAAAAACTGCCTGGATAATACGAAGAGAGCTGATCTCTTTTGTTCGCGGTGAAAATTTTCCGATGATCCATTCCACGAAAAGGATTGGAATAGATAAAATCAGAAATCCAATGACCGTGATGGCAACAATAACTAAACGAATCATAATGAATTCCTCTTTCTGTCAAAAAGATGTCCCGCATAGCAAGACTCTGGTACAAGTATAAGTGATTTTGCAAATACTTGCAATAAATGTTTTATACTCTGCATAGAATACATACTGAAGAAATCTAATACCGGGAAATGAGAGAATTTATGAAAAAAGCAGCTTCTCTGCTGTGTCTGGCAGTGCTTTTTCTTATGTTGGGCGGATGTCAGATGATACGGATCGAGGAAGAAAATAAAACACCACTTGCATATACCGTGATCGAGGATTCCCAGATTCCGGAAGAAATGCAGGAGCTGATCAGAGAAAAGAAGGAAACAGAATTTCAGATTGCCTATCAGAAGGGAACGGAGCTGTTTCTGGCAAAAGGGTATGGTCGACAGATGAGTGGAGGATACAGCATTCAGGTAAAAGAACTTTCTGCATCTTCAAATGCAGTTTTTTTTGAAACAAAACTGATCGGTCCGACGGAAAAGATTCAGGGCGGGGAACCGTCATATCCGTATATTGTGATAAAGACAGAATACCGGGATGGTCCGGTGCAGTTTCAGTGAGACGGGAGGATGGAATTGTGGAATTAAAAAAAGAAGATATTCAGATATTAAGGACAAAGAGCAAGGCATCCAGCCAGGTAACATTTGATGTGGATTACAATGTACCGGATGTAAAACCGGACATTGGACGTATGATTCAGAATAAGGGGGAGATGACAGTAGAAGAAGTGCGCCTGAATGAAGGGCATGCATTTCTGAAAGGAAAACTGCAGGCAGATCTTCTTTATGTCGGTGAGGAGGATGGCAGGATCTACAGTCTTTCTGCAAATCTTCCAATGGAAGAGACACTGAATCTGGATGGAATAGTCAACGGGGATAAAATGTGCCTGAAATGGGAAATTGAGGATCTGAGCATTCATATCATCCATTCCAGAAAAATGAATATTAAAGCAGTGGTTACTTTTTTTGCTTCTGTAGATGAGCTGACAGGAGTACGGCTTCCGGTATCTCTTGATGATGAGACAGTATCTGTGCAGAAAAAAACAATGCGTGTACTGAGTCTTGTAATACATAAAAAGGATACTATGCGCCTGAAAGAGGAAATAACACTTGTATCGAACAAACCTAATATAGCAGAGCTGCTCTGGTATACAACAGAAGTTCGTGGACTGGATCTCAGACCGGAAGAAAACAGTGTAAAAGCCAAAGGAGAACTTTTTATTTTTGCATTATATACAGGTGATGATGAAAGTGGAACGCTCCAGTGGATAGAACATTCTATACCATTTAATGGAGAGGTGGAGTGCTCAGGCTGTATTTCGGAAATGATCCCAAATCTGGAAGCTGCTGTGATCAATCAGACCCTGGAGGTAAAACCGGATGCGGATGGAGAAGAAAGAAAGCTTCAGGCAGATGTTGTACTGGAACTGGATATGAAGCTTTATCAGGAAGAAGATCATGAGGTCATCATGGATGTGTATACACCGTTTCGTCAGTGTATGCCAAAAGGTCGGAAAGAGATACTGGAAAGTCTTCTTGTCCGTAATTTCTCCCGATGCAGGATCGCAGACAGGATAGAAGTCAAAGAGACACAGGGGAAGATCCTTCAGATCTGTCACAGCCAGGGCAAAATAAAAATAGACAAAATCCAAATCGTTAAAGATGGAATTCTGGCAGAAGGAATTGTACGACTAAAAGTGCTGTATATTGTAGAAAATGATGAAATGCCGTTTTATTCCATGGAAGCAATGCTGCCGTTCAGTCACGTAGTTGAAGCCAAAGGCATTACAGAAAACAGTGTATATTATCTGCATACGGAACTGGAACAGCTTTCAACGACAATGGTAGACAGCAATGATATTGAGATCCGGGCGACGATAGGACTGAATGTGCTTGTGATCCAGTGCAGTGAGGAGATGATCCTTGAAAAAATTGAAGAAATTCCACTGGATCAGGAAAAAATCCGGAATATGCCGGGAATTACAGTGTATATCATGAAACCAGGTGATACATTGTGGAATATTGCGAAAAAATTTTATACAACGGTGGAGGAGATCATGCAGATGAATGATCTGGACGGGGATGAGGTATCTTCCGGAACACCACTTCTTCTGGTGAAAAAAGTCGAAGAATAATATTGAATTTAGTATGAAAATCGGCTAAAATATAGCCAGATCATGTTTGTATACAAAGTACAAAGGAACGAAAAGTACAAAGGATGGAAGGTGAATTTATGCGTTTACGTGCAATGGCCAAGATTAATCTGGGACTGGATGTTCTTCGCAAAAGAGAGGATGGATATCATGAGGTTCGAATGATCATGCAGACGATCCAGATGTATGATCTTCTGGATATCCGGAAGAAGGAAGAACCGGGGATCTCCTTATCTACCAATCTTCCATATGTCCCGTCAGATGAAAGAAATCTGGTATATAAAGCAGCAAAACTTCTTATGGATGAATTTGATATCAAAGAAGGCCTTTCTATGAAGCTGACGAAATTTATTCCGGTGGCAGCTGGTATGGCTGGAGGAAGCTCGGATGCAGCTGCAGCATTTGTAGGAGTGAATCGCCTGTTTCGTCTTGGATTAAGTGAAGAGGAACTGATGAAGAGGGCAGTACAGGTTGGTGCGGATGTTCCGTATTGTGTTATGCGTGGAACTGCACTTGCAGAAGGAATTGGAGAGAAGCTGACCAGACTTCCGGGACTGCCGAAATGCTATGTGTTGGTTGGTAAACCGGGAATCAATGTTTCCACAAAACTTGCCTATGAAAATCTTCATCTGGATCAGATTCAGTCGCACCCGGATATTGATGGAATGATCAGTGACATTGAGAATCAGGATCTTCACAGTCTTACTGCGAAAATGCAAAATGTTTTTGAACCGGGAATCATCAGTCAGTATCCGGTTATTCAGGAGATTAAAGATCTTATGGAAGCGAACGGTGCGCTTAAGGCAATGATGAGCGGAAGCGGACCGACCGTCTTTGGAATATTTGATGACCGCAGTAAACTTCGGGAAGCTACGGAAGCGCTTCGCAACAGTCATCTGGCGAAAACTGTATTTGCAACACAGATATACAATAAAAAGTAAGAAAGGGGAAGTACTTATGATAAATGATTTTTCTGTAGACATGAATGAATATCTGCCATTACGCGATGTTGTATTTAATACACTCCGTAAAGCAATTTTAAAAGGTGAACTGAAGCCAGGAGAACGACTGATGGAAATTGCACTTGCAGAACGTCTTGGTGTCAGCAGGACTCCGGTAAGGGAAGCTATGCGAAAACTGGAACTGGAAGGTCTGGTTGTGATGATTCCCCGAAGAGGTGCACAGGTTGCCAATATCACAGAAAAAGATCTGAATGATGTTCTGGAAGTTCGAATTGCTCTGGAAAATCTTTCTATTGAAAATGCATGTGCACGTATGACAGAGGAACAGCTGGCGGAATTGTGGAAAGCGGCCAAAGACTTCGAAGCAACTATGGCAGAGGGTAATCTGGTCAAGCTTGCAGAGGCCGATGTGGCATTTCACGAAGTGATTTATAAATCTTCTGATAACAGAAGACTGAATCAGGTATTGAATAATCTTCGGGAACAGATTTATCGTTACCGTGTGGAGTATCTGAAGGATGAAGAGACAAGAAATCTTCTCGTCAAAGAACATGAAGAAATTTACGAAGCAATCCGTAATCGTGATGTAAAACAGGCACAGGAGATTTCCTATCAGCATATTGAGAATCAGCGGGAGGCAATCATACGGTCTATCCGTGAAGAGACACAGAACCGACAGGTTCATAAATAGAACGGTCAGCAGTGTCTGCACACATAAAATCTTATAATCTGGTTATTCTAAAAGAGATGCATAAAGTGTATCTCTTTTTTTATTCTCAATTTTATTATAGCAGTTATCTGCCTTCAGGAGGAAATGATGAGAGAAGCAGTAGAAGGATCAGTAGAAGGATCAGTAAAAGAAACAGAGCAGATCAGGATTTCGTCAAATCTGAGGGATAATGAGATATATATCCGAAAGCAATGCGAAAATTGTGCAGATATTCTGGTACGTCCGATGCGACTGGGAGAAGATCGTAAAGTGGACTGCCTTATGGTTTATATTGAAGTTACGGTATCGAATATGATGCTGGATGATTCAGCGATTGGAAAAATGATCAATCATTTCTGGAAAATACCGCCGGAAAAAATACAGGAATTTCTCAAAAATAACAGTCTGGGCATTGCAGATGTGCAGAAACTGGAAAATATGGATGAAGTTTTTGGAGCAATCCTGTCTGGAAATGCAGTGTTTTTTATAGATGGTTACAATAAGGCAATGAAAATCTCCAGCAAAGGGTATCCGGATATGGGAGTCTCTGAGGCAGAATCAGAAAAGGTATTGCGTGGTTCCAGGGAAGGTTTCTCGGATTCAGTAAAAACAAATTCTGCGCTTGTACGCAAAAGGATCCGTGATACCCGAATGAAAGTAGAAGAATATCAGAGTGGAGTCCGTTCCAATACAACGATTCAGATACTGTATATCGAAGATCTGGTACATGAAGAACTTCTGGAAGAGGTCAAAAACAGGCTGGAAGAATACAAAATAGATGGAATTCTGGACAGTGGAATGCTGGAACAGCTGACTGAGAAACCCTGGTATTCGCCTTTTCCGCAGTATCAGGTGACGGAACGCCCGGATCGGACGGCACTGGAACTTCTCAATGGAAAAATCGCACTTCTGTGTGATAATTCTCCGTCTGCCCTGATCCTGCCAGGTGCATTCAGCAGTTTTATGGAGAGCAGTGAAGACTGGTATCATCATTTTGAGATGGCAACATTTCTTCGAATACTGCGTTATCTGGCATTGCTGACAGCAACATTGCTTCCGGGATTGTATCTGGCAGTGATCCGGTTTCATACACAGATATTGCCAACGAATCTTTTGCTGTCTTTTGCAGATGCAAGGGAGGGAGTACCTTTTTCAAGTGTGACAGAACTGGTTTTACTGGAACTCGCTTTTGAACTGATACGGGAAGCCGGAGTCCGGGTACCAGGTGCACTTGGAAATGCAATCGGAATAGTAGGCGGCCTGATCATAGGAGATGCGGCAGTCAGTGCCAATCTGGTAAGTCCTATTGTTGTTATGATCGTAGCACTTACGGCACTTGGATCTATGGTCATACCGGATGAAGAATTTGCAGCTGCTTTTCGCCTGCTGAAATATGGATTTTTGATTCTGGGAGGCTATCTTGGAATATATGGAGTTGTCCTTGGCATCTATCTTACAGTATCACATCTGTCAGGCCTGTTGAGCTTTGGAATACCGTATCTGGTGTCTTTTGTGGAAGAACAATCCGTTAGACAGACAGGTAATGGTATTTTTCGAATACCTTTCAAAGCCAGAAAATACAGGCCGGTCTATGCAAGAAAGGAACAGAGGATCCGTCTGAGAAAGATCTCAGACAGGAAGGGGCGTGAGTCATGAAGTATGCAGAAAACAATCGTATATCACACAGACAGTTGTATTATCAGATTATACTTTCTTTTCTTGCACCACTTCTGATCTGTATTCCGGGATATAACGGAGAACAGGGACTGTCTGGAGCAGTGGGCATCATGGCTGCAGTTCTGATCCTTTTGCTGTATGTCTTTTTTCTGATGAGAACTTCTTACTGTTATGCAGATCCTGTAAAAATAATGGGAAAGCTGAAAGGCAGCCTGTTGGGAATCTTTTTTTTAATATATCTGATCATGACAGGAGTTTATATTCTTTCACTTATTGAGCAGATCGTACCGGTGTGGGCAGTATCAGGGATTGCAACCGGATGGCTGATTTTCTGGGCGGTTGTAGTCTGTGCATATGGTGCAGATCATGGGATGCAGCGCAGAGGGCGGATGGCCGGTGTCTCGGGAGGAATTTTTTTATTTGTGATCATACTTATGCTGCTGTTGTGTATCGGGCAGGGGAATGCAGAATATTTGAAAGAAATGCTGCGGGAAAGTCGATTGTGGGGAAAGGAGATCGTTTACAGCACGTATGATGTGGTGTGTGCTTTTTCGGGGATCAGCCTTCTTCCGTTTGTATTGCAGAATGTTGAAAAAAGAGGAAATTCCGGAAAAATCGTAACATCGGCCATTCTTACAGTCAGCGGAATTTTACTGCTTATTCTTTTTATCCTGCCTTCTGTATTGGGGTGGGGACGGATACAGAAAGAACTTTATCCGGTCCTTCCGCTGATGGCAGGAGCAGACCTGCCGGGAAATGTACTTGCCAGGTTTGATGTACTCTGGATTGGTTTTTTATTGTACGGGCTTTTTTTTGCACTGGGAAGCTGTTTCCATTACGGAATCCATATACTGGATACGGTGCATCTGAGAAGCGGAAAATACTGGTTTCCCATAGTAATTTATGCGTTTTCTTTTGTCAGAATAGATGACAGAGGGATCGCAGATTTCTACAAAATGTATCTGGGAACATTTTTTGTTCCGGGACTGGTGCTGATCCAGATCTGTCTGCTTTTCCGGGGACAGAAAAAGAGAAGAAAAAAAACAGCTTCTGCAGTGGCTGTTTTAATGGTATTTATTCTGAGCTGTACCGGTTGTGCCGGAATAGAACCGGAAAAGAGAATGTATCCGCTGGCTATGGGAGTTGATGTGTCTGAGGGAGAATATATTCTGACCTATGCAATGCCGGATCTTCCCAGAGCGACCGGTCAGGGAAAAGAGGAAGAGGATGGCAATCAGACACTCCAGGTCCGTGGGAAAAGTTTTGAGGAAATAAAAAGTCGTTATGAAAGATCCCAGGAAAAATATCTGGATATCGGACATTTGCAGATACTGATACTGAGTCAGGACCTGACTGAAACCGATATGTGGAAAGATTTTTTTGAATATCTCAGAGAAGAACCGCTGGCAGGAGAAAATATATATGTATTTCAGACGCAGGAACCGGAAAAACTGCTGGGCTGGAAGGAAGGTGGAACATCGGTCGGAGAATATATTACAGGTCTTATGGAAAACCGAATGGACAGAGAACAGAAAAATGGTGTGACTCTGCGGCAGGTCTATTATCAGTGGTATCAGAATGGAACTTTAAAGAAACTTCCGAAAATTACACTTTCCGAAGATCAGATCCAGGTCTGGCTGGAATAATATGGCGATTTTGGGGAATACTTCTGAAAGAATATTATTTTGCAAAGCAAATAACAAAAAGAAACAGGAGGTTCCGGGATGAAACAGATATACAAAAAAGAAAACAGAATCCTGCTCTCTATGATAACAGGAATGATAGTCATCAGTCTACTGTGTGGAATACAATGGAGGGGATCGCAGAAAAATGTTCTGGCATGGTGGGGCAGTATTTATCCGGAGTTCTGTTTTTCAGAATGGGATCAGTATGGCTGCGATGTCGAAAAATTTCCATCAGAACAGAGGCCAAAGATATCCTTCTGGCTTGCGAAAGCTATTGAGAGGTGGTAAGATATCGATATGTTCGGAAAAGTTCATTTTACTTTTTCGAACATATAAAACAGAACTGGAGAATTACATATGAAGATAGATAGAGATGCACCGATCGGTGTGTTTGATTCCGGAGTAGGTGGCCTGACAGTGGCACGTGAGATCATGCGTAATCTTCCTTCGGAAAAGATTGTTTATTTTGGTGATACAGCCAGAGTTCCATACGGCAGTAAATCCAGAGATACGGTTATTCGCTACTCCAGACAGATCATTCATTTTCTGAAAGAACAGCAGGTGAAAGCAATTGTGATCGCCTGTAACACAGCAAGTGCATTTGCGCTTGATGCGGTACAGCATGAACAGGATATACCGGTTCTTGGTGTGATTGGAGCAGGAGCAAAGGTTGCTGCAGAAGAGACGGTCAATAAAAGAGTTGGTGTGATCGGTACGGTCGGCACAGTTGGCAGTGGAATTCACGAAGCTTATCTGAAGAAACTGGATCCGGAAATTACGGTGATCGGTAAGGCCTGTCCGCTGTTTGTACCTCTGGTAGAGGAAGGCTGGCTGCATGATCCGGTGACCGTAGAAGTTGCAAACCGATATCTGCAGGAACTGAAAGATAAAGATGTGGATACACTGATTCTCGGCTGTACGCATTATCCGCTGATCCGATCTACGATCCGGGAAGTTATGGGAGAAAAAGTAAGACTGGTAAATCCGGCGTATGAGACGGCTTTGGAACTGAAGAATCTTCTGCAGAAAACAAATATGCTCAGTACCGGACAGCAGGAAGAGGAATTTCCTTATCGATTTTATGTAAGTGATCTTGCAGATGAGTTTAAGGAATTTGCCAATTCGATTCTTCCGTATGATGTGGAAATGACTAAGAAAATTGATATTGAAAAATATTGATAATTATCAGAATCAGGAGAGATATATGAAAAAAGATGTACTTATACATGTACGCGGACTTCAGATGATGGATCCGGAAGAGGAACAGGAACCAATCGAGATCGTTGTCCCGGGACAGTATTATTATCGAAATGGAAGCCATTATCTTCGTTATGAAGAAATGATGGACGATACGGCAGAACCGACGGTCAACTATATCAAGATGTCGGCGCAGGGAGTGGAAGTCCGCAAGCAGGGGCAGGTAAATGTACATATGGTTTTCGAACAGGGTAAGAAAAATATGACATTTTATTCTACACCGTTTGGAACACTTCAGATGGGGATTGCAGCAACCGGTTTGGAATTGCAGGAAGAAGAGGATAATATTCATCTGAAAGTTGATTATGCACTGGATATGAATGAGGAACATGTGGCTGACTGCTATCTTACGGTTCAGGCACAGTCCAGAGATTCGGAGAATCTTATATTGTAATAAGTATTGATAGAACTAAAGAGAAAAAAGAAATGCCTGGGAGATGATTCTCTCAGGCATTTTGCATGTGTCCTTATTTGTTGCGTAATCTTTTGAAAAAGCCTTTTTTCTTAGGAGCCGGTGTTTCCAGGGAACCACGGATTCCTTTAACGCCAACGATATATAAACCGCTGACTTCGGCCTTGACTTCTTTTTTGACCGGAATCTGATCAAAAACTTTTTCATCTGCGATCAGAACGGAGATCTTTGGTCCGACTTTTGCTTTAACGATTGGCAGTTTGGAACGGCGCATCAGCTTCGGTGCCTGGTCGATCACCATCTGAGGAAGACCGGATTCTTTTAACGGAAGTCGCTTCTTATCAATAATCAGCATAGAAACGGTTTGCTTAGCAGCTTCAATCTGGGCCTGCTGTTCTTCTTGTTTCTTCTGAGCCTTTTTTCCAAAGAAATAAAGAGCTATCAGAGCAGCGATCAGAACGACCAGGATCACAAGAAGGACGATGGTAAGTGTACTCATAGATACCCTCCTCAATATGTAATTTACAAACTTATGTCATGCGAATTATATTCTAACATCATTTATTACAAAAGGCAAACAAATTCATAAAATTCCATAAAGAACAGGAAAAGTTATAGCAAAGGGACAGAGAAACAGGTATAATAAATTTACGGTTTTTAGAAAAATCTGAAAGATAAATTTATTTGTGGGTACACTAAGAATTACAGAACAAAGGTCCTGGAGAGTTAGTATGGAGAAGAAAAACGACAGAAATAAAAATACCAGTCAGAATAAACTGTATTCAGATGAAATAAAAGAAATGGAACGTTTGTCAGAAGAGCAGGAAAAGGCACTTCGCGAGAGACGCCAGGCAAGAAAACACCGCATAAAAAAGCAGGAACGAAGAAAAAAAATGATCGTATTGGGAAGCATGGCCGTTGTTACCGTAGTGGTAGCAGTGAGTGCAGTCACCGGAATCGTCAGTTTTGTGACCAGAGAAAGCAGGCAAAGTCAGGTTTCATCAAAAAAATCAGCAGAAAAGGACTCATCGGAGCCGACTTTGACAGATTCGGTGAAACAGAGTCGTTCAGATCTGGAAGTGGATGAGAGAACCCCGGAGGAAATTCTGGCAGATGCGAAGCTTCTCGCAGTACAATATGATTATGACAAGGCAATCAGCCTGCTTCAGAAATACAGTGGCTATAAAAAGAATACAGAAATGCAGGATGCGGTAAAACAATATGAAGAAATAAAAGCTTCCTGTAAGTCCTGGCCACTGGAAGAAGTTACACATGTTTTTTATCATACACTGATAAAAGATCCATCTAAAGCATTTGATGGAGACTATAAAGAAGCTGATTACAATCAAGTTATGACAACGATCGATGAATTCAACAAGATTACAGAGACTATGTATGAGAAAGGCTATGTCATGGTCAGTATCTATGATATGGCTAAGGCAGATGCTGATGGCAATATAACAGAAGGAGAGATCCTTCTCCCGGAAGGGAAGATTCCGTTTGTTCTTTCACAGGACGATGTCTGTTATTATCATTATATGGATGGTGATGGATATGCATCGAAGCTGGTTGTTGATGAGAATGGAAAAATCCGGAACGAATATATAGAGGATGATGGAAGCGTTTCTGTCGGAGATTATGATATGGTTCCACTGATCGACCGTTTTGTAGAAGAACATCCGGATTTTTCATACAGAGGAGCAAAAGGAATTGTGGCACTTACCGGTTATAATGGTATTTTAGGATATCGTACAGACCAGAGCTATGAGACACGTCCGGATGATCTGGATGCCAATAAGGTTGAATGGCTGGATGCACATCCTGATTTCAGCCTGGCGAAAGAAAGAGAGGGCGCCAAGAAAGTTGCAGATGCCATGAAAGCAGAGGGATGGCTTTTTGCAAGTCACACCTGGGGGCATCAGAATGTAGGGCAGATAGGACTGGAAACACTTCAGACCGATACCCGGAAATTCAAAGATAATGTAGATCCGCTGATCGGAGGTACAGATATCATTATATTTGCGTTTGGTACAGACCTCTGTGGATCGGAGGATTATCACGGCGATAAATTCGAATATTTAAAAGGTGCAGGATACAATTATTTTTGCAATGTAGATTCAAGTAAATATTATGTACAGATAAGAGAGCGGTATTTCCGTCAGGGGAGAAGAAATTTGGACGGATACCGTATGTATTACCACCCGGAGCTTCTGGAGGATCTTTTTGATGTAAAGAGTGTTTTTGATCCGGTAAGACCGACACCGGTGCCGCCAATGGCATAACTGATAAAAGGGGATAAAGAATGAAAAAAAGAGCATTAATACTTACAGCAGTACTTACTGCAGCAGCACTGACAGGGGGAAGTGGTTATCTGCCGGTTACAGACGGCATAAGATCTAAAATGATACAGAACGTTTATGCAGATGCAGAGGATTCAAAAGAATCTGCAGACACAGAAACTTCTGATTCTGTGCTTGATCAGGCAACGATCATGTATCAGCAGTATAATTATGATGAGGCAATCAAATTGCTGAAAAAGCAGGATGATTTTACAAAAAATAAAGATTACATGGATCTTGCTGCAAAATGCCAGATTGCGAAAAAATCACTGGTTGAATATCCTCTTGAAAAAATCACACATGTATTTTTTCATACATTGATCGAGGACACATCCAGAGCATTTGATGGAGATTCAAAATCCGGAAATTATAATCAGGTCATGACAACAGTCAGTGAGTTTAATAAGATCATTCAGATCATGTATGACAAGGGCTATGTACTGGTAAGTCCACATGATATGGCAACGGTAAATAAAGACGGTACGATGAGCAGGGGCAAGATCATGGTTCCGGAGGGTAAGATTCCGTTTGTCCTTTCGCAGGATGATGTCAGCTATTACCATTATATGGACGGCGATGGCTGTGCATCCAAACTTGTACTTGACGAGAATGGAGAGGTAAAGAACGAATATGTTGATGCTGACGGAAATGTTTTAGTCGGAGATTATGATCTGGTACCGCTTCTGGATTCTTTTATCAAAGAACATCCGGATTTTTCCTATCATGGACGTAAGGGAATCCTTGCGATGACCGGTTATAACGGAGTACTGGGATACAGAACAGACAGTGCATATAAGACCGGCGAAAACCTTCAGGATGACCAGAAGAAATTCCTGGAAGATCATCCTGATTTCGATTATGACCAGGATGTAAAAGATGCGACCAAAGTGGCAGATGCCATGAAGGCAGAGGGATGGGAATTCGCAAGCCATACCTGGGGACATATGAATGCAACAGAGCGTTCTGCTGAGGATCTTAAGACAGACGATGAGAAATGGAAAGCAAATGTAGCCCCGATCCTTGGAGATACAGATATGATCATCTTTGCGTTTGGTGCAGATATTGGTGACTGGGAAGGTTACTCTTCTGATAATCCGAAATTTCAGTATTATAAGAGTGCGGGTTATGACTACTTCTGTAATGTAGATTCCAGTCAGTACTTTGTACAGATCACAGATCAGTATTTCCGACAGGGAAGAAGAAATCTGGATGGTTACAGAATGTATTATAACCCGGATATGCTGAGCGATCTTTTTGATGTATCTGAGGTATGGGATTCTTCCAGACCGACACCGGTACCAGAAATGTGATATGCAGATTTGAAAGGAGTTTTATTATGAAGAAAAAAACAGTTGCAGCGATGTTGGTAATGTGCATGGCTTTATCTGCTACAGCATGTGGCGGATCTGATACAAAAGAAACTAAAACCGAGACAACACAGGATACAGGGGATAAAAAAGATTCTGCATCCTCAGATAAAAAAACATCTGCTTCGGCAGTCAGACTGGTGTCTGTTTCTGATGTTTCAAAATATGTTACGATTGGAGAATATAAGGGACTGACACTGGACAGATCATCGGTTACTGTAACGGATGATGATGTACAGGCAGAGATCGATTATAATCTTGAAGAAAACGGAACAGAGGTAAATGACGGAACAGTAGAAGAGGGCGATTCGGTAACGATTAATTTTACCGGAACGATAGACGGAAAAGAATTTGATGGGGGTTCTGCAGAAGATTATGATCTTGTGATTGGCGAGGGCGGAATGATCGATGGATTCGAGGATGGAATCATTGGCATGAAAAAGGGAGAGACAAAAGAACTGGACCTGACTTTCCCGGATGATTACTATGAAGAATCTGTTGCCGGTAAACCGGTTGTGTTTAAAGTTACGCTGCAGAAGTTCACGCGGCCTTCCGAACTGAATGATGAGTGGGTAGCTGCCAATACAGAATACAAGACAGTTGACGAGTATCGTGCAGCTGTCAAAAAAGAACTCGAAGAAAATGAGACAAAATCGGCAGATTATGATCTTTACAGTAATGCCTGGAGCGAAGTACTCGCAAATTCTGAAGTAAAAGAATATCCGGAAGAAGATGTGGATAAGGCGGTTGAAGCATACAAAAAACTCAATGAAAATTATGTCAAAGAAGCAGGTATGGAAATGTCTGATTTCCTTAAGGCACAGGGAATGTCTGAAGAAGATTATGAGGAAGACTGCCAGCAGTATGCAGAATCCAAAGTGGAACAGAACCTTATTGTTCAGGGAATCATGGATGCAGAAGGACTCAGCCTTGATGATGACGATATACAGACATTAAAAGACGAACTGTTATCAGAATATGGTTATGAGAGTTTTGATCAGCTGGTTGCATATTATGGTGAACAGGAAGTAAATGAATCACTGGCACTGATGCGTGTGGAACGTTTTATAGTGGATAATGCGACAGTAAATGAAACTTCTGCAACAGAAGCTGATGTGGCAAATGAAGATGCAGATCCGGAAAGTGAAGACACAGGAGTTGATGCTGCAGAAGACACTACAGAAGATAATGCGTCAGAGGAAGATAGCAGTGACACTGCAGAAGAAAGTGAGGAAACTGCATCGGAAGATGATGTGGCAAATGAAGGATGATCATAAAAAATGGAAATGTTTTTCAGGAAGATGGAAGTTTTCGCAAGGAAACACTTTATATCAGAAATCACAGACTGACAGAGGCATTTGAAGCAACCTCTGAAGAGGAAGTTATAGATGCCGAGGGTCTTATGGTGATTCCCGGTCTTGTGGATATCCACAGCCATGGAGCATATGGGGAAGATTTTTCTGACGGTGATCCGGAAGGTCTGAAAAAAATCTTAAGATATGAGAGACAAAGTGGAATAACATCATATTGTCCGACTTCCATGACACTTCCGAAGGAACAGCTTAAGAAGATTTTTAAAGGGATCAGGGAAGCAGAAAAGTCCGGCGATGGAGCAACGGTTGCAGGTATCAATATGGAAGGACCGTTTCTGGATCCTGTTAAGAAGGGCGCACATGTCGAAGAATGGATCACGGAACCGGATGCAGATTTTGTAAGGGAATTGAATGAAGTATCCGGTGGAAGGATTAAACTGGTAACGTTGGCACCGAATGTCAGCGGTGCGATGGAATTTATCAGGAAAATGCAGAGTGAAGTACAGATATCTCTGGGACATACAGCTGCAGATTACGAATGTGCATCAGAAGCAATGGCGCTGGGGGCGCATCATGTGACGCACCTTTATAATGCGATGCAGCCACTGGCACACAGAGAACCCGGACTGATCGGAGCTGCAGCAGATGATCCGGAATGTATGGTGGAACTTATCTGTGATGGTTACCATATCCATCCATCCGTGATCAGAACAACATTCAAAATGTTCGGACCGGAAAGAGTGATTCTGATCAGTGACTCCATGCGTGCAACAGGGATGAAAAACGGTACATATGAGCTCGGCGGACAGGAAGTAACTGTGAAGGACCGCAAGGCAGTGCTGAAAGACGGAACACTGGCAGGATCTGCGACAAATCTGTTTGGCTGTATGTGCAAGGCAATAGAATTTGGTGTGCCTGTAGACCAGGCGATTTTTGCAGCCACGAGAAATCCGGCAAGAAGTATTGGGATTTATGACAGAACAGGGTCTGTTCATACAGGTAAAGAGGCAGATCTTCTTCTGGTAACAGAGAATTTTGAATTAAAAAGAGTTATCTGATATACCTGCTGAAGTATTGGATCATCATTCACAGAATAACTTGATTTAGTTCAGGAATTGTGATTGTATTTCAGAATTAAATGCGTTATGATAATAAATAGACAAAAAAGTTATAGAAAATACAGCAGGTGGAGTAGATGGATAAAAGGGTATTGCGTGAACGAATGCGCAAAAAGCAACAGCAGATAAGACGTCGTCAGATGATGAAAAAAGGCGCGTATGTTGTGGCTGTGATACTCGTATTCATATTTGTAATACGGGGAATTATTCTTCCGGTCATTAATCGGGTCGGAGGGAAAAATACAGATAAACCGGCACAGGTACAGGCAGAAACAGATACGAATGCGAATACCAATACAGGAGATTCAGGAACTGAGACACAGATAGAAAAAGACACAAATGCAGCAATCCGTAAACCGCTGAAGGGTGCGAGTGATCTGACAAAGGCTTCTCAGCTGACTGCTGGCTGGCATGAGGATGAGAACGGTAAATGGTATCAGAATGTGGATGGTACATATTATGCAGGTGGACTGCAGGAAATAGATGGTTCTACATATTATTTTGGAGACAATGGTTATGCACAGACCGGATGGGTGAGCGTTGGATTTGATGATTACTATTTCAATGATGACGGTACTTATGATCCGAGCCAGCATAAAACCAGAATCGCATTTACGTTTGATGATGGCCCGGGAGAGTATACAGACCAGCTTCTGGACTGCCTGGAACAGAATAATGCACATGCGACATTCTTTATGCTCGGACAGAATGTTGAGAACTGGCAGAGCGAAGTTCAGCGAATGGTAGACATTGGATGTGAGATCGGATCTCATTCCTGGGATCATCTGAATCTGTATGATCTTGATATGGATGCAGTTGCCAAAGAGTTTTCAGATACAGATGCAGCTCTGGAGAAGGCATGTGGACAGAAGGCAAGTGTTGCCAGAGCACCATATGGAAACTGGAGTGATGATATCATTGCTACTGTACAGAAACCATTCTTTACATGGTCGCTGGATTCTCTTGACTGGAGTTATATGGATGTTGACAAAGACTATAATGAGATTATGAACGGAGATCTTACTGACGGTTCGATCATTCTGATGCATGATATTCATGAGCCATCTGTACAGGCTGCGATCAAGATGATCCCGGAACTGGTAGCCAAAGGCTATAAACTGATGACAGTCAGTGAGCTTGCAGCAGCCAAGGGAGTTACTTTACAGAATGCAAACTATTCTGATTTCTGGGACAGTTCACTTCAGAAGGGTATCGTTGCAGGATATAACAGTGGTTCTTCTGACGGAAGCAGTGATGGTACAGCGGTATCAGATGGTACTACCTCAGATGACGGCTCAACAGATAGTTCTGATGTAAGTGATACAGGATCTTCGGACAGCAGTGATGTCAGTGATGGAAGTGATGAGAGTTCCGACAGTTCTTCCGGAGATGACAGCTCAGGAGGCGATGACTCTTCCGGGGATGGAAGTTCATCAGATGACAGTTCCGGAGATAACAGCTCAGACGATGGATCTTATGATGACAGTTCCGGAGACGGAAGTGATTATGCAGATGAGGACTCCGGAGATGGGTATGATACAGGATATTAATTCTATATAAAATAAGAATCCACAAAAGAGGACAAGTTCGAAAGCGCAATCGGACAAGTCCTCTTTTTGTGTACTTGTAATTTCTTATTTTAATTGACGGGAACATTATGGATTGGTATAATATGTCTATAAAAATGCAAAATATCAGCATGATAAATGTGCATAATGCTGATGGGAGGCGCAGAGTTGTAAAGAGTGCCAGAATAAAATAGCTGTTAAGGGAGGTACGTTTGAATGGGAGAGAAGTTGCAGTTTACAGAGCTGGATCAGTATCTGTTCGGACAGGGAACCCATTATGACATTTACAGGAAATTAGGAGCCCATCCGACGATACAGAGGCGTAAGAAAGGTGTATATTTTGCTGTGTGGGCACCAAATGCCAGATCAGTTTCTGTTGTTGGAGAGTTTAATAACTGGAATACACAGGCAAATCCAATGAAGAAAGTCGGACCAATTGGGGTATATGAGACATTTATACCCGGAGCAAAGGTTGGAGATCTCTATAAATTCTATATTATCGGCTATCATGGTGAAGAATTATACAAAGCTGATCCATATGGCAATGAAGCAGAACTGAGACCTGGCACTGCATCCAGAATTGCGGACATTTCTGATTATAAATGGAAAGATACTACCTGGATGAAAAGACGTCCGGAATTTGATGAAATCAGAGATCCTATGGCCATTTATGAGGTACACCCCGGTTCCTGGAAGAAACATGAAGCAAAAGATGAAGATGATCCGGGATTTTATAATTACCGTGAACTGGCACATGAACTTGCTGCCTATGTAAAGAAAATGGGTTATACACATGTAGAACTTATGGGAATTGCCGAGCATCCGTTTGATGGCTCATGGGGATATCAGGTCACAGGATATTATGCACCAACCTCCCGTTATGGTTCTGTTCAGGATTTCAAGTATATGATCGATTATCTGCACCGTAATAAGATTGGAGTTATTCTGGACTGGGTACCGGCACATTTTCCGAAAGATGCACAAGGCCTCGCAAATTTTGACGGTACAGCAGTATATGAACATGAAGATCCGAGACAGGGAGAACATCCGGACTGGGGAACCAAGATTTATAACTATGGCCGTCCGGAGGTCAAAAACTTCCTGATTGCCAATGCACTCTACTGGATTGAAGAGTGTCATGTAGACGGACTTCGTGTTGATGCAGTAGCATCTATGCTTTATCTGGATTATGGAAAGAAGGATGGCGAGTGGGTTGCTAATAAATATGGTGATAACAAAAACCTTGAAGCAATTGAGTTTTTCAAACATTTGAATACCGTTGTACTTGGAAGAAATCATGGAACGGTCATGATAGCAGAAGAATCTACCGCATGGCCACAGGTTACCGGAAAAGCTGAAGATGGAGGACTTGGATTCTCTTTGAAATGGAATATGGGATGGATGAATGATTTTCTTGAATACATGAAATTGGATCCATATTTCCGTAAGGACAATCACAATAAGATGACATTTTCTATGACTTATGCATACAGTGAAAAATATGTCCTTGTCATCTCGCATGATGAAGTCGTACATTTGAAATGTTCTATGGTTAATAAGATGCCAGGCTATCCGGAAGAAAAGATTCGTAATTTGAAAGCTGCGTATGCATTTATGCTGTTCCATCCAGGCAAAAAACTTCTGTTTATGGGACAGGAATTTGGACAGCTGCGTGAATGGAGTGAGGAGAGGGAGCTTGACTGGTATCTTCTGAATGAAAAACCACATCAGGATCTTCAGGAGTTTGTAAAGACGCTTTTACATATGTATACAAAGTATCCTGCATTGTATGCAGGGGACAACGATCCTGACGGATTTGAGTGGATCAATGCAGACGATGCATACAGAAGTATTTTCAGTCTGGTAAGAAAATCTCCTACAAAGAGAAATAACCTTCTGTTTATTGTAAACTTTACGCCGGTTGACCGCCCGGATTATCGTGTCGGTGTTCCAAAGAAAAAACAGTATAAACTGATCATGAATGAACATGGACTTTTGGAGAAACCGGAGGTATTTAAAGCAGAGGCACAGGAATGTGATCACAGAGAGTTTTCGTTTGACTATCCACTGCCAGGATATGGTGTTGCGGTGTTTACTTATTGATATTTTATTGTGAAAGTTAACCAATTTTGCACATCGATAATTATATAAATTTAACAAATAAAATCGTTGCAATTTAAGAAAATATAGGTTATACTGAACGCAACTGAGGAAAATCATTTGGAAACTCAGTATTTACATGAAATGCAGTAAGTTGAACATAAAAAATAAAGATTTTGAAAGGAGATTTACAATGAAAGTATCTAATATTAAAGACATCGAGAAATTTTTTGAAGTAGTAGACAGCTGCCAGGGCAAAGTTGAACTGGTAACAGGTGAAGGTGACAGACTGAACCTCAAATCTAAACTGTCCCAGTATGTATCTCTTGCAAACATCTTCTCCGGCGGAGAAATTCCGGAACTTGAGATTGTAGCATATGAGAAAGAAGATATCGACAAACTTCTCAGCTTCATGATCAACGGTTGATTTTAGAGAGTATAGAGTGGGGACGTGACTGGTTCATGTCCCCATTACCCATATAAAGGGATAGTAACCAGGGGGTATTTTATGCCTCCTGGTCAAATTGCGTTATAAGTTAGTGATATAAAACAAATAATATAAAGTAATTTAGCAATCATTTTGCCCATGGGCAGAAAGAGAGGAAATGCAATCATGGAAAAAACTAAAATTGACATTATTTCCGGTTTCCTTGGAGCCGGTAAAACAACACTGATCAAGAAACTTCTGAAAGATGCCTTTCAGGGGGAGCAGGTCGTACTGATTGAAAATGAATTTGGTGAGATCGGCATTGATGGAGGATTTCTGAAAGAAGCCGGAATCCAGATCCGTGAAATGAATTCAGGATGTATCTGCTGCTCACTGGTTGGTGATTTTGGTGCATCTTTGAAAGAAGTTATCAGCAAATATCACCCGGACAGAATTCTGATCGAGCCATCTGGTGTCGGCAAATTATCTGATGTCATTAAAGCAGTACAGGGCGTAGAAGAAGAAACAGGACTGGTTCTGAACAGCTACACTACTGTTGTTGATGCAAAGAAATGCAAAATGTATATGAGAAATTTCGGTGAATTTTTCAACAATCAGGTTGAATATGCCGGAGCGATCATCATGAGCCGTACAGATATTGTTGACGAAGCAAAAGCACAGGCATCACTGGAACTGCTTCGTGAGATTAACTCCAAAGCAGCGATCATCACAACACCAATCGAGAAACTGGAAGGTAAAAAACTTCTGGAGGTTATGGAGCATCCGGTATCTCTGGCAGATGAGCTGATGGAAGAAGAGGAGGTATGCCCGGAATGCGGACATGTGCATGAACATCATCATGACCATGATCATGAAGAACATGAGCATCATCATCACGATCATGATGAAGAATGCGGATGCGGACATGACCACGATCATGAAGAACATGAGCATCATCATCACGACCATGATCATGAATGCGGATGTGGACATGACCATCATGACCATCACCATCATCATGCAGATGAAGTATTTACAAGTTGGGGTCGTGAGACAATTAAGAAATATACAAAAGAAAATCTTGAGAAGATGCTGGAAGCTCTTTCTGCATCTGATGAATATGGAATCATTCTCCGTGCAAAAGGAATGCTTCCGGCAGAAGATGGAACATGGATTTATTTTGACATGGTTCCGGAGGAAACAGAAATCCGTGAAGGTGCACCGGAATATACAGGTCGTCTCTGCGTGATCGGATCTAAACTGAATGAGGACAAACTGGCTGAGCTTTTTGGCCTGTAATCATAGAGGAGAATACAGACAATGGATGAGATCAAAGTACCGATTTATTTAATGACCGGTTTCCTGGAAAGTGGCAAGACTTCTTTCCTGAGTTTTACCATACAGCAGGATTATTTCCATACGGATGGAAAGACACTTCTGATCCTCTGTGAGGAAGGGGAGGAAGAATACGATCCGGCAATTCTTGAAGCCAATAATACTGTTGTGGAGGTAATTGAAAATGAGGAAGACTTTACAACAGACAGACTGGTTGCCATGGATATTCTTCATCAGCCGGAGCGTGTTATCATAGAATATAATGGCATGTGGCTGGTAAGCAATTTTGAAAAAATGCAGCTGCCGACAGGCTGGGGAGTAGAACAGCAGATTACCTGTGTAGATGGAAGTACTTTCCAGATGTATATGGCGAACATGAAATCCATTTTTATGGATATGATAAAAAATACAGATATGGTTATCTTCAACCGTTGCAAAAAGGAAGATCCACTTCCGACTTATCGACGTGGAATCAAGGTCGCAAATCAGAGAGCAGAAGTTATCTTTGAGGATGAAGAAGGCGAGCTGGGTGATATTTTCCAGGATGAAATGCCATTTGATATGAATGCGCCGGTTATCGAGATTCTTCCGGAAGATTATGGCATCTGGTTTGTGGATGCAATGGATCATCCGGAAAATTATGAAGGCAAAACAGTCAAGTTTAAAGCAAGAGTCATGAAACCTCGCGGAATGGGAAGTAAATTCTTTGTTCCGGGACGTACAGCCATGACTTGCTGTGCAGATGATACTACATTTCTTGGTTATGTATGTAAGAGCGCATATGCGCCGAAACTGACGCCGGGAGAATGGGTAGAAGTTACAGCCAAAGTCGGCATTGAGAAACGTAACGAATACCAGGGTGAAGAAGGTATCGTACTTGATGCGGAGCATGTAGAGCAGTGTGATCCACTGGTAGACGATATGGTTTATTTTAATTAATACAGCGCGGACATTCTGATGTATCTGAACGTAGGTTTGGGAAATCCCCGAAGGGAGTATGACGACAAACGCATTAATATGGGATTGGAAGTGATTGATACGCTTGTGGAGGAATAGAATGTTCC
>ENA-OQKO01000635-OQKO01000635.1-human-gut-metagenome-genome-assembly--contig:-NODE-635-length-30656-cov-28.309738_pt1 | contig 30656 bp, 25 predicted proteins | sample MGYA00242777_ERZ504796 | MGnify/ENA primary metagenome ERZ504796 (study PRJEB26092, sample SAMD00036404) | human gut metagenome | host: Homo sapiens | study: EMG produced TPA metagenomics assembly of... | reverse complement strand
TTCAGAATTTTAGGAGGAAAAACATGGGACATGTAATTGCAGTATCAGGAAAAGGTGGCGTAGGAAAAACAACTCTTTGTGGATTGTTGATCCAGTATTTATGTGAAAGCGGAAAACGTCCGGTCCTAGCGGTGGATGCAGATGCAAATGCAAATTTGAACGAAGTGCTCGGTGTTGAGCCGGAGGTCACACTTGGGGAGCTGAGAGAAGAAATTGAGCGGGCAGGCATAGACCCACGATATCAGATTCCCTCCGGTATGACAAAACAGGCATATCTGGAAATGCGTCTTTCTGATGCGATTGCAGAAGAAGACGATTATGATTTGATGGTAATGGGACGAACCCAGGGACAGGGCTGCTATTGTTTTGTAAATGGCCTTGTGCAGACCCAGGTTCAGAAACTGCAAAGTCATTATCCATATATTGTGGTTGATAACGAAGCAGGTATGGAACATATCAGCAGAGGAATCCTGCCAATGATGGAAGTTGCCATTCTTGTAAGTGACTGTTCCAGAAGAGGTGTTCAGGCAGCCGGACGTATTGCAAAGCTGATGAAGGAGTTAAACTTTAAACCACAGAAAACTGGATTAATCGTGAATCGTGTTCCGGATGGAAAACTGGATGCCGGAACTCTGGAAGAAATTCGAAATCAGGGACTGGAATTGTTAGGGGTTGTGCCACATGATGACCAGGTATATCAGTATGACTGTGATGGAAAGCCGATCATACAGCTTCCGAAAGATTCTCCTGTAAGAAGTGCACTGGGAGAAATTGTAAAGAAGTTGGGATTGTGAGTTGGAGGATTGAAAGTTTGAAGATTGAGTAAACAGAAATATTATCTGATTTGGCATAACTAATTGTAAAGAAAGGAAAATCTTCATGAGAAATCATTGGGCAGAAATAGAAAAATATTTAGAAGACCAGAAGATAGCGCAGGAACTAATTGGAGAACTGAGAGATTTTCACATGCGTTATGAGGTAGAGGATCAGGTAAAGGAACGGGTAGAAAAACCGGATATCCTGTTTTATGGGAAAAAGATTCTGGAAATGTCAATAGCAGCGCTTCTTCAGGGAGATAACCTGTTACTTTCCGGTGCGAAAGCTACAGGGAAAAATGTACTATGTGAGACACTGGCATGGATATTCGGAAGACCGGAATACGACATTTCTTTTCATGTAAATACAGACAGTGCCGATCTGATTGGAACGGATACCTTTATAAATAATGAGGTTCGCCTTCGGAAAGGCCCCATCTACCAATGCGCGGAATTTGGAGGATTTGGAATCCTGGACGAAATCAATATGGCAAAAAATGATGCGGTTTCTGTACTGCATGCCACACTGGATCATCGGCGCAGAATCGATATTCCAGGATATAACAGGATTTTACTTCATCCGGCAACACGATTTATCGGCACGATGAATTATGGCTACGCAGGTACCAGAGAGCTAAATGAAGCATTGGTTTCAAGGTTTATGGTAATTGATATGCCTGAAATGGATGAGGATAGTGTCCTTTTTGTATTAAGACAACATTTTCCAGATGGGGAAAAAAGTGCACTGAAAGCTTTTGCAGGACTGTTTCTGGATTTGCAGATCAAAGCTTACCATGGAGAAATCTCAACAAAATCTCTTGACCTGAGAGGATTGGTTTCTGCTGTAAAAGCAACAAGAAGCGGACTTTCTCCAATTGATGCAATCCAGATGGGAATCATAAATAAAAGTTTTGATGTATTTGAAAAAGAGATCGTAGAAGATGTGGTTTCTACCAGAATCCCATCTTCCTGGACCGGAAAAGACATATGGGGGTAAACTTGTATGGAGGATGTCAGATGGCCGGCGAAACAACTGGAAGAACATCGTCTGGAGATCAGCAATCGTATCAGAAATCTTTTTTGGACAGTCAGTGGTGATTATGATATGGAATTTGAACCGGACACAGAAAAATATGTTTATTCAAAACAAACGGTTCTATATGAGGCAGTGAAGCAGGGTGCCTTTGCACGATATTTTGATCAGAAGAAACTTGGCATGTATTTGATGAAAAAATTACATTTTTCTGCTGGAGAAGATATACTTTTGCCTCTTGCTGGATTATGCATGGATGCTGCTGTGGAGCGTTTTATCATTCGAGAACGTTTGGGAACAAAGGAAATCAGAGAACAGGCGTTCAGAGAATTGGAAAAGGCCGAGAAAGAGCAGGTATCAGACAAAGCTGGAACAGACCTGATTCACAGGATTAGGCTTCTGTATATAAGGCATGTTCTGGAGAACACAGACGATGAGGGAATGGATCCACAGGCAGAGATTGCATTGTACAAGATTCTTTCTCTGAAGGATGCGGAAAATACGGAAGATGTCATAAACGTGATAGATGAGATTTATAATCATGTTCTGGATCCCTCTTTTGAAAAAAAGAATGGAAATCTGGAGAAGATTCTGAATTTACCGGATATGGCATTGACCAATGACGCGTGGCAGGAATGCATGACAGATGAACAGATGGAAGACATCATTCAAAAATATCTTTCTAATCTCAAAAAAAAGATGATGAGTCTGGATATCAGAAACAAAAAGAAAAAAAGATTTTATTTCTCTCCGGAAAATGAAGAAGTTCCGGAAAGCTCGGAGAATATAAATCCACAGGCAGTGCGACGGATACGGGAATATGTGGAACTGAATTACGGAAAATCGTATCTAAGTGAATCGGAGCAGGCCAGAGTCAACCGGAAATTTTGTACAGGAATCCATAAAAACTGTAACCTGTATCTTACAGATGGAATATTACAGAGCCCTGTGATTAAAAATAATCAATACCGTTTTTCTCAGCTTCAGTTTGAAAAAAATAAAGCCTATTATGGAAATAATCACTGGATCATTAAAAGAAATATTTCTGTGTTGGCAGAGTCACTGAAACGGGCCTTTATAATCCGAAAGGATGATTTTGTCAGCAGATCTGATGCAGGACAGCTTGTTCCTGAGAGATTATGGAAAATTGGAAGAACAGACGATGACAAGTTATTTAATAGAAAAAAGAGAGCAGAAGATTCTGAGTTTGTAATAGACGTCCTGATTGATTCCAGTGGTTCCCAGGCTGGCAGACAGGCTCAGGTAGCGGCGCAGGGATATATTATCAGTGAAGCATTAAGCCAGGCAGGAATTCCTCATCGGGTGACAGGATACTGTGCTTTCTGGGGATATACAGTACTTCAGAGATTTCGGGATTATGAAGATCCAAGGGAAACAAATGAAAGAATCTTTCAATTTCGGGCGTATGCCAATAACAGAGATGGGCTTGCACTGAAAACAGTCTGTTCCTCTCTCATGGAGCGACCGGAAAAAAATAAGATTTTAATCGTATTAAGTGATGGAAAACCCTGTGATATGAGCATACAACGACCAGGAACCCGCCAGCCCAAGATCTATGACGGAGAAGGAGCTGTGAAAGATACTGCTTATGAGGTGCGTCGGGCCAGAAATCAGGGAATTTTCGTAATTGGTATTTTTGTAGGGAATGAAGGAGAACTCTCCGTGGAAAAGAGAATCTATGGAAAAGACTTTGCCTATATTCGTAATATCAGCAATTTTTCCCGTATGGTAGGAACTTTTTTGCGAAGACAAATTGATATGGAATGAAAATGGAGGAATCACTATGGGTAAAATTGAATTTTCCAATTGCCAGGATGTAAGAAATCAGAAAAAGATACAGGAATTAGATTGTCCACGCTGTCATGAACCGGGAGGCATTGAAGCCTTTGTGAAAGACGGGATACTTGCAGAGGATGGAGTATGTGATAACTGCGGATATATTCTTCCAGAAGGAACAGAACTGGAGGAAGTGGAGTAAGACAGTTTGAAGTATGGTCATATGTAATGCCTATTATTTAGAAAAAAGAAAAGGAGTAAAGATAGAGATGAAAATAGCAGTTTGCGGAAAAGGTGGATGTGGAAAAAGTACAGTAACCAGTCTTTTGGCTAAGGCTTTAGCCAGACGAGGAAAAGAAATTTTGGTAATTGATTCCGATGAATCTAATTATGGTCTACACCGACAGCTGGGTATGAAGCTTCCCAGAGATTTTACAGACTATTTCGGTGGTAAGCAAAATGTTTTAAATGATATGATGTTATCAAAATTTACTCATCAGTTTTTTGAGGAAACCTGGACTATAGATGATATACCGGAAGATTATTATAGTCTGAAGGACGGTGTAAAACTGATGAGCAGTGGAAAAATTCATCAGGCAAATGAAGGGTGTTCTTGTGCTATGGGAACTGTTATGACTCAATTTATCCAAAATCTCAGGCTTACAGAAGACCAATTTGCGCTAATGGATATGGAGGCTGGTATTGAACACTTTGGACGTGGAATTGATAACGGTGTAGATTTGATATTGATAATCATAGATCCATCCTATGAATCCCTACAGCTTTCCAAAAAAATCGGGGAATTATCGGAAAGTATTCGAAAACCATTTTATTACGTTCTCAATAAAGTAACAAAAGAGAATCAGGAAATGATGTATGAAGCTGTATGGAATTCAAGTCGAGTCGCTGTATCTCTTAGTGCGAATTCTGGTATTATGGGAGAGGGTCTGATGGGGAAAGAACTATCAGAAAAACCAGATGCTATTGAAAACTTAACAGAATTTCTACTTTCTATTTAAAGAATGAGGAGATTTACTGTGGATATATGATAAAAGAAAACCAGATTATACAGCTGTAATTTGTAAAATTAGATCCGCTTGATGCAAGAAAAAAGCAGTGATATACTGAAATAAAAGATATTTATAAAATAATAAAAACCTGGAACTAAATTGTGTGATTGAACAGTTACAAAGAATGCAATTTTTGCGGAGGGTATAGGATGATACAGATTGCAGTTGTGGAAGATGAAGAAATTTACGTAAAACAATTAACAGAGTATATCCGGAAATATCAAACGGAAAGGGGAAGATCAATAAAGGTTACAGTATTTGGTGATGGAGAAGATATCACAGAGAATTACAGTGGCGGTTTTGATATTATTCTGATGGATATTCAAATGCGGTTCATGGACGGTATGACAGCAGCAGAAAAAATCCGTCAGATGGATCAGAAAGTAATTATCATGTTTATCACAAATATGATCCAATATGCAGTACGTGGATATGAAGTTGATGCAATGGATTATGTAGTAAAACCAGTTGAGTATTTTTCTTTTTCGCAGAAACTGGATAAAGCAATTGGACGTATTCGTTCTGAAGCAAAGGAATTTCTTATGATTACGATTGGAGAAGGAATCGTAAAAACAGATATAGCAGATATCTATTTTATTGAAGGACAGGGACATAATGCAGTTTTTCATACTTTAAGAGGGGATTACAGTTCCAGAGTTACGTTAAAGGAACTGGAAGAAAAATTGATAGTTCATAATTTCTTCCGGTGCGCCAAGGGGTATCTGGTAAACATGAATCATGTAGAAGGCATTGTTGGTTCTGACTGTGTGATTCATAGTGTACATATACCAGTCAGCAGAACTAGAAAAAAGGAATTTATGAATAAACTTTTGCAAAATCTGAACATGGATTAATTTTGTTGGGCGGATAACGGAGGAAGTTATGTTATACCAGGATATTCCAAGAATTTATACAGCAATTGCGGAGTGGGGAGCGTGTCTGGTTTATCTCTATATGTTGAAAAGAGAAAAAATGAAATCTGCACATTTTCTTATTGGTGTGTTGCTTATGCTGGCATTGCAGTGTGCTTTTCTGGTTGCGACAGGTAATGTATCAGAGGTTTTATGGATTCCCTGTATGATTATTGCTGTTGCTATAATGTATGTATTTCTTATGGTTGGAGGAAGCATGAAACCTCTTGGGGCAGGCTATTGCTGTGCCAGAGCATTTGTGTTGGCAGAGTTTGTTGCTTCTCTGCAGTGGCAGATTGTATCTATTGTACAGGTGAGAGGAATTCAAAGTTTCTGGACTGAAATTTTGATTACGATTATAGTTTTCGGTGGTTGTTTTGTCATTGATATTTATCTGGAAAGGGATTATCTGAAACAGGATTATCTTCAGCAGATGACTGTAAAAGAAGTTGTAGCAGCAGCAATCATGGCAGTTACAATCTTTGCGTTCAGTAATCTGAGTTTTTTGAGTGAAAATATACCATTTGCAAGCAAAGAACGTGCAGACATTTTTTCTATGAGAACCCTGATTGATTTTGGAGGAATTGCAATCCTGCATGCTTATCAGAGCAGGATTAGTGAGTATATTGCCGAAAAAGAACTTTCAGCAATGAATGTGATCCTGAAAAGTCAATATGAGCAGTATCGAAATTATCAGGACAGTCTGGATCTCATACAGATGAAATATCATGACTTGAAGCATCAGATCACAGCACTTCGTGCAGAATCAGACGAAGAAAAACGTAAAAAATGGATTGATGCAATGGAGGAAGAAGTCTCTGCCTTTGAAAATATGAGCAAAACAGGTAATCAGGTGCTGGATACAATTCTTGCAGCTAAAATTTTTCATTGTCGAAAAAATTACATACAGATTACCTGTGTGGCGGATGGTAAGTTACTGGATTTTATACATGTAACAGATTTGTGTTCCATTTTTGGAAATGCATTGGATAATGCAATTGAACATGTAATTATGATACCGGAAGTGGAAAAAAGACTGATTCATCTGACGGTATCTGCAAAAAAGAGTTTTGTTTTTATTAAAATAGAAAATTATTGTGAAGATAAAATTCAGAAAAATGAAAATGATCTGATTACAACAACAAAAGCAGATCGACAAAACCATGGATTTGGATTAAAAAGCATTCGTACTGCTGTGGAGAAATATAATGGTTCTGTGGATTTTGGAGTGGATCAGAACTGGTTTGAATTAAAGATTCTTTTACCCAGAGTAATGTAAAGCTCTGGGTGTTTTTTTGCATTTCATGCCATATTTTTGCATGTTGTGCCAAAACCGGCACGATGAAAAAGATATGATATAGTAAGGTCAACAGGAAACAGTTCCTGAAATTACAGGATAGATAAAAAGGAGGAGAAGAGAATGATCAGTGTTGAAATGGAAGACGTCCTGGCGGTATTACAGTTGTGCAAACCGTATATTATCGGTATTGTTGCTGCACTTGTAATTGGAATCGTAATTATGATCGCGTGCCGCAGGATGTGCAGGGACAAAAAATTTCTGATAAGAAGGGAAGCTGCGATCGCAATGGTTCTTGCAGTTGTTGTCTGCGTGAATATGATCTGTTTTGGACCAATGGCTACGTTGATTGGACTTGCAACGGGAAATGGAACTTTAAGCGATGAAACAAATGAAGAAGCTGCGGAAGCAGCAGAAGAAATTATGGAAGACGGAATTGTTCTTCTGAAGAATGAAAGCCTGCTTCCTTTAAATGAAACAAAAAAACTGAATATTTTTGGCTGGGAATCTATTAATCCGGCTTACGGAGGAGCTGGCTCAGGAGGAATCAATGATCTGTATGATATTGTCAGCCTGAATCAGGGACTTGAAAATGCAGGATTTTCTATTAATCAGGATCTTGTTGATTTTTATAATAATTATGGTGCAGATAATCCGGAAATGTCAATTCAGAAACAGAGCTGGACATTACCAGAACCACCGGCAGATACATACAGTGATGAACTTATTGAAAGTGCAAAAGAATATTCAGATGTGGCAGTTGTGGTTCTTTCAAGAAAAGCAGGTGAAGGTCATAACGATATTCCGATGGATGTAAGCAAAGCAGCTTATGACAATAACTCTGATGCGTATGACGATTTCCCGGAAGGAGAGCATTATTTACAGCTTTCCCAGACAGAAAAAGACATGGTAGACATGGTCTGTGATAATTTTGATGATGTTATTGTAATTTATAATGGCGCAAACCAGTTTGAACTTGGATTTACAGATGAATATCCACAGATTAAGTCTGTTGTATGGTGTCCTGGAACTGGAAATGTCGGATTTAATGCACTTGGAAAAGTATTTTCCGGTGAAGTAAATCCTTCTGGAAAAACACCGGATACATTTATTTACGACATGACAACTGCTCCATGGTGGAACAATGGAGAAAAGATTGAATATACTAACCTGGCAGATATGGCAGTTGAAGGAATGAATGCAGGATCTCCGCAGGTATACGCTCCAGCATTTACAAACTATGTAGAAGGAATCTATGTAGGGTACAAGTATTACGAAACAGCAGCACAGGAAGGCTTTATCGATTACGATAAAACAGTACAGTATCCATTTGGATATGGACTGAGTTATACAGAATTTGAACAGAAAATGGGTGAACTGGAGGAAAAAGACGGACAGATTTCTGTAGATGTAGAAGTAACCAATACAGGAGATGTTGCAGGAAAAGATGTAGTAGAAGTGTATTACAATCCACCGTATACGAATGGCGGGATCGAGAAAGCTTCTGCAAATCTGATTGAGTTTGCAAAAACAGACCTGCTTCAGCCAGGAGATTCTCAGACAGTCACAGTTACATTTGATGTAGAAGATATGGCATCTTATGATGAGAATGACGCAGAAGCGTATGTCCTCGAAAAAGGAGATTATGTGATTTCTATTAACAGGGATTCACATACCGTTTTAGACCAGAAAACTTATACCGTAGATGACACTGTGGTATATGCAGGCGAAAATAAAAGAGCATCAGATGATACTGCTGCAGTAAATGTATTTGAAGATGCAAAAGGAGATATAACATATCTGTCACGTGCGGATCATTTTGCAAATTATGAAGAGGCTACAGCAGCACCGGCATCTGTAGAGCTGGGTGAGCCATATGTTTCTGAATATCATCTGAACAGCAACTTTGATAAGACTACATATCTCAATGATGAGGATGTAATGCCGACAACGGGAGCTGATAATGGACTTACATTAGCTGATATGCGTGATGCTGATTATGACGATCCTCGTTGGGAAAAACTTCTGGATCAGCTTACTGTTGATGAAATGGCAAATATGATTGCGATGGCTGGTTATCAGACAGCAGCTATGGATTCTGTGGGAAAGGTGGCTACACTTGATTTCGACGGACCAGCAGCAATTAATAACAACTTTACAGGAGTTGGTTCTATTGGTTTTCCGATTGAAGTTGTAATTGCTTCCACATGGAACAAAGAACTTGCACAGACCTGGGGTGAATGCATGGGCAAGATCAGTCAGGAAATGGGTGCAGAGGGCTGGTATGCACCAGGTATGAATACTCACAGAACTGCATTTGGAGCAAGAAACTATGAATATTTTTCAGAAGATGGAGTTCTTGCAGGAAATATGGGTGCAAATGCAGTAGAAGGTGCAAGAAAATATGGAGTTTATTCTTACATTAAGCATTTCGCACTGTATGAGGGAAATGCAAAGATGGTAAGTGTCTGGTCAAATGAGCAGGCAATCCGGGAAATCTATCTGAAACCATTTGAAGTCTCTGTAAAACAGGGAGGCGCAAATGCGGTTATGGTTTCCTGGAGTTTCCTTGGAGATAAATGGACTGGGGAATGCAGTAATCTTATGAACACAGTTCTCAGAGATGAATGGGGCTTCAGGGGAATGGCACTTACAGATTTCTTCCGAAATAATGGCCACGGATTTATGAATGCAGATGCAGCTCTGGCAAATGGAGTAGATGCAATGTTGTCCACGTTCAACGGAGAAGAAAACAATGTAGCTAATCCGGAGCATCCGACATCTGTACTTCAGATGAGAAATGCCTGCAAAAATGTCATGTATACAGTTGTAAGCAGCTGGGCTTATGACGGAGAACACGAAGAAACAGGTATGGAAAACTGGAAAAAAGCAGGAATTGGTATCGATATTGTAGTGGCACTTCTTGCAGTAGGAATGGAAGTACTGATTATCAAAGGATATAAGAAAAGAAAAAATGCAGAATAAAAGATGAAAGCGGGATGAAAGACGGTATGAAACAGCAAAAACTGGTTGAAAAGATGACAATAGAAGAAAAAGCAGCTATCCTTAGTGGAAAAACTGTCTGGCAGACCAGAGAGATTGACAGGCTTTCCATCCCGTCCATCTTTCTTTCGGATGGACCTCATGGGATAAGAAAACAGGCAGGAACAGGAGATCATTTGGGACTGAATGCATCCTTGAATGCAACTTGTTTTCCCACAGCAGCGACGATAGCAAACAGCTGGAATCAGGACCTGGGGGAAGAAATCGGACAGGCATTAGGAGAAGAAGCTGCAAGTATGGATGTAAATATCCTGCTTGGTCCGGGATTAAACATTAAAAGAAGCCCATTATGTGGAAGAAATTTTGAATATTTTTCAGAAGACCCATATCTTTCCGGTAAGATGGCGGCGTCATATATTCGTGGAATACAGAGTAAAGGCGTTTATGCCTGCCCGAAGCATCTGGCGGTTAACAGTCAGGAACTTCGGAGAATGGCAATGGACGCAGTTGTTGACGAACGGACATTAAGAGAAATTTATCTGACCGGTTTTGAGATAGCTGTTAAAGAAGGACACGCAAAAGCAATCATGAGCAGTTACAACCAGATTAATGGGATTTATGCTAATGAGGACAAACATCTTTTGACAGATATCTTGCGCAAAGACTGGGGATTTGATGGAATTGTAATAACAGACTGGGGCGGAAGCAATGACCATGTGAAAGGTGTTGCTGCCGGCTCAAATCTGGAGATGCCGTCCTGTGGGTACGATTCTGCAAGAGAAGTGATTGCTGCTGTCCAAAAAGGAAAGCTGAAGGAAGCCGATTTGGATGAAAGAGTCGGAGAACTGGTAGATGCAGTGATGGAACTGACATCAGGGAAGAAGCTTTCAGATAAAAACTTTGACAGAAACGCACATCATCAACTGGCAAGGAAAGCAGCAGCAGAAAGCATGATTCTTCTAAAAAATGAAAAACAGATTCTTCCGCTGGATACCAAAAAATCCATCGCTGTTATTGGAGATTTTGCTTTTTCACCCAGATATCAGGGGGCAGGATCTTCTATGGTCAATCCAACAAAAGTAGAAGATATGTCATCGATTCTGCAACAATATGATCTGAATATTCTGGGAATGACAAGAGGCTATCAGAGAAATGGAGATGTAGATGAGAATGATAGAAAGTTTGCATTAAATTTGTCTATGAACGCGGATATTGTGATTTTCTGCTTTGGTCTTGATGAAATCAGCGAATCAGAAGGACTGGACAGAGCCCATATGCGTATTCCGCAGGATCAGATCGACCTTCTGCAGGATATCAGTAAGGTGAATGAAAATATTATTGGAATACTGAGTGCAGGATCTGCGATAGAAATGCCATGGCACACCTGCTGCAAAGCGATTTTGCATGGCTATCTGAATGGGCAGGCAGGCGCTTCTGCAACATTGGATATTCTGACCGGAAAAGTGAATCCATCAGGAAGACTGGCAGAAACATATCCCATCTCTTATGAACAGACACCGGCATTCCGATATTATCCAAGCAATGAGAAAACATCGGAATACCGCGAGAGTGTTTATGTGGGATATCGCTATTATGATACTTCAAAAGTCCGGGTGCAATATCCATTTGGCTTTGGGCTTTCCTATACGGAATTTACATATTCTGATCTTATCATAGAAGAGGATGGAATCAAAGTTTCGGTTACCAATACAGGTGACAGAGACGGAGCTGAGGTTGTTCAGATGTATGTAGGACTTCCTAATGCAATCGTATTCCGACCGGAAAAAGAACTGAAAGGTTTTGCAAAAGTTTATCTAAAGGCAGGAGAAAGCAGACAGCTCAGGATTCCGTTTGATGATAAGACATTCCGTTATTGGAATATAAAAACGGGACAGTGGGAAATAGAAACAGGAACTTATCAGATTATGGTAGGAGCCAGTGTTGCAGATATTCGTTTAACAGGTACGACTGAGAGAACAGGAAATAGTAAAGGGTATCCGTATAATCCGGCAAAAATGCCTTATTATTATACAGGAATTGTGCAGAAAATATCAGATGAGGAATTTCGTGAACTTCTTGGCCATGAGATACCGAACGGGAGATGGAGTGGAAACCTGGAAATCAATGATGCAATCTGTCAGATGTATTATGCAAAAAGCCGACTTGCAAGACTGATATATAGATGTCTCACAAAAATGAAAAAGAAGAGTGAGGCACAGGGAAAGCCAGATCTGAATATTCTTTTTATTTACAATATGCCGTTCCGGGGGATTGCCAAGATGACCGGCGGGGCAGTCAGTATGGAAATGGTATATGGAATTGTCGATGCTGTGAATGGTCACTTTATGCTTGGAGTAAAAAAAGTAGTTGGCGGATATTTCAGAAACAGAAGAAATAATAAGAAATATGAAAAATTATTAAAAGAAGCCGGAGGGAAGTGCAGATGAATCGTATAAAAAATATATGGAAATGTTTTGAAGAGAAACATTCTGCTATTGCAAAATGGCTTTATCAGATATTCTATTTTGTTATATTCAGTATGGGCGTGACAGTATTCCAGTATCTTGTATTTACATTTTTACCAGGAATTTTAGGAATTGGTCTGGCTGGTACAGAATTTATGTGGCCAAAGGTTTCCATGAATCTGTTTGGAGTAAAATTTACATGGAGTTTACTGGGGTATAATGTATTGCGTGATGCAACGGGGAATATACTGATCGGTGGTGGACTTGGCTATTTTATCAGTTATGAATTGGGGTCATTTCTTGCACAGTGTATCAATTTTCCGCTTCAGAGAAATATTACTTTTAAAAGCCATGGAAATCCTGTATATCAGGCAATCTGGTATTTTATAGCATGGGTGGTAATTTCACTGATTTGTAATGGATTTAATAATCTGTGGATGCCAGTTGCATCTGCATATGTGGCACCGGCAGTCTATAACATGCTTGTGACAATTATCACAGGTGGAGTTTCCATGGTGATTTTCTTCTTTGTGTTTAAAATTATTTTCCCGGAGGGGAAGGCTGAATCTTTCTGATAAACTGCGGAGCAGTTATTCGGTTATGAGCAAGTAGCAAAGCTGATTGTGAATATCCGCTTGACTAAGGCATTTACCTGAAATAGGTGAGTGCTTTTTTGTTTTCAAGTATTCTATAAGAGGCTGTATTTATGCCCTTCATCTTTTGAATATGTGTAAGGACATTTTTTGAGCCGGCATAAAAATGATTTTTACAATAATTAGAAATAGAAATGAGGCGAGAGAAGAATTTGAAAAATTCATTTCGAAAAGTGTGGAAATATTAGCAGGAGATGAGATGAAAATGAATATTCACAAAGATAAGATGCTATGGTATAATACAAAGTACTGTATTAGGACTTCTGATGAGAGAAGCTGAAATATGGGAAAAGATTTAAAAGGCAAAGAGCTTGGATTGTGAATATCTACTTGATTGTCATTTGATACGTTGGTCAATCAAAGATTTAGCTATTGGACTGGGATAAAATCAAAGGATTTATAGGAGGAAATATAAAAAATGAAATTAGGAATCGTCGGATTACCCAATGTTGGAAAAAGTACATTATTTAATTCATTGACAAAGGCAGGCGCAGAATCTGCAAATTATCCGTTCTGTACCATTGACCCTAATGTAGGTGTTGTTACAGTGCCGGATGAGAGACTGAAGCTTCTCGGAGACTTTTATCATTCTAAGAAAGTGACACCTGCTGTAATTGAATTCGTAGATATTGCAGGACTTGTAAAGGGAGCATCCAAAGGAGAAGGCCTTGGAAACCAGTTCCTTGCAAATATCCGTGAGGTAGATGCAATCGTTCATGTAGTCCGCTGCTTTGAAGATTCCAATGTTATCCATGTAGATGGAAGTATTGATCCTATCCGTGATATTGAAACTATTAATCTGGAGCTGATCTTCTCAGACCTTGAGATCCTTGAGAGAAGAATTGCAAAAGTTACAAAAACAGCACGCATGGACAAAGAGGCTGCCAAGGAGCTTGATTTCCTTCAGAAGGTAAAAACACATCTGGAAGATGGCAAGATGGCAATCACTATGGAAATGGAAAATGAAGATGAAGAAGCCTGGATGTCTACTTATAATCTGCTTACCTGGAAGCCTGTGATCTATGCAGCAAACGTAGCAGAAGGAGATCTGGCTGATGACGGTGAAAGCAACAGCCATGTACAGGCAGTGCGCAAATATGCGGCAGAGCAGAACAGTGAGATTTTCGTTATCTGTGCAGAAATCGAAGAAGAGATCTCTGAACTGGATGATGATGAGAAGAAAATGTTCCTGGAGGATCTGGGACTGACAGAATCAGGACTTGAGAAACTTGTAAAAGCAAGCTATCATCTCCTTGGACTGATGAGTTTCCTTACTTCAGGTGAGGATGAGACAAGAGCATGGACGATTAAAATCGGAACAAAGGCTCCGCAGGCAGCAGGTAAGATCCATACAGATTTTGAAAGAGGATTTATCAAAGCTGAGGTTGTAAATTATCAGGATCTTCTGGACTGTGGTTCCTATGCAGGTGCCAGAGAGAAAGGTCTTGTAAGAATGGAAGGTAAAGAATACGTTGTACAGGATGGAGATGTGATCTTATTCCGATTCAATGTATGATGAACAGGTGATTTATGGAAATGTCGATACGTTTTCCGGGACTTGGCCTGGTCTTTGATTATGTGCCGCGCTCATTTCAGATATTTGGAATGGAATTCACCATATATGGAGTACTGATTGCTGTGGGTGCTCTTCTTGGAATGGGACTTGTGACACTTGAAGCGAAACGAAATGGGGAAGATCAGAACAGGTATCTCGATATGATGCTTATCTCCCTGCTAGTTTCAGTGGCAGGTTCCAGATTATTTTATGTGGCTTTTTCATGGGGATTTTATAAAGAAAATCTGAATGCCATACTGGACTTTCGAAATGGCGGTTACGCTTTATATGGTGGTCTGCTCTTTGGATTTCTTGCGGCAGCGGTATTTTGCAGGATTACCCAAACGTCATTCTGGCAGAGTGCCGATATTGCGTGTCCCGGAATACTTCTGGGACAGGCTATAGGACGCTGGGGCAACTTTTTTAACAGAGAGTCTTTCGGAGAATATACAAATCTGCCATGGGCAATGCAGATACCGGTTTCAGCTGTACGGTCAGGAGAAGTTTCGGGAGCAATGAGAGATAATCTGCTGACCATAAATGGGATTTCATATATTCAGGTTCAGCCGGTTTTTCTTTATGAAAGTCTGTGGTGTCTGCTGTTATTTCTGCTGTTGATGACCATGCGCCGAAAAAAGAAATATGAAGGCGAATTGTTTATGATCTATCTGGCAGGTTATGGTCTGGGAAGGTTTTTCTTTGAATGGCTCAGAACAGATAAGCTTTATATTCCGGGGACAAAAGTGGGGATTTCGCTGGTGATTTCCGCTATGTTATTTGCTGTTTTTATGCCTGTAGTGATCGTACGCAGAGTGATGGCACAGAAAAGAGATACTATACGCCGGCAGAGGAAAAAAAGATTTCTGGATGAGTCAGTGAAAGAAAAACAGATGTTTCCTGAGACTTCTGAAATGAAACCGGAACCGGAAATCCGGCCGGAGATGGATGAACAGGTAAAGCCAGATGTGGGAAATTCTCCCACAAATTCAAAAGAAGAACAGTAAAAAAACATATATCTGAAAGATAAGTGGGTTGAAAGTGGAAATTCAGCCCACTTTTTGTGTATAAAAGCCCATTTTTCTCGTAAAAATAAGGTTGTTTCATAAATGTTAACAGAGTTCTAAATTTTAAAAATCTTTTTCTCCCCCTTGTTTTTTCAGCCTAAATAGTTTAGAATAAGCACATAAGTGGTAGAAAGTGGTGAATAGTGGTGGTGAGTGGGGAATAACGGCAGAGTCCATTACCACCTGAGAAATCTGAAGGGGAGATTCAGATTTTGCGAGAGTAGGTGAGTAACATGTTCATGGGAGAGTATAACCACACGATCGACGCGAAGGGGCGTCTGATCATTCCTTCTAAATTCAGGGAGCTCTTAGGGGAAGAGTTTGTTCTGACAAGAGGGCTTGATGGCTGTCTTTACATTTATCCGATGGATGAATGGGAATCCTTTGAAATGAAGCTCAGATCTTTACCACTTACAAATAAAAATGCCAGAACTTTTTCACGATTCTTTGTAGCTGGAGCAACTACATGTGAACTGGACAGGCAGGGACGAATCCTTGTACCGCAGACACTGCGCGAATTTGCCGGTCTGGAGAAAGATGTGGTTCTGACAGGTAATCTGAACAGAATTGAAGTTTGGAGCAAAGAAAAATGGAATGAGATCTGTGATTATGATGACATGGACAGCATTGCAGAGAGCATGCAGGACATGGGAATCACAATCTGACAGGTCTCGTTTGAAGTATCTTGCAAAGTAAATCCAGACAGGAGACGGAGATGGAATTTAAACACAAATCTGTATTACTGGAAGAGACCATTGAAGGTTTGGATATCAAACCGGACGGAATCTACGTGGATGGTACTTTAGGAGGTGCAGGGCATGCCGGTGAGGTATGCAGGAAACTTTCTGCCAAGGGGAGATTTATTGGCATAGATCAAGACCAGGATGCGATAATTGCTGCGAGTGAGAGGTTAGCCCCCTATAAACAGGCGACGATCATTCGCAGCAATTATTGTTACATGGTACAGGAACTGGCAGCAAGAGGCATCTATAAAGTCGACGGGATTCTCCTTGATCTTGGAGTATCTTCCTATCAGCTTGACAATGAAGAACGCGGTTTTACCTACAGGGTAGATGCACCGCTCGATATGCGCATGGACCAGCGCCAGACGCAGACAGCCGGCGATATTGTCAATGGCTATGAAGAAAAAGAATTATACCGTATTATTCGTGATTACGGTGAAGATAAATTTGCAAAAAATATTGCAAAACATATTGTTGCCGCCAGACAGGTGAAACCGATCACAACCACCGGAGAACTGACAGAGATTATCAGAGAATCCATTCCCATGAAGATGCAGGTGAAGTCAGGACATCCGGCCAAGAGAACTTTTCAGGCAATCCGTATTGAGCTTAACAGAGAGCTCGATGTGCTGCGGGATTCTCTGGATGGAATGATCGATATCCTTGATGATGGCGGAAGACTTTGCATTATCACTTTTCATTCTCTGGAGGACAGAATTGTAAAGACGATTTTCAGAAAAAATGAGAATCCGTGTACCTGCCCTTCAGATTTTCCTGTATGCGTATGCGGGAAGAAATCCAAAGGAAAAGTGATCACAAGAAAGCCGATTCTTCCGGGGGAGACAGAGATGGAAGAGAATCCGCGTTCCAAAAGTGCAAAGCTTCGGATTTTTGAGAGAGTATTATAATTAGAGAGGCATGAAATGGCGAGAACGACCAGGAGTGAAACAGCAAGAAGAAGCAGAACCAGTGCCAGAACAAACAGAGGAATGTATGTTGACGGAAATACGGTCAGACGTCTTGCAGAAGTTCCGGAGAGAAAGAGGCAGCCGGGAAGACAGAATCCGGGAAGGCAGCAGACCAATCGAAACCGAAGAGTGCAGGCGAGTCCTGCGCAGGTACCAAGGCAGAAACATCAGTTGAGTAAAGAAGCACAGAAGAACAGACAGAAGGCGACTGCAATGAACTGGGGATTTGTAGCGTTTCTGGCAGTTGTATGTGTGGCGATATTATTCTGCTCTGTGAAATATCTTCGTTACAAATCAGAGATTACCGCAAAGATGAGTACAGTTGCATCTCTTGAGGAGGAACTGGCAGATTTAAAAGAAGACAATGATGCATATTACAGCCAGGTGACATCAAATGTGGATCTGAATAAGATCAAGCAGATCGCATTGGGGAGACTGGGAATGAAATATCCGTCAGATGATCAGACAGTAACCTATTCTACATCGGGTAACAGCTATGTAAGACAGTATCAGGATATACCAGATTCAAAGTAGGTGATTAATTGAGCAATACGGGAAGAAAGAGTCGAAGAAGACCACAGAGAAAAATAAATCAAAACATGAAAGAAAAGCTGCTGATATTGTTTGGAATTGTGTTACTGCTTCTGGTAATATTAGTGCTGAGAATTACTTATATTAATGCTACCAGTGGAAGCAAATACAAAAAACAGGTGTTAAGTCAGGCACAGCAGAAATATGAGAGCCAGGTACTGCCGGCAAAGAGAGGCGATATTTATGACAAGAGCGGAAATATACTGGCTACCAGCAATAAAGTTTATAATGTGATCCTGGACTGTAAAACTGTAAATTCAGATGAGGACTATGTAGAGCCAACAATACGTGCCTTAAATGAGGTGCTGGGGATTGATGAAGAAACAGTGCGTTCTCTTTTGGCCGATTCAAGAACCAGCCAGAGTCAGTATCAGGTACTGACAAAACAGCTGTCTATGGACAAAAAGAAAGAATTTGAAAAATATAAGGCAGAGGATGAAGATTCCGGTCTTACTAAAGCACAGGCAAAGGAACGGGCAAATATCAAAGGCGTCTGGTTTGAAGAGGATTATCTGAGAAGTTACCCGTTTAATGAAACAGCATGCGATACAATTGGTTTTGCACTGGACAGAGATGTGGCAGATATCGGACTGGAAGGGTACTATAACAGCACACTGACAGGCGTAGACGGAAGACAGTATGGGTATATCAATGATGATTCAGATGTGGAGCAGACCATTATTGCTGCGGTGAATGGAAAAAGCATTCAGACCAGCATTGACATCGGTGCACAGCAGATTGTTGAGAAATATGTTAATGGATTTAAAGAGGCAATGGGGGCCAAGAATATAGGTGTCATTGTTGAAAATCCGTCCACCGGTGAGATTATTGCCATGGATGGTGGTGACCGTTATGATCTGAATAATCCGAGAGATCTTTCCGCTGTATATACAGAAGATGAAATCAAAGCGATGAATGATGTGGAAACAGTGGAGGCTCTGAATGGTATGTGGAGTAATTTCTGCGTCACAGATGCCTATGAGCCGGGATCTGTTGTAAAGCCGATCGTCATGGCTTCTGCATTGGAAAAAGGTGCGATACAGGAAACAGATACATTTGTATGCGATGGATCGCAGACTTTTGGAGATACTATGATCAAGTGTGCGGTTTATCCGAGCGCACATGGCACAGAGACACTGGGAGAGGTAATTGCAAACTCCTGTAATGATGCAATGATGCAGATTGGTGCCAAGATGGGAGCTACTCAGTTTATCAAAGCACAGAGTCTGTTTAATTTCGGAACAAGGACAGGGATTGACCTGCCGAATGAAGGCGCAGGTATTATCCATACTAAGGACAGTATGGGGGAAACAGAACTTGCATGTTCTGCTTTTGGACAGGGTTTTACCTGTACCATGATCCAGGAAATCAATGCGATGAGTTCCGTTATCAATGGCGGATATTATTATCAGCCGCATCTTGTGACAAAGGTTCTTGACAGTAATGGCGGAACTGTAAAAACAATCTCGCCGATACTTCTGAAGCAGACGATTTCCTCCAGGATTTCCAGTGATATCAGAAGCTATATGGCATTGAGTGTACAGCAGGGTACCAGCCGTCATTCCAAAGTGCAGGGTTACAGTTCAGGCGGTAAAACAGGTACAGCGGAGAAATACCCGCGAGGAAACGGAAAATATCTGGTTTCTTTTATTGGATTTGCTCCTGTAGATGACCCGGCTGTGGTAATTTATGTAGTTGTAGATGAACCGAATGCAGAGGATCAGGCAAACAGTACTTATCCGCAGTATATTGCACAGGGAATCCTTTCGGAGCTTCTTCCGTATCTGAATGTAGTGCCGGATGAATCTGAAGATGGAACAGTGCCGGAGACAGAATTGTGGGAAGGGTTTAAGGGACATTTAAAGAGTACTTCCATATCGGACAGCGAACTTGACAGTGACGGTAATCTGGTGGATGCAGATGGCAATCTGATAGACTGGGATGGAAACCGGATTGATGAAAACGGATATCTGCTGGATGCCAATGGAGATCACATATTGGATGAGGAAGGCAATTATAAGATGTCTACAAATCTTGTCAGTGCTTCGGGAAGTACGGATGCAGATTCTTCAGGAGATGCAGTATCCAATCCTGATGCACCTGCACCTCTGGAGGATGATGAAGCTGAGACGACTGAGGATAATGACGAAGAGACAGACGGTATTACCAATGAAGAAGCAGGTCTGGAATAAAAACGTATAGTTATAGCTCCGCAGAGAATGGTCATATATTGTTATGACAATCTCTGCGGAGCTTTTTTTATGAAAAAAAATATGACGTTTCACAAGAGAAAAATATGGGTGGTATTACTCTGCTGTATTTTAATGATGACAGGCCTTATCGGAAGACTGGTATATCTTATGTGTTTCAGATCAGACTATTATTATAAGAAAGCAAAAGAACTTCACGAAAGAGAGAGAGAGATCAAAGCGGCCAGAGGGGAGATTCTGGATGCAAGGGGAAAAGTTCTGGCATCAAACAGGACGGTATGTACAATCTCTGTGATCCACAGTCAGATTAAAGAACCTGAAAAAGTAATCGCCCTGCTGTCTGAAAAACTGAAAATAGATGAGGCAGAAGTGAGAAAAAGAGTGGAGAAAATCTCTTCCATAGAAATAGTAAAGACAAATGTGGAAAAAAGTACAGGTGATGAGATAAGAGAGTGCAGTCTGGCAGGGGTGAAAGTTGATGAGGATTATAAGCGTTACTATCCATGTGGAAGTCTGGCTTCAAAAGTCATTGGCTTTACGGGAGGTGATAATCAGGGAATTATCGGTCTGGAAGTGAAATATGAAGAAATCCTGAGGGGACAGCCGGGTAAAATCCTGACAACAACAGATGCCAGGGGTGTGGAAATTGATAAATTGGGTGAGACAAGGGAAAAACCGATAGAGGGGAAAAGCCTGATAATCAGCCTTGATGTAAATATTCAGGAATTTGCGCAGCAGTCAGCTTTGAAAGTAATGGAGGAAAAGCAGGCAGAACGTGTATCTATTCTGCTGATGAATCCACAGAACGGCGAAATATATGCATGTGTCAATGTGCCGGAATTTGACCTGAATGATCCTTTTACCCTGACAGATGATCTGAATATGCAGTTAAATGAATCCGGGATAACAATACCGTCGGAAGATCACAATGAACAAAGTGAACTGGCAGTGCAGACAGCATCAGGAAAAACAAATACAGAAAGAAAGCAGGAATTACTGAATCAGATGTGGAGAAATCCCTGCCTGAATGATACTTATGAACCGGGCTCCACATTTAAAATCATCACCATGGCAGCCGGACTGGAGGCTGGTGTTGTTTCACCTGGGGACCGTTTTTATTGTCCCGGATATAAAGTGGTGGAGGATCGCAGAATCCACTGTGCAAAAAGAACAGGACATGGATCCCAGAACTTTGTGGAAGGTGCACAGAATTCCTGTAACCCTGTGTTTATAGAGGTGGGGCTTCGCCTTGGGATAGAACGTTATTATAAGTATTTCAGACAGTTTGGACTTCTGGATAAAACCGGGACAGATCTTCCGGGAGAGGCAGGAACTATTATGCATCAGAAGAAAAATATGGGAGAAGTGGAACTGGCAACGGTTTCTTTTGGACAGTCTTTTCAGATTACGCCTGTTCAGCTGGCTGCAACAGTAAGTTCACTTATAAACGGAGGCAGACGGGTGACACCACATTTTGGAGTCGCAGTGTTAAATCCTGACAGAACAGAGGGTGAGAAACTGACTTTTCCGGTAAAGGAAGGAATTGTTTCTGAAGAAACTTCGAAGGAAATAAGAGAAATCCTGGAAACAGTAGTATCTCAGGGCTCCGGAAAAAATGCAAAAATTGAAGGATATGCCATCGGAGGGAAAACTGCCACTTCTCAGACACTGCCAAGAAGTGCAAACCGTTATATTTCCTCTTTTTTGGGATTTGCACCTGCAGAAAATCCGCAGATACTGGGACTGTGCATTATTCATGATCCGAAAGGAATCTATTATGGTGGGACAGTAGCTGCACCTGTGATACGTGGTATCTTTGAGAATATCCTGCCATATCTTGGAATTGAAAAAAGTAATATTTCTGATTTTTCTGCAGAAGGCAATTAGGGAAATTCCGCAGGCAGGGTTGATAAATAAGCAAAAAAGCCTTATACTAAAAGAAATCTGAAAGTAAAAAACTTTCAGGAAAAAACAAAAGAATGAACGAGGTGTAAGATGGAATTTCAAGTTGTAATCCCTGTGCTGATTTCCTTTGCAATCAGCGTTGTATTAGGACCGGTCATCATTCCTTTTCTCCGGAGACTGAAGATGGGCCAGACAGAAAGAACAGAGGGCGTACAGTCCCATTTAAAGAAAGCAGGAACACCTACAATGGGTGGAGTGATCTTTCTGATCGCCACAGCGATAACTGCATTATTTTATGTAGGGGATTATCCGAAGATCATTCCGGTACTGTTCCTGACTCTTGGATTTGGAATTATCGGATTTCTGGATGATTATCTGAAGGTTGTGCTGAAACGCTCAGACGGACTGCTGCCATGGCAGAAATTTTTACTTCAGGTAGTTCTGACTGCAATTTTTGTATTTTATATTGTTAAGTATACAGACATCTCACTGACTATGAGGATCCCATTCTGGAGCGGACATTTCCTGAATCTTGGATGGCTGGCAGTTCCGGTCCTTTTCTTTGCTGTGATCGGTACTGTGAATGGAGTTAACTTTACGGATGGTCTGGATGGTCTTGCTTCCAGTGTAACTCTGATCGTTGCAGTATTTTTTACAGTGGTTTCTATTGGAATGAAATCCGGGATCGAGCCGATCACAGGTGCAGTTGTGGGAGGTCTGATGGGATTTCTGTTGTTTAATGTATATCCGGCAAAAGTGTTTATGGGAGACACAGGTTCTCTGGCACTGGGTGGTTTTGTTGCAGGTACGGCTTATGTGATGCAGATGCCGTTATTTATCCTGATCGTGGGTCTGATCTATCTGATCGAAGTACTTTCCGTTATCATTCAGGTAACTTATTTCAAGGCAACACATGGAAAGCGTATCTTTAAGATGGCACCGATCCATCATCATTTTGAGTTATGCGGATGGTCTGAAACACGTGTAGTTGCGGTATTCTCGGTTATTACAGCGGTTATGTGTATGGTCGCATTGCTGGCACTGTAAGATTTTGGCTAAGCAGATTTCAGCGTTATGCTGATAAAAGGGAGGAAAATTATTATGGAATTACAGGGAAAAAAGGTACTTGTATTCGGTTCCGGAAAAAGCGGAATCGGAGCATCTGACCTTCTGGCAAAGGTAGGAGCATTTCCGGTTATCTATGACGGAAATGCCGAAACAGATAAAGACGCAGTTGTACATAAAACAGATGGGACATATCCGGTCACTGTATATGCAGGAGAACTTCCGAAAGAAGTACAGGACAGTCTTGATCTGGTAGTTTTAAGCCCCGGAGTGCCGACAGATCTTCCACTTGTAAAGAGTTTTTATGAGCAGGGGCTTCCGGTATGGGGAGAGGTAGAACTGGCATACAGAGTAGGTGACGGCGAAGTACTTGCCATCACAGGAACAAACGGAAAAACTACTACAACAGCACTTCTTGGAAAAATTATGCAGGATGCACGTGAGTCTGTTTTTGTAGTCGGCAATATCGGAACCCCATATACTTCCAAAGCACTGGAGATGAAGCAAAACTCTGTAACTGTTGCAGAAATCAGCAGTTTTCAGCTGGAAACGATTGATGAGTTTGCACCAAAGGTATCTGCAATCCTGAATATTACAGAGGACCATCTGAACCGTCATCATACAATGGAAGAGTATATACGTGTGAAAGAACTGATCACTGAGAATCAGGGCACAGAAGATGTATGCGTGCTGAATTATGAAGATGAGGTTTTGCGTGAGTTTGGAAAACATCTGACTCCACGAGTGGTATATTTCTCCAGCGGACGTAAACTGGATGAGGGAATTTATCTGGATGGAAACAAAATCATCCTGAAGGACGGAGAAAAAGAAATCGAAGTAGTTAAGACAGAAGATCTGAAGCTTCTTGGAAAACACAATTTTGAGAATGTTATGGCCGCAGTTGCAATGGCTTACTACGATGGAGTATCCTTGGACAGCATCCGTAAGAGCATCTGTGAATTTACAGCTGTTGCACACAGAATCGAATATGTGACAGAGAAAAAAGGCGTTGTATATTATAATGATTCCAAAGGAACTAACCCGGATGCGGCAATTAAAGGAATCCAGGCAATGAACCGTCCGACACTTCTGATCGGCGGCGGTTATGATAAACAGTCCGGTTATGATGAATGGATTGAGGCATTTGACGGAAAGGTACGTTATCTGGTGCTGATCGGTCAGACAAAGGAGAAAATCAAAGAAGCTGCTGAGAAACATGGTTTCCATGACATCATCCTCTGCGAAGATCTGAAAGAGGCAATAAAGGTATGTGAGGAGAAAGCACAGCCTGGAGATGCTGTTTTGCTTTCTCCCGCATGTGCAAGCTGGGGACAGTTTGATAACTATGAACAGCGTGGAGATATGTTCAAGGAATATGTAAGAAATCTGTAGAATATCTATAAGTAAGAATTATAGCTGTCCGGCAGAGAAAGACGAAGCTGCAGTGACCGGCTATAGATAATTTTGCGGAGAAACAGATGGCGCGAAAAAGAGCGACAGATTTATCAAAAACAGATATGACGATGCTGGTACTGATTGTACTGCTTGTGATTTTTGGCCTGGCAGTATTATTCAGCTCCAGTGAATATAATGGCAGAGTACGTTTCGGCGACTCTGCCTGTTATTTTAAGAAACAGTTATTTGCAACAGCATTGGGTATGGGAGTGATGTATATGGTTTCTTCCATTGATTATCATTTTTTTCTGAGGCTGGGACCAGTGGCATATCTGATTTCAATGTTTTTGTCCGGCGCAGTACTTTTTGTAGGTCAGGAGATCAACGGCTCAAAAAGATGGCTGAATCTTGGACCTTTATCTTTTCAGCCTTCAGAGTTTGCGAAAGTTGCTGTAATCCTTTTTCTTGCATGGCAGATCGAGCGTACAAAAAAAGCAACCAAGGGCTTTGGATTTATGTGCAGGACAATATTGACCCTGCTGCCGATCATTGGTCTTGTAGGTTCAAATAATCTGAGTACAGCGATCATTATTCTGGGTATCGGTGGAATTCTGATTTTTGTATCCAATCCGGGATATCTGGAATTTATCGGGCTTGGCAGCGCAGGTGCAGGTTTCATAGCTGTTTTTCTTGCTGCAGAGAGTTATCGTCTGGAACGTCTTGCAATCTGGAGAAATCCGGAGAAATATGAAAAAGGATTTCAGACGATCCAGGGACTGTATGCCATCGGCAGCGGCGGAATATTCGGCAGAGGATTTGGAAACAGTCTGCAGAAACTTGGATTTGTTCCGGAAGCGCAGAATGATATGATTTTTTCGATTATATGTGAGGAAATGGGAGCAGCCGGAGCTATCTTTCTGATTTTTCTGTTTGCAATGCTTCTGTGGCGGCTGGGTGTGGCTGCCATGCATGCAAAAGATCTGGCCGGAGCTCTTATCTGTTGCGGGATTATGGGGCATCTGGCTCTTCAGGTTATTTTGAATATTGCAGTGGTGACCAATACAATCCCCAATACAGGCATTACGCTGCCTTTTATCAGCTATGGAGGAACTTCGGCAGTGTTTCTTCTTGGGGAAATGGGACTTGCGATGAATGTTGGGAAATGTGACAGGATAAATTGAATTACAGGTTTCAGAATGACGTAACATATAATAGAAAAAGCCATAAACTGTAAAGTAAGAGACTCTTTGGGAGCAAAAGGTTGGATGAAATCCATGTAACAGGTAAAGCTTCTCTCAGCGGAGAGATTTTTATACAGGGATCTAAAAATGCAGCACTTCCAATGATAGCCGCATCTCTGATGCACAGAGGACTAAGCATTCTGAGGGGATGCCCCAGAATTTCAGATGTTTTCTGTATGGAAGAGATTTTGAAAAGTCTTGGTGCAGTGACCTGGTGGGACGATCATGATCTTTATCTGGATTGTTCCTGCGCAGACGGAACAGAAATTCCTGCAGTCTATACAGGCAGAATGCGTTCTTCGATCATTCTGGCAGGTGCGGTGCTTGCAAGAAACAGAAAATGCAGGATAGGGTATCCGGGCGGATGTACGATCGGGAAAAGACCAATAGATTTCCATCTTATGGCACTGAGAGCACTTGGCGCGGATGTCCGGGAAAATGCATCAGGCCTGGATGGAGAATGTGTCAGATTTGAAGGGCAGGATATTGTGTTTCCGAAATCGAGTGTGGGAGCTGCTCAACAGGCAATACTGGCAGCAGTTCTTGCAAAAGGTGTAACACATCTTTATAATTGTGCGAAAGAACCGGAGGTTTTCTGGCTCTGCAGATATCTGAAAACAATGGGAGCACTGATAGAAGGAGAAGAAACCGGTGAAATTACGATCAGAGGAGTGGATGAACTGAAAGGCGGAGACTACCGTATTCCTCCGGATCGTATTGTTGCAGGTACCTATCTGTGTGCGGCTGCGGCAGCAAGAAGTAAGATTATTCTTCATGATGTACCTGTGGAGGAGTTGCAGTCGTTTATGGAAGTATATCGGAAAATAGGTGGACAATATCAAGTAAATGGTGGTACACTAGAGGTCAATGGAAAGAATGCTGTCAGACCGGCTGTTTTAGTAGAAACAGAAATTTATCCGGGTTTTCCCACAGATCTGCAGGCTCCGTTGATGGCGGTGCTGACAGGTGCGCAGGGACAGAGTACCATACGGGAAAATATTTTTGACCGGAGATTTGGCAGTGCTTTTCAGATGAAAAAAATGGGCGCAGATATTTCCGTAAGCGGAAACCAGGCAATCATAAGAGGGGGAAAAACTCTTAAGGGAACACAGGTACAGGCAGGAGATCTCAGAGGTGGTGCAGCCCTGCTCATTGCCGCACTTATGGCAGAGGGAGAAACCTGTGTTACAGGAGCCGGGTTTATCAGCAGGGGCTATGAGCATATCTGTGAAGATTTACGGACTTTGGGCTGCAGAATATGGCAGCCGGGGACAGAGGATTTGAGGATTTATGAGAGAAAGTAATTATGGGAAAAGACCTCCTATGAGTAAAAGGACGAAGAAGATGCTGGCAGGTATGATAGGCGCCGGAGTTATGGTCGCTGTGATAGTATTTTTTTCCTATTATAAAGTAGATACTGTTGAGGTGAGGGGCACTTCCCATTATACAGACGAAGAAGTAAAGAATATGGTGCTTCGGGGACCGATGGCTTCCAATTCGGTCCTTGCACCACTGCTCTACAGCACTACAAATACAGAGGACATTGCATATGTAGATGCATTTAAAGTTACCCAGCTGAACCGAAATACCATCTGTATCAGCGTAAAAGAGAAAAAAACAGTCGGATGCATCCGATATCTTGACAGTTACATTTATTTTGACAGAAATGGCATTTTTGTGGAGGGTTCTCAGAACAGAGATGAGACGGTTCCGTATTTTGACGGAATTCAGGTGAACAGCATCGTGATGGATGAGAAACTGGATATTAAAGGAGATACTGTACTGAATACAGCTGTAGCATTGTCTACAATCTTTCAGAAAAATGATATGATCCCCGATCATATCCAGTTTGACAGCAGCTATTCTATCAGCCTCATCTATGGGGATATAACTGTTCAGCTTGGAAAAGATGCTGATCTGGAAGAGAAGATGAACCGAGTGATAGCGATTCTGCCCAAAATTCAGGGAAAAAAAGGTATTCTTCATATGGAGAGTGTGGCTACGGAGTCCAATACCTTTGAAGAAGAACTGGAACAGGAAGAAGTTACTGCTGAGAACTGGAATGGCGGTTATGATGAAGATGGCAATTATACCGGAGACGGCGAGTATGACGAGGATGGTAATTATGTAGGTGCAAAACCGAAGACTGCTCTTGAGGAAGCAATTGAGAACTGGAATGGCGGTTATGATGAGGAAGGGGATTATACCGGAGCAGGTGAGTATGACGAATCCGGTAATTATGTGGGACCGAAGCCTACACAGGAATCTCTGGATGCGGCATCTGATGAGTCGGGAGACGGTTCAGGAGATGAAAGTTCCGCAGATGACCAGAGTTCTGAAACTTCAGAAGATGGAGAAAGTGATTCATCATATGACGACGGAAACTCAGATGATTCAGATGGATATGGTGATTATACAGAAGATAACAGTGATTATCAGGGGGATGATTCTGAGGGATATTGATAGTATATGGAAACTTTGAGATCAGAGAAGGCTCCGTACACTGATACAACATATTTACCGGAATTGCCGAAAAAGAGTGAAAAAAGTATAAAAAAACAAAATTAATGGTTGATTAATTCTCAAAAAAAATATATGATATATCTATATGTAACTTTGATATAAATCACTGAAAAGGATATCAGGTATAAATAAAGGAGGAAGTACGTTGTTAGAGATTATGTCAAACGAGGCTGAATCATCTGCCAAGATCATAGTGATCGGTGTAGGTGGAGCCGGAAATAATGCAGTAAACAGAATGGTGGAAGAGGCCATCGGCGGAGTAGAGTTTGTAGGTGTTAATACTGATAAGCAGGCTTTAACTCTGTGCAAAGCTCCAACTGTACTTCAGATTGGCGAGAAGATTACCAAAGGTCTTGGTGCAGGAGCCCAGCCTGAGGTTGGACAGAAAGCAGCAGAGGAGAGCATTGAAGAAGTAAAACAGTTAATGGAAGGTGCGGATATGGTATTCGTTACCTGTGGTATGGGAGGCGGAACCGGAACCGGAGCTGCACCTGTTATCGCAGCAGCAGCGAAAGAAATGGGTATCCTTACAGTTGGCGTTGTTACAAAACCTTTCCGTTTTGAAGCAAGAACTCGTATGAATAATGCACTTGCAGGCATTGAGAATCTGAAGAAAGCAGTGGATACATTAATCGTTATCCCGAATGATAAATTACTGGAAGTTGTAGATCGCAGAACAACCATGCCGGAAGCTCTGAAGAAGGCTGATGAAGTTCTGCAGCAGGCAGTACAGGGCATTACAGACCTGATCAATCTGCCGGCTCTGATTAACCTTGACTTTGCAGACGTTCAGACTGTAATGACAGACAAGGGAATTGCCCATATCGGTATCGGTGAAGCAAGAGGAGACGACAAAGCTATGGAAGCTGTACAGCAGGCCGTATCTTCTCCACTTCTTGAGACAACCATCAAAGGTGCTACACATGTTATCATCAATATTTCCGGAGATATTTCTCTTATGGATGCCAATGATGCTGCAAGCTATGTACAGGAGCTTACAGGTGAGGAAGCAAACATCATCTTTGGTGCCATGTATGATGATACAGTTGCTGACTACTGCAGAATCACAGTGATCGCAACAGGTTTGAATGATGATAATCTTCAGCAGACCCCTTTCGGAAAAAGAAGCACAGCTTCTTCCTTTGGTGCAAGAAGACCTTCTTCCACAGCAGCGACAGGTACAGCAACAGCCGGAACTACAGCAGGAAGCGGTATGAACATGCCTAGCTTCAGCCTTCCGACTATGAATGCCACACCATTTGGAGCATCTAAGACTCCGTCAAGCACTGTTCAGAAGAAGGATATCCAGATTCCGGATTTCTTAAGAAACAGATAGGATTATTAAACTGTTTTGCAGTGAAATAATTTACAGACAAAAGAGACATATTCCATACAGCTGGACATGTCTCTTTTTTTGACCGGATCAGGGAAGTTCATTATCCCTGATATACGAGCGAAAATCCTGTTGATATGGTGTTGATATTATGCGCCACAATGGCACTGGAAGGTGTCACATCTTGTATCGGAAGAGGCATGTGCATTGGAGCCGTCTACCTGAATGGAGGATGCTGTACATTTGCAGCTATCATTATAGGTACAGTTGTGGGCTTTGCAGTCGATCTGGATTTTGTCGCAGCCGCATCCGTCTGTATAGCTGCCTTTCATGGAACCGCCGGTTCTCTCGCGGAAACTGCCGCAACTTGTCTCGTTTGCAGAAGTAGCATTTTCGCCTGTCACGTCAATATCACCTTTTGAACAGAGCTGTTCTTTGTTGTAAACACAGGTCATTGCTGAACATTTAAGAATTGTCATAGAGTTACCCTCCTGAAAAAATCTGAGATAACTATTCGATACTGCTGTAGTGCAGGAGTACTGAACAGTTACATTGAATAAGTTTCGGAGATAGGATGTGCAGTTTGAGAAGAAATATACATGATTTTACGAGGACTGCGATAATTTATATCGGATTACTTCGGGAAAGTTCAGAGAAAAATCCATATAGAAATTCAGATAAAATTGCAGAGAAAAGGTCTGAAAATAATAAAGAAATAAAGGAAATAAAGAAAATTTCAAAAAGTACTTGACATAGCAGGATGAACATGGTATCCTTTGCAAGTACGTAAGAAAACAAAGCAGAGTTCCACTCTCACCTCAGCGCATTTAGTTTAGCGGCTTGGGTTTATATTGCACAGAGAAGGCTGATATTTAAGGTTGGCAGGAATAAAGAGATTGTTCCGCAGATTAAGAAGAAAAGATATCAGCAGTGTGATAGCGGAGTGTGGATTTTGTCCACGCTTTTTTTATGTAAATGAGGGCGACGAGAAGTCATTAGAATCTATCTAACAGGTATGG
>ENA-OQKO01000625-OQKO01000625.1-human-gut-metagenome-genome-assembly--contig:-NODE-625-length-31140-cov-3.604650_pt1 | contig 31140 bp, 27 predicted proteins | sample MGYA00242777_ERZ504796 | MGnify/ENA primary metagenome ERZ504796 (study PRJEB26092, sample SAMD00036404) | human gut metagenome | host: Homo sapiens | study: EMG produced TPA metagenomics assembly of... | reverse complement strand
ATTACAGAGAGTTCTTCACTACTATGGGCTCTGCTGACTTCTCACAGTTCGTTGTTACTAGGCTAATGGAACCTCTGTGAGACCTCCACGCTTAAGGTGCACGCTCTTTCCCTCCATATATCCGCCACATTTACTCTGCTACTACAAAGGTGATAGTTATTAGACTTCGTTGCTTTGAGCCAACTTATCTCTCGTAGCCTAGCCTTATATGTGATTTCTGTTCGTCGGACCAGAGTTTTGCTTACAGCTTCCTTCAGATTCTACCTCACGATAGACACCCTTGCTGTTCGGCTATACACTTCCCACTATCCGGGCGTATTCGGGACTTGCACCCGTTAGAGCGCGCCCATGGCGCGCAAACTCAAAAAAGGCAACTACCATTTACTGATAATTGCCTTTACTTAATCAACTGCCGAAGTGAGCCAGCCACTTAAAAACGGCGGAAAAATCTAAGAGATTTTCCCACCGCCGTGTCTGGATCACTCTGCCTGATAGGCTGATTCATTCAATAAATTTATCATAAAATTTATACCCAATACCCCCTACTGTAAAGATGTAGGTAGGTTTGCATGGATTAGTTTCTATTTCCTCTTGTTTTGTTATATCCCTTTGAAAAAGCATTATACCTTGCTATTGTGTGTCTTTCTAATTCGTTCAATGTATCAAAACCACTATTTTCTAATGCTATCATTTTTATTGTAAAACTATCGCCATATTTATAATCAGCATAGACATCGCCATTGCCTTTACCAGTAAAATGAGCATTTACCCTGTTCAACACTTGCTTACCTTGCCCTACGTAATACATATTTTTTGATTGATTAAATAGTATGTATACACCAGCAAAATTTTTTGTTAAAGCATAAGATGGACGACCACGACCCCCAAAAGAAGTTGCTCTCATTTTCATGAATTCTTCAGGTGTCATTTCTAATACATTATTTGCCAAATCATCTATTTGTTGATTTATTTTTTCTTTTTTATATATAGTATATCCTATAATTGCAATAATTAAGATAACATAGAAAAAAATCAAACCACCAAATAATTCTTCCATGAATATCACCTCTAAATTATTTATTTTTAGTTTTATATTATAACATATATACACTATTTCTTGAAGATAGTATAAAACAAAAATCAGATATTTTTACGAAATATATTAGGCATAGAAAAAGACACTATATTTCAAGTGTCATTCTCTTATACATCAGTATTCTGCAAGCAGGTAAACACAGGTTATTTCTTAATATCCCTCTGTTTGAGAAACTCCGCTCTCCCATTTCGATACGGACTGTCTGGATACCGAAAGCTGCTGTGTCAGTTCTTCCTGCGACCAGCCGCGCTGCTTTCTCAATGTCATAATTTTTTCCGCAAGTTTCATAACCCTTGATACCTTTCCTATTATAAATAAATTGTTTCCATCTGATAGAAGGAAATATGTTATCACATACTTACCCGCTATTATCAATAGAACATTTTTCCATTCAGCGTATTCCCTATTAAACAAAAAATCCATCAGAATCCGTTCTGCTTTTGATGTCCTCAGCAAAACTTCTCCTGATGGATTCATTATACGAAAAAAAACGATTGACAACCACCAATTACCCTTGAAAATCCGTCAACTGACAGTTGCATCTTCTTATTTTTCCTCTTTTTTCTCTACCTTATCGTAATCATCCAGGAAGTGATGTTTCACACCACCCTGTTTATAAGCAATGACCGTACTCAAATTGACATTCTCCACACTCTTGAAAATATTTGCCTCCACGAATGGATTTGTCTCTTTCAGCTGACGGATCAGATTTTTCACTTCCACACGCTTTGATGTGTTCTCGCCACCGCAGGTGCTACAGGTATCGGTAAACTTACATGCACACTGAATAAAGTGCAGGTCATTACTGTCACGCCATTTTTTGATATCATCCTCACGAATCAGATACAGCGGACGGATCAGCTCCATGCCTTCAAAGTTTGTACTGTGTAGCTTTGGCATCATGGTCTGCATCTGAGCTCCGTAAAGCATACCCATCAGAATGGTCTCAATGACATCATCATAATGATGGCCCAGAGCAATCTTGTTGCAGCCAAGCTCTTTTGCTTTGCTGTATAGATGTCCGCGGCGCATTCTCGCACACAGATAGCACGGTGATTTTTCTATATTAAATACCGCATCAAAAATATCCGACTCGAAAATAGTGATCGGAATATTCATTCTCTTTGCGTTGGCCTCAATGATCTGTCTGTTTGCCGGGCTGTATCCCGGGTCCATTACCAGAAACACCACTTCAAAGTTAAACTTATTATGGCGTTTCAACTCCTGGAAAAGTTTTGCCATCAGCATGGAATCTTTTCCCCCGGAGATACAGACTGCAATCTTATCCCCCTCTTTTACCAGTTCATACTCACGTACTGCACGGGTAAAACGACACCAGATGGTTTTCCGGAACTTTTTGCGGATACTCTGCTCGATCTCCACATACTCCGGAGTCTCTTCTTCCTTTTTGGCTTCTTCTTTCTGTTTCATGGATTCCATCAACCAGGCTAAGTATCCACCATTCAAACTTTTTGCATCCACGCCGGCTTCCTGCAGTGCTTCCGCTGCCGGAACACTCATCTCACCTTTCTGGCAATAAATAATAACTGTCTTATTTTTATCAATTTCCTGTGATTCCGGCAGTTCCTCTGCACTCAGAGCCACACTGCCCGGGATCACACCATAAGAACGTGCACGCTCATCCCGGATATCAACTAACTGATAGCTGTTTTCTGGCATCGCAAACAGTTCCTGTACAGATAACTGTATTTCTCCCATATGATCTCCTTTCTACTGCGGTAATTCTGTCAGATCTTTTGTAATCTCACCTGCAATGATGAGTCCGACTACTGACGGCACAAATGCAAGACTTCCCGGAATCTGACGTCGCACGGTACATTTTCTTTCTGTTCCCGACGGGCAGACACAGTTGTTTTTACAGCTGTTTTCAGAGTCTTCGATCGGAGTCATCGGTTTTTCTTTGGAATAAACAACCTTCAAGTGATCGATTCCGCGTTTTTTCAACTCACGGCGCATCACTTTTGCTAATGGGCAGACCGAAGTTTCATAAATATCTGCCACTTCAAAAGCAGAGGCATCCATCTTGTTTCCTGCTCCCATGGAACTGATGATCGGCACACCTGCAGCTTTTGCCTGTTCCACAAGCATCAGTTTTCCGGTGACTGTATCGATTGCATCTACCACGTAATCGTACTGGGAAAAATCAAACTGATCTGCAGTATCCGGCATATAAAATGTCTTATATGTGTTGACAACCGCCTTCGGGTTAATCTCCAGAATACGCTCTTTTGCTACATCTACTTTATATTTTCCAATCGTTTTTCTTGTTGCAAAGATCTGACGATTTAAGTTTGTCAGACAAATCCGATCATCATCAATCAGATCCAGTGTTCCAACGCCCACGCGAGCCAGTGCTTCTACAGTGTATCCGCCGACACCGCCGATACCGAATACGGCAACTCTGGCGTTGAACAGGCGCTGCATGTTGTCTTCTCCGAGAAGTAGTTCCGTTCTGGAAAACTGGTTCAACACAGCCGGGCGCGGCTTATGCGCACATTCTGTATGCAAAGAAGTATTTTCTTCCATAAATATTTATCCTCCATCGTACTTTTGAATTATTCGAACATTTCAGAACCCATATGTTTTTATAAGATTCTTTATTGTTTACTATTTTACTATGAATTAATTGCCTGTGATAGTATAGCGGATTTTCACGTAAAAAACAATTACTTCTCTGAAAATAAACAATTATCCAATAAAAAGAACAGCTCCATAACCTATATTTTACGAAAAAGGAGCAGGCATATCAAAATTTTCCAAATTATGATATAAGAGCGTGTGCATTCCATTTTCCAACCAGCAAAAAACCCATGGAACCTATTCTTTTAAGTTCCATGGGCTTTTACTGCTAAGCACAATTGTTTTTAACACGACAAGCTTTTATTTATTTTTTCAAGCTTTTTTCCTGCTCATCCAACAGATTTTCCATGCTCTTCAATCCAATATACAAAGTAGACGTATTATGTAGCAAAGAAGATGTTGTTGGCTGAATGATTCCGCCAACGCCAAGTGCGATCAGTCCTGCATTAAATCCCACAATAAAACGATAATTACGATGAATACGCTGCATCAGCCTGTTGCTGATTTTCTTCAATGTCACAATCTCATGCAGATTATCCGCTGCGATGGTAATGTCTGCAATCTCACGGGCAATGGCTGCACCATCACTGATGGCCACACCTGCATCTGCGGCAGACAGAGCCGGTGAATCGTTGATTCCGTCACCGATCATAATAACTTTATGACCAAGTGCTTTCTCCTGCTCTACAAAATTTGCCTTATCTTCCGGCAGAACTTCAGAATAATACTCATCCACGCCGACTTTATGTGCGATTGCTGCAGCCGTACGTTCACTGTCTCCCGTCATCATGACAATTTTTTGGATACCATTATCACGCAGATCCCGGATGACATCCGCTGCTTCTTCACGTACCGGATCCTCAATACAGATAACAGCTGCAAGCTGCTGATCAATAGCCATGTACAGACAGGAGCACTCCTCCGGCAGGTTGTTAAATATCACTTCTTTGCCTTCCGGAATCACACATTGCTCATCTTCAAATACAAAATGATAACTTCCGATCACCACACGTTTTTCTTCCATAAAAGAAGATATACCATGTGCTACGATATATTCCACCTTGGAATGCATTTCCTCATGCTCCAGCTTTTTCTGTTTTGCTGCTGTCACAACAGCTTTTGCCATGGAATGTGGAAAATGTTCTTCCAGGCAGGCTGCGATGCGAAGCAGTTCTTCCGGCTCGGAATCGTTGAATGGGATAATATCAATCACTGTCGGTTTTGCTTTTGTCAGTGTACCGGTCTTATCAAATACAATGGTAGTTGCTTCTGAAACTGCTTCCAGATATTTTCCACCTTTGACGGTAATGTCACACTGCTGTGCTTCACGGATTGCGGAAAGCACAGAAATCGGCATTGCCAGCTTCAATGCACAGGAAAAATCTACCATCAGGATAGACAGTGCTTTTGTGACATTTCTGGTAAGCAGCCAGGTCAACAAGGTACCACCCAGGGTATACGGAACCAGCTTGTCTGCCAGATGCTCTGCTTTTCCTTCCAGATTCGATTTCAGTTTTTCGGAATCTTCGATCATGGTAACGATCTTCTCATATTTTGTAGCACTTCCGGTTGCTTTTACACAGATGGTAAGCTCGCCCTCTTCCAATACAGTACCTGCATAAACATAAGAATCTATGTTTTTTGCAACCGGTACAGATTCTCCGGTCAGAGAAGCCTGATTTACGGTAGCATCGCCGGTCGTTACCACACCATCAAAGGGGATAATGTTTCCGGCATGAACAATGATCTCATCGCCTTTTTCAATGGTTGACGCAGATACCAGAATTTCCTGATCACCAACTTTCTGCCATACTTTTTCTACGTTCAGAGACATGCTGCGTGCCAGATCGCCGACGGATTTCTTATGTGTCCACTCCTCAAGCAGCTCTCCTATACCAAGCAGGAACATGACCGAACCTGCCGTTCCCATATCCTGACGAAGCAATGATACCGCAATTCCCGTTGCATCCAGAACCGCCACAACCAGTCGACGGTGACGCAGACTCTGCAGGCCTTTCCATATATAACGGATGCCATTCACAATGGTGATCACATTTCGAATCGGTGCCGGCAGGATCAGCTTTTTCCCATAATGCCATACAACCTTACAAATTAATTTTTCTTTATATTCTGAGTTTAACTCACGTCCCGTGCTCTCCAGATAACCTTCCGGTACTTCCACCATCTGATATTTGAAGGTACACAATAAATGAATCATCGCAGCCCGGTCTCCGTTATAACTGATCACAACGTCCGCTGTCTGTTCGTATACTTTTGCGTCTACTACAAGATCAGACTGCTGCAGATAATACTGCAGGACGTCAGCCTGCTCATATGTCATACGCTGCTGCGCCATATGAACCCGAAGACGTCCTTTTATCTCATGCTTGATCACAAATTTCATTATTATTCTGCCTGTGCTTCCTCAGTCTGAGTTTCTTCTGCCTCAGCTACTCCTCCATCCTCTACATATGCTTCCGCAGCGGCACGGTCAGCATTGATCTGTTTTGCCTCGGCAAGAATATCTCCTGCATTTTCCTGAACAGTTGTTGCTGTTTTTACTACGGTATCTTTTGCACGCAATACAGCCGCAGTGCATCCTGTATAAACTTTTTTAGCATCTTTACTTGTAAGGATTTTGATACCTGCAGTTCCAAAAGCAAGACCTGCTACAAAAAGACCAACTTTTCCTGCATTAAAATTTTTGAACATAATATTTCCCTCCATTTGCGTGTTTTTAATGTTTAGTTCTAATTATAAGCATCGCAATTGGAGATTTCAATTTTTTTCACCTTATTGATATTTCTTATCATTAACCATCTGTTACTTTCCGTTGTTTATCTCAGTCGAGAAGCCTCCCACTTCTGCAAGTGGTGAGTAATAACAAGTCTTTCTCAGTGGGAGTACAATCTCCGACTGAGATAAACGCTCCGCGAGGGCGCACATTGTCTGGGAGACAATGGTTTTGCGCCGACCGAAACGAAGTGTAGAGTGCAGTGATTCTGAGAAGAATATGTCAGCTTACGCTGACCAGAATCACGCACCAAGTCTCACGTGCGTTCGACTTGAATTTTCCACCTGATAAAAACGTGCACTGTATGCCGGTAACAACATCGAAATCTGTCCCTTTTCCACTGTCAGATCTTTCTGATACTCCGGGTGTACCTTTTTCATTTCTGTATCATCACTGCTATAAATCAGTTTTAGTTTTTTTGCATCGGAAATTTTCATAGTATATTCCTGCTCCCCGGTATTTCCAAAATGGAACACTGCAACAATCCGTTCCTTTTTGCTCTTCCGTTCAAAGGCATAGATTCATTTTTCTTCCTGATGGCAGTCGATCCATCGGAACCCATCCTGTGCATAATCAGCTTCCCACAACGCCGGATGTGCTTCGTACACGTTATTCAGTTCCATCATAAAATGATGAAATTCTCTGTGTTTCGGAAATTTAAGAATATCCCAGTCCTGCTGCCGTTTCTCATCCCATTCACGGAACTGTGCAATTTCATTTCCCATAAAATTCAGCTTTTTACCAGGATGTGCATACATATACATGTACATTGCCCGGGCCTGTGGAAATTTTTCTTCATAGTCCCCACTCATTTTCTGAATAATGGTCGCCTTGCCATGTACCACCTCATCATGAGACAGCGGCAATATATACGCTTCATTATAATAATACATCATGGAAAACGTAAGTTTATGATAATTTGCGGAACGATACTCCGGTGCTGTCCGGAAATAATTCAGTGTATCATTCATCCACCCCATATCCCACTTATAGTCAAATCCGAGTCCGCCGTCACGCACCGTTTTTGTCACTCCCTGATAAGAAGAAGAATCCTCAGCCAGCAGCATCGCTGTCGGAAAACGGTCTTTCAGCCCCTCATTCATATTCTGGATAAAAGAAACGGCCAGATTATTCACACCTCTCGCTTCATTTCCCTGCCAGTAAATCAGATTGCTCACCGCATCCATCCGCAGACCGTCAAAATGATATTCTGCCAGCCAGTATGCTGCGGCAGACTGCAAGAAGCTTCGCACTTCTCCTCTTGAATGCATGAAATTGCAGCTTCCCCACTCGCTGTAACCGACGTCCTGATTCGGATATTCGTATAATGCAGAACCATCATAATTCCACAATGCATAAGCATCCACTGCAAAATGCACCGGTACAAAATCCATTAGCACACCGATTTTGTGTTTGTGGCAGGCATTGACAAAATATCTCAGATCATCCGGTGTTCCGTAGCGGGATGTCGGTGCAAAAAAGCCGGTATTCTGATATCCCCAGGATTCATCACAGGGATGCTCACTCAATGGCATCAGTTCTACATAATTGTATCCGTTTTCATTCAGATACGGAATCAGCAGATCTGCCATCTCCCGATAAGTATACCATCCTTCCGGATCATCATTCGTTTTTTTTCTCCAGGAACCGAAATGTACCTCATAAATATTCAAAGGTGCCTGCCGATGAATGGAACGTTTTTTCATCCATTCACCATCTGTAAAATGATAGTTCGTTGTATCATAGATAATGGATGCACTGTTCGGACGTAACTCCGCATAAAATCCATATGGATCACAGTGATCGATGCAGCTTCCGTCCGCTCCGTAGATCTTATATTTATACATCATTCCTTTTTGTGCATTTTCCGCATAACACTCCCAGAAGTTACCATCATGTACCTTCTGCATCGGCGTCTCCTGCCAGTCATTGAACTCACCAATCAGTGATATACGCTGTGCATTCGGTGCAAATGTCCGGAAAACTGTTCCTTTCTCACAGGCATGTGCCCCCAGAAAACGATATGCTTCAAATTCTTTTCCCGTATAAAATCCATAAAAATCCATATGCTCGCTCCCCCTTAAATCGTGGTAATCTTTTTACGATAAAATTTTCATTTATCAACTGTAGTTGTTTTTCCATGTCAATTCTATTATAATTATAAATAAAGAAAACTTATTTGAACAGAAACGGCTTTTTCAATCCGTTGGAAAACCAACGCTTTTTGAAAATTGTTGAAAAACAATGCTACAAATAAATGAGGTATGATCATGGATATCAGAATAGAAAAAACAAAAACTGCAATTCACAATACATTTTTAGAACTTCGCTCCAAAAAACCATTGGAAAAAATAACCATCAAAGAATTATGCGAAAAGGCGCAGATCAATAAATCAACTTTTTACTCTCATTATAAAGATATTTATGATCTGAGCGATCAATTAGAAACCGATGTCGTAGCCTCCGTCATTGAAGCCATACCAAATCCGCAAAACTGTCTGGAAGATCCCGCCGTTCTGGCTAAAAATATGTTTCTCGGTTATCTCTCCAGGGATACCATCATCCGGATCCTGTTTTCCGGAACCAGAGCAGGAGAACTGGTACGCAAAGTCGAATATCAACTAAAAAAAATCCTGTTTGATGCACACCCGGAGTACAAACAGGATCCTTCCGTCAATGTCGTGCTGTCTTACACGGTCTATGGCGGTTATTATGCATTTTTTGAAAATCGGCAGTACGGAGATGCCACAGTGGTTGATATTATCAGTCAGATTTCTTCCGAAGCAATGAACCTATTATAATTTCTTCCCGCACAAATACGCATCATTTACTCGGAATGATCCTTCTAAATATACATTAAATCCTCTTTGTCTGCCGCTCTTTTATTTCGAGCAAATAACAGGATGGAGACAATCATAAATACAATGGATATCAACTGTGCCGTTGTCAGCCCGAACAGCCCACCCTGTTCATTGGTACGCAAAAACTCCACACAGAATCTTCCGATTCCGTAAAGCATCAGGTACAACGCTCCCACATCGCCATGGTAACGCATCTTTCCTGTCATCCGGATCAGCACAAACGCAATGAGGAAATCACCTGCGGAAGAAAAAAGCTGCGTCGGCAGTAACGGTACCCCTGCCGGTGCAAAACTGTTTTCCGGGAATACAATTCCGATTGGCAAACTCGTCTCCTTACCATAACAGCAGCCTGCGAAAAAGCAGCCCAGCCGTCCAAAGGCCTGTGCCAATGCTACAGATGGTGCCAGCAGATCAAAATATGCGAAAAAATGGATATCCTTAATTTTACAGTAAATCAGCGCCGATGCCACACAAAAAACAATTCCGCCATACACCACAAATCCGGAAGACCCCAAAACACTCAGCGGATCAGCAAGAAATTGTTTCCAGCTCAATATCACAAAAAATACTTTTGCACCCAGAAATCCCATCACCACACAGAGAATTGCCAGATCCAGCACGGACTCTGCCTTCATCTCGTAACGTTTTGCTCTATAATATCCCATCAGCACACACAAAATGACTCCTATGGCAATCATCACTCCATAGGTATGAACGGTGAATCTGCCAATAGAAAATAAATCTACTTTCATCTTTTAAACGCTCCTCTTTTTTTAAATCTGTTTCCTATTCTACACCATTTTCTTCCGTTTTCCAACTCTTTCTTCTTACTCTTTTCTGATTTGAAACACACTTGTTACTGTTCACACGCTTTTCGATTTAACGCTCCAATAAACAGGATACATTGTATCGTTTTTTACATTGACAGCTCATTTTCTCTGTGATAACATTTTGGTTACTATGCTGTGTCCGGTTACAACACACAACCCGTGCACATTATTTCACAACATTTTTATTTTCAGATATAAGTCTAAGAATGCCCTCGGCATTCTTGCTGCTTGTTCATGTATATAAGTATTTAGGAAAGGATCTCTTTTTTATGAAAATTCAGCTTTCTGATCATTTTACATTATCAAAACTACTGCGCTTTGTATTTCCATCTATCATCATGATGATTTTTACTTCCATTTACAGTGTCGTAGACGGACTGTTTGTATCCAATTTTGTCGGAAAAACCGCTTTTGCATCCGTCAATCTGATCATGCCATTCATTATGATCCTCGGTGCGATCGGATTTATGCTTGGAACCGGAGGAAATGCAATCGTATCAAAAACACTGGGCGAAGGTGAACCTAAGCTGGCACAGAAATATTTCTCCATGATCATATATTGTACCATGATTGGCGGCGTCATCGTTTCTATTCTTGGTTTCATTTTCATGCCAACAATTGCAAAATTACTGGGGGCCCGCGGTGAAATGCTGGCAGGAAGTATTCTCTACGGACGTATCTCCATGATTTCACTGACCTGTTTCATGCTGCAAAATGTCTTCCAGAGTCTGTTGGTCACTGCCGGTAAACCAAAACTTGGGCTGTTGATCACCGTCAGTGCCGGTCTGACCAACATGACCCTGGATGCCGTATTTGTCTATGGATTAAAACTTGGTATTGCAGGTGCCGCACTTGCCACTGTCGCTTCCGAATTTATTGGCGGTCTGACCCCATTACTCTATTTTTTACATAAAAACAACAGTTCACTGCAGCTTTGCAGGACACGGATTCAGCCAGGAATTATGATCAAAACCTGTACGAATGGTTCTTCTGAATTCATGACAAACATTTCCATGTCACTGGTAAACATGCTTTACAATTTCCAGCTCATGCGTATCGCCGGTGAAAACGGAATTGCCGCTTACGGCGTCATTATGTATGTAAGTTTTATCTTCTGTGCAATGTTCATTGGTTACTCCGTAGGATGTGCACCGCTGATAGGATACAATTACGGTGCTGAAAATTATACGGAATTGAAAAATCTGTTTCGCAAAAGTCTGAAACTGGTAGGCTGCGCCGGTGTTTGCCTCGCTATCCTGGCAAACCTTCTGTCTGCACCGCTGGCCTCCCTTTTTGTCGGATATGACGATGCCTTATTTGCACTCACGGTACATGGATTCCGCATCTATTCACTGGCCTTTCTGCTGAACGGATTTTCCATCTTCGGTTCTGCATTTTTCACCGCTTTAAACAATGGATTGATTTCTGCCTGTATCGCATTTTTACGGACCTTTGCCTTTCAGATTGTTGCCGTGCTTGTGCTGCCATATCTGTTCGGCATCAATGGTGTATGGTGCTCCATCGTAGTCGCTGAATCACTGGCAATCTGCGTGACGACGACCTTCTTCGTACGGAAACGGCATGTGTACCATTATGTATAAATTTCTTTTTCGGGTGGCTTAAAATTTACTATCTGGGTTTTAATAGATGTGCGGGGATGTGCAGTGATTCTGAGAAGAATATGTCAGCTTTCGCTGACCAGAATCACGCACCAAGTCTCACGTGCGTTCGACTTGAATCTGATGTTGGGGTTAAAAGATGCCATACGAATTGTTCCGTACTTCGTACTCCCACAATTCTTTTACAGTATTACTGTAAGGTCACCCGTAAGGATACCGGCTGATGATCCGCATACTCAAAATCAGTATCAATTACGTTTACCTGCTCCACCTGCAGATTATCAGACACAATATATCCATCAATGACATACACCTGAGAATCCTCATAATTTCCACTGTATGGTCCGTTCAACAGACGGCAGGTTGGCGCATTATCTGCCACAGCAAAATCAAATCCTTCCGGCAAATCTTTTTTATACACAGTTCCCGGTACCCAACTGTCTGTATCATGGATTTCATAGGTATCCACACCTTCAAATTGTTGATTGAAATCACCACCGGCAATCACATAATTGCCGGCTTTGTATTCTTCCTGCAACTTATCTGCCAGCATCCGGCTCTGAATTATCTTTCCTTCTCCACTGTCATACGCTTCCAGATGAAAATTGATCAGCACCAGTTCTTTGTCTGTTCCCTCAATCGGAATCCTTGTCTCCAGCATGCAGCGTTTCAAATTACAGGTTTTGATCGGCCAGGAAAAAGATTCTGCCAGTTTGATACGCTTTGCGCTCTCCACCTGATAATCTGTCATTGTAACCAGACCTGCTTCGACTTTTCCGATCGGCGGAATCGGATAAGGCACAAAATCACACTTGAAATTACAGGCATAAATGCTGCTCATATCCAGTGCCTTCTCATAATACGCACGTTCATTGATATGGAACGAACGCTTTGCATCAATATCCACTTCCTGAAGGAAATAGAAGTCCGCAGCCTGATTTTTTAATATATCAGAAATACCTGCAAGATTTGTCTCTACAACTTTTTTACTATCCGGCTGTACCTTACTTCCACCGTCCATAAAAAAATCCTCATCTTTGCTTAGTGCACCATAACCTGTGTTGTACGTCAGGACAGAAAAACTGTCGCCTTCAGACAATGTCTTTGTTCCATTTCCCACATTAAGAAACTCAATGGATTTCGGACGATATTCCCGCACCGTATAAAAAATAAGTACTGCCGCTGCAAGCAATACAATGCACAGTATTACAATTCCAACCTTCTTTAATATTATTTTCCCCTTCATAATGTTTCTGCTCCTTCCCAACATTTTTCACCCGAATCATTATTCACAAAAAGGCATCCATAAAACGGATGCCTTTTCCTAATTTCATTATTTGGCTACAATATTGATAATTCTGCCCGGAACATAAATCTCTTTGATCACATTTCCTGTCAGTTTATCGCCAAGTGCTGCCTTACCTGCTGCAATGGCATCTTCTTTGCTGACATCAGCCGGAAGTGTAACCACGCATTTTGTCTTTCCGTTGATCTGAACGGCAAGTTCTTTCTCATCATCTTTCATGGCATTCTCATCATAAGTTGGCCATGTCTCATGGAACACAGAATCTTCATGTCCAAGCTGACTCCACAGTTCCTCACTGATATGTGGAGCAAACGGTGCCATCAGAACAACAAATGTCTCTAATGTCTTTTTGTCTACACCGCCTTTTTTCGCCATATCGATCAGCTTGTTATTATACTCCATGAATCCGGAGATAACTGTATTCAGGCTGAAGCTCTCCAGACGGGTGGTAATGTCGTAAACCAGTTTGTTACGAACTTTTACCAGTTCTTTTGTCTCTTTCACATCAGCATCCTTGTTATCCAGGATCAATTTCCAGAAACGTGTGATGAAACGATATACACCATCGATTCCTCTGTCATCCCACTCAGAATCCAGTTCTGGCGGTCCTACAAACAGTTCGTAAAGTCTCAGTGAATCACAGCCGTAATCCCGTACCAGATCATCCGGTGAGATTACGTTTCCTTTCGATTTGCTCATCTTGATACCGTTTTTACCTGTGATCATACCCTGGTTGAACAGTTTATGGAACGGCTCGTCAAAGTCGATCACACCGATGTCACACAGGAATTTTGTATAGAATCTGGAGTAAAGCAGATGCAGTACCGCATGTTCAACACCACCGATATACATATCAACCGGCAGATATTTGTCTGCTTTTTCTCTGGAAACCAGCTCATTCTCATTTTTGTTATCTACATAACGAAGGAAATACCAGGAAGATCCTGCCCACTGCGGCATGGTATTTGTCTCACGTTTTGCAGGTTTTCCACAGCATGGGCAGGTTGTATTTACCCAATCTGTAATGTCTGCCAACGGAGACTCACCGGTACCTGTCGGCTGATAGGACTCAACCTCCGGTAATAACAGCGGAAGTTCTTCTTCCGGAACCGGAACAGGTCCACAATCCGGACAATGAATAATCGGAATCGGCTCACCCCAGTAACGCTGACGGGAAAATACCCAGTCTCTCAGTTTGTAGTTTGTGGTAGCTTTTCCAATACCCATCTCCTCGATAATATGCGGAGCTTCTTTCTTCAGTACGGAAGATTCCATACCATTCCACTCACCGGAATTGATCATGGTACCTTTGGCATCTGTGTAAGCTTCTGTCATATTTTCAATTTCTTTGCCATCTTTTGCGATAACCTGAATAATCGGTATATTGAATTTGGTTGCAAATTCGAAGTCACGATCATCATGCGCCGGAACACACATGATCGCACCGGTACCATAATCAGCTAATACATAATCAGACAGCCAGATCGGTACTTTTGCACCATTGATCGGGTTGATAGCATAGCTTCCGGTAAATACACCTGTTTTCTCTTTGTCCTGCAGACGGTCTACGGAAGATTTCAGAGAAGACTGATAAATATAATCTTCCACTGCTGTTCTTGTCTCATCGTTTGCAAGCTCTTTTGCCATTGCATGCTCCGGAGCCAGGACCATAAATGTAGCACCGTGCAAAGTATCCGGTCTTGTCGTATATACGGTGATTTCTTTATCTGTATTCTCAACCTTGAAGTTAACTTCAGCACCGTAGCTCTTGCCAATCCAGTCAGTCTGCATCTTTTTCACTTTTTCCGGCCAGTCAAGCTTGTCAAGGTCATCCAACAAACGGTCAGCATATGCTGTGATTTTTAACATCCACTGGTTCAGGTTTTTCTTCGTAACATCAGCGCCGCAACGCTCACATTTACCATTTACAACTTCCTCATTTGCAAGACCTGTCTTACAGGACGGACACCAGTTGATCGGCATCTCTTTCTGATAAGCAAGACCTGCTTTGAACATTTTCACAAAAATCCACTGTGTCCATTTATAAAAATTCGGATCGGTTGTGTTTACTTCCATATCCCAGTCATAAACAGCAGCGATTTCTTTGATCTGACGTTTGATATTTGCAATATTCTCTGCTGTGGATTTCTCCGGATGTACGCCCATCTTGATTGCATAGTTCTCAGCCGGAAGGCCGAATGCATCCCATCCCATCGGATGAATCAGATAATATCCATTGAGCATTTTGTATCTGCTCCAGACATCGGAGATGACGTATCCTCTCCAGTGTCCGACATGCAAACCATTTCCTGACGGATACGGAAACATGTCCAGACAGTAGTATTTCGGTTTCTTACCATCATTTACATTAACCGGGTGTTCTTCCCAGATTTTGCGCCATTTCTGTTCAATCTCTCTGTGATTGTACGGTACAGCCATTTTCATTCCTCCTAACCGATTGTCCTTCTTTCTCTTGCGTGGCCATAGTCTGTAGAACTTTTAACACAACCACTGCATTTGTCAAGGTTGGCATAGGAAAATTTGCATTGCTAAAGCGAAAAAAACGGAAGATTTTTCCTCGGCAGGCGATTGCTAGCTGCAGAGGAAAATCTTCCGTTTTTTCATATTTAGTTTTATTCTGCTCTTGCAGCCACCTCTTTCTCCTGTACATCAGACGGAGCCTGCTCATAGCGTGAGAACTCATACTCATAAGTTCCGCTGCCGCCGGTCATGGAACGAAGATCCGTATTGTAGCCAAATAATGAAGACATTGGTACATCTGCGACAATTTCCTGCTTGCCGCCCTCTACCGGATTCATTCCAAGTACACGACCACGGCGTTTATTTAAATCTCCCATAATGTCACCGGTGTATTTATCCGGTACTAACACTTTTACTGAAGCGATTGGCTCTAATAAAATTGGAGAAGCATCCATAAATCCTTTCTTGAAAGCCTGAATTGCAGCTGTCTTGAATGCCATCTCAGAGGAATCTACCGGGTGATAAGATCCATCGTATAATACAGCCTTTACACCTACAACCGGATAGCCAGCCAGCGGTCCGCGCTCTACGGATTCCTGAATACCTTTTTCTACTGCCGGGAAGTAGTTTTTCGGAACAGCACCTCCTACTACAATCTGATCAAATTCATATGCTTCTTCCAGATTGCCGGATGGCTCAAATGTCATCTTAACATGGCCATACTGTCCGTGTCCACCGGACTGTTTTTTATATTTGTACTCTACATCAGCTTTCTTGCGGATAGTTTCACGGAAAGCAACTTTTGGCTGTTCTAACGTAATCTCTACTTTGTATTTTTCTTTTAATTTGCTTACGACCACATCCAGCTGCTGATCTCCGATCGCATACAACAGAGACTGATGATTCTCACTGTCGTTGACTGCTTTCAGTGTCAGATCTTCCTGCATCATCTTCTGCAATGCCTGGGATACTTTATCTACATCAGCTTTGTTTACCGGTTTGTAGCTCATGTATGTATATGGTTTGGATACCGCTGTCTTGATAAAGGTCAATGGTGTTGCCTTTGTGGACAGTGTATCGGTTGTCGCTACCTTATTTAATTTTGCAAGTGCTCCGATATCACCGGCGTGCAACTCCGGTACTTCTTCCGGTTTGTTCCCGCGCAGTACATACAGTTTACCGATTTTGTCGTCCATGCCATGTTCTTCGTTGTACATCACATCATCTGTCTTGATTACACCGGATGTCACCTTGACCAGAGAATATTTTCCGATAAACGGATCCACAATGGTCTTGAAAACATACGCACTCTTTGCTTTTGCAAAATTAAAGTCTGCATCATATACTTCATTTGTCTTGATATTGATAGCTTTGCACTGTTTTTTCTCCGGGCTTGGAAGATATTTTACAATATCATCCAACAAGGTGTAGATACCTTTTGCCATTGTACCGGAAGCCATGGAAATCGGAACCATACTGCCGTCACATACATTGGTATGTAAAACCTGACGAATCTCGTTCTCAGAGAACGTATCACCGGAAAAATAACGGTCCATATATTCTTCACTTGTTTCTGCCACAGACTCCAACAATGCCTCACGACAGATTTCCAGATTTTCAAAAGAGTAATCCGGCACATCCGTCTTGTCTACGGTTCCGTCTTCTTTCCAGCGTTTTGCTTTCATTTGAATGACATTGACGTAGCCAACAAACTGTCCGTTCTCACGAATTGGTAAATGCAGCGGTGCTATCTTCTTTCCATATAATTCCTGCAGATCTACGACTACCTGACGGAAGCTTGCGTTGTCATCATCCATATTCGTAACCCAGATCATACGCGGAAGGTTATACTTCTCACAGATATCCCATGCTTTCTGTGTACCAACTTCCACGCCTGCTTTGCCATTTACCACAATAATCGCCGCATCGGCTGCAGCTGCTGCCTCTTCTACTTCACCGACAAAATCGAAAAAGCCCGGTGTATCCAGCAGATTGATCTTGGTTTCTCTCCACTCGATTGGAACCACAGATGTGCTGATGGAAAAACCACGTTTTATCTCTTCTTTATCATAATCACTGATGGTATTGCCATCTGTGACTGTTCCCATACGATTGGTAATTCCGGAAAGGTAAGCCATAGCTTCAACTATTGTTGTCTTTCCGGAACCCCCATGTCCCAGTAAAACTACGTTGCGGATCTTGTCAGTAGTATAAACATTCATGTCATTTCCTCCAATACATAAAAAAGTATGGTTATATTTTACTAAACTTTTCTTGTTTTTGCAACCTTTTTATAAAAAATGCACAAGTTTCACCTATATTATCTTGCAATTACTTCGCTTTCCGGAAATTCTCTGAACAAAATCTGCTTTCAGAGCGATATCCTCTATCAGACTTTTTCAACATCACCTTACCCGTCTTCTGTTTTTTTTCTTATTTACTTTTACACTTTAAAGTGTTGACTTTTTTATATAAATGCGTTATCATGGCAAAAGAGTTCGCTGAGCGAACGATATGGATCATAGTTTTTAAATAAAGGGCTCGTTTTCGAAAGATTCCGAGCGTATATGAAATGATAAGGGAGGGTACATTATGATTCCAGAAAAAATCGGCTTTATCGGCCTGGGGCATATCGGCGGTTCTGTTGCAAAGACGGTGCATCGCATCTATCCGGATATTCAGATCGTCGCCTATGACACCTGCCGTGCCACTCTGGACACCGCATTACAGGAAGGTGTGATCAGTGAAGCACTGGATCAGGTTGGCAAAGGATTTTCCGATTGTAATTATATCTATCTGTGTGCCCCGGTTCTCGACAATGCAGACTATGTCCGGGAATTATCCGGCATTCTGCATGATGATATGCTTTTAACTGATGTCGGCAGTGTCAAGACCGGCATCCACGAACAGATTCAGAAATTTCCGGATCTGGAACGACATTTTATCGGCGGTCATCCTATGTGCGGAACGGAGCATGTAGGCTATGAGTATTCCACTGCATATATGCTGGAAAATGCATATTATATTCTGACCCCGACACACACTGTTTCTCCCCAGAAAGTTGATGAATTCGAGCATTTTGTGACATCGATCGGTGCGGTTCCATTGATTCTGGATTATAAAAAACATGATTTTTCTGTCGGTTCCATCAGCCATCTTCCTACGGTCATAGCCTCTACACTGGTCAATCTGGTAAAAAATCTGGATGACTCTGATGAGACACTGCGTACGATTGCTGCCGGTGGATTCAAAGATATCACCCGCGTGGCATCTTCCGATCCTACCATGTGGGAAAACATCTGTCTGGCAAACCGCAATCAGATTCTGGAACTGATCGATACCTATGTCAATGCACTGAAGGAAACCAGAAACACCATAGCAGAAAGTCACCCGGAAGAGATCAAAGAATTTTTCAGTTCTGCCAAGGAATACCGTGATTCTTTCAACATCTCGCATCGTGGTCCGATCCGCCCGGTTTACCAGCTGTTCTGTGATCTGATTGATGAAGCAGGCGGAATCGCCACCATTGCTACGATCCTGGCTTCCAACAACATCAGTATCAAGAACATCGGCATCATCCATAACCGCGAGTTCCAACAGGGTGTTCTTCAGGTGGAATTTTACGATAGTGATGCTTATGATCACGCAGTAGAACTGTTACGCAAATATCACTACACCGTGTATGAGAAATAATTTTTCTTTTGTAAAGCGGACATTCGCAATCCGCTTTCGCTACTTGCTTATTCTGCGTTCAAAAAACAGACCAGTTTCAGGAAGAACGATACCCACCCCTATGGATCGTTATTCTGAAACTGGTCTGTTTGCGGATTGCGAATGTCTGCTTTCCTTTCTCCAATATCTGTGTCTTTTTAATTCTGCGGAAGCGGCTGGATAGATGACAGAACAGCTTCACATTCTGCCTGCCCTGCTTCTGCCGGTCCTGTGGCAATGATTGTAATCATCCGTCCGCCATTTTCCGTCACTGCATAATACTGGTAAATATAGCTGCCCTGATATTCCGCCATACCGGCGAAAGATACAAACGGGCTCGTACCAATGACACTGTCTGTAATACCATTAAAATTGTAAGTAATACCCTGATCGGAATAACTCATCAGTTGCCCGGCAAGTGTATTTGCGTACTCCTGAGCTGTCACTTCACCAAACATCGTCAGATCCTCTGTCATCATTGCAATCGTAGATCCGGTATTTGGATTATAAATATAGAATTCATAACTGCTGGTATCACCCAGATTATCTGTATTGCCTGTCACCTGCTGTCCAGCACTTTCCACAGCATCAATCTGCTCCTGTGTACCGATCTGCCAGCCATCCGGAAGCGTCAGGCACATACCAAGACTTGTATTTGTATAAGTAACACCATCCCAGGTTCCTGCCTGATAAGCAACAACATCCTCCGACGATGCACTGCTGTCTGCATGCTCTGCTGTTTCTCCTACTGCAGATGTATCCGTTCCTGCACTGCTCTGATTCTTTCCACCACAGGCCGCCAGAGAACAGATCATCGCTGTCATTAATAACCCCACGATTAATTTTTTCATTCTTTTTAGTCTGCCTTTCTTTCAAAGTAATATTTTGGTCAAAATCTCTATTATATTTTACTTGTATAGATAGAAAAAGTCAAGAAATGCTCCATTTCCTGACTTTTATCTCCATTTATACGATATTTATTTTGACTGTTCTTCTTCCATTTTTGCAATGCTGGCACGAAGTTCATCACGCTCTTCCTTGGATGATCCACGGATTGCAAGATAATTCTTCATCATCTCCGCCGGTGTCAGCCCCCAGAACTCTACAAAGTTCTGTACATCATATTTCATATATTCCTGCGCCTTTACAATCGGATGATAACTGTAAATCTTACCATTACGATCCATTCGTAAGAACTCTTTCTGAACCAGATGACTCAGGTAAGTACTTACCGTCTGAGGTTTCCAGTTCTTTTCATACACTGCATTGCAGGCTTTTACTACTTCACTTAAAACCATATCATGATCTGCGAGCCAGATAGCACGCATCACAAGCATTTCCGCTGTTGTCAAATAATATCTGTTTGTTCTGTCAATCATCGCTGTCGCCCCCTTGCGTTTTATGCTCTTTGCATTAAGTAAATTTTTCTTTATTACAAAAAACAGGAAAGCGATACACTTTCCTGCTTTTCAAATGCCGCTGGCCGGACTCGAACCGGCACGGAGTTACCCGCTTGATTTTGAGTCAAGTGCGTCTGCCAATTCCGCCACAGCGGCATAGTGTTCGGTTTTTACCGAACACATTAATCATATCATACAGATATACAAATTGCAAGAAAAATTTATCTTTTCTTTGTTACTTTATTATACCAGTCCTTTGATAATGTCAAAACAGTCAAAAGTTGCAAAATAGTCCTTCGGTGTCTCGGCACGACGGATCAGCTGCGCGCTTCCATCTTCTTTCAGCAGTAATTCTGCCGAGCGGAGACGTCCGTTGTAATTATATCCCATAGAATAACCATGTGCTCCGGTATCATGGATCACCAGATAATCACCCATGTCAATCTTCGGAAGCATACGGTCTACTGCAAATTTATCACAGTTCTCACAAAGAGAACCTACCACATCATATTTGTGGTTGCAAGGTGCATCTTCTTTCCCTGCCACGGTGATGTGATGATATGCTCCATAGATTGCCGGACGCATCAGGTTTGCAGCGCAGGCATCCACACCAATATACTCTTTGTATGTGTGCTTCTCATGGATAGCTTTTGTCACGAGGCAGCCATATGGTCCCATCATAAATCTTCCCATCTCTGTATAGATTGCTACATCGCCCATATCAGCCGGAACAAGCACTTCTTCGTATACCTTCTGTACGCCCGCACCGATCACGCGGATATCATTCGGAACCTGATCCGGTTTGTATGCGATTCCTACACCACCGGACAGATTGATAAAGCTGATCTTGATACCCAGTTTCTCTTTGATTTCAACACACAGTTCAAATAATGTACGTGCCAGTGTTGGATAATAGTCATTGGTAACCGTATTGCTTACGAGGAATGCATGGATACCGAAACGCTCCACTCCTTTTTCTTTCAAAAGTTTATATCCCTCAAAAAGCTGCTCTTTTGTAAATCCGTATTTTGCATCACCAGGGTTATCCATGATACCATTGCTCAATGTATACACGCCGCCCGGATTATAACGCAGACTCATCGTCTTTGGAAATGCACCGATCGTTTTCTCCAGAAAATCAATATGGGTAAAATCATCCAGATTGATCGTCGCACCAATCTCATTTGCATATACAAACTCTTCAGCCGGTGTATCATTGGAGGAAAACATGATCTCCTCACCGGACATGCCAAGTTCATGGGCAAGCATCAGTTCTGTCATCGAAGAACAGTCAGCACCACATCCGTACTCTCTTAAAATATTTAACAGAAATGGGTTCGGTGTAGCTTTTACAGCAAAATACTCACGAAACCCCGGATTCCATGCAAATGCCTCTTTCACAGCCTTTGCATTTTCACGGATTCCTTTTTCATCATATAAATGGAAAGGAGTCGGATAAGATTTTACAATCTCTTCGATCTGCTCTTTGGTAACAAATGGTTCTTTTTTCATTTTAATTTCTCCTTGTCGTATCACTTTTTTCTCTCGTTCTACATCATACACAAAAGAACAAAAAAAAACAACCCGTCGTCAGGATTTTCTCCTGACAATGGGCTGTTTTTTGTCTTAACGTCTAGCTTTCAGCATTTCTTAATTGTCTGCTGCTCCGGTTCTCTTTAATACATAGAAACCATCATCGAAGCAGGTTACATAGATATATCCTCTGTCATCTACGCAGCAATCTTCTGTCATTGCATTACGCGGACCCGGTAATCCCGGGAAGAAGGAATCTTCCGGTTTTTTGTTCGGATTTGGCGGAATAAAGTATGCAAGCTCTTTGATGTAATAAGGATCGGATACATCATAGATACGCAATCCTGCTGCAAAGTAACAGCAGTATACTCTGTCGCCTCTCTGCTCCAGCCATGGCTTGTTGCTCATCGGCTCATGCAGATTATGCGGTCCGAACGGTCCCTGGCATCCAAGGTTCATTACATTGAAGTTCGGATACGGGAAATCTTCCGGTACTTCCGGATACGGGAACTCTGCGATCAGAGTCGGGTGTGTCGGATCACTGACATCAACCATATGAATGTTATTCATAGCCTGTGCTTCTTTGATGGATCCTTCCGGGAAGAACTGGAATCTCTCGCCCTCGTTTGTAACAACACAAAGATCACGACCCGGCAGCGGTAATGCTGTATGAGTACGTGCTCCTGCCAGATGGCTTGAGAATGCCGGCATAAATTTTAACTGTCCTAACAGATGTGGACGGGTAACGTCTGTTGCATCCAGAACATACAGACCATCTCCGCCGTAACCACAGAACATAATTCCGTCATCACGTCTGAATGGCGGTCCATGCATCCAGCCTTTATCCATGAAGGACGGAACATGTCCTGCATGATGATCTACTGTTCTGCAAGGATATCCGTCTACGAACTGATGAGGTGCCCACCAGTTACCAACTTCATGTGGATTGGTCGGATCAGAAATATCTACAATACGCATGATCATTCCTTCAAAACGCTCGGATTCGCAGGAAAGATATACATAAGGACCTCCGTTATACATGAAACGATGAACACCGATGGAATGTGGTACCCCACAATCCCAGTAACCCAGATATTTCGGATTCTCCGGGTCTTCTTTCAGGCTCCAGATCTGGATACCGGCCTGACATTTCATGTTCATAAGCTCGCTCTGCTCAACTAAGGCACCCGGACCTGAACCGGCTGTCATTGCACAGATCAGAAGATCATCAGCTACCTGGATCTTAGGAGTAGAGGTAGTCGGATATTCTTCCGGATCTAACAGCTGCAGATGTTTTACAAATCTTGTATGTTCCGGATCTGTAATGTCTGCGATCAGAACACCATTCTGGCTGCCGCCAAAGCAGGAACCATACAGATAATATTTTCCTTCTGCAGTCTTGTATACCTGCATCTGGAAAACACCGCTTTTACCATTCCAAGGGTTGAAATCGAGAACTTCCAGGTTTTTGATATATCCGTTATTTCCCGGTCCCTTGGCATAAAATTTGTCTGCCATAATTACGCCTCCTTTTTTCTTGATGATTTTATTCTAATCTAATCTTTTTCATACGTCAAATAAAAAAATGATCCGTTTGTTATAACCATTTTGTTATGCATTGTGAATCGTTTTTTTCAATATTGTCACAAATCTGCGGATGGCAGGATCCCTGTGCTCATTCCGCCATACCAGACTCAGCGGATGCGTGGATTCCAGTGGCAGATACGCGAATCCGGGGGTATCCAGTGCCCGGCTCCAGCTATCCGTCACCGCTACCCCGAGGCCACACTGTACCCCCATGATCATTGCATCTGTACTGTGTACCGGTTGGATCTTCGGTGTGAATCCATAAGGTTTGCACACACTCCGAATCAGATCTGTCACATAATCGTTATCCTCTCCCGCCACCGTTAAAAACTCTTCCCCCCTGAAATCATAGGGAGTCAGTTCGCCCTTGTGTGGTGCATTGGCCGCATTATAGAGCAGCACCCGGGGAAGATCAGCAACTTTGGAGTGTAAAATCCCCTGGATATTTAAGATTTTCGGTTCTATGGTGACAATGACATCTTCTTTGCCACTCTGCAAAGCCTCCTGGGAACTACGAGGCTCATAACTATTAACTTCTACCTTGACATTTGGAAATTCCTGTGAAAACTCTTTCAGCACAGGAAGCAAAATTTCAGAGATATTCCAGTTATTCAATACACCAAGATGTAACACCTGTTTTTTATTTTCCAGCGACAGCTTTGCCCGGAGTTTCAGATCAAACAGTTCCCCACGATACCGTTCAAAAAAATCGTAGAACATCTCACCGTTTACTGTCAGCATGATTCCGCGGTTCAGCCGCTCAAAAAGCGGGCAGCCCAGTTCTTGTTCCAGTGCCAGGATCTGCCGGCTGATGGCAGGCTGTGATACAAACAATTCCTGTGCCGCTCTGGAAAAACTCATATTTCTCGCTGCTGCCAGAAAATATTCTATCTGCAGATCATTCATTGTCTTATCTCAAATGGGAAATATATAATGCAACGATGATCACAAGTGCAATTCCTGCAATCATGCGCGGCAACAGCATTTTATTCCCTTTTTCTGCTGCTTCTGACTGCGGCACTGTGGCTGCCTTTTCCCGCTCCTCTTTTTTTTCTCTGCGCCAGTCCTCGATCACAGCACGTGCCGCTGTCTCTTCTTCCGGATTGACATAGATTTCCTCACCGAAATTATTCATCGCCAGCAGAAAATTCCCATGTTTTCCGGATCCGATCTTCTTTCGTGCGCAGACAATTTTTTCCATACGGAGACGCACTTCCACTTCCTCTGCGTCTTCTGTATTATAAACTACCAATACATTTGTCATTTTATCAATATCTACTGCCATTCTTTTTCTCCTGTCATCCTGCATTAACTAATAAGGGGATATGAAATTCATCGTAATCTTCAATCAAACAAAAAACCGGAAACTGCATTCTACAGTTTCCGGTTCAAAAGCTACCGACGGGAATCGAACCCGTGACCTCCTCACTACCAATGAGGTGCGCTACCTACTGTGCCACGGCAGCCTGCTCCGTAATCTCAGTGATTACCGACTTGATTAATATACAATATTTTCCCTCTTCTGTCAACACTTTTTCCATGTGTCTTTTTTCTAAATAATCGTGAATTATCAGACTTTTAGAACAATTATTCTTTTTTGCACCTTTTCGACCTCTGTTAAAAGAAATTTGCAAAAAACACTTGACATTTCCAATGATTGTTTTTATACTCTGCCTTGTAATCACATATGGGGAGCTTATGTACTAGGCTGAGAGGAAGTTGCGAACTTCGACCCACAAACCTGATTTGGATAATGCCAACGTAGGGATGTATAAGGAACGAATGAACTGAGAGATACATTACCGCGTATCTCTTTTTTTAATGGTATGATTAAGATCCCATCATCTAATCAGGCTCAAAATAAAATACTGTTATAATTGAGAGTGAACAAAGAGTTCATGAAGGGGTGCACCACCACGGGTGTATTACTTTCGTGAACTCTTTTTTCATCTGGGAAGGAGGATTTATACGATGGTCACAATCAACGGAAAAGAGGTCGTTCTTGCAGACAACACCAGTGTTTCTGCCTATCTGGAAGCCTGCCGCTACAAGACAGACCGCATCGTTGTGGAACTAAATGAAGAAATTCTGCCAAAAGACCGCTATGCTGAAACCATACTGAAAGATGGCGACTGCATGGAAATCGTCACATTTGTAGGAGGAGGCTGATATTTATGAATAAGAATCCAACCAATATGCTGACACAAACGCAGATCATGGATGCACTGAACAGACGCCATTCCCCTGAAAAACAGCGCCTGCTATCCGAGGGACATGTAGCCATTGCAGGGCTTGGGGGACTTGGTTCCAATGTTGCCTGTGCACTGGCCCGCATCGGTGTCGGACATCTTCATCTCATTGATTTTGATGTGGTGGACATTACGAATCTGAATCGCCAGCAATATTTCATCGGACAACTCGGTATGTATAAAACAGATGCTCTGAAATCATTGCTGGAACAGATCAATCCATATCTGGATATCCGCACAGACTGCATCCGGGTAACCAGAGAAAATCTCCGGGAACTTTTTGCCGATGCCCCCATCGTCTGTGAAGCCTTTGACGATCCCGTAGCAAAAGCTATGCTTGTCAACGGTATTCTGGAATATTTTCCGGAAAAAAAGCTGGTGTCCGCCACTGGAATGACAGGTGCTGACAGCAGTAACACCATTACCACACGTCGGGTGATGAAAAATTTTTACCTGTGTGGCGACGCTGTATCTGAGCCATCCTATGGCAATGGGTTGATGGCACCACGAGTGGCCATCTGTGCGGCCCATGAGGCAAATATGATCACCCGGTTACTTCTGGGAAAAGAAGATGTATAGCCACCTCGTGCCAAAACTGCTTCTAAGACCATAACAATTTGTCACCGTGATAATAACGCAAACATTTAGTAAAAAGAAAGGTATCGTAATCATGAATACAAATACAATCGAAGATAAATTTATACTTGGAGGACATGAATTCACCTCTCGCTTTATTCTCGGTTCCGGAAAATTTTCTCTGGAGCTGGTAAAAGCCTGTGTACAAAAAGCAGGGGCACAGATCATCACTCTGGCTCTGCGCCGGGCCAATGAAGGCGGACTTGCAAATATTCTGGATTATATTCCGGACAATGTCACACTGCTGCCAAATACTTCCGGTGCCAGAAACGCCGAAGAAGCTGTGCGTATTGCCCGTCTCTCCCGGGAACTCGGCTGTGGTGATTTTGTAAAGATCGAAGTTGTTCACGACTCCAAATACCTGCTGCCGGATAATTATGAAACCATCAAAGCTACAGAAATCCTTGCAAAAGAAGGCTTTGTTGTCATGCCATACATGTACCCGGACCTGAATGCTGCCCGTGCACTGGCAGATGCCGGAGCAGCATGCATCATGCCCCTCGGCTCCCCGATTGGTTCCAACAAAGGTCTTAGCACCCGTGACTTTATTCAGATACTCATTGACGAAATTGATCTTCCAATCATTGTAGATGCCGGCAACGGACGCCCGTCTCAGGCCTGTGATGCCATGGAAATGGGTGCTGCCGCCGTTATGGCAAATACTGCTGTGGCCACTGCCGGCAATGTGCCGCTGATGGCCGAAGCTTTCAAAAAAGCCATTGAAGCAGGACGAAGTGCATATCTGTCCGGACTTGGACGCACCATTGAACACGGTGCCAGCGCTTCTTCCCCACTGACCGGATTTTTACAGGACTAGGAGGCGCAACCCATGGAAAATAAACATATCAATGAAAGCATTTTAAGTGAAGAGATTTTAGAAGATCAGAAGAAAAACCGTATTGATCACATGACTTATCTGCCAGATATGCAGAACATCGGCTCCGATATCATGGATCAGGTGATCGATGCCATGAACAGCTACGACTATCAGCAGTTTACTGCAGCGGATGTAAAACGTGCTCTGGCGCATACAGAGCGTACACCGCAGGATTTTCAGGCACTGCTCTCTCCTGCTGCACTGCCGTTTCTGGAAGAAATCGCCCAGGCTGCCCGAAAGGAGACAAAGGCACATTTTGGCAACAGTGTCTATATGTTCACACCGATCTATATTGCCAACTACTGTGAAAATTACTGCATTTACTGCGGTTTCAACTGTCACAATAAGATCCACCGTGCCCGCCTGACACCGGAAGAGATCGACAAAGAAATGGCCGCCATCGCCGCCACCGGTCTGCAGGAAATTCTGATTCTTACCGGAGAAAGTCCGACCATGTCCACCGTGGAATATATAGGTGAAGCATGCAAGATCGCAAAAAAATATTTCCGTGTCATCGGTCTCGAAATCTATCCGGTAAATTCTGATCAGTATGCCTATCTGCATGCCTGCGGCGCAGATTATGTCACCGTTTTTCAGGAAACTTATAATTCTGACAAATACGAAACACTGCATCTGGCCGGTCACAAACGTATTTTCCCATATCGTATCAATGCCCAGGAGCGCGCTCTGATGGGCGGCATGCGCGGAGTCGGATTTGCCGCACTGCTTGGGCTGGACGATTTTCGCAAAGACGCATTTGCCACCGGTTACCATGCTTATCTGCTGCAGCGGAAATATCCGCATGCTGAGATTGCTTTTTCCTGTCCACGGTTGCGTCCGATCATCAACAATGACCGCATCAATCCTATGGATGTCCATGAACGGCAGTTATTACAGGTCGTCTGTGCCTATCGGCTATTCATGCCTTATGCCAGCATTACCGTCTCCACCCGTGAGTGCGAGCGTGTCCGGGATCACCTGGTAGATATCGCAGCCACCAAGATTTCAGCCGGTGTCAGCACCGGTATCGGCAGCCATGTGGAGGATATCGAGGATAAGGGCGACGATCAGTTTGAAATTGCAGACGGCCGCTCTGTGGATGAAATCTATCAGGCTTTGCTTGAACATCATCTGCAGCCGGTTATGAGTGACTATATTTATGTGTAATACAGTATCGCTTCTGGCTGTGACAAACCGGCATCTGTCCGTACATCCATATCCGGAACAGATTGCCCGCATCTGCCAGACTCATCCAAAAGGTCTGATTCTGCGGGAAAAAGATCTGGAGGCAGAGAGTTATCTGGCACTTGCTGCACAGGTGTTGGACATCTGTCACAAATATGATGTTCCTTGTATTCTCCATACGTTCTGGAAGGAAGCGATTGCACTTGGCTGCACATCCATCCATCTGCCCCTTCCTCTGCTGCGGAGCCTCTCCAAAAAAGGGATTTTGTCTTCTTCGGAGTTTGCTTCCTTCACGGTTCTTGGTACTTCCGTCCATTCCGTGGCAGAAGCCCGGGAAGCAGAACATTTGGGTGTTACCTATCTCACTGCAGGACACATTTATGTGACAGACTGTAAAAAAGGACTTGCACCCCGTGGTCTGCATTTTCTGCAGGAAGTGTGCAAGTCTGTATCCGTGCCGGTCTACGGCATCGGTGGTATTAAATTTGATCCGGTTCAATGGCAGGAACTGCAATCGGCAGGTGCCACCGGCGGTTGCATCATGTCCGGCATGATGGAACTGTAATCAGACCATTCGACTTGAATCATCGTCTGCTTTACAGCATATCCAGCACAAACAGGCACACGCCGGACAGAAGAAACAAAATCATGCCCGGATTGCCAAACATGGCTCCCGCCATCTCATGGAATGGCCTTTCGTACTCACCGGAACGCCATTCCAGCTTTTTCACAGACACGGCAAAGAAAATCAATCCGGCAATGCCCATGATGATCATACTGATTTCCAGTATAACCAGTCCCAGAACAGCCCCCGCATGATTGAACATCATATCGATATAAGCATACGGATCTGAAGTATCCCAGGCACTGTAATTCAGCTGTTGCAACAACAAGGAAGACAGAAAACCACCCAGCATATTCACTGCCATATGCAACGAAATCGTATATTTCAGCTTTCCGGTGCGGATATATACATAAGCAAATATGCATCCCAGTCCGAAAGCATAAAAAAACTGAGGAAAATTCCCGTGAAACACACCAAAAAGCAGACCGGATAACACAACTGCTGCTTTATCTCCATATACAATGGTACGGTCTATCAGTACCTTACGAAAAATCAGTTCTTCCATCACTGGTGCCAGAACAACAGAAAAAAGTAAGGTAAACCACGGGCTTCCCTGGGACAGCAGTTCTTCCAGTTCAAAGGACAGATCCAGTCCGGTCCCCTGCGCAATAAGTGCACTCACTGCATTTCCAATGATATTTCCCACATACATCACAAAAATACAGATACACAATGTCCGAATCCACTGTCCCGGTCGCATCTCATTCCGGTAAAGCTGCATGTTCGGCAGCGCCTGCATCATCTTTGCACATACCGGGATTGCCACCAGATACAGCGGTAGCATAGCCAACAGCCAGCTTGTAACCGGAAGACCGGCTGCCTGCGGCGCAATCAGAGACACCAGCAGTGACAACAGAAACTGAACAGCAACCGTCAGAACTACCATCATAAAATAGCTGAACCCTACCCTTGAAAAAAATCTTTTGTCATCCATAAATTTATCTTCTCCATTTCTTCATCCTGTGTTCCATTTTACACCATTTGAGGTATAATATATATAGTCATTTCAAAAATAATATATCCGCAAACTCTTTCATCAAAGAATTATAAGGATACACAAACAAAAAAGGGGACATTTACTATGAAAATTGTTGATATGCACTGTGATACGTTATCTGCCCTGCTTTCTGCAAAACGTCAGGGCAAAAACTTTGATTTTGAGAACTCTGATACTCAGATTTCATTGTCTAAAATGCAGGCGGGGGACTATCTGCTCCAGAACTTCGCCATCTTTGTAAATCTCGGTGAAACCGACTCACCGCTACCGGAAGCGCTGGAAATGATTCTGCTTTTTGAATCTGAAATGGAAAAACATGCTGATCTGATCCGTCCGGTCCGTTCTTACGCTGACATCGAGCAAAACCAGGCAGATGGTGTCATGTCTGCTCTACTCACCGGCGAAGAAGGCGAAATTACAATGGGGAATCCGGATTTTCTTTATTTCTTATACAAACTCGGCATGCGTATGATGACACTCACCTGGAACTATGAAAACTCTCTCGGTTTTCCAAATGTCAGACTGGATAAGAAAGCGTCTGCTTCTTCCGACAGATACTGCCTGAGCCAGAACAAAGGTCTGAAAGAACAGGGGATTGTCTTTCTGGAAGAAATGGAACGTCTTGGCATGATCATCGATGTCTCTCACCTTTCTGATGCCGGTTTTTATGCTGTAATGGAGACCACCACAAAACCTTTCGTGGCAACCCATTCCAATGCCCGCAGTGTCTGCCCTGCCGTAAGAACTCTTAC
>ENA-OQKO01000606-OQKO01000606.1-human-gut-metagenome-genome-assembly--contig:-NODE-606-length-31911-cov-9.818336_pt1 | contig 31911 bp, 25 predicted proteins | sample MGYA00242777_ERZ504796 | MGnify/ENA primary metagenome ERZ504796 (study PRJEB26092, sample SAMD00036404) | human gut metagenome | host: Homo sapiens | study: EMG produced TPA metagenomics assembly of... | reverse complement strand
CGTTCATTTGCTGAACGCTTTCGTTCAACTCATCGATAACCTTGGAAAGTTCTTCAAGCTTAGTTACGCTTTCCTGCGTTTCCTGAGCCTGTGAACTCGTAACATCGGCAATGCCCGTAATCGTTTGTGCGACTTCGTCAATTGCGCGATCAGTCTGCTTGGAAAGATCGAGCAATGAAGTCGACATTTCATCAACTTTGGCAGAGTTGGTCTGAACATGTCCGATCAGTTCTGCGGTTGCGTCGATCATTAGATTGTATTCATATGCGATCTGATTGAATTCGTGTCCATTTGGATCGGGACTGACGAATTTTGCAGCCAGCTTCTTGAGCGGAGGCTGCTTGATTGACGGATCGTATTTATCAAGTTTGTTCAGATTGCCCGAAGCGGCTTCCTGAATCCGATTTTTGAAAATATCGATTCCGTCTGTGATCCAACGAACGGAAGCAATCGTTGCAATTACGATTAAAATGCCGATAACGATGAAGATAAAGACCGTATTTCTGAACAAAACGGTTTGCTCCGTTGTCAAATCGTTTTTGCTGACTTTGGCAAACGTCCATGTCACGCTTGAATTTTTGCCTTTGTCAAAATAGATGTCCTGCGTTTTGCTTTCGCCTTTGATATGTACTGTTCCCTTGCGCTTCTTGGAATTCGCAATTGCTTTAAATTCAGGTGTTTGAGAGATATTTTTGCCGATTTTATAAACCGTGCCCGCGTTTTCGTTGCCCGCTGAATTGATAACGTTCCCTGTATTTGAAACAAGCGTAAGACTGCCGGTTCTTCCGACTTTCATGTCGGCAAATTCGTTGATGATGCCATCGTATGAAACGTTGAAACAGATTACGCCTGAATCGCCTTTCTTGTTTCTGACGACGGTCGATGCGGTCGTCAGCCATTGACCTGTTGTTTCAAGGTAATGCGGCGTCGTCCAGTAAATCTGCCCCTCTTTTTGAATCGCGCCCTTATACCAATCTTTCGTCCTCAAATCGGCCGTATCCTTGATGCTCTTAGCACTTGTGAACTTGCCGTTTTGATTGATGAAAATAACATTCGGATATGCGTCGTCTCCTGAAATGGCAAGGCGCAGATCGCGCCTGATCTGCTTGAAATCGAAATCGTTTTCAAATATTGGCTGACGAGAAACCTCTGTCAGCTTGTCATTCGTTGTTTTTCTCAGATCGGTTCGTGCTTTTTGAATCGTTGCGACTGCGCTTTGCTTGGCAAGATCGTTTCGTTCTCGCAGCATGTCAATGTTGATCATATATGAATTGATTGCCATAATGACGATCGGAACAAACCCGAGAATCAAGAGCATGCTCATAATCGCTTTGCTGATGCTCTTGCTCCGTCTCTTAGTTGTGTTTTTCACACTCATAACCTCCAGTACTGTTTGATAGGAAAATTATACAAAAATGACATGATAGAAATTTATGTTTTTTTGAAATAAAAAAAGAAAACCAATCATCAAATCAAAGACTTTTTGATGATTGGTTTTTATAATTGTGATTATAATGGTAAGAAACGTTCAAGCATTTAATTGTTTAAATCTTGAGAATTCGTGATGGCTTTGAATTTCGTATAAACATACAATCCGTCTTCGGTAGAACCTTTAATGTCGGTGATTTTTTTGCCTTCGATCAGTTTCAGCGCGGTTTCGATACACTTTTCCCCTTGAATCTTTGCCGGCTGGGAGGCGGTCAACCCCATTTCGCCTGTGCTGATTTTGGCCTTGGCATCAGTCGTTGCATCCACCCCGCAGACGATCGGCAATTTTTTGTGAGCTTTCTTAAAGGCTTTGATGGCCCCGAGCGCCATATCGTCGTTGTTTGATGCGATAACGTCGCATGGCTGGCCGGTTTTTAAGAACAGTTCCATCTGATGTTCGGCTGTTTCTTCTTCCCAATCGGAATAGTCGGTGAAGACGTAGTTGACGCTTCTTCCGGATTTTTCAAGCGTTTCCTTGAAGGAATTGGTGCGTTTTTCAGAAACGAGCCCGCTTTGACCTTTCAAAATTGCAACGTTCAGTTCCTGTTTGCTTGTGTGCTTCAAAACGTAATTTGCCTGAAGGCGTCCGGCCATTTCTTCTTCCGGTCCGACATAGACGTCTTGATTTGCTTTTAAGACGCTTTCTGACGGTTGAAAATTATAGAAGACGACGGGAATTTTTCCGGCAATAGCAATCATTTCCTGCGCAGTATCGGCATCGACCGGTCTGATCAAGATGGCGTCATAGTGGTTTTGGACGACTTTTTTCAGTTGTTTGATCTGTTTTTCGCTGTTTTGATCAGAATTATAAACGTCAACCGTTGCTCCTTTTTCAGATGCGGCATTTTTGATGGACGAAATCAGACTGTTGATTAATGGAGAGTCGTTCGTGTGCGTCAAGACAGCAATGTGCTTGCCGTTTCCAGCCTGGCTTTCGTTTGTCGTCATGCCGCAACCCGTTGCTGCAAGCATAAAACACGTCAAAACCAGCATCATTTTGATAAATTTTTTGAACATGCTTTTTTCCTCCTGTTTGCTCAGACCCTGAAATGCTTGACTTGATCGGCAAGCTCTTCTGAAGTGGCAGCCAAATGCTGTGATTCTTCGGCAAGAACAGTGCTGTTTTCGGAAATATTCTTGGCTTGTGAAAGCGTCGTTTCCGAAGTAGCGTGAATTTCGTCCGAACTTGCTGCCTGCTCTTCTGAAATGGCGGCAACGTTTGTCGCAACCTGATCAACGCTGTCGATTTCTTCGACGACCTTTGAAATGACGTTGCTTGTTTCTTGAATGTTATGGTAGATCGTGTCGAAACTTTCAACGGCCGTATTAATCAAAACTGCGCTGGAGTTGATGTCTTTAACGCTTGAGCTGGCTTGTTGAACCGTATTGTCGACAAGTCCGTTGACTTGATCGATTAATTCTGAAATTTGTGAAACAGATTCAGCGCTGCTCTTGGCCAGGTTGTTGATCTCGGTTGCCACGACCGCAAAGCCTTTGCCTGCCTCTCCGGCACGGGCTGCTTCAAGCGATGCGTTAAGTGAAAGGAGGTTTGTCTGATGAGCAATTTCACCGATGATTTTCACGATATTGACAATCTCGCCTGATGCTTTGCCGACCGAATTGATGGAGTCCTGGAGAGTCGTAACTGAGGACTGGATATTTTCGAGCGCCGTAACGACTTGTTTCATATCCTCTCGCCCTTTGTTTGAAACTTCGACCGTATCGTTCATCTTGTTTCTGGCATGATCGCTGTTGTCCTTGGTGTCGGTGACGACTTCTGCCAGCTGACTTGCATTTTCAGCGATGTCGTTGACGGAAATTGCCAACTGATCAACGGTCATGTTAAGTTCGTTCATTGATTTTGACTGAGTATCCGATGCGGAACTCATTTCGTTTGCGACACGTTCGCTGTCAAGGGCTTGTTTTTCGAGGGTGTGCGAAATGGTTGTGATGGAGCTGATCATTTGCCGCATGTAAGCGATGAATTTTGAAACGCTGCGACCCATTTCGGCGATTTCGTCGTTGCCGTTCGTTCTGACAGAAACGGTAAAGTCGCCGCCGGCCATTGCCGTGATGACCTTTGTCATTTCCTTGACGGGCTTGATTGCGACGTGCGTTACGCGTTCAACGACGATGCACATGATCAAAAGCGCAATGAGACTGACGATTGCCATGATGATTCTCAGTTTTGAAAGGTCGGCCAAAACAATGCTTGACGGGATATATGAAACGAGAACCCAATCGGTTCCTTCAATCTGGGAAAATGCAGTAAAGTTTTCTCCGAGCGTTTGGGTGGAGTAGTTGCTTTTTTTGATTTCCTTTTTGGCTTGTGCGTAAATTTCAGGCTGGTCTGATGAACCGATTTTTTCTGAAACGTAGCTTGAATTGCGATCTGCCATAATTTGCATCGTATTCTTGTTGACGAGGAAAGCCTTGGCACCCTCCATCGAAATGCTTGAATTAACAATGTTCGAAATGCGATCAAGGCTGAAATCCGCAGCAATGACGCGAATATTCTTGCTGTTGTCGTCAAGCATCCCGGTTGCGCTGATGACTTTGCTGCCGTCTTCGCTCGTATACGGATCGCCAAATGCCATGTTGACGCGAGTCAGACCTTCCTTGAACCAGGTAGAGTTCAGAGGGTTACTGATGGTTTTGTCCGACTTTTTGGCTTTGATGACCTTACCATTTTGATCTGCGATGTAAATTCCGTTTTTAGAATTGTCATTAAAGTCATAGTAGCTGTCGACCGTTTTCTGGAGCGATTTTTCGTTCTGGCGGTCGGCTTCGATGGCTTTTTTGGCTGAATTGAACGAATTAAGATTTTCCGTCATCCAAGATTCAATATTTGAACTTTGTTTGTCAACGGACGTTTCCAAAAGTTCTTCGGCATTTCTTTTGATCATCGAAGCAGAAACGTTATAGGCAATTACGACCAGGACGATGATCATCGCACTGGTAATTGGGATGATTGCCGATAAAAGTTTAGCTTTGATAGAGAATTTGGAATTTTTTTTCAAAGACATATCCTCCTGTATATAAATTATTTTAAATAAAATATATGATTCGCTAGTAGTATTATCGGAGGAATGTTTAAAAAATAAACCCCACAATATATATATGAGCCAATAATGATAAATTTATAATTTTGTATGGCGTCTGATGAGGTCAGTTTTGCAACAATTGTGCATTTTTTGCCTAAAGCAGAGCAGGATACTGTATAATTGCAATTGAGCGTCATTGCTCAATCGTTAAAATTAAGGGGTGGTAATTTTGAAGCAACCGATCATTTCATTTAAAAACGTCATCAAGTGCTACGATGACGACGTGCCGGTATTGAAGAATGTCAGTTTCGAGATTGAGGAGGGAAAGTTCTATACTCTGCTCGGTCCTTCCGGATGCGGCAAAACAACGATTTTAAGAATGATTGCGGGCTTTTCAGAGCCGACTGAAGGCGATATTTATTTTGAAGGGAGAAGAATCAACAACGTCCCTGCAAATAAACGACAGGTTAATACGGTTTTTCAAGACTATGCATTATTTCCGCACATGGACGTGTATGACAATATTGCATTTGGCTTAAGAGTTAAAAAACTTCCGAAAGATCAGATTGATCAAAAGGTCAAAGAAGCATTGAAGATGGTTCAGTTGGCCGGTTATGAAAAACGCGGGATCAATGAGATGTCAGGCGGTCAAAGACAACGTGTGGCAATCGCAAGGGCAATCGTCAACGAACCCAAAGTGCTGCTTTTGGATGAGCCGCTGTCTGCTTTGGATCACAAGCTGAGGCTTGACATGCAGTATGAGTTGCGCGAACTTCAGCAGCGCCTGGGGATCACGTTTGTTTTCGTGACTCACGATCAGGAAGAAGCTTTGGCAATGAGCGATGAGATCTTTGTCTTGAACAACGGCAACATCGTTCAATCCGGAACGCCCGTTGATATCTACGATGAGCCGATCAATCACTACGTTGCTGATTTTATCGGAGAAAGCAATATTTTGAACGGGACGATGATCAAGGACTGTCTGGTTGAGTTTGCGGGCAAACGGTTTGAGTGCGTCGATGAGGGGATGAGAGAAAACGAGCCGGTCGAAGTTGTTTTGAGGCCGGAAGATCTGGATTTGACGGATGAAGAGCACGGCAAGCTGAAGGTCAAGGTCGATACGATCCTCTTCCGCGGCGTTCATTACGAAATCATCTGCTACGATGACGAGGGCAACGAGTGGATGGTTCATACCACCAAAAAGGCCGTACCAGGGACAACGATCGGGCTTTACTTTGATCCGGAAGACATTCACGTCATGCGTTTTAACGAATCTGAAGAAGATTTTGACGCTCGTCTTGAAAGCTATGAGGACTGAGGGGGATTTCGATGAAAAAGTACAATGCCTTTTTTGCGATTCCATATTTTTTATGGCTCGTTTTCTTTGTCTTGGCTCCGGTCATCTTGATTGTCGGATATTCCTTCTTTGATTCGAACGGGAACTTTACGCTGCAGAACTATGCAACGTATTTTGCATCGGGAAAGTATCTGGCAATGACGTTCAACTCAGTCTTATATGCGTTTTTGATTACTTTGCTCACGCTTGTCATCAGCTATCCGACGGCATATTTTCTGACGAAATTGAAGCACCGCGATTTATGGCTGCTGTTGATTATTTTGCCGACGTGGATCAATATGCTGCTCAAAGCCTATGCATTTATCGGAATCTTCAGTCTGCACGGCGGAATCAACCGGTTCATGACTTTCTTCGGACTTGCGCCGCATCAGATCTTGTTTACTGACGTCGGTTTTATGATCGTTGCGATGTATATCCAGCTTCCATTCATGATCATGCCGATTTTTACGGGGCTGGAGGAGCTGAATCCGTCGCTGATCAAAGCCAGTCGCGATCTTGGGGCAAATGCATTCCAAACATTTGCGAAGGTTGTTTTCCCGCTGTCTCTTGCAGGCGTAAAAAGCGGCATTCAGGCTGTTTTCATTCCATCTTTGTCCTTCTTCATGCTGACTCGTCTGATTGGAGGAAATCGCGTAATCACCCTCGGGACTGCGATTGAAGAGCATTTCCTGGTCACGCAGGACTGGGGAATGGGGGCAACGATCGGCGTCGTCCTCATCGCTGCAATGTTCATCGTGATGATTATTACAGGCGAAAAGAAGAAAGGGGGCAGAAACTGATGGAAAAAAAGCATAATTTCAGTTGGGATAAGCTGTATCTTGCCGTCGTTTTTGTTTTCTTGTATGTTCCGATCGTTTATTTGCTGGCATACTCATTCAATAAAGGCGACACGATGAATTCCTTTACTGGATTTTCCATGCGCCATTTTGCCGAGCTGTTCTCGGACACGCGTCTGATCGTGATTTTGCTTGAGACGTTCATGCTGGCCTTTTTGTCGGCATTGATCGCAACGGCCGTCGGTACGTTCGGAGCTCTTTCAATCTATTATGTCAAAAAACGTCAGCAAAGGATGGCACTTTTGTCTTTGAACAATATTTTGATGGTTTCACCGGACGTCATCATCGGTGCCAGCTTTTTGATTCTGTTTACGACGATCGGATCGTTTTTCGGAGGCATCGGGCTCGGATTTTGGACGGTGCTTTTATCGCACGTTGCATTCAGCATTCCGATCGTTGTTCTGATGGTTTTGCCCAAGCTTCAGGAAATGAACGAGTCGATGGTTTCTGCGGCATATGACCTTGGCGCAAACAATTTTCAGGTTTTAAAGGACATTATTTTGCCTTTTTTGACGCCGGGAATCATTGCCGGATATTTCATGGCATTTACGTATTCGCTGGATGATTTTGCCGTGACGTTTTTTGTGACGGGAAACGGTTTTACGACGTTGGCCGTTGAAATTTACTCCAGAGCCCGGCGCGGCGTGAGTCTTGAGATAAATGCGCTCAGTACGCTTGTTTTCCTGTTTGCGCTTGTCTTGGTGGTTGGATATTACTACATCAGCAAGGACAACAAGTCTGAAAAGAAGAGCGAAAGACGTCAGAAGGGCGGTGTGATGCGATGAAAAAACTGCGCGCATTGGTGATTGGAATCGTTTTGATCATCGTCGTTTTGATTGCCGGCTCCAGGATATTGAGCCAGTCTTCAGGAATGTCCGGTGCAAAAATCATCAACATATACAACTGGGGTGATTATATTGACCCGGAACTGATCTCTGAATTTGAAAAGAAAACAGGCTACAAGGTAAACTATGAAACTTTTGATTCAAACGAGGCCATGCTGACCAAGATCAAGCAAGGCGGGACATCATACGATCTTGCGGTTCCGAGCGACTATATGATTCAGAAGATGAAGAAAGCTCATCTGCTCAAGCCATTGGACAAGTCAAAAATCAAAGGCCTGAACAATATTTCAAGTCAGTTTTTGAATCAGCCCTTTGATCGAAACAACCGCTACTCGGTTCCTTATTTTTGGGGAACTTTGGGCGTCGTTTATAATGACAAGTACTTCAAGGAATCGGACGTTGACAGCTGGAACAAGCTTTGGAACAAGAAGTTTCGCGGCAAAATCATGTTTGTCGACGGTGCTCGCGAATTTATGGGCATCGGGTTGGCCAGCCTCGGATATTCGCTCAACAGCAAGAATGACCGAGAGCTTGACCAGGCTTATAATAAGCTGAAGTCTTTGACCGGAAATACGAAGGCGATTGTTTCGGATGAAATCAAGATGTATATGGAAAATGAAGAAAGCAGCGTTGCAGTGACCTATTCCGGCGAAGCTTCGGAAATGCTTGCCGAAAACAAGCACTTGCACTATGTCTTGCCTTCGGAAGGAACCAATTTGTGGTTTGACAACATCGTCATCCCGAAAACTTCGAAAAACACCAAGGGGGCCTATGCGTTCATCAATTTCATGCTTGAACCGAAAAATGCGGCCAAAAACGCCGAATATATCGGCTATGCGACGCCAAACGAAAAGGCCATGAAGTATCTGCCAAAAGACGTCGTTGACGATAAGCAGTTTTATCCAAGCAAATCTTTGATGAAGAAGATGGAAGTTTATGAGGATCTTGGTTCACAGTATATTGAAAAATACAATGATTTGTATCTGGAATTGAAGATGTATCGTCATTAGTGACAAAAGATGACGATGAATTTGTTCATTTTGACAATCATAAAAATTTGCATTGTGCACGACCTATCACCTATAATTAAAACATAGATGCAGGGATGCCCGCATCGTCTCTATCATACAATAATATCAACTCAGATTCCCGCATGATTCCCGATATCATGCGGGTTTTTGCGTATGCGAGAACCCGATTTCCTTATGGCAGAAACAATCGAAAAAAGTTCGTGCATCAAAAGCGGGCATTGCAGTCATTTACGGACAAATCACTGAAAATCGCTGTTTTTCCCATAATACTCGCTCTTGTCCGGCATTTCATGAAGTTTGAGCGAGACTTTTTCCCGGCAGCATGTACTTGATGGCACAAAAAAACGACTCGCATACTCATTTTAAATCCGTACATATCAGCTTGGAGGTTCTCATGTCGACTCCAAAGCTAAAAACTAATCGAGTACACGGGCCGTAATCCTATAAGATAAGGAGTAACTATCATACCCACGTCCTTTATTCAATTTTATGATCTGTTCGCCCTCTCCGTGGCACTCAACACAATCACCTTTTTGAGCCAATCATAGCCGACATCGGCACGACCATTGTAACGACAACTTGATGAAAAACTTCTCATGTTGGTTCCATCACCCTCTGTCTACGAAACGACAAATGCTTCGATTACTTTTTGGTGGGATCATTGACTCCTTACACTTATTTTATAACATATCCGCGTTAAAATTGCAAGCGCATACATTGTTTTTAAAAAGGAATTTTGCGACCAGAATGCTTGACTTGATTTGTACCAATAAGTTATGATGCGGATGAAAATGAAAGTTGATTGACAGCATGAGCGCGGTCTTGAGTTTTTCGTTGAGTGCAATTCAGGATTGCATGCAAGCAAAATCATTTTCATCATTGGGCGTTGTCAGGACTGTTTGGATGTCAAGGAAAAATCAAAGCAGGTACTTGGGGCGGAAGAGACGAAGAAGCGCTTTTCGGAGACTTGGGAGTGGATGGAATCGACAAAGCACATGCCATTGACGTTTTGCTTGAGCATCTTAATGCAAAAAAAGCAGATACGATTGCGTTCGGGGATGCCAAAGTCGATATTCCGATGTTTGAATACTGCGAACAAAGCGTTTGTCTGGGAAATGGCGGCGATGAAGCGAAAGAGGCAGCCGATATGGTGACGCAGGCAGTTGACGACGACGGTCTGGCCTCTGCATTTCATAAGCTCGGCTTGATTTGAATAAAAATGGCGCCTGTCTTTCCGCAACAGGCGCCGAACCGTATAATAGAAACCTAAGCATAACTCCGAATATGTGAATTGTCAATATCACAAATGTGAAACAATAGTGAAAAATGGGCTTGAAATCGTTGATATAACAACTTTTTAAAGTTTTTAAATTTTCTGATAAATCCAGTGCTTATTACTTGAAATCCGTTCAAAAGTGTTTAGAATAAGAATTGAAAAATATGAAAGGAAGTCTTAGTTATGGCACATGAATTGACAAATCGTTTCAATGATTTGATGAGCAACGGAGATGATTTCTTCTCAAATTTCGGACGTTCGTTCTTCAGCAATTTTGATGGTTCGCTCAAGGAAATGAAGTCCGACATCAAGGAAACCGACAAAGATTATACGTTGGTAATCGATGTTCCCGGCGTTGACAAGAAGGATATGACGATTGACTATAAGGACGGTATTTTGACAGTTTCGGCCAAACGCGACTCCTTTAGCGATGAAAGCGACAGCGAAGGCAATATTGTTGCGAGCGAACGCAGCTATGGCCGGTTTGCCCGTCAGTACAATTTTGAAAACGTTGATCGCGACGGCATCAAGGCCAAGTGCGAAAACGGCGTGCTGACCATCGTTTTGCCGAAGACTGAAGAAGAAATTTCTCAAACAAGCCACATTCAGATTGATTAGCTTTAAGAAAGACCCCAGGATGAAAGTCCCGGGGCCTTTTTTCTTATGGAAATATGAAATGAAATCTATGGGATATTTTGCCTGAAGGAAGAAATATGATGTTTCCTGATTCCAAATATAAGCATGAAATCACCTTTTTTTAAAATGAAATACGCATGGTTTAATTGACTCTTAATCATACGTTAATTATAATATGGTTCGTAGAGATGGAAATATCAATAATAATTTTTTACCGACAAGCTTAAGCTGCTGATTGGTAAATACAGGGGGAACTTATAGTGATTACATACAAGTACTCTTCCAAGCTGAAATTCATGCTGATTGCCCTGCTCGGAACAATCAAAAGTTCAGAGTATGTCATTCTTGCATACATTGTCGGAACTCTGACAAACATCGCCACGAATCATCAACTTGGACGATTGCCCGGGTTCATTGCATTTGTCATATGTACTTTTGTCCTGCTGCTTTTGGCAGAACTGATTTACAATAGCCTGAGGGCCGGCGAAGTCAGGAGTATCAATGTCTTTCTTCGAAGAAAAATTCTGCAGGGCATGCTGGGGAGGCCGGAAAATGAAAACAGGGAATCACTTGGTTTTTTGACCAATGACTTCAAACTGCTTGAAACAAACAGGATAGACGCAGAATTTGATGCAATCCTTGCAGTGTCCACGCTGACATTGGCACTATCCTATGCTCTTTACTCCAACTGGATATTGACAGTCGTCTTCTTCGCCGGATCGATGATACCTGTTCTGGCATCGAATCTCTTCCAGAAACCGATTCAGTCAGCATCTGAAAAATGGACGGAGGCCAACGCCTCATACGTAGGACAGGTAAAGAACTTCATTGATGCTTCTGACTGTGTCAGACTTTATGACAGAGCTGAACAGGTCGCATGTAAAAACGAACCGAAAATCCGTCATCTTGAAGAAGCGCTCAGAAGAATGAATCTGCTTAACAACAATGCCAACTCCTGCATCAATGTCATCGCAAACATCGGGACCTTTGTGCTTCCGTTTCTCTTGGGCATCTATCTCGTTTTAAGGGGCCAGACGACGCTTGGTGCACTCTTCAGTATTGTCCAGCTGTCAAATGCATTCGTAAATCCCATTCTGATCCTTCTTCAGGAAAGAAACAACTTCTCGACGACAAGACCGATTGTTGAAAAAGTCAGTCAGTTCCTGAAGGATGCGGAAAAAAAGAACCCGGACGGGCTTGTCATGCATGATGAACTGTCACTGGATGGAATCAGTGTTTCAAGAAACGGTCGTAATCTGCTTGAAAATATCAGAATCGACATCATAAGAGGGAAAAAGATTGCGGTTACAGGTCCGTCTGGTTCCGGCAAGTCGACGCTTATGAAACTTCTTGTCTCCGACGATGAATCAATTGGCAGGATTGATAACATCATTCTGGACGGAAAACCGGTTGATGCTGCAGACATCTCATCCCTGTTTGCATATTCGAGCCAGTACCCCGTTGTCCTGGCCGATACTCTGTGGTTCAACCTCACGCTTGGAAGAAAAATTGGAAAACAAAGGGTAATGGATGTCTGCAAATCGCTGGATCTGGATGACATTGTCAGGGAAAAGGGATTTGACTATGTCCTTTCAGCAGACGGGACCGGTCTGTCCGGTGGTCAACTTGCCCGGATAGAACTGGCACGTGCCGTTCTTTCCGAGAGGCCGATTCTGCTTCTGGATGAAATCAACGCCTCTCTTGACAGCAGGACCGACATGGACATCCATCATTATCTCTGGAATTCCAATCTGACTTTCATTGAAATCATTCACCATTACAGAAAGGAAGACCTGAAGAACTATGATGCCGTAATCGATGTTTCCGATTACAGCTGATGTTTTGCAACGTGTCTGTAATGACGTTCTGTATTTTCCGCCTTATTCTTACTTAACCCTTGACTAATCTTTTTAATAGTGCTTTAATAATATCAACAAGGATGAAAGGATGAAGAACATGACCGGGAAACGTGCTGCAGTTGCATATTATTTTGGCTTTGCCTACTTTGCGAAGCGCCCGTAGTAACTTACAGGTACGGGTGCTCCCCGTATCTGGCAGGGTCATGTTTTTCGTGCCGCAGCCAGAAGGCGATTTCCGGTTGTGGTGAACCTCATTCATGGAGAATCTCATTTGCAGCCGAAATCATCAGGGTTTCGGCTGTTTTTTTATTCGGATGACGGAGGCAGGATAATGAGTGATAAATTAGAGAAAGCGAGATTAAAGGTTACTGAGGCAGATGAGCAGATCGTGCCATTGCTCGTAAAGAGGCTCGCTGCGGTTGAAGAAATCGGGCTAATCAAGCAGGAAGAGGGTATCGACGTCAAAGATTCCGGGCGAGAAAAAAAGGTTTTGGAAAAGGTCGCAGAGTTGGCCGGTCATGAAAATGCAGAGTACGTTCAGCAGATATACAAGGAAATAATGGCGCAGGCATGCAGATTTCAGCAGAAGCAAAAGGAGGAGATCAAATGATTTACTTAACGGCAGGAGAATCGCACGGTCCGCAGCTGACGGGAATCATTGAAGGGTTGCCGGCAGGACTTCATATCGACGTTGACGCAATCAATGACAATCTGGCAAAACGTCAAGGCGGGTACGGCCGCGGCAACCGCCAGCAGATTGAACATGACACGGTTAAGATTGTTGGCGGAATGAGACACGGATATACGCTTGGCTCACCGTTGGCGCTGGTGGTCAAAAATCGCGATCACGCGCATTGGAGCGAAGTCATGGATCCGCTCGAAAACGACAGCGAAAATGCGCAGCTTCGCCAGTTGAAACACCCGAGACCGGGACATGCCGATCTGGTCGGCGGGATGAAATACGGGCACCGCGATTTGCGCAACGTTTTGGAGCGTTCTTCAGCGCGCGAAACTGCAATCAGAGTGGCCTTGGGCAGCGTTTGTCAGCAATTTCTGGAGCAGCTCGGCATCAAGGTCGTCGGATACGTCAAGCAGCTCGGAACGCTTGTCTTGAGCTCTGAAGACTTGCTTGACGTCGATCGGATTCGCCGAGAAGTCGAAGCAAACGACATGCGCGTGCTTGATCAGGACAAAGTTTCTGAAGCCCATGAGCTGATTTTGAAGACGAAAAAAGAAGGCGATACGCTCGGAGGGATCGTGAGAATCGTAGCTGAAGGGCTGCCGGCAGGACTTGGCAGCTATATCAGCTGGGATACGAAACTTGATGCCAAATTAGCTTTTGCCGTCATGGGCGTCAATGCCATCAAGGGCGTCAGCATCGGCGACGGATTTGAAGCGGCAACGCGTCCCGGCAGCACGGTCATGGATGAAATCCTGCATGAAGATGCCGGATGGACGCGGCGCACCGACCATCTCGGCGGGTTTGAAGGCGGGATGACAAACGGCATGCCGGTAATCGTCAATGCGGCAATGAAGCCGATTCCGACTCTGTACAAACCGCTTGAAACGGCGGACATCGAGACTAAGGAAAAATCAAAGGCCAGCGTTGAGCGTTCGGACACGACTGCGCTTACTGCCTGTTCGATCGTCCTGCAAAGCGTCGTTTGTCTGGAACTTGCAAAGGCTGTCTGTGATGAGTTCCAAAGTTCAAGCATGGAACGACTCAAAAAACAGATTGCCGAATATCGAGAAGAGCTTGCGAGGTATTAGACGTGAAGATTCATACGTTGGGACCAAGGCAAACCGACAGCAGCGAGGCATGCGACTATTATCGAAACAAAAATCTTCCTGATGCAAAAATCATGCTGCACCAAAGTTTTGAATCCGTTTTGGAGCACCTTGAAGAATATCGCGGCGATTTATTCGTGGTCCCCGCAGCATTTGCTTCGGAAACTCTGCATTTGACATGGGGAACGATGCACTATCGCTACCTTGACAAATTGGACGTCGAAGCAAGCTTCGTCTATCCGCTTTCAGAAATGGTCTGCATCAAAAGCAGGAAACGCCATACCGGAATCGGATATACGCATGCGGCGACAAAGGATTTGCTGAAAAAGTACGCGCCAAGGGCCAGGCTGGTGTCTGTTTCCAGCAAATACAGAGCTTATGAACGTTATTTGAAGGACGGAGAATACGTTTTGACGAATAAAAAGAATATGGTTGAAGCGGATGAGGCAGAAATTTTAGCGGAATTTCAAGTAAAAATGGTTTGGTGCGTCTACCGGATCAAATAGGGAGGAAAAATGATGAAAATTTTGCAAAAAGCGCCAAAAAACGGACTGCACGGCAATTTGACGGTGCCAGGGGACAAAAGCATTTCGCACCGTGCTTTGATGATCGGAGCAATCAGCGAAGGAAAAACCGTAATTGAGCACTTTTTATGCGGTGAAGATTGCCTGAGCACGATGAAGGCCTTGCAGGATCTCGGTGTCAAAATCGTGCGAAACGGCGAGCACGTCGAAGTCGAAGGCGTGGGCCTGACCGGATTGCAACAGCCGCAAAATGCGCTTGACATGGGAAATTCAGGGACGACGACCAGGCTCATGATGGGACTTTTGTCCGGGCAAAATCTTGATGCGAAAATGGAAGGCGATTCCTCGCTTTCGAAACGTCCCATGAAACGCGTCAGCGAACCTTTAAAAAATTTCGGCGCAAAAGTCGAACTTTCGGATCAGGGGACGCTTCCTGCAATCGTTCACGGCCAAAAGCTGCATGAGGCAACGATCAAGATGGACGTCGCAAGCGCACAGGTAAAAAGCGCGCTGATTTTTGCGGCGCTTTATGCCGACGGCGCATCAACCATCGTTGAGAAGCTGCCGACGCGCGATCATACGGAAATCATGCTTCAGGCATTCGGTGCAGACGTGAAGACGGCTGAAGACGGCGTGACGATTACGGTTTCCGGGAAACCTCGCTTAAAAGGTAGAAAAGTCGTCGTTCCGAGCGATATTTCCTCTGTAGCATTTTTCGTTGCGGCAGCAGCTTTGATTCCGGGATCGGAAGCAACGTTTGAAAACGTTTCGCTCAATCCGACAAGAACCGGGATATTGCATGTTCTGTGCAGAATGGGCGGGAACGTCAGCATCGTGCCCGATCCAAATGAGAGCGGAGAACAAAGCGGAACGATCAGAGTGAAATATGCTCCGTTGCGGGCAATCGAACTGACTGAAGAGGACGTCCCGTCAATCATTGATGAATTGCCGCTCGTTGCGATGCTTGCCGCAAGCGCTGACGGAACGAGCAAAATCACCGGGGCCGCAGAACTTCGCGTCAAAGAAACCGACAGGATCGCAGTGACGGCGCAGGAGCTTCGCAAGTTCGGCGTTGAAATTGAAGAGCTTGAGGACGGGATGATCATCAAAGGACGAGAAAACTGGAACGTTCAAACTCAAAAACTTGACAGCCACGGCGATCACCGTATCGGCATGATGGATGCGATTGCGGCGCTTAAAGCGGATTGCGAAATGGAACTTGAAAATGAAGCTGCCATCGATATCTCGTATCCGACGTTTTTTTCCGACCTGGCAAAAATTACGGGGGGCGTAAAAAATGACTAAGGTTTACTTGAAAGGCTTGGGACTGATCGGAAGTTCGCTTGCAAGAGCAATCAAAAAAGAGCACCCGGATTACGTGCTGATTGCAGAAGATCAAGATCACGCCGCCGAACGCTATGCGCTTGAACACGGGATTGCCGATGAATGCGGCACTGCATTTGACAAAGCAGAAGATGCCGACCTGATTATTCTGGCGACGCCCGTCAGCGTGATTGCCAAAGATCTTTTGCGACTTTCCGAGCTTGAAACGAAACCTGGAGCAATCATCACTGATGTCGGCAGCACGAAAAGAACCGTCATGAAAGCTGCCCGAAAGCTGATCGATGCAGGCAAGATTTTTATTGCCGGTCATCCGATGGCAGGGTCGCATAAAACGGGCGTTTGGGCGGGGAAAGCCGATTTGTTTGAAAATGCCTTTTATTTTTTGATTCCGGCAAACGATGCATCTGAAGAAAAACTTTCTGAGCTTGAAGAGATGCTCAAGGGGGTTCATGCCAAATGGCTGGAAACGACCCCGGATCGGCATGACAAAATCGTAGCTCAGATCAGTCACGTTCCGCACGTGGTGGCGTCCGCTTTAGTCAATCAGACCGAAAAGACGTTTGCAGACGAGCCGATGGGGATGAGGGTCGCAGCCGGCGGATTCAAGTCCATCACGCGCATCGCTTCGGCCGACCCGACGATGTGGAGTTCGATTTTGCTGAACAACGGCGAACTGATCAGCGAGCAGCTTGAAGACTATATCGATGCTTTGAAAGAGATCGATGAAAAAATCAAAAAACAGGATCAAAAAGCCCTGTTCGATTTCTTCAAAGCGGCCAAAACCGGACGCGATTCGCTCGGCCCGGAAAAGCTTGGTGCAATTCCCGGCTTTTACGACCTGTTCATCAATCTTGCCGACAAAGTCGGATCCTTGGCCGACGTGACGCAGATTCTGGCAGAAGCGCGCATCAATCTGGTCAACGTTCATATTTTGGAAATCAGAGAAGAAATCGACGGAATTGCACAATTGACCTTTTCATCCGAAAAAGATCGTCAAAAGGCTTTGGAACTGTTGAAGACAAAGTATAAGATTATTGAGAGGTAAGAGGAATGAAAGCGATTATCATCGGCTTTATGGGAAGCGGCAAAACGACGGTCAGCCGGCTCTTGGCCCAAAAATTAGGCTGTCGCGCCTTCGATCTTGACGAATACATCGTTGAAAACGAACGGCGATCAGTGAAGCAAATTTTTGAAGAAGACGGCGAAGACTACTTCAGAAAGCGCGAGCATGAGCTTTTGCTTGAAATTTTAAAAGAAGATGCCGTTTTGGCAACGGGAGGCGGAACTCCGCTAAGGGAAGACAACAGACTGGCCATGAAAAATGCAGGGGTTCCGGTGATTCTGCTTGAAGCAAGCCCAAAGGAAACGTTTGAAAGACTGCAGGGAGACGATACGCGCCCGCTTGCTGCCGGACTTGATGAAACGAGTCTGGAGAATCTGAAAAATCAGCGTCGTCAAGCTTATGAAGAATGTGCTGACTATGCCATCAAAACGGATGAAATGACTCCGTTTGAGATCACGGAAAAAATCAGCAAATTGCTCTAAAATGAGAGAAAAAAGCTCTGTATTTTCCTTAATTCGGGAACTGTTTCAAATTAAAATTAGAGAAAAATTACAAAATGGTATTGCAAACTTAATTGGATGGTTATATAATTTAAAACAATCTTAACTAAATGTGTTTTAAATGAAAGGGAGAAACGGCGTATGAATTGGAAAAAGACATTAACGGCCGGGGTTGCCGTAGCGTCAGCGGCAATGGCCCTGACTGCCTGCGGCTCATCTGATAGCAGCAAATCAAACGGAAACAGCAAGCTGGCCGATAAGCAAGTTTTAAATTGGAATGAGGCATCCGAACTTGCGACAATGGACCCATCCAAGGTCATGGATACGATCGGCGGCGACATGCTGAACAACACGATGGAAGGTCTTTATCGTTTGGGCAAGGATTCGAAGGTTGAACCGGGAATTGCGACAAAGACGACCGTTTCAAAGGATAACCTTACATACACCTTCACGTTGCGCAAGAATGCCAAGTGGTCAAACGGTGATCCCGTTACGGCCAAGGACTTCGTTTATTCATGGCAACGTACGGTTGATCCCAAGACGGCAGCAGCATACTCGTATCTGTTTTCAGGCATCAAGAATGCGGACGATATCGTTGCCGGCAAGAAGGCTCCAAGCACTTTAGGCGTTAAAGCAGTCGGCAAGTACAAGCTGGTCGTCAACCTTGAAAAGCAGCTGCCGTACTTCAAACTGCTCATGGGCTTCGTCGTCTTTGCTCCGCAAAACCAAAAGGCAGTTGAACAATACGGCAGCAAGTATGGTACGGCAGCCAAGTACATGTGCTATGACGGTCCTTTCAAGATGACCGAATGGACAGGCACGAACCTGAAATGGAAACTTGTCAAAAACGACAATTATTGGGACAAGAAGAACGTCAAGCTCAGCGAAATCAATTTCAGCGTCAACAAGAGCACGACGACGTCATACAACTTGTATCAAAGCAAGAAATTGGACGAAACGATTCTCAGCCCTGAACAGGCAAAGCAGCTCAGCAACAATGCCGACTACAGCGTTTTGAAGCAGGCTCGCACGTCATATCTTGAATTCAATCAAACGGAAAAGAAGTTCCAGAACAAGAAGATTCGTCAAGCAATCTCCTATGCAATCGACCGCAAGCAGCTGGCTGAAAAAGTTCTTGGCAGCGGCACGCTTCCATGCAAGGGTGCCGTATCGCAAGGCCTGGCCAAGCGTGGCGGCAAAGATTTCACTGATGCCGCAAAGACGAGCACTGGCGTTCAGTTTGACAAGGCAAAGGCCAAGAAACTTCTCAAGGAAGGCTTGAAGGAAATCGGCGAAGACAACCTGAGCTTTGCTTTATTGGGCGACGATACCGACAATTCCAAGAAGATTACCGAATTCTTGCAGAGTCAAATCGAAGAAAACCTGCCTGGTACAAAGGTTTCGGTTCAAAACATCCCATTTAAGACAAGAATTACGCGTTCTCAAAAGGGACAGTTTGAAGTCGTCGTTTCAAGCTGGGGCGCTGACTTCTCAGATCCGATCAGCTTCCTTGACCTGTACACGACTGACAATTCCTACAACTTCGGCAAGTGGAAGAACGCTGAATATGACAAGTGGATCGCAAAGTCCAAGACGACGGATGCCGGAAATGTTTCTGCACGTTGGGACGACATGGTCAAAGCTTCCAAGATCATCAACGAAGACCAAGGCATTGCGCCTTTGTTCCAATTGAATCAGCCGCAATTGATTCGCTCTAACGTTAAGGGCGTCATCCAAAACACGGCCGGCTCAGTCAACAACTGGAAGAACGTCTACATTACAAAGTAACGTTTGAATCTGTTTAATCAATTTACAAACAAGAGAGGACATGTCCTCTTAAATCAATGAAATGCCGAACAGAGGCGGTCGATTTGCGACTGACTTTGTCCGGCATTTTCTAAATGCAGTGCTGCTCAACCAATTCAGCCAAAATTTCATCCAGATTTACGGACAAGGGACCCTTTTTTGATGATTTGTCCGTAAGCAAAACGCATTTTACGGACAAACTGCCAATTTTGCCCATTTTGTCCGTAATCGTCATTTTTGGAACAGGCCGTTTACGGACAAAGCGTCCATTTTCATCGATGTGTCCGTAAACGACAGCGATTTTGCCAAATGCAGAGTCCGCTAAATCAGCACGGCCCAGCTCTCATTCAAATTTGCCGACAGCTTCTTTTCGGCTATGTCCATTATTGCAGGCGATTGTCATGCATACGAAAAACCGGATGATTTGCAATTGATTGCAAATTATCCGGTTTTTTTATGCTGCGTTGCGCGATTTGCAGAAAAGGGGCAGCTCCGTCTGTTTTGGAAAGCATGGATGCTGCATTTGGCAAGAAGGGGCTTTTTCATGACGTGACATTCATTTTTTAAAATGGCGCCAGATTGCCGAAGCGACCATCCAGATGATGACGACAAAGGAAATCATGTATCCGGCAACGCCGATGTTGTAGATGGCGGGATGTTCCATGCTGCCTTGGACGAGCAAAGAAGAGCTCAAAATGATCGAAGCGAGGATGATCGTGATGATCAGCCGGTTGACGATCGTTTCAACGCGGTCGATGAATTTGTCTTGTCCTTTGAAACGCAAAGTGAATCTGCCGCGTCCTTGGTTTAGGGTGTCAAGCAGCTTTTCAATTTTAATCGGAATTTGCGGAGTGGATTTTATGGCACGGCCAAAAGCCATCAGATCTTCATCAAGCTCATTTTTCCAGTTGAACTTGCGCTTGAAATATTCTTTGGCAAACGGACGCGCGACGTCCATCAATGAAAGATCGGGATCAAGCTGGGAAACGATGCCTTCAAGCGATCCGAATGCCTTGACCAGCAGCGTAACTTCCGGTTTGACCTGAAGATTGTTTTTGCGGCAAAGTTTGATGATGCTGTAAAGCATGACCGGAAAATCAATCTGACCCAAGCCCTGCTTGAGATAAGGCGTCAAAAAGATTCCGAGCTGATCCGTGAAGTCTTCTTCGTCGATTTCGCCCGTGCGGTTGCAGATGGAAAGAACGGCCTGGCTGACTTCCTGGTTGTCCTTTTTGCTTAAAGCAACGATTACGTTGGCAATGCCTTCTGCAAGCAGCGGCGACAGTCTGCCCATCATTCCGAAGTCAAGGTAAACGAGGCGATAAGGCGGAAGTTTTTGTTCGGTTTTGATGCTTGCTTTGATGCTGCCTGATTTTTTTTCGAACTCATGCGTCGGTTCAAGTTCATTGATGCGCGGATCGTCTTGTTTCAGGCGATAGAAAAGGATGTTTCCCGGGTGAGGATCAGCATGAAAGAAATTGTCGACGAAAACCTGTTTAATGAAGTTTTTGACCAATGCGTCTGCGATGTACGTGCGCTCTTTTTTTTGAAGCCTGCGCTCGGTCGGATCATCTGAAAGCGGACGAGCTGCCAGTTTTTTGATGCTTTCGCCATCCATTCTGGAATTGACGAGAATTTTTTGAGTCGAGTATTCTTCATATACGACTGGAACTTCGATGATTCCGTCATGGTCGTTCAAGCGATAAAATTCCAGACCGTTTTTAATTTCGATTTCGGTGTTGATCTCATTCAAAAGAGACTCCTGCAGCTGATTCAAAATTTCTTCCGGATCCACGACGGTGATTTCCGGGGCAAGTTTCAGAATTTTCAAGGCCTGACGGAACAGTGTGAGGTCGGTTTCGACAAGTTCTTTGATTTTAGGATGCTGAACCTTGACGACGACCTGCGTGCCATTTTTTAAAACGGCATGGTGAGTTTGACCGATTGAGGCCGAAGCAAAAGGCTTTTCGTCAAATTTGTCGAAAACGTCGCTGATGTTTTTTTCGGTTTGTTCTCGGAAAGTCTTGCTGACGGTTTCGAACGAATCGATTTGGACGTCGTCCTGCAGTTTTTTAAATTCGCTGATAAATGCAGGGGAGATCAAGTCGGGACGGGTGGAAAGAATCTGTCCGCCCTTAATGAACGTTGGCCCGAGCTCTTCCAATGCAAATCTGACTTCTTCCGGATTCTGTTGTTTCATGAAGTTGCGAACAAAATCGTGTCTGCGCATGATTCTGACGATTTCAAGCATGCGGTTGCGCTGATCCTTGCCGGTTATTTCTTCGATTTTTGAGATATATTCGTCGGTCATTTTTGATCCTTCCTTATGCGTTTATGGGAATATTGTATCACAGAACGCGAAAATCCTTGTGATGTAAGGAAGAAGAAAATACCATTAACATAAAATTAATTTAAAGTTAGAAAATTCTTGCATAGTTCAAATTGTTGTAATATAATTTAATCAAGTTTTAGAGAATTTTAAATTTTCAGACAGGGGATTATGCGTATGAAAAACTTTAATAAACTTCTTGCTGCTGGCGCGACGTTGGCAGCAGCGGGATTGGCTCTTACCGGATGCGGCTCAAAATCAAGTTCCGGTTCTTCTAAGCAAGTCCTGAATTGGAATGAGGCTTCCGAACTTCCGACGATGGATTTGTCAAAAGCAACCGATACGATCAGTTTCGACATGCTGAACAACTCGATGGAAGGACTTTTGAGAATCGGCAAGAATTCTAAGGTTGAACCAGGGATTGCCAAGTCTTACAAAGTTTCTTCCGATGGACTTACATATACTTTCAATCTTCGCAAGAATGCCAAATGGTCAAACGGTGACAAGGTTACGGCTGACGACTTCGTTTATTCCTGGCGCCGGACGGTTGATCCGAAGACGCAATCGCAGTACTCATACCTTTTTGAAGGCGTTAAAAACATCGATGATATCACGGCCGGCAAGAAAGCTCCTTCAACGCTTGGCATCAAGGCCGTCGGTCAATACAAAGTCGTCGTTACTTTAACGAAAAAGGTTCCTTATTTCAAGCTGCTCATGGGCTTCCCGAGCTTCTTCCCGCAAAACAAGACCGCGGTTGAGAAGTACGGCAAGAAGTACGGCACGTCATCCAAGTACATGGTTTATGACGGACCGTTCAAGATGACCGGATGGACAGGGACGAACCTTTCCTGGACGCTTGCCAGGAACAAGAATTATTGGGACAAGTCGAACGTTAAGCTTGACAAGATCAATTTCAAAGTCAACAAGAGCACGACGACTTCATACAACCTTTATCAAAGCAAAAAGCTCGATCAGACGATTCTGTCGACTGAACAGGCAAAGCAGCTGTCAAACGATCCAGGCTACACGATCGTAAAAGAAGCTCGGACGAATTATCTTGAATTCAATCAAACGAAAAAGGAATTCCAAAACAAAAAGATTCGTCAAGCAATCGGCTACGCCATCGACCGCGATCAATTAGCGAAGAAGGTTATGGGAAGCGGCACGCTTCCGTCCAAGAGCGTCGTTTCGTCAGGGCTCGTTCAAAAAGACGGAACGGACTTCACAACGGCTGCCAAGACAACGGTCGGCGTAACTCTTAATAAGAAGAAAGCCGCACAGCTTTGGAAAGAAGGACTTCAGGAACTCGGCGAATCCGATATGACAATTACCCTGTTGGGTGATGATACGGATGCTGCCAAGAAGATTACTGAATTTATCCAAAGCCAATTGGAAGCAAATCTGCCAGGAATCAAGGTCGAAGTCGCAAACGTTCCGTTCAAGACGCGTTTGGCGCGTGCGGAAAAAGGTCAATTTGAACTTCTGGCAAATGCCTGGTCTGCCGATTTCTCTGATGCGATCAGTTTCCTTGATCTCTTTACGACGGGTAACCCTTATAACAATGGCAAGTGGTCAAATGCCGAATACGACAAGCTGATCACGGCTTCCAAGACGACGGATGCCGGCAATGCGGACAAGCGTTGGGATGACATGGTCAAAGCTTCCAAGCTGATCAATGAAGAACAACCGATCGTTCCTTTGTTCCAATTGAATACGCCATCGTTGCTCAGAACGAACGTCAAGGGCGTTGTTCATAATACGGCCGGTGTTTCATACAACTGGAAAGAAGCATACATTGCTAAATAATTGAATTTGATTAAGAACGTTTCCGTATGGTTCATGCGCCGCGAATGCATGGGACTCTTTAACGAGGAGTTTTTGAAATGTCTAATCAGTTATGATATGTCGTGGTGACAGGATAGCCACGGCATATTTTTTTGTTCTGTGATACACTAAGAGTATCGATACACAATAGAAGAGGTGAAGATGATGACGCGCAAGGACACGATTTTTGAGTATGTTAAACAAAACGCAAGCATCGAGTCGGAAGGGTATACGACGACCGAGATTTCAGAAGCTCTCGGAATCATCAGAAACAACGTCAGCAAAGAATTGAACGTCTTGGTTCGTGAGGGCAAGCTTCAAAAAATCGACGGCAGGCCCGTCAGATATTTGTTGGCCGAACGTGAAATGCAGAGCAGAAACAAAGTCAGCGAATATTCGCAGCGCAAGTCGCAAAGAACTGGATTCGCCAATGCAAGACTGCCTGAATCAAGCGATGACGATTATGAAAAAGATATTCCGCAAGATGTTTTTGAAAATTTCATCGGCAGGAACGACAGTTTAAAAAATCAGGTAGAACAGGCCAAAGCTGCTATTTTATATCCGCCGCAAGGGCTGAACGTTTTGATTACCGGTCCGACCGGTTCCGGCAAAACCTATTTTGCCAATGCGATGTACCGGTTTGCGATGAATAAGGGAGTCATTAAAAAACAGAAGTTCACGACGTTCAATTGTGCCGATTATGCGCATAACCCGCAGCTTTTGATGTCGCATCTTTTTGGGTATGCCAAGGGGGCATTTACGGGTGCGACGGAAGATCATGACGGACTGATTCAGGAAGCGGACGGCGGGATGCTTTTTTTGGATGAGGTTCATCGATTGCCGCCTGAAGGTCAGGAAATGATCTTTTATTTTATGGATCACGGGACATATAATCGTCTCGGTGAAACTGCCAAGGCACATCATGCTGATGTGCGCCTTATCTGCGCAACGACGGAAGACCCGGAAAGTTCTTTGCTTCAGACGTTTGTCAGAAGAATCCCGATCATGATCAAGATGCCAAGTTTCGGTCAAAGAAGCGCAAGAGAACAGTTGCAGCTTTTACGGCAGCTGTTGGGGATCGAAGCCAATCGAACGGACAAGGACATCAAATTGAGCGAGGACGTCGTCAAAGCTCTTCTCGGCAGCGTTACGTTCGGCAACGTCGGGCAGCTTAAATCAAATATTCAGCTTGTTTGCGCACAGGCATTTTTGAACAGCATGCAGGATGAAAATGAAATGGAAATCGAGTTTGACTCGCTTCCTCAAAACATCAAGGACGGAATTCCGCGACTTGCCAACAACAGAACGGAATTAAGCAAACTGTCGCGTTTGTTGGAACCGATGATGGTCGTTCATCCAAATGACGCTTCGAAGATTCAATCGGAAAGCGACAGTTATGAATTGCCTTACAACTTGTATGAAATCATCGGTTCCAAGGCTTCCTTGCTGAAAGAGGAAGGGTTGGATCAGCCTGCAATCAACAACTTTATTTTGACGGACATCAACCTGCATTTGAAATCATTTTATCGTGAAGCAAAGGTTGATCAAAAAGAAACGAACTTAAACGAAATTGTTGATCAAAGCACGATCGATCTGACCAAAAAAATCAAGGAGCGCCTTCAAAACGATTATGTCTATAATGCGGGAGACAACTTCATCTATGCGATGAGCCTGCACATCAGCTCGTTTATCAAGCGGATTCGCTCGGGCAAGCCGATGCGGGCTGTTTCCGGAGATATCGTGACGATGGTCAAGGACTATCCTGAAGATTTGCGGCTCGCCGAACAGGTCAAAAAGATGATCGAACAGTATTACAAGTTCATCGTACCAGAGTCGGAAGTTTACTACCTTGCCGTGTTGCTCGTTTCGCTGAATTCCGTTCCGAAAAGCGGCAGCGTCGGGGTCGTGGTTGCGGCGCATGGGAACAGTACTGCCGCTTCAATGGTCCAAGTGGTAAACAAATTGCTTGGGGCAGAAAACCTGGCTTCCTTTGACATGTCGCTTGAAATGAGTCCAAAGATTGCGTTGAAGGGAATTATTGAAAAAGTTAAAGAAGTTGATCAGGGCAACGGCGTGTTGTTGTTGGTTGATATGGGATCACTCAGTACCTTCAGCGAGCAGATTACGAATGAGACGGACATTCCCGTTAAAACGATCGACATGGTAACGACGGCGATGGTTTTAGAGGCGGCTCGCAAAACTTCGTTGATAGACAGCGATTTGAAGACTGTTTATGCGGAATTGCGAGATTTTAACGGGTATTATTCTCATAAGGACGAGGAACATTCTTCAAGTCAAAATGATGTTGACAAGCAGCGCGCAATCATCGCAATCTGTTCGACCGGTGAAGGAACTGCCCAAAAAATCAAGCAGATGATCGACAATATTTTAGTTGACCAATTGATTGATGACGTTGTCGTCGTTCCGATCTCTGTTGTCGGAATGGATGGTCGAATTGAGGAGCTCGAACAAAATTATCGCATAATTGCCGCAACGGGAGTCGCCAATCCTGACATTGGCGTTCCGTTCATTTCCCTGGATGCATTGTTTAAAGGGGGCGGCAGCGAGTTCATCCAACTGTTGGAAGATTCCGATCGATACTATGAATTAAACTCCGGGCAACCGGCTGAAGAATCGCTGTCGATGAGCGAGCAGACGGCCTGCCAGTATTTGGAGCAATGCTATACGTTCATCAATCCCAAGAAGGTTATCGGCATTTTGCAGAATTATTGTGATTTGATCGAACTAGATTCGAAAAAAGAATTGGGACAGTCGAAACGAATGGGGCTGATCATGCATTTGGCAGGAGCAATCGAGCGCGCGTTGCTGCAAACGCCGATTTCTGCAACTGAATCGGAATTGATCGAAATAAGAACCAACAAGATGTTTTCGAGCGTGCAAAAAGCCAATCAGATGCTGGAAGAGCGGCTTAACGTCAAGTTTGCAGATTCGGAAACGTATTACATCATCAAACTGATTGATACAGAAAATCAAGCCTGATGATACAGATGTGTTTGATACACTAATCTTAGTGTATCAAGTGCTTTTTTGGCATAAAACGGCAAGAAAAATATGTGAATCTTTAGTGAATATCTATTTTTCAAATATCGATCAAAAATAATTGATTATATTTTAAAATGCTGTTAAAACGGGAATAATAGACGCTTTGACCTGGGAGAGAAAGAAAAAATGATGAAGACAAAAGCAATGATTAATCGAAATTCTGGATTTGATACACAAAGTTGGCACGGTAATTGCTATATGTTACGTGTAAGGAAAATCTTTGATAAGGAGATGATCGGATGCTGAGATTGATTGTTTCTAGTCACGGAAAGCTTGCCGAAGAGCTGGTCGAATCTTCGTATATGATATTTGGTCGGCAGGATGGCGTTTTCGCCTTGGAATTTGATCTTGACGAAGATCTGAACGATATCAAAGAAAAATACAGAACTGTTTTGGCTGGAGTGCCAGAAAATGACCAAGTGATTTTTTTATGCGATTTGTTTGGCGGTTCTCCGTTTAACGGGGCAAAAGCTTTTATCGATGAAGATTCAAGACGTTACGGTCTGATTGGCGGCTTAAACCTTGCAATGCTGATTGAGGCGTATGTTTTGAGGCAATCAGGCAAGCCGTTGGCTGAGGTTGTTTCCATATTGGAAGAAACCGGTCGATACGGAATCAGACGCTATGAAGCCGGTGATGACATTGACGATGGATGTTAGGTTGTTAAGAATCGATAGCAGGCTGTTGCATGGTCAAGTGGCAACGAGTTGGGCCAAAACGACAAAGGTTGACCGCATTCTTGTCGTTTCCGATGACGTTGCCAAAGACAATCTGCGCAAGACGTTGATTATGCAAGCCGCACCTCCGGGGGTCAAGGCAAACGTTTTGACCATCTCAAAAATGCTTCGTATTTATTATGATTCGCGCTTTGATTTTATTAATGCAATGATTTTAGTTGAGAATCCGGTAGATGCAATAAGGCTCATTTCCGGGGGAATCAAAGTTTCTTCGGTCAACATCGGATCAATCAGTTTTGATGCCACCCGTAAGATGGTAACTGATACGATCGCAGTAAATCATGATGACGTGACCATATTCATCTGGATGCATCGCCGCGGAATCACGCTTGATTATCGCAAGGTTCCAAGCGATGCCAAGAAGGATTTTTGGAAATGTCTTTGTGAAAAGGAATTTGTTCATGATACGAGCCAAAAGCTGAAATAGTTCAAAAATTATGTATAGGAGGCAATACAAATGGTAGGTATTATCCTAGCAAGTCATGGTAGCTTTGCAGACGGAATTTTCCAATCAGGTCAAATGATTTTTGGTGAACAAGAAAACGTCGCACACGTTACCTTGATGCCAAGTGAAGGCCCGGACGATATCAGAGCTAAGATGGAAGAAGCAGTTGCATCTTTCGAAAATCAAGATGAAGTCTTGTTCTTAGTCGATCTTTGGGGCGGTACACCGTTCAACCAGGCAAACAATCTGGTTGAACAACATAAAGACAAGTGGGCAATCGTTGCCGGCATGAATTTGCCAATGGTAATCGAAGCTTACGCATCACGCTTTTCAATGGAAAAGGCGCAAGACATTGCGGCACACCTTGTTGAAGCCGGCAAGGACGGTGTCAAGGTCAAGCCTGAATCATTGGCTCCAAAAGAAGCACCGAAAGCAGAGGCAAAAAGCACTGAGCCAACAGGGGCAATCCCTCCTGGAACCGTTCTTGGTGACGGTCACATCAAATACGTGCTTGCGCGCGTTGACTCGCGTTTGCTTCACGGTCAAGTTGCGACAGCCTGGACGAAGACGACACAGCCAACGAGAATCATCGTTGTTTCAGATGGCGTTGCGCATGACAAGCTTCGCAAGAACCTGATTACGGAAGCAGCTCCTCCTGGAGTTAAAGCAAACGTTATTCCGATTGACAAGATGATTGAAGTTGCAAAAGATCCTCGCTTCGGGAATACGAAAGCTTTGCTTCTCTTTGAAACGCCGGAAGATGCTCTTAAGGCAATCGAAGGCGGCGTCGACATCAAGGAACTGAACATCGGTTCAATGGCACACTCTGTCGGCAAGGTTGCCGTAAACAAGGTGCTTTCCTTGGGCAAAGAGGACGTTGAAACGTTTGACAAGCTGAAGGAAATCGGAGTCAAGTTCGACGTGCGCAAGGTTCCGACGGACTCTCATGACAATATGGATGAAATTGTTGATAAGGCTCGCAAAGAGCTCGGAATGTAAAGTTTCATTCTCAATAGAACAGGAGGACTAAGATATGTCTATTATATCAATGATTTTAGTAGTTATCGTTGCCTTCCTAGCGGGTATGGAAGGTATTCTTGATGAATTCGAATTCCATCAACCGCTGGTGGCATGTACGTTGATCGGTTTGGTGACGGGTCATCTTACAGAAGGTATCATTCTTGGCGGCTCGCTTCAAATGATCGCTTTGGGTTGGGCAAATATCGGTGCTGCCGTTGCCCCTGACGCTGCGTTGGCATCTGTCGCATCTGCAATTATTTTAGTTCAAGGCGACCAAGGCGTTAAGGGTGTCGGTACGGCGATTGCAATTGCCGTTCCTTTGGCCGTTGCCGGTTTGTTCTTGACGATGATTGTTCGTACGCTTGCCGTTCCTATCGTTCACATCATGGATGCGGCAGCTGAAGAAGGAAACTATCGCAAGATTGAAGTTTGGCAAATTATCGCTGTCTGCCTGCAAGGCCTTCGTATCGCCATTCCTGCAGCAGCTTTGCTGATCATTCCTGCAGGCGCCGTTAAGAGTGCTTTGGAAGCAATGCCTGCATGGTTGTCAGACGGCATGTCCATCGGCGGCGGCATGGTTGTTGCCGTAGGTTACGCAATGGTTATCAACATGATGGCTACGCGTGAAGTTTGGCCGTTCTTTGCAATCGGCTTCGTTATCGCAGCCGTTTCAGATTTGACTCTGATTGCTTTGGGTGCTCTTGGTATTTCGTTTGGTTTGATCTACCTCGAACTCAAGAAAAACGGCGGAAGCAGCAATGGCAACGGCGGTAACGGCAATACCGGCGATCCGCTCGGTGACATTCTCGAAGACTACGAATAAGGAGGACAGGAACATGGCTGAAAACAAGATTCAATTAAGCAAAAAAGATCGCTTGGCCGTTTGCTGGCGCTCAACGTTCCTGCAAGGTTCATGGAACTATGAACGTATGCAAAATGGCGGCTGGTGCTATGCAATTATTCCGGCAATCAAAAAGCTCTACAAGACAAAAGAAGAACGCACGGCTGCTTTGAAGCGTCACTTGGAATTCTTCAATACGCATCCGTATCTTGCATCTCCCGTAATGGGCGTTACGCTTGCTCTTGAAGAAGAACGTGCCAATGGCGCTGCCGTTGACGATACGGCTATTCAAGGGGTTAAGGTCGGCATGATGGGTCCTTTGGCCGGTGTCGGCGATCCTGTCTTCTGGTTCACGATTCGTCCTATGCTTGGTGCTTTGGGTGCTTCGCTTGCCCTTGGCGGAAACATTCTCGGACCGATCTTGTTCTTCGTTGCATGGAACATTATTCGTTGGGCATTCATGTGGTATACGCAAGAATTCGGCTATCGTGCAGGTTCCAAGATTACGGACGATATGTCTGGCGGACTTTTGCAATACGTGACGAGCCTTGCATCCATCATGGGTATGTTCGTGCTTGGTGCTTTGATTGAACGCTGGGTTTCAATCAACTTCACGCCGGTCGTTTCGAAGACAACTCTTTCAAAGGGTGCCTACATTGAATGGGACAAGCTTCCAAAGGGTGCTGCCGGCATCAAGGAAGCTTTGACACAGCAGGCAAGCGGCATGGCGCTTGATCCGACGAAGGTTACGACGCTTCAAGACAACCTGAACCAGTTGATTCCTGGTTTGGCCGCATTGCTTTTGACATTCCTTTGCATGTGGCTTTTGAAGAAGAAGGTTTCCCCAATCGTTATCATCTTGGGAATCTTCGTTGTCGGTATCGTATTCCACTTAATCGGCTTGATGTAATTTATCGATAATGATAATAATGCGGTCTTGTTCCATGGGAATGAGACCGTTTTGTTGTATAATAATAAGTATTCAGAAAATATGGCGGAGGGTATCGTAATGGTTCAATCAATCAATACTAAAGTGGATCTCGTAATCGAAGGAACGTCACACATGGGCTTGACGGATTACGGCAAAATCATGATTGGTGACAAAGGTTTCGAATTTTTTAATGATCGCGACGTTCGCAAAAACATTCAGATTCCTTGGACGGAGGTTGATTTGGTAATTGCCTCCGTTATGTTCAAAGGGCGCTGGATTCCGCGTTACGGCTTCCAGACGAAGAAAAACGGAACGTTTACGTTTTCGTCCAAACAGCCGAGAAAGGTCTTGCGTGCCGTCAGGAAATATATTGAACCTGAGCGCATGGTTCGCTCGCTGACGTTCTTTCAAGTCGTTAAACGGGCATTGAAGAACAAGTTTTCTTCTGATAAGAAATAGCTTGTTTTATCAAATGCAGTGCTCAGCAGCTCTGCTTGATCAGTTCGTCAAGACGTGATTACGGACAAAGTTCTCTATTTCATCAATGTGTCAGTAAATAAGAGTTTTTGTCAGATACAGTTATAGTTTCTGTTCAATCAGCATCGAGATATCATTCAAATTTATCGACAGCATCTTTTTAGCTGTTTCCGTCATGGCGAACGATTGTCATGCATATTCAGAAAATCAGGCGATTTGAAATTAATTGAAAATCGCCTGATTTTTTATATGAGGCATATTTTTTGGCTTGTTTTGTCAGTTGATGTTTGAAAAGGTTGATTGAGAATGAGACGTGAATGAAATAAACTGTATTCAAAAAGGAAATAAGATGAATAAAAATTTCTTTAATACATAAAAAAACATTTTCATTCCGAACAAAAAAAGCGAATTAGCATGGAATGTTTATAGTCAAATTTTTTTATAAATAAATTGCTAAATATCCTTGACTAATAGGAAAAATGCTTGTATAGTTAATAACGTTGCCAGTTGAACGACTTCTTGTCGTGAGATTGATGACTTAGAAAAATTAATTAATTGTTGACATCACTTGTTGAATGTGATATACTTAAAAAGTTGTCAGTTAAAGCAAATGAGTTGAGGATAATGAATTTTTATTCAAAAAATAATTCAAAAAAGTTCTTGACAAAGGTGTTGATAATTGATATAATTTAAGAGTTGTCACTTAGATGACTACGAAACAGATCTTTGAAAACTGAACAAAGTTTCGATAAGCAAATGTGCAGGGCTTCTTGTTTCAAACAAGAGCAACAATATTTGCGAAGTCAATTCGCTAGTAAATTTTGAGTCACAAACTATAAATTGAGAG
>ENA-OQKO01000596-OQKO01000596.1-human-gut-metagenome-genome-assembly--contig:-NODE-596-length-32277-cov-4.309891_pt1 | contig 32277 bp, 30 predicted proteins | sample MGYA00242777_ERZ504796 | MGnify/ENA primary metagenome ERZ504796 (study PRJEB26092, sample SAMD00036404) | human gut metagenome | host: Homo sapiens | study: EMG produced TPA metagenomics assembly of... | reverse complement strand
GAAAATATTGAATTCAGAACAAATTAACTGCGTTAATTTGTGGCTTGATAAACAAGCCATCGGATTTATCTTTCCGATTCACTATTCAGAACAAATTAACTGCGTTAATTTGTGGCTTGATAAACAAGCCATCGGATTTATCTTTCCGATTCACTATTCAGAACAAATTAACTGCGTTAATTTGTGGCTTGGCAAGCAAGCCATCGGATTTATCTTTCCGATTCACTATTCAGAACAAATTAACTGCGTTAATTTGTGGCTTGGCAAGCAAGCCATCGGATTTATCTTTCCGATTCACTATTTAAAACCTCCTTTCAAAAGCAAAGGAGGTTTTCTCTGTTTAGATAACTCTAAATTCTTTCCACTTGTTTCCTTTAAATCTAACAAAAAAATTATCCCTCAATAAAAAACATTTGTACTGTTAAATTTTAAATTCTAAACCTACTTTTCAACATCATTATACTTCTTGAACCTAACTCCAAGTCAATATGTTTTAAAAAGTTTTATTTGTTTATAAATCATCAGATTTATCTTTCCGATTTACCTTAAAATAGACCTAGGCAAAAACCTAAGTCTATAAAAACAATTTAGCTATTTAAAATTTGTCTTCCCTCAACGTCCATATAGTAATTATCCTTATGTATTAACTGGCTTATAGGCACTATCTCAAAACCTTTCTCTTTAAGCCCCTTAATAATAGTATCTAAACATTCAGGTGTGTACTTGGCATCATTGTGGAAAAGAATTATTGAACCATTTCCCAAATGCTTGTGATTTAACACCTTATCAATTTCAGCTTGAACACCTAATTCCTTCCAGTCGATACTGTCCACATCCCACTGTATAGCATAGTAACCACACGCCTTTGCAGCATCTAATACAGTATCATTGTACTCTCCAAAAGGTGGTCTATACAGGTTTGCATCTATACCTAACACGTTTTTAATCTTATCGTGACACCCTTGTATATTCTCCTTATTCTCCTCCAGTGATAATTTTGAACCATGAGGATGTGTGTTACTGTGGTTTCCAATGTCGTGACCGTCATTGTATATCTTCTTTACTTCCTCCGGATATTTATCTACCCAGTACCCACATAAAAAGAAAGTGGCTTTGACATCATTTTTCTTCAATATTTCCAGCAAAGTATCTGTGTCTTCTGCTCCCCAAGCAGCATCAAAGGATATAGAAACCTGTTTTTTACCCTGTGTATCCACGCAGTATATAGGCAATTTCTTCTTTGATGCAGTTGTTGGTTGTGTCATTGGTGTAAAGAGTCCAGCAGTTAAAATTAAAAGTGCTGCTACCCCAAGGGTAACAACTGGCACTTTCTTATTGTTTAGCAACTTTTTAAATACTGTTTTTAATTTTTGTAACATAAAAAATCACCCCGAAACTATTTTATTCGGAGTGATTTTTTTAATGCCTTTTATTCAAAAGCTTTCTGGTAAAAACTTATTGAATTTAATATATCATTGGTATTTGTATAAATATCCAACTGTTTTTCTTCGGAGGACTGATTACCGTCAACAGCTACAGCACGCACTCTGATTTTATCCACATTACTATAATCAGAAGTGTTTATAACTACAGGCTTTGTGTACAACACTGATGGTGTTGAGCCATCAACAGAGTAATACACATTACTTCCACCTGTAATAGTAACTGTTATTATGTCATTATTTTTTGTATAGCTTATTTCCGGAATTGTAGGCTCTGAACTATCGTTTTCAAAATGACCATACAAGACCTCGTAAATTCTATTTACATAGTCTTGATTTTGACTACTATAGTTAATATCTCTACACTGGTTAATAAGCAATTCGTCAATAAGGTCTTGGTCTGCTTCTCCTGAAACAGGCTTTACATTTATAGACCTTATTAATCCGTCAGATACTGTTACTGAAACTGTATCCTTTCCAACATAACTTCTCAAAGGACTGCCATATGTACCGTCTTCATATTTTCCGTCTAATTCGTCAGCAAAAATTACTTTTTGCTCCAAAACAGAAGATTTTGCATTATCCTTTACAGCTATTGCTTTTAAAGTAATCAGTCCACCACTTTTTTTGATGATGAAGTTATATCAGCAGCAGTCAATTTTATGCTACCGTCATACTTATTTGAATTTTTATTAGGTTCTGTGCCGTCTGTTGTATAGAATATATTGGCACTATCATTACTACTCTTTAATGCAACTTCAGCAAAGCTACTATTTGCATTTACAGCACCACCTGATACAAAGTTAGAAGAAAGGTCTAATGATGCTGGAATAGAGCTAAGAGCATTCTTAACAGCTTCTCTTATAGCATTTGAAGAATATGTTGCTGATGATATACCATCTACATCATCAAGTTCACTAGCTGTCTTGCCTATGAAATTCTTAAACATAGCTATAGCCTTGCTATAGAACATTTCATTAAACATATCCTGTGTATCTGTGTTATCATCTAAGACAGAAATAATCTTGCCATCCCCGTCTACTGCTACAGCTACCTTAACATCGTAACCATACACTTCAACTGTTTCGCTACCCTTATATACAGCAGTTGTTGCTTCTGTTGTTTCTGTAGTAGTTGTTGTTGTTTCTGTTGTTGTTTCTGTTGTTGTCTCAGTTGTAGTAGTTGTTGTTGTCTGTGTAGTTGTTTCTGTTGTACTCTCAGTTGTAGTAGTTGTTGTTTCTGTTGTTGTAGTAGGAACTTCAAGGGTATCTCTATCCTGTGTTGGGAATGTAATATCGTGAACAGTTACACCATCAAATTTTGGTGCTGCCTTTGTCTTATCGCCAACATATGTATCTGCGTAATATCTTGAGTAAACAACATCATAATCCTTGAAATCATCAGTAGTTTCGCCACTAAAAGTACCCGAGATATTTTTAACATCAATATTTGAAGTAAGAACCTTACCCTTCTTGCCTGCTGATGTACCTTCATAAATGTAAATATCATCGCCACCATTGACACCGTCATTGTCAACAAATGTACAATCAGTTACTGAAAGTGAACCATTTACTTCTTCACCTGAATTTACAAGTTTACCGTCCATAGCAACTGCACCACCGTAGCCTGCCTTGTTGCCCTTGAAAGTACAATTTTCTAATACTACATTACCTGTAGAACCGTAAATCGCACCACCACGACCAGTTGTACCGTCGCCTACGCTATTATTTTCGAAAGTTGAATTAACAGCTGTAAGTGTTGGAGTTTCTCCTCTATGGTAGTTTACATAAACTGCACCACCACCATTAAATGCTGATGTAGCACCTGCATTACAATTCTTCATTGTTACATTTGTAAGTGTAACATCTGCACCGGCTTCAAGGAACATACCACCACCGATTTTCTTCTTAAAGCTTGCACCGTCAATAGTAAGGTCCTTAACGTTAACACCCTTTGCACCTGAAGTGCCGGCTGTTTCATTAGCCCCGCCGTCAAAATCAAATGTAAATGTGTTAGTACCGTCTGACTTTACTGTATGTCCGTTACCAAGAATTGTTACATTCTTTTCTTTTACTACAAGTGTTGCACCTGATACGCCGTCTACATCAAATATTGCTGAACCGTCTGCTGAAATATCATTTGAAAGACTTATTGTATCGCCTTCCTTTGCAGTTGCAGCAGCTGTCTTAAATTCCTTCCAGTTTGTAACATTTGTTACTGTAGGTTCAGTTTCAATAGGGAACTTAAAACTAGAGTCTAAAGCCTTTTGTAAAATTAACGCAACGTCTACAGAGTCAATAACATCATTTCCATTTACATCTGCTACATCGGCATTAAAGCCCTGTACCTCGTTAGGCTTAAGTACATAACTAAGTGCTAATGACGCATCATCTGAATTTACTATGCCATCTCCATTGACATCACCTAAAAGAACTGAACTTGAATTTTCTCCAGCAAAAACAAAAGAATTAGTGGAAAAACTCAAGGCTGCTGTTAATAATAAAGCAACTATTCTGCTCATTTTTTTATTTTTAAACAGCATTTTAATATTCCTCCTTTTAAATATATTATATTTAGTTTTTTAATATAAAACATCTATATTAAATAAACCATTTCTGAATTTAGGTTAGGTTGTACTAACCTAGTTATCTAATAGTAACCACACTAGAGTATAGTATAATAAATTTGTTATGTCAACACGACTAATTGAGAAGTTTTATTGATTAAGCAATATTGACATAGGTATTAAGAATAGTTAAAATATATTAAGTTAGCATAGGCAAACTATGTAATTATGCTAGTTTTCTAACGGAGGTAATATATGAGTAAAAATATATCAAGGCGAGAGTTTCTAAAGTTAGGAGCTATAAATGCTGCTGGCTTTGCATCTCTATGGGCTTTTGGTAAAAATGTATTTGGTGATACTCTTGTAGATACAGAATCTACAGTTTCAACTGTTGCCGATACTTCAAGTAATGCCATAATAAGAGATATTTCAAAGTGTATTGGCTGTGGTCAATGTGTTGATGTCTGTAAAAATACTCAAGCCATAAACATATTAGAATTAAAAACTGAAAATGGCAAAACATACTCTGACACCATTGGTGGATACGATTTGAGCCAAACTAAGTGCATTGGTTGTGGTCAATGTAGTAAGGTCTGTCCTACCGGTGCTATTGCCGAAAACGATGCACTTCAAAAGGTAACAACAGCTTTAAACAGTGGAAAAACAATAGTATGGCAGTTTGCACCATCTTCACAAAACATTTTAGGCGAAGAATTTGGTCTTTTGTCCGGAGAAAATGTTTCCGGCAAAATTGCTACATCAGCTAAAATGCTGGGTGATTATGTTTTCAGAACAGATTTCGGTGCTGACATTACAATAATGGAGGAAGTTACAGAACTTATAACTAGAATTAAAACCGGTGGCGTTCTTCCTATGATTACATCTTGTTGCCCTGGTTGGATAAACTATGCTGAACTTAATTATCCTAGCCTTTTTGACAATATTTCAAGTTGCAAGTCACCTCAGCAAATGTTAGGTGCACTTATTAAAAACTATCTTGGAAAGGATAACATATATCACATAGCTGTTATGCCTTGTACAGCTAAAAAGCACGAGGCACTAAGACCTGAAATGTATACAGAGGGTGGTCGTGATGTAGATGCTGTTCTTACTGTAAGAGAATATGCAAAGCTTTTAAGGTCAAAAGGCATAAATCTTGCAAAACTTCAAGACAGCGAATACGATTCATTATTCGGAAATACATCAGGTGCTGGCAGAATATTCGGTGCAAGTGGTGGTGTTACAGAGGCTGCCATAAGAAGTATGTACGAACTTATGACCGGAGAAATACTTACTGACGTTGAATTTAAGCAGTTGCGTGGTAGTGACGGTATAAAGCATACTGAAATTAAAATAAAGGACCAAACTATAAAAGCCTGTGTTGTAAACGGTATTAAAAATGCTGAAAAAGTATTAGACGAAGTTAAAAACGGTACAAGCCCATATACATTTATAGAAATTATGGCTTGCCCTGGTGGCTGTGTAGGTGGTGGTGGTACACCTTTATACAGTGGTAACACAACATTGAGAAGTAAAGGTCTTTACGAAAGTGACAGAAGTAACAAAATCAGAAAATGTCACGAAAATTCGAGCCTTAAGGCTATATACGAAAAGTATCTTACTCTACCTTGTTCAAACACTGCCCACAAATATTTGCACACTTATTATACAAAGAGATAGAAAAACACCTGTACTGGAAACAAATTCAGTACAGGTGTTTTTTAGTTCTTTTTCGTGATTTTCTCATATAAATACATTATAAAAAGACTTAATTCAAATAAAATAACCATTGGAATTGCTGTAACAATAAGAGAAAATACATCAGGTGGTGTAATAATACCTGACACAATACAAATAATAACTATTGCAAATTTTCTCATATTTACAAAAGTTTTTCGTCTTGCTATTCCTGCTATATCAAGGCAAAGCAAAACTACCGGTAATTCAAACACAAGTCCAAAGGCTATAAAGAAACTTACAATTATGGATATGTACCCCTCCAAAGTAACATAGGCTTGAAGTTCTGATATAGAGTTTGACTCAACAAAGAATTTAAGCACAAAGGGAATTATTATGTAGTATGCAAAGATACAACCCATTAAAAATAAAACCACTCCCAATGTAAAAATAATAGTTATTACTACTCTTTCAGTAAATTTAAGAGCTGGGGAAACAAACATCCAAATATTAAAAAATATAACTGGACTAGACAGCACAATTCCTGACATTATAGCAAGTTTAAGACTTTGAATTATTAATGCTTCCGGTGTGTTGTATATAAATTTATAACCTTTTGACAATGACATAAGATTTTTTATTAAATCCTCTGAAAACAAAAAGGAAATAAACGAAAATACTAATACCGTCAAAAATATTATTACAAGCCTTTTTCTCAGTTCCAATAAATGGGAAGTAATTGGCATTGCTCCATCATTATTTTGTTTCATTTGTGTTTTCATCTTTTACTTCAACTTTATTAAGTCCATCTTTGAAATTTTTAATAGCCTCGCCCATAGACTTACCTAATGTAGGTAACTTTGTAGGACCAAACACAATTAAAATAATGCCGAAAATAAATATTAACTCTGTTAAACCTAAACGCATATACAATTCTCCTTACATAATTAGCTTATTACAACTTAATTAGTTTTTGCTAACTAAGTCTACATCACTTGAACTTTCTTGTCAATATTTTTTTAATTATAATCATAAACATAGTTATAAATATTGACATTGATTTTTAGTAATGATAGAATGTTAGTCAATGCTAACAATGAGGATTGATAATATATGAAAGAAAATTTAAAATGGATTATTATTTTTGCTGTTCTCTGCATTGTTTCAGCTATAGTATGGATAGTAATGAACAATGTTGGTGGAGAACATAAAAATGCTGTTATTCGCCAAAACGGTAAAATAATAAAAGAAATAGACTTAAACGCTGTAAAAGACCCTTACGAATTTGAAATTAAAACAAGTGACGGACACAGCAACACAATAAGAGTAGAACAAGGAAAAATTGCCATTATTGATGCTGACTGTGCTGATAAAATATGTGTAAATACTGGCTATATTTCTGACAGTGTAATCCCTATAGTGTGTTTACCACATAGATTGTCAATTACAATAGTGGATAAGGAGAGTGACTTTGATGCAATCGCAGGAAACAAATAATTCAACAGGCTACAATGTCAGAAGATTAACTCAATTATCTGTTCTTTTAACAATAGCAATAATCATATTTGTTTTGGAATTACAACTTCCACCTCTTACTCCTATACCAGGAATAAAAATGGGACTTTCAAATATTATTACCCTTGTAATAATACTACTCTACAACAAGAAAGACGCCTTTACTGTTCTTATACTTCGTATAGTTATAAGCAGTATATTTGCCGGTCAAATGACTTCCTTTTTATACAGCATAGCCGGTGGTATTTTCAGTTTTGCTGTAATGTCCCTTTTCTCTTTATTTTTAAAGAAGGACAAGCTATGGGTAATAAGTGCCTTCGGCGCTATTGGCCATAACTTGGGGCAGATTATTGTTGCTATTATATTAACCGGTACTTGGCGTATAGTTTTCTATTTTCCACTTCTTTTTATATCTGGTATTGTATCCGGTATATTTACAGGTATTGTAGCACAGCTTTTAATAAAAAGACTTGGAACAAAATACAAGCATAATTAAAATTTTTCTTCGAAATTGATAAGATTTTTCAATAAAGGTAAATTATATACTATACTACAGTAATTGAAAATAAAACATCAAAAAGCTGGTTGACATACATTAATTAAATATTGTATCATTTAATCAAATTTTTAGTAGAAAAAATATTAAAAACAACTTTTAGTTTTTGAAATTTTTTCTACTTTTAATAACAAAATGCTTAGAAATAGGCATTTATTTTTTTGATGTGTTGTTAGCTTTTGCTAACTATTTAAAGGAGGAAAATATGAAAAAGAGAGTGCTTTCTTTAGGCATAGTTCTTACTATGATGGCATCTTCAATGCAGACTTTTGCAGAAGATTATTCAGATATGCCTACTGGTTGGTCTAATGCTGCTATGACTTATGCAGTAAACAACGGTTACATTAAGGGTAGTAACGGTAAATTAAACCCTCAAGGTCTTGCAACTAGAGCTCAGGTAGCATCTATATTTGCAAGAGTATTAAAGTTAGAAAACAAGGCAGACCTTAGTTCTTATACTGATGTTAATGCTAGTCAATGGTACTATGATGATTTAGCTAAGGCTGTAGATGCTGGTCTTTTCAAGGGTTCGGACAACAAGCTCAGACCAAATGACAACATTACTAGAGAAGAAGTAATGGCAATAATCGCTAGAGCATATGACCTTACTGGCGAAAATGCTAATCTTTCAGCTTTTACTGACGGTTCAGATGTTTCAAGCTGGGCTGTAAATGCTGTTTCAGCTTTAGTTGAAAATGATATTGTAAACGGTAGTAATGGTAAATTAAATCCAAAGAACAACATTACTAGAGAAGAATTTGCACAGCTTTTATATAACTGCCAGAATAAATTTGGTGCTGATGAAGAAAGTACAGAAATAACTACTGATGCAGAAGATACTACTGTAGACACTACAGAAGAAAGTTCAACTGAAACTACTACTTTCGTTGGCAAAAACTCATTAAAGGCTGCTGGTGGTGGTTCATCATCTTCAAGCAGTAGCAAGAAGTCAAATACTAAGACAACAGAGGCTACTACAGAAACAACTACTGAAGCAACTACTGAAACTACTACAGCTGTTGCTCTTGAAAGTCAGAATAAGGTAACAGTTGACGGTGCTGACTACTATGTTGCTACACTTGAAAAGCCAATGTCTGATTACACATTTACTTTCAACGGTACTGCTGTTACACCTACTGCTGTAAATGCTGAAAAGACTATTGTTAAGTACAGCGACAATGCCCTTTCTGGTTACAAGTTTGCTAAAAAGACTTTAACTTACGGCGAATACTGGTATGCTGAAACTAGCGACGGTTTCAACGGTACTCTTTCTACTGAATTTGCTAAGAACGGTACTGTAGCTGAAATTCCTGACAGCTATACTGCTACTCAGAGTGCTGACGATAAGTATGCTGCTAATGGTGCTGATACTGACGCCGGTATGTACGATGCTGTTTCAAGAGCTACTACTGGTTACGGTTTAGGTAGATTATCATTTACTCAGGCTGTTAATGCTTTAAACAGCAATGGCGAAATGGCTCCTTTCTCTAGCTCTATTAAGTACGAAAATGGTGATTACACTGTTGTAAGACCTGACAATGCAAAGACTGACTTTGGCTATGACGGTTCTTCTAACAGAGGTAGCAACGGTAAAATAACTGCTACCGGTATTAAGGACGTTGTTGTTGCTGTTTCTAAGGATATGGCTGTTAATGCTGAAATCTTAAAGAATATTTCTGGCTACGAAGCACAGGCTCAGAAGGTTTCTGATGAAATTGCATCTTTAAACTTTGATGCTGATTTAAATGAAAACAATGTTTATGCTTACAAGGAATTAAATGCTAATGGTCTTTACGGCAAGAGAGTTGTTAATGACAATGTTTCTGTAAAGAATGTTGGTAACTATTCTGAAGCTAACACAAATGATGACAATAAATTTACTGTAAACACAAAGTATGCTAAGAGATTTGGCGATGTTACTTTCCTTGTTTACTTCGATGATTATGCAAATATGAAAGCTGATGACCCAGCTCATAAGAATATTAATACTGATGAAGCTGTTGCCGGTAAGGTTGGTGAATTTAAGGATTATATTTACAATGTTCAGGGTGCTAAGATTGAATACTTAGGCGAAGACGGTACTGCTACTCCTGTTGTTGCCGGTGCTAAGTTTGCATCTGACTTATGGATTTCTCCTAACCACGGTCCTGTTGTTGAAGTTGCTGTAACTAACAGCTACGATAGATTTAAGGCATTTGGCAATGGTAAGTACAGAATTACTTTAGTTGCTGACGGTTACAAGGACGTTGTTCTCGAATCTAGTGCTAGATTTGACCTCGACTCTCCTCTTAAAATGCAGGGTGATGACGATGATGTAAGCGAAATTACAAACGGTACTGATTTAGTATTAAACTACGATATTAACAATGCTACATATGCTGAAAGCCTTGTAAATGCTGTTGCTAACGGTACTGCTAATATTACTATCGGCGAAGGCAGAAATAATGTAGCTGAAAATGGTAAGGTTGTTGTAAACGGTAATGTTCTTACACTTACTTTTGAAAATGTTAAGGACAGCCTCAAGAAAGATACACAGTATACTGTAACATTCCCTACTTTAGATTACAATGATGCTGACAAGTTAGGTATGACTGCATCTGTACACTATGCTCCTGCTGACGCAGTTAGCACAACTGCTGAAGAAAACAACGAAGAAAAAGCAGTTGTTACTGAAACAGAAGACAATACTACAGTTTTCGAAGATGTTGTAAAGGACAGTACATCAGATATAACTGATGTAATTGCTGTTGCTTTACCGGAAGTTGACGAAACTAAGGCCGTAGTAGTAAATGAAACTACTGTCGCTGAAACAGAAGAAACTACTGAAGAAGTAACTGAGGAAACTACAGAAGAAGCTACTGCTGAAACTATTGTTGAAGAAGTAACTGAAAGCGAAACAGTTGCTGAATAAATTATATTAGTTTAGAGAGGGTGTGCAGATTTGCACACCCTTAATTATTGTTTAAATTTATGCCAAACTGTTGACATTAATTTAATAATATGATAGATTGTTTTAGGTGTAGTTAGCTACTTCTAACTAAATTTATACAACGACAGAAAGGTACTTGAGATGAGATTGTTTTCAAAGAAAATTCTACTTCCATTACTTGTAGGTTCATTGCTACTTACAGGCTGTAGTTCAGGTAAAATTCAAGAACAAAAGAAAACTGTATATGCTATGGATACAATTATGGATTTAACAGCCTATACTGATAATTCCGATGTTTTAAACGATGCTGAAAAGAAAATTAATGAAATAGACAAAGAATTAAGACGTGGAAGTCAGGAAAGTGAAATATATGCCGTAAACAACAATGAAGAAACTAAGCTTACTGATGAAACAGCTTATATTGTTGAAACAGCACTTAATATTGGTAAAAAGACAAGTGGTGCATTTGATATTACTATTGCCCCTGTTATGGATTTATGGGGTTTTTATAATCAAAAATTCTATGTACCTACAGAAGATGAAATAAAAAATGCCTTAAAAACTGTAGACTATAGCAAGGTATCAATCAAAGATAATGTTATTTCTAAGCCTAAAGAAACACAAGTGGATTTAGGTGGTATTGCCAAAGGTTATACCTCTGATACTGTTATAAAACTCCTCAAAGACGAAGGAGTAACATCAGCAATTATCTCATTAGGTGGTAATGTTCAAACTTTAGGAACAAAGCCTGACGGCAATCTTTGGAAAGTTGCCATACAAGACCCTTTTGACCAAAATAAATATGTTGGTGGTGTAAAGGTATCTGACAAAGCTGTTATAACTTCCGGTGGTTATCAAAGATACTTTGTTAAAGACGGTATAACTTATGAACATATTGTTGACCCTAAGACAGGAAAACCGGCAACAAGTGGTTTAAGTTCTGTAACTATAGTAACAGACAAAGGTATTGAGGGCGACGGTCTTTCAACAGCCTTATTTGTAATGGGACTTGATAAAGCTACTGAATATTGGCGAGAAAATCAAGATTTCCAAGCTGTGTTTATTACAACTGACGGAAAAATATATGTTACTGACGGATTAAAAGATAGCTATTTCAGCGATAGAGATTATAGCATTATAGAAAAATAGAAAAAATGCCCGTTTCCTTGTTGTGGAAATGGGTATTTTTTTATGAACATAAAGCCTCCCCTTATTTACATATTTTCAATATTGGCATTTTTGTAATTTGTTGCTATGTTGTTGCTATGTTGTTGCTATTTATATGTTATAATAATATTGTAATTAAATTAATTTCCCTAAATTAAAGGAGGTTGCCTATGAAAAAGAGAAAGTTATTTAAAGCATTTTTATCAACATTTATTATTTTTAATTTGTTTTCAACGTCTGCTATGGCAGATACAGGCTACAATGTTGCTAATTCAGTTTCACCTGAAATGTGCAATTCAAGTTACTGGACTTCCAAAATTGCTGAACCAGACAAAATCATTATGAACAGCAGTGATATTGATAATTTTAATAAAAGCATAATTAACACTTCCGGAACAAATATGGCAAACCTTGAATGTGTTAATGAAAATTTTAATGGTGTAGAAATGGTAAACAACCTTTCTAACTTTACATTAAACAACACATTTTACATAAACGGAAATGTTATGTCTAAAGATTATATACAGAATATTAGAAACAATATTAAAAATAGTGATGTTTCTAGCAGTATGACTTTAAAATACGGCATTGTTGTAAACAGAACAGTTCTCAAATACCAGCCGGATTCTGCAAATTGGTCCTGGCGTAAAGACCAATGGGATTGGAATGAAAATTCTGCAACTTCAATGGAAGTTAATACACCTGTTGTAGTATACTTCCAAACAGCCGATAAGAAATTCTCATATATAAGATGTGATTATTACAACGGCTGGGTTTCTAATAACGATATAGCAATATGCCAAAGTCGAGAAGAATGGTTAAATGCTAAAAATCTAAAAGACTTTATTGTTGTTACAGCACCTAATATCCGTCTTGAAAAAGATGAAGTAGATTCAAGCTTATCCGAAAAATTCCTGGGTATGGGTACAAAACTAGAGCTTGTTAAGCAGGAAAATTTGCACTATAACTACTATAGAACAAACTGGTTTAATTACACTGTTAAGATACCTGTAAGAAACTCTGACGGTAGTTATGGTACAAAATTAGCTCTTGTACCTGTAAACCGAGATGTACATGTTGGTTACTTAGATTACACTAGAAAAAACACTTTAGACCTAGCCTTTAAATATTTAGGCAACAGATATGGCTGGGGTGGTTCTCTTAATTCTCGTGATTGTTCAGAATTGGTAATGTCAGTGTATAGCTGTTTTGGATTTAAATTACCAAGAGATGTTTCTACACAAAGCAAAATTCCTACTGCACAAAGTGTGGGGAATATGACTGATTACGAAAAGTCAGTAGTTCTTGACAATACTCCACCAGGGGCAATATTGCAATTTAAAGGACACGAAATGCTCTATTTGGGCAAGGTTAATGGCAAATATTATATACTAAATGCTTCAGGCTCTATTAATTCAAACGGCGTAAATACATATATAAATACCATTACAATATACAGCCTAGACGTACTCCGTGCAAATGGTGTATCTTTTTATTCAGCTATTAACAATGTTGTAAATATAAAGTAAATTTACTTATAAAAAAGACTCTGTTCAGTCTTCCCAACAGACCAAACAGAGTCTTTATATTTTAAATTAAGAATTTAAACGATTTACTGTACTATACTTATTTTTACCGGAAAAACCATAGTTGGCACTAATACTAACATAATTTGTCTTATCACAAATATCAAAATTAGTTATGCTAATTTCTGGTGTAACATATTCCCGTTTCATAATTCTATATATCCCCCTATTTTAATGCTTATTTTAATCATCTACTATATCTGCATAACTTGTAGTATAAAGAGAAGGTGTGTTAATAAAAATCCAATCTGTGATGTAATCACCATCTGTATTTTCAGCAGATGCTATATAGTGCTTTCTAACATAAAACTTTATATTAGCTGATAAATTCTTAACTTCAAAGCCAAAAACACCCTTAGCACGTTCTGCCCAATAAGCAGAATTTTGCATATCTCCGTTAAGAACAGGTGAACATCTTCCGTCAAGAGCCCAGCCTGTTATAGGATTTTCAACAAAATACATATTTTCACCTTCTGTATCTTCTGCTGGAAGTATAGTTTCATTGCCCCAGATAAAACCATCATAGTAAGCTACATTCGTATTTACAAACAATGGTTCTGCAGAAGATGGGTCAAAGTTTTCATCTTCACTGGAAACAACGTCAAAGCCGACAGCATCCCATTTTCTCTTTTCAGCTTCTTCACGTTCTTCGTTTGCATATCCCCAGCTAAATGCTCCTGCAACTACAAACCCGTATCTTGCACTGTCTTCACCAATATTATTATTTTCTCTATATATAATTACATCTCTCAATATATTGCTGAATTTTATAGTTTTAGTATCATTCTCTAAACCATTTGAAACTCCTGTTGCTCTTACTCTATAGTAGTAACCACTCTGAGATTTAACTATTATACCTGGGTCATACTTTATCATTTCTTCTTCATTTGCATACTCTGAATCAGCAGGAACATCAACATTAATATCAAGAGTTGAGCTACCTAAGCTATAATAATATGATGAAACAGCAATTGTATTTTTATGTCTGTCACTTTCTTTAAAATAAATTGGTGTTTGTGTCTGGTTCAAACAAATCTCACCAATTTCTACACTACCATCAAGATAAATTGCTGTAGATGTATATATGTCAGAAAGATAATTTGATAATTCTGTACTATCCTGACCATAAACATAAACATAGTTCTTATTTGACCTTATTTGGGCGTCTGATGTAGGATAAAACAAAAGATTATCTGCACTATCACTAAGAGTGATTGCTCCCTTTTCACCAACTGTTTCATTGTAGTAAATATCAGTCTTTTTAACTGTAATTTTACAGTCATTGCTGGCACACAATATACCTGTACCGTGATTATATGCAATATCAGCACCATTTATTTCAATCTCTGAACCAGAACCTAAAGGATTGATTACAGCATAGTCAATCGCTTTCCACGCAACACTATGATTTACTGAATAATTTCTTACAAGTGATACTTTGTTATTTAAAACAACCTTACCACCCTTAACACCGATAAATGCACCAAAGTCAGAACCCTTATTAGTTCCATCTATAACAGGATTTAACTTCTGATTATCATAATCGTACTTAAAACCACCATCAAAAATTACACCCTCATTATAGTTATCACTACCAATATTAAGTTCTGCACCATCTGAAACCACTATAAAGTTTTCCAAAATATATGTTTCTTCATACTTATACCAAGGATTTACCTGTACTGTTATAGTTTTAGTATAATCTGAAGTATCTCTAATAATAGAGTGTCTTTTGCCGTTAGATACAAGAGTAACCTTAGTATTAATTCCCGAAATCAAAGGTGCTCTGGATTTGTCACCATAACTATAACTATTACTGTCATTTGAAATATCATTTGAGTTAATGTAATAGTCTTCATTTAATGTAATTGTTGCTGTTCTACCATTTGCAGCTGTAACAGCCTCAAGGAAAGTCATACACTGAGTAACATTATTATTGCTATCTGTTACTGTGAAAATACCGTTTGTTATCTCTGTACTTTCACCCTCTGTTCCACCTGAAACAAAGGCAAATTTAAAAGCTTTTATCTTAGAAGTAACTGAATACACATAATATGTCTTACCTGCCTCAAGTTTATAAGCTCCTTCAAAAATTAAATCCTTTGACTTATCATTATAAACTTCATTATTGCATATGTAAGATGTTTTTCCACCACCTAAACCAACTTTTACATAAAATGTACCGTCTGTTGGGGCAGTGAAGGCATAATACGAACCAGCACTTGGAACTCTGTTTCTAACAGTTGGATTAGTAGAACCCTGTACATATTTTCCGTCAACAGAACTATTTTTAGGTGACATTTTTTCGCCTATAATAAGACCATTGTCATCACCGGCAGGAACTCCCTTTGCATATTTGTCTGTGCTAAAGTCCCAGTATGTAGCATCTTCTATTGCCGGCCAATCCACAGATGCCTGTGTAGTTTCTTCAGTTGTAGACTCTGTAGTTTCCTCAGTAGTAGACTCATTCTCTCCCTGTTCTGCTACAAATTCTAAGTAGTAAATCTGAATTTTAGAGCCACTTACATACGCCTTATAGGTTTTACCATTTTCAACATCAAATGTAGATTTTTTATATAAACTACCACCTGTTTTGTTTGGCACTGTTTCATCAAATATGTAACCTGTTTTACCTTTACTTATTTTATAAGCAATAGTAAACTTACCTTTTGATGTAGGAGTAAACTCAATGCCTGCATTATTTGCTATAGCTGTAATACTGTTGCTAAACTGAACACCATCAATTTTAGCACCACCGGCAACAGTAAAACCACCATTTACAAATTTAAGTCCATTTTCTTCTGAGTCTTTAGTACGGTCTGAACTTAAATCCCACACATATGTGTTATCTTCTTCCGATTCCACTAAGGTAGTTGTTTCTGTTTCGTCTTCTACAACTACATTTTCCGTTGTAGTTGCTGTGGTTATTTCTGTAGTTTCAGTTGTAGATTCTGAAGTGCTATCCAATTTACCGGCAATATCTTCATAATCTATTTGAGTAGAAACACCAACATCATCACCGGCATAAACCGACAATACCAAGTTTGCACTCATTAAAAAAGTCAATACAAGTGCTAAAAGTTTTTTCATACAATAATCCCCCCGTTTTGAATAAACTTTAGCTAATTCTGAATTTCCCATTTTTCCAGAATTATAAATGGATATTACATTACATAAACTTATTTGTAATATCTCTTACCTGCATTATACAACCTTAATATAAATTTTACAATATCTAATTTTAACAATTTTCTATATGTTTTTTTATAAAACATAGTTAATTCATAGAGGTACTAGTATACAACATTAGAATTAAAAAAATATATACGCTAAATTTTAAGATTTTAAAAGAAACAATATAAATTCTTTTTTATTTAAGTTAATAAAATTTTTTCTATGTATCCTTTTTATAAACTTTTTTATTTTATATTTCTAAAACCCGTTATTTTAAAGACTTTTTTAACATTTTTCATATTAAATAACTATGGAATAATTATAATAAAATAATTTTAAATGTAATATAAATTATTACTTTGAAATTATACTTTCATTAATTTAATTAAGAAAAGTCAAAGACTTTTTTAAAATTTTCTTATAAAATACATAATTTAACAACATTTTTGACACAAGTATATATATTCACAATTTATTCATATATACATATTTTATATTCTTTTATTATAGCCATATTTAATTTTATACATTTACTTTTATAAATTACACTAAAAAACATTATTATATTCAGAACAAATTAACTTCGTTAATTTGTGACTTAACTTGTTAAGTCATCGGATTTATCTTTCCGATTCACTATTCAGAACAAATTAACTTTGTCAATTTGTGACTTAACTTGTTAAGTCATCGGATTTATCTTTCCGATTCACTATTCAGAACAAATTAACTTTGTCAATTTGTGACTTAACTTGTTAAGTCATCGGATTTATCTTTCCGATTCACTACAAAAAAGCTATCCTGCTTTTTAACAGAATAGCTAATCATCAAATATTACATTTTTTTATTTTTAACAATTCTATCGTAATTTTCTATTTTATAGTTAAGTCTGTCGAGAGTAGAGGCTATTTCTCTTTGCTTTTCCTCCAATAGCTCTTTCTGCTCAATAAGTAACTGCTTTCTTGCCTCAATGGTTTCATCTCCCATTTGGAAAAGCTTTACATACTCTATCAAAGCCTCTATCTGAAGTCCGGCACTTCTCATACATTTTATGAAATTTACCCAATTACAAGAAGATTCATCATAATCTCTTAAGCCACTTTTAGTTCTAGGTACCGGTGGTATAAGACCTATTCTTTCATAATAACGCAAAGTATCTGCTGTTATGTCATACTTTTTACTAACTTCTGAAATAGTCATAAAATCAACTCCTTAAAATTATGAGAGCTTGTCATATTCCTCATCAGTTACAGGTTCGCACCATTCATTCTTACAGTTTTCTCCTGGACATTCAACAGCTATATGACTAAACCAACTATCCTTTTTAGCACCATGCCAATGCTTAACTTCTGCTAGAATAGTAATTACTGTACCAGGTGTAAGGCTAACAGCCTCTTTACCTTCCTCCTGATACCAACCTTCACCGGCAGTACAGACTAAAATCTGACCACCACCACTTGTTGCGTGATGAATATGCCAATTATTTCTGCACTTTGGTTCAAAAGTTACATTTGCCATAAATACTGGAGCTTTGCCAAACTCTGTTAATGTTTTTAAAAAAGAATTACCAATAAAATACTGTGCATAAGCATCGTTTGGAGCACCAATACCAAAAGAATCTACCTTTTCAAACTCACTTCTGTCATTATATTTCATATTAAAAGCACCTCTTTTTTTATTAAGCATTTTTTCCTAATTCAAAAGCCTCTTTGAAAGCCTTTGTATTTTTTATTTCGCCCTTATTCCAAGCACCAACACCATAGATTATGCCCTTTTCAACTGCGTTTGGTAAACAATCTTCTGTAAAACCTCTGATTGCTTCAACAGTTCTGTTAAGCATTTTTTCATTAGTATCGGCAGCTGTAAGAATAAAGTAAAATTCTTTATTTGCCATTTCTGTGTATCTTGGCACACAACGGTCAATAAATACTTTAAGCTGTCCTGCCATTGAGTAAAAATACACTGGTGTTGCTAAAACAATTACATCAGCATCTACCATTTTGTCATTTAATTCAGCCATATCATCTTTCTGAACACATTTACTGGTGTTGTAGCAAGCACCACAGCCAAGACAGACATTAATCTTCTTGTCAGCTAAAAAAACTTTTTCAACCTTATTCCCTGCCTCTAAAGCACCCTTAATAAATTCATCACACAATAAATCAGAATTTCCGTTTCTTCTAGGACTTGATGAAATTACAAGTATATTTTTCATTGTCTTTTCCTCTTTTCATTCTAACACACTAATTGTGAATTTAACAGTTATTGTTTAAGTCACGTATTTTTCTTTTCAATAATAGTTTAACACTTGGAGTGAACTCAATGTCAATATGCAAATTAAAGAAAATTTGTAAGATATAATATTTTCTTAAGTATTTAATCCATTGACAATAGTACCATTTCATACTATAATCATTTTAGTACGAAATGATACTATTGGAGGTTTAGTATGGATAATTTATCATTAACGAAGGAACTGGACAGATTTTACTATTTATGGAGAGAAAGTATTGCTATATATGAAGACTGGGCTAAACAGCAGGGGTTATCTAACAATGTTGTTATGGTTATGGAAAGTATTTATAGCAACAGGGAAAACTGTACCCCAAGCAGTATAAGCCACAAATGGTTTATACCAAAGCAAACTGTAAATACAATTTTGAGAGATTTTGAGAAGAAAGAATATATAACTCTCTTACAACATCCTAAAGACAAAAGAAACAAAATTATTCGACTTACAAAAAAAGGCGAAGAAGTTATGGGCAATATTGTTTTGAAGTTAAAAAAATTGGAATTTTATACTCTTAGCCAAATGGGAAAAGAAAAAGCAGATAGTATGAATGATGGGCTGGAAGAATTTGTAAGGCTATTCCGAGAGGGAGTACGAAATGAATAGAAATAAAGAATTTTTCAAATATGTTATTCCTACAATAATATCCTTTACTTTAACGGGTATTTACTCCATTGTAGACGGATTTTTTGTAGGCAACAGTATAGGAGATATAGGTCTTTCATCAATAAACATAGCTTACCCTATTTCTGCACTTATTCAAGCTCTGGGTATAGGCATAGGTATGGGTGGTTCTGTAAGATATTCCATTGAAAAAGCTGAAAATAATAATGAAAAGGCAAAGGCTTTTATTGGTGGCACAATGCAGTTATTGGCTATTGTCAGCCTTTTGTGTACTATACTTTTGTATGTCTTTTCTGAACCACTTTTAAGACTTCTTGGTGCTGAAGGAGAAGTATTAACTCAAGGCAAAACATATATAGATGTTATAGTTCTGGGGTCATTTTTACAAATTTTCAGTACAGCCTTTATCCCTTTAATTAGAAATTTAGGTGGAGCTTATTTTTCCATAATAACTATGATACTGGGCTTTACTTCAAACATTGTATTCGACTATATTTTTATATGGCAGATGAATTTAGGTACTTTTGGTGCTGGTTTAGCAACTGTTTTCGGTCAGGCTATAGCTTTGGTTGTAGGACTTATGTACCTTATAAAGAAAAAAGGTATCACTTTCAAAACATATGGAAACAAGGCATTAAATATATGGAAACCTATTATAAAAATAGGTGTTGCACCTTTTGGACTTGATTTATCTCCTAATTTTTCACTTATACTTATAAACCGTTTTTCCGTTTTTTACGGTGGAGAAGAAGCAATAGCTAGTTACGCTTGTATTTCCTATGTTATAGTAATTGTTTACTTGATACTTCAAGGTGTTGGTGACGGAAGTCAGCCATTAATCAGTAAATACTATGGAGAGGGAAAAACTCAGGATTTAAAATATATACAAAAAATAGCATTAATTTTTGCACTTTTTCTTTCTGCTCTTGGCATATTAACACTTTATATGGTACGTTTTGACGTGGGAAAATTACTTGGTGCATCAGATTTTGTTGTTCATTATACCGGTGAGGTATTCCCTATATTTTTAATAGCAATTCCTTTTATAGGTATAAACCGTATAATCACTACTGGTTTTGAAGCCGCCGAAAAAAGTAATTATTCATATATATTAACATATATAGAACCTATTTTAATGCTTATTTTCCTCCTTGTTCTTCCACCTTTCTTTGGTGGTCAAATTATGGTGTGGTGGAGCATTTCTCTTGCTAGAATTTTATCAGCAGTTTTAGCAGTGGTTTTAAAAAAATGTGATAAATCGGTTGTAGCATAAATTATAGAAAAAATATTGACACCATATATAATACCACATATAATATTGTGTCATAGAAAATGAGGTGAATAATAATGAAAAATATTAATTATTATATGGCATTACCTTACAAAATGGAAATTGTAGAAGATAAAGACGAAGGTGGCTATGTCGTTTCTTACCCTGACCTTCCTGGTTGTATTACTTGTGGTGAAACAATAGAAACAGCTATAGCAAATGCAAATGATGCAAAAAAGGCTTGGATTGAAGCTGCCCTCGAATCTGGTATAGAAATTCAAGAACCAAATAACTTAGAGAAATATTCTGGTCAGTTTAAACTTAGAATACCTCGTAGTCTGCACCGTTCATTAGCTGAACACTCAAAAAAAGAGGGTATAAGTATGAACCAATATTGTGTATATCTTCTTTCTCGTAATGATGCTTTGTATTTGAAATAATACAAAAATAGGTTTCAAGCATTTTTATTCGCTTGAAACCTTTTTTTATTTCACCTTCGGAAACTTTAATACCATTGTTGTTCCCTGTCCCAACTGGCTTACTACATCTATGCTACCACTGTGGGCGTCCATAATCTCCACGCAAGCTACGAGCCGAGCAAGTTCAAGGTTTAAAAGCGAGGTTTTGTAAGTTCTTCTTACATTTACCTCGCCTTTTATTCTTGAACTTATTTGGCGACTGCCATGACCGACTGCCTTCGGCAGGAGGTCTTCGGCTCGTTGCGTACATCGCCACAGTGGTTATTTCACCTTTGGAAACTTTAATACCATTGTTGTTCCCTGTCCCAACTGGCTTACTACATCTATGCTACCACTGTGGGCGTCCATTATTTCCTTCGCAATAGACAACCCAAGTCCATTACCACCCATTGAACGACTTCTTGCTTTATCAACTCTATAAAATCTATCAAAAATTCTATCGAGAGCCTCTGGTGGCATACCAATACCATTATCAGAAATAGAAAGCATATAGACACTTCTTGTCGCTCCCATTGAAATTTTAATAACTGAGCCTTTATCACTATATTTCATAGCATTAGAAATAATGTTTGTTATAACCTGATTTACTCTTGCCACATCAGCATAAATATACATAGGAATAAGTGGGTCATCAAATACAATTTTCTGTTCTCTACCCTCTGCAACAACCTTATTCTGCCTTATACAACCTCTTGCAATTTCAACCAAGTCAGTTCTTTCCTTGTTGAACTTATTAACTCTTGTATCAAAACGTGATAAATCCAAAAGGTCATCTCTTAACAACTTCATTCTATCAGCTGCAACATTTATTTCTTTTAAGAAATCCATAGCTACAGACTTATCGTCAATAGCACCATCTAAAAGCAATTCTGAATAGCCCTTTATTGTAGTAAGTGGAGTACCAATTTCGTGACTTACATTGGCAACAAACTCTTTACGCATATCATCAAGCTGTCTATGCTTAGTGACATCGTGGAGAACTACAATAAAACTGTTGTAATCGTGCTTTACTGAGTATGAAATGATAGAAGTAGAAATATATTTTCCATTTTCATTTACCGTCATTTCATAAATTGAATCCTGCTTTATATCCTTTAACTTAAGCCCTAATTTTTTCAAAAGCCATTTAAAGGAAATATTCAAATCATCAATTTCCAGCATATCGTAGGCAGCTGTATTAACGTGTATAAGCTGACCTCTTTCATCAAAAGCCATAACGCCGTCTGTCATATTCATAAGTATAATTTCAAGACGGTTTCTCTGTTCATCAATTTCTGCAACGGTTTTTCTCAATTCCTTAGCCATTGTATTGAACGAACGTGTCAACTGACCTATTTCATCATTACCTTTTACACTTACCTTCTGTTCCAAATGACCTTTTGCCATCATATTGGCCTTTTTAGTAAGAACAGAAATAGGCTTTGTAATTGTATTTGCAAAAAGAAAGCCCAAAATAATTGTAAACACTATAGCTATAACCACACTAATTAAGATTGTTCTTATAGTCTGGTTAATACTTGTATAAAAACTCTCTGCGTCCATCTGAACATAAATAACATACTCAACCTGTCCACCGTCATCTGTGACAGGATAAGCATAGGACATAACCCTTGTTACCTGTTCATTGGCATCTACAGCTCTCCCCTTGTCCTGAAAACTTTCCTCACCATTAAGGGCTGTTATAATAGCTGAATCATTATACTTTTGGAAAGAATTTTCATCTCTGGCAGTGGAAGAAGCTATAGTATCTCCCTTGTTATCCAAAATATGCCCTGTAACATTTTTGAGAGATGAACTGACTATAGACAGATTTACAAGACTATTCTGAAAGTATCTGCTGTCGTACTGTTCAACAACCTGTTCATTAATATATACGGCACATTGTCTTAATTCTTCTTTTGCCTTATTTTTTTCTCTATTCTCTGTACTGATTACAATGTAAGTACCTGTCAAAATAAGCACCATAAATACCAATGACAAATACATAAAAACCAGTTTCCAACGAATACTTTTCATACTATCACCTGTAAAATAGGTAAAACTTTAGCAATTAAAGTAGTACCCTACACCTCTTTTTGTTACAATATACTTTGGCTTACTTGGGTCATCTTCAATCTTTTCTCTCAATCGTCTTATAGTAACGTCTACTGCTCTGACATCGCCAAAATATTCGTATCCCCATACTTTTTCAAGCAAGTTTTCTCTTGTGAAAATTGTAGGAGTCTGAGTAGCAAGGAAAGTAAGAAGTTCAAATTCTCTTAAAGTAAGATTTATAACTTCTCCTCTCTTTGTAACTTCATATCTGTCAAAGTCAATATTCAAATCGCCATAAACTTGATTATTTCCGTCTTTTTCATTATTTGTCACAGGGGCAATATCTGAACGACGGAGGTTTGCCTTTACTCTTGCAATAAGTTCTCTGTTACCAAAAGGCTTTGTAACATAATCATCTGCACCCATTTCAAGACCTACAACCTTATCCACTTCATCAGCTCTGGCTGTAAGCATAATAATAGGCACATTACTTTTTTCTCTGATTTTGCGACATACTTCATATCCGTCCATTTTAGGCATCATAATATCAAGTAATAACAAATCAGGGTTTTCACTTTCAAATTTTTCAAGAGCAACTTCGCCGTCCTCTGCCGTAACAACGTCATAGCCCTCTTTTTTTAGATTATAAGCAAGCATAGTAACAATACTAGCTTCATCATCAACAACTAAAATCTTAGCCATTTAAACACCTTCCTACCTACTTTATTCAAACTACTGACTTAACAGCAGTAAAACTCTCTTTATGTTATAATTATATCGTTTTTTCAGCTATTTATCAAGTGCATATTGAATTACAAAACTTGAAGAAAATGTTTATATATGGTACAATTCATAATAACAAAAATCACTAAAGGAGTGCTTTTATGCAACTACCAGAACAGGTAAAATTTATAATTTCAGAACTTAACAAAAATGGCTACGAAGGGTACATCGTAGGTGGGTGCGTAAGAGATTATCTTATGGGTATTCCACCTCACGATTACGACATTACAACATCTGCACTTCCAGAAGAAGTAAAAGCCATTTTTCCCCATACAGTAGACACAGGTATAGAACATGGTACTGTAACAGTTATTATTGACAAAATAGGTTACGAACTTACTACCTACAGAATTGACGGAGAATACAAAGACAATAGACACCCTGAACAGGTTATTTTTACAGATAAATTGGCAGGAGATTTAAGTCGCCGAGATTTTACCGTAAATGCCATTGCCTACAACGACCAAAGAGGTTATGTAGATATGTTTGGTGGTATGGAAGATATAAAAAAGGCTATAATAAAAGGTGTAGGCGAGCCATCTAAAAGATTTCAGGAAGATGCTTTAAGAATGATGAGAGCATTGCGTTTTTCTGCACAGCTTGATTTTTCAATAGAAGAAAATACTATGCTTGCCCTTAAAGAAAATGCACATCTTATTAAAAACATAAGCATTGAAAGAATAAGAGAAGAATTTTTAAAACTCATTATTTCTGACCACAACGAAAGACTTGAGCTTTTATATGAAAGTGGTATGTTGCCTTATTTCTTGCCAGAATTGGAACAAATAATTGAGGATAAATCCATTTCTTACAGCACTATAAACACATTAAGTAAAGATATTTGTGTACGTCTTGCCTATGTTTTCCACACATTGGACAGTGACAATGTAAAAAAAATACTTCACCGTTTCAGAACTGATAACAAAACAAACAAAATTACTTCACAGCTTGTAAAACACATTGACTTTGAAATAACAGACAAATATTCACTTCGTAAACTCATCAGTATTTTAGGTGAAAATACAGAACACGAAATAGAAATTATGGGTGCTGTTAAAGGTATAGATACATCAAAGGCAAAAGAAATGTACAACGAAATAATTTCAGCCGGAGATTGCTGTAATCTAAAATCTCTTGCCATAAATGGAAACGATTTAAAGGAATTAGGCATTGACCATGGAAAAGAAGTTGGAGAATATTTAGCAAAAGCTCTTGACTTTGTACTGAAAAATCCTCATAATAACCAGCGAGAAAAAATTATGGCATTTTTAAGGAGGTAAACTATAATGACTACTGCTTTAATTACAGGTGCTACAAGTGGCATAGGTCGTTCTATGGCTTTGGAATTTGCAAAAAGAGGTTACAGACTTATTCTTGTAGCAAGAAACCAACAGGCTTTATGCACACTTGCCAAAAAGTTAAATACAAAGGTTAAAGTTTTGGCTTTGGATTTAAGCAAGCCGGAAAATTGTTTTTTACTCCATAAAAAGACAAAGGGAATTAATATTGATATTCTTGTAAATAATGCCGGTTTTGGTGCTTTTGGCGAGTTTTACAAAAGCGACCTTAACAACGAACTGAATTTAATTGACCTTAATATTAAAGCTGTTCAGATTTTGACAAAACTCTATTTGAGAGATTTTAGACAGAAAAACAGAGGTTATATATTGAATACTGCCTCTCTTGCCGGCTTTTGTGTAGGTCCTCTTATGGCAACATACTACGCAAGCAAAGCCTATGTTTTAAGACTTACGCAGTCAATAAAGCAAGAGCTTGAACATGAAAATTCCAATGTTCATATTTGTGCTTTATGCCCTGGTCCTGTAGATACAGGTTTTAATAAAAGAGCCGGCGTAAGTTTTAGTATGAAACCATTAACAAGTGACTATGTATCAAAATATGCTATAAGAAAAATGTTTCAGAAAAAAACTGTAATTGTCCCTGGTATAGTAGGCAAATTTTCTGCCGTTGCGTCTAAACTATTGCCAAGTTGCATTACAGGCAAAGTATGTTACGAAATACAAAAAAACAAAAGCAAATAAAGTATGAGGATTTAAAAATGGACAAATTTATGAAAATAGCTATTGATGAAGCTTATGAGGGTATAAGAAAAGGCGACGGTGGTCCTTTTGGTGCTGTTATTGTAAAAGACGGTAAAATTGTAGGTAAAGGTCACAACTGTGTTGTTAGCAAAAAAGACCCAACTAACCACGGTGAAATAATGGCAATTCACGATGCTTGCAAGAACCTTGATACTTTTGACCTTTCTGGTTGCACACTTTATACTACATCAGCTCCTTGCCCAATGTGTTCTGCTGCTATTATGTGGGCAAACATTGAAAAGGTTTACTATGGCTGTACTATTAAAGATGCAGAAAGCATTGGCTTTAGAGATAGCGACTTCTTTGCTGTATTAAAAGGTGAAAAAGAAGGTATTGAAACTTTGGAAACTGGCAGAAAAGAATGTCTTGAGCTTTTCAAAGAATACGACAATATGGATAAAACAATGTACTAATATATAATATAGAAAAAGGCTGTTTAGGAAAATCCTAAACAGCCTTTTTTTACACATTTTCTTTTTTATCTTCTTTTCCGTTATATATAAACATAATTATTGAAATACCACAGATTATAATATATCCAAGAACAGAATAAATATCCGGAATTTGGGCAAAGAAGAAAAATCCCAAAATCGCAGCAAATATTACCTGTGAATAGTCATAAACTGAAATTTCCTTAGCAGGAGCATTTGTATAGGCAGCAGTAATAGAGAACTGACCACCAGCAGCTGCTATACCGGCAAGTAAAAGAGAGCCTAACTGCCACCATTCCATGTGATGATAGTTAAATATCAAGTATGGCAATACTACAACACAGCTAAAAGCAGAGAAGAAGAACACAATAAGAGGTCCTTTAACTCCCCTATTACCTAAAGCTCTAACACAAGTATAGGCAACACCTGCACCTAAGCCACCTATCATACCAACTACGGCCGGAACAGTGTGGCTAAAGTCCATACTAGGCTTTATTATAAACAAACTACCTGTAAAGGCAATAATAACACCTAACACCTGAAAAACCTTTGGCTTTTCCTTTAATATAAATATTGAAAAAATAACTGCAAAGAAAGGTGACAACTTATTGAGCATTGAAGCATCGGCAATATTCAAGTGGTCTACTGCATAGAAATTGCCCAAAATACCCATTGTACCCATTATTGAACGAGTTAAAAGAAGTGGCATATCTTCCCATCTATAACTAAAGCCAACTCCTGCCCTCATAAGTACAACAAATGCTACAAAAACAGCTACAAGATTACGGAAGAAACTTTTTTGCACCGTTGGCAAATCTCCCGAAAGTCTTACAAAACAATTCATAAGGGCAAAAAACATAGCTGCCAATATTATAAATAAAATACCTTTTTGCTTTTTAGTTAAATTTTTCATATCAATCAGCTTTCCAAATTATTCTTCTACTTTTTCAGTTTCGCTTTCTGCTACTTCTTCACCTGTTGGAATATAGTCAATAACAGGTTCAAGACCATAGTGTTCACGAATTCTATTTTCAATTTCGAGAGCTATATCAGGATTTTCAGTTAAATACTGTTTTGCATTTTCACGACCCTGACCTATTCTGGCATCGCCGTAGCTATACCAAGCTCCTCCCTTTTGTATTATATCAAGATTTGCACCTAAGTCAACTATTTCTCCAACGTGACTTATACCCAAACCGTACATAATATCAAATTCAGCTGTTCTGAAAGGAGGTGCTACCTTGTTTTTAACAATTTTAGCCTTTGTTTTATTACCTATAATTTCAGTACCATTTTTAATAGCTTCGCCCTTTCTTACTTCTATTCTGACGGAAGCATAGAATTTAAGATCCTTACCACCAGTTGTAGTTTCCAGATTACCAAACATAACGCCAATCTTTTCTCTTATCTGGTTGATAAATATAATAATACAATTACTCTTTGATGCAATAGCTGTAAGTTTTCTAAGAGCCTTACTCATAAGTCTTGCCTGTAAACCTACGTTATTGTCACTCATTTCACCGTCAATTTCTACTCTAGGAACAAGGGCTGCAACAGAGTCTATAACAATAATATCCATAGCACCTGAACGAACCATTGCTTCAGCAATATCAAGAGCCTGTTCACCATCGTCAGGCTGCGAAACATAGAGATTGTTAATATCTACGCCAAGTTTAGCAGCATATGAAGGGTCAAGGGCGTGTTCTGCATCAATAAAGCCTGCAATACCATTTGCCTTCTGAACTTCTGCTACCATATGGAGTGCAAGTGTTGTTTTACCACCACTTTCTGGACCATATACTTCAATAATTCTACCTCTAGGCACACCACCTATACCAAGGGCAATATCAAGAGAAAGAGAACCTGTTGGCACACTTTCAACACTTTTATCTGCAGCATCTTCACCAAGACGCATAATTGAGCCTTTACCAAAGTTCTTTTCAATCTGACTTATTGCTGTCTGTAAGGCCTGATTTTTTGCCTCATTAATTTCAGTACTGTTGTTTTTCATATTTTCCTCCTAAGATTTACTTGCTTTTTAATAATTCCTGTCTTAAAAGAGCCAACACTCTTGCTGTTGCATAACTTCTTATTCTATTTCTTAAGCCTAGGTGAATATCAAGTCTTTCTACTGTAGCCTTGCCATTAATTGCTACACCGATATACACAAGACCTACCGGCTTTTCAACAGTTCCACCACCAGGACCGGCAACACCTGTTGTACTAATACCTACATTTGTATTGCTCACTTTTGCAACACCAAGGCACATTTCCTCTGCTGTTTGAGAAGAAACTGCTCCCCACTTCTCTAATGTATCACATTTAACATCCAATAAACGGGACTTACTCTCATTTGTATAAGTTACCATACCATTTACAAATGCTTTTGATGCTCCGGCATAGTCAACAATTCTTGATGCAACCATACCACCGGTACAGCTTTCAGCTGTTGACAAAGTCCATTTTCTCTCCTCAAGTATTTTCATAATTGAAGATACAAGGGTTTCATCGTCTTCGCCGTAAATATAGTCGCCAAGTCTATTGTAAATTTCATTTACAACCGGCTCCATAATTTTTTCACATTCTGCTTTATCTTTACCTCTTGCTGTAACTCTGAAAAGCATTTCATTATCTTTTGCGTAAGGAGCAACTGTAGGATTTGTACTATTTTTAATAATATCGTCCATTATTTCTGATGCTCTGCTTTCGCCTACTTGAACAACGTGAATTTCTTTACTTAAAAGTGTGCAATTTGTCTTTTCTGCAAGGAAAGGAATAACACTTTCAGTAAACATAGGCTTTATTTCTCGTGGAGGTCCTGGGAGAACAATAATAATTTTGCCGTTTTCTTCTATAATACAGCCGGGAGCTGTACCATTATTATTCTTAAGGACTATAGACCCCTCTGGCATATAGGCTTGTTTATTATTTGTTTCTGCCATATATCTGCCCTTGAAATGTTCTTTCAGTCTATCCATACTCTCCTGATGAAGATACATTTTTTTGCCAAATACTTCAGCAGCCATTTCCTTAGTAATATCGTCTTGTGTTGGTCCAAGTCCACCACTTGTAATAAGAATATCACTTCTGGAAAGTGCCTGTTCCATAGCCTCTTTAAGCCTTTGAGGATTATCTCCCACAACAGCCTGATGCTGAACAGTTATGCCCATATTGGCTAATTCCTTAGCCAAAAACTGAGCATTAGTATTTACAATATCTCCCAACAAAATCTCTGTACCTACTGCAAGAATTTCTGCCTTCAAAACCATTACTCCTTTCGACTTGCTTTTGAAATAGTATAACACAACAGAGGAATAAATTGCAACAGTCAATCGAAAAAAAGTTCGAATATTTTCAAGTGAGAAAAAAATTATTGAAAATTTATCTATGTAGTGGTAAAATTAGATGATATGATAACTTTATTTTTACTGGAGGTAATAAAATGAGCGGACATTCTAAGTTTGCCAATATTAAGCACAAGAAGGAAAAGAACGATGCTGCTAAGGGCAAAGTTTTCACAGTTATTGGTCGTGAACTTGCAGTTGCTGTAAAGGCAGGCGGTCCAGACCCAGCAAGTAACTCAAGATTAAGAGATGCTATTGCTAAGGCAAAGTCTAACAATATGCCTAACGATACTATTGACAAGGCTATTAAGAAAGCAGCCGGCAACCTTGAAGCTGTAAACTACGAAGCAATTACATATGAAGGTTATGGTCCTAAGGGTATCGCTGTTATCGTTGAAACTCTTACAGACAATAAAAACCGTTCTGCAGCCAATGTAAGAAGTGCCTTTACAAAGGGTGGCGGAAATATGGGTACAAGTGGCTGTGTAAGCTTTATGTTTGACGAAAAGGGTCAGATTATTATTGACACTACAGAAGAAGATATTGACACAGACGAACTTGAAATGATTGCTATTGAAGCCGGTGCTGAAGATATTTCTATTGAAGATGACGGTATCGAAATCATTACAAACCCTGAAGACTTTTCACAGGTAAGAGAAGCTCTTGAAAAGGCTGGTATTCCTATGGCTGAAGCATCTGTTACTATGATTCCTCAGACTTATACTTCTCTTACTGATGAAGAAGATATTAAGAAAATGAACAGACTTCTTGACCTTCTTGACGAAGACGATGACGTAAAGAACGTATATCACAACTGGGAAGAAGCTGAATAATTATTTCAATGTAAAGGTTAGAAAATTTACATTTTATAATTCACTACAAAAAGAGCTGGCACAATGTGTCAGCTCTTTTGATTATCATATATTCTTAGCTATTTCATAGGCTCGCTCATAAGCCGGAGTATCTTCAATAGCACCCTTTACTGCTGTATCTATGCCACAAATAACTCCTCTTTCAATACAGTTATCAAGGCAATCATCTGTAAAATCTCTCAAACCACTAAGGGTCTTTTCAATAACTGCTCTGTCTGGGTCTACAGAAGTACAAATGAAGTAAAATTCCTTATTTGAAATTTCTTCATATCTTGGCAAACATCTGTCTATAAATGTTTTCATTTGACCATTCATTATGTAGAAATATACTGGTGTTGAAAGTACAATAACATCTGCCTTTACTACCTTATCAAGTATTTCTGCCATATCATCGTCTTGAACACATCTGTGAGTTGTACGACAAACACTACAGCCTTTACAGAAATTAATTTTTTTATCTCTCAGATATATAGTTTCTACCTTATTTCCTGTTTCTTCTGCACCCTTTGCAAACTGTCTGCAAAGTCTATCAGAATTGCCATTTTCTCTCGGACTTGAAACAATAATCAGAACTTTTTTCATACAAATCACTCCCTAGAACAATCTTTACTTTAGTTTTACTCCCTTATTTTAATAAGGTCAAGAGTGTATTTTATTTTCGTTAATTTTCACATAATTAATACAAAAATATTGTTTAATATTTAGTATTAAAACTCTGTACTATCTCCATAATTCCTTAAAAAACAGTAGCAATTATTTTTATTTACATAAATCTATATTTATGTTATCATGCCTACAACACAAAGGAGAATATGAAAATGGAAATATACTTAGCACCCCTTGAGGGAATTACAAACAACATATACAGAGAAAGCCAACACACCTACTTTGGAGGTATAGACAAGTATTTTACACCTTTTATTGCACCTAACGAACAAGGTATTTTAAACACCAAAGTAACAAGAGATATTTTGCCTGAAAATAACAAGGGTATGAACCTTGTACCTCAGATATTAACAAATTCTGCTGACGGTTTCATTGTAATGTGCAAAACTTTAGAACAGTACGGTTATACAGAATTCAATTTAAACTTAGGTTGCCCTTCTGGAACAGTAGTTTCAAAAGGCAGGGGTTCTGGATTTTTAGCATATCCTGATGAGTTAGACAAGTTTTTAGATGAAATATACAAAAGTGACTACAATATTTCGATTAAAACACGTATAGGCAAAGAAAGCCCAGAGGAATTCTACAGACTTTTGGAAATATATAACCAATACCCACTTACAGAGCTTATTATACACCCTAGAACCAGAAAGGATATGTACAAAAACACACCTAATTGGGATATGTATAAGTATGCTATTGAAAATACCAAACACAAGTTATGCTAAAATGGAGCTATTTTCACAGTAAAGGACTACAACCATTTTATAAAAGAC
>ENA-OQKO01000587-OQKO01000587.1-human-gut-metagenome-genome-assembly--contig:-NODE-587-length-32715-cov-8.898705_pt1 | contig 32715 bp, 29 predicted proteins | sample MGYA00242777_ERZ504796 | MGnify/ENA primary metagenome ERZ504796 (study PRJEB26092, sample SAMD00036404) | human gut metagenome | host: Homo sapiens | study: EMG produced TPA metagenomics assembly of... | reverse complement strand
TTTTCTGATGTTTTGGAGTTTTATTCTACTTCCGATGTCGCGCTGACCGAATTTGGGGAGTCAAGTAGACAAAAATGAGGCATTCATCCCGGTTTTTGTCTACTTCCGAGGCTGCGCGAGTCGATTTTGGAGCCGGCGGTAGAACATTTTTCCGATTTTGGAGGATTTTGTTCTACTTTCGAGGTCGCACGGGCCGGATTTGGAGCCGGCGGTAGAACATTTTTCCGATTTTGGAGGATTTTGTTCTACTTTCAGGGCTGCGCGGGACGATTTTGGAGCCGGCGGTAGAACATTTCCTCAATTTTGGAGGATTTTGTTCTACTCTCGGAGCTGCGCGGGACGATTTTGGAGTCAGCGGTAGAACATTTTCTCAATTTTTCGAGATTTTGTTCTACTTTCAAGGCAGCGCGGGACCGAATTTGGAGAGTCGGGTAGACAAAAATCACACATTTCCCCCGGTTTTTGTCTACTTTGGGGGCCGCACCAAACACGATTAAGGTCAAATCACCTTTTCCACAATTTTGCCCGTAAACTGCAGCGTCACCACGGTAATTCAACCGAATCAAGAAGGCCATTGATGCCGACAGCACTGGATTTTTCATGAAAAGAGCCTTCTAAATGTACTATAATTAGGCATAAGGGAGGCTTCAGCATGGATATCTTATCACTAAAAAATATTTCATTCCAAAATATCTTGGCCAATATCAGCTTGAACGTTCCGCAAAACGGCTTCATCACGCTCAGTGGTCCATCAGGATCGGGAAAAAGTACGATTTTGAAAATTTGTGCGCGCATGCTGACGCAATCCACAGGTGAATTAATTTTTGAAGGAGAAGATGCTGCCAAAATACCTGTGGATAAATATCGAATGCAAGTTTCGTATTGTTTTCAACAACCGGTGCTTTTTGGAGATACAGTGGCTGACAACCTTGACTTTCCGTTCGAGATCAGAAAAGAACCAGTGAAACGCCAACACGAAATCGAACTGCTGGAGCGCGTAAACTTAAGCTCATCATACTTGGAAAAGCCCATCGCTGATCTTTCCGGCGGTGAAAAACAGCGCGTGGCATTGATTCGCAACTTGATGTTTAAACCAAAGGTTCTCTTGCTTGACGAAGTTACGGCGGGGCTTGATGCGGATAATAAAAAAATTGTCCACATGTTGATAAGTTCTTACAGAAAATCTGGCGGAACCGTCATCGCCGTGACGCACGACACCGACGAATTACGCCAAGCAGAACAAATCATCCGTATTGAGGAGGGACGAATCATTGAACAATAGCGTTCACGTTAATAATCTCAGTCTGACATACGCCGCCGTCTTAGTTATCGTTGCGCTGATCATCTCAAATCGACAGAAGCTAAAGCTTGAATCGGACATGATTGTCAGCGTCATTCGGGCAATCGTGCAGCTGACGATTGTCGGTTACGTTTTAAAATACATCTTTTCGCTCAACAACATTCTTGTAACTGCCGCAATGATTCTGATAATCATTTTCAATGCCGCCCGCAATGCGGCAAATCGAGGCAAAGGCATTCCAAAGCTTTTTTGGCCTTCGTTCATTTCCATTTTGACGAGCACTTCGATTACTCTTTTAGGTCTGGTCCTGAGCGGCGCAATCAAGTTTATTCCATCGCAAATGATTCCGATCTCCGGAATGATTGCCAGCAATTCGATGGTGGCAATTGGTCTTTGTTACAAACAGATGAAAACCAAATTCCATGATGAGCATCAACAAATCGAAGAAAAACTCGCGCTCGGAGCTCAACCGTTTCAAGCATGCGCAAACATTGTTCAAACGTGCGTCAAAACCGGAATGCAGCCAACGATTGATTCTGCCAAAACGTACGGCATCGTCAGTCTTCCGGGAATGATGTCAGGTTTGATTTTTGCGGGTGTCGACCCTGTATTTGCCATCAAATACCAAATCATGGTCGTCTTCATGCTGCTTTCGGCAACCAGCCTGGCATCGGTTTGTTCGTCATATATAGCCTATCGCCGCTTTTTCAATGACGAGTTTCAAATCATTATCGATTAGCACAAGCACAAAACAAACTATTTTTTCTTATCTCCATCATGGAAGTCGATTGTCACGCATACGCAAAAAAAAACGGATGATTCGCAACTAATTGCAAATCATCCGTTTTTTATTGAGGCAGAGTTTTTTTCAGCCTCTTTTCATTTATTTTTGCTCGTACTTAGCAGCACGTTCCTTATACATTTCGACTTGATCTTCACGGCAGCGAACGAAGTGGCCAGGCGTGATTTCACGCAGCTTGGCCGGTTTGCCTTCAACATCTTGTTCGATCGATGCATCGTACAAAATCTGCTTGCGGTTGCGTTCAAATTCAGGGTCCGGAACCGGAACGGCGGAAATCAAACTTGCCGTGTAATCATGAAGCGGCTTCGTATACACGTCATCGGCCGGTCCTACTTCAAGCAGACGCCCGAAGTGCATAACGCCGATGCGATCCGAAATATACTTAACCATTGACAGATCGTGAGCAATGAAAAGATACGTCAAGCCCTTTTGTTCCTGTAATTCTTTAAGCAGGTTGACAACTTGGGCCTGGATGGAAACGTCCAAAGCAGAGATCGGTTCATCGGCAATGATGAAGCGCGGTTCAACGGCCAAGGCACGTGCAATACCGATACGTTGACGCTGACCGCCAGAGAATTCATGCGGATAACGGCTGGCATGATCTTTGTTCAAACCGACCGTTTCCAACAATTCTTCAACTTTGGCACGACGTTCTTCCTTTGTCTTGACCAAGCCGTGAATATCCAAACCTTCTGCAATAATGTCTTCAACCGTCATGCGGGGGTTGAGAGAAGCATAGGGATCCTGGAAAATCATCTGCATGTCCCGACAGAATTTAAGGTGATCTTCTTTTGAATTAAGTTTGCTTACGTCTTTTCCGTCAAAGATAATCTGACCGTCAGTCGGATTATAAAGATGAATGATGCTTCGGCCGGTAGTTGTCTTACCTGAACCGGATTCGCCAACAAGTCCGAAAGTTTCGCCTTCGTAGATGTCAAACGTAACATCATCGACAGCTTTGACCATATCTGCCTTGCCGACTCCGAAGTATTGTTTCAAATGCTTGACTTCGAGAAGTTTCTTTTTTTGTTCTGGCATACGGTTTTCTTCCTTCCTTGTAACTATTTGGCAGCTGCTTGCATTTCTTGCCAAATTTTTTGGCGACGCAGGATTTCGTCAGGCGGCGTAATCTTTGGCGCATCATTGTGCAAGAGCCATGTTGCTGCATAGTGCGTATCAGAAACCTTGAAGAATGGAGGCTGCTTTTCAGCATCAATCTTCATGGCATACGGATTACGAGCTGCAAACGGATCGCCCTTAGGCGGATCAAGCAAGTCTGGAGGAGTGCCCGGGATTGCTTCAAGCTTTGTACTTGAAAGCGTCGGCATTGAGTTCAGCAAGCCCCATGTATATGGATGCTTAGGATTGTAGAAGATCTCATCAACCGTTCCGTATTCGATGATTTGACCGGCGTACATAACGGCCACGCGGTCAGCCATCCCTGCAACAACGCCCAAGTCATGGGTGATGAAGATGATGGATGTTTCAATCTTTTGTTGAAGCTCTTTCATCAAATTCAGAATTTGAGCCTGGATCGTAACGTCCAAGGCAGTTGTAGGTTCATCAGCAATTAGAATTTCCGGGTAGCAAACGAGCGCAATCGCAATCACGATACGCTGACGCTGGCCGCCTGAGAATTGGTGAGGATAATCGTTGATACGTTCTTCTGCATTTGCAATCCCGACCAGCTTCAAAATTTCAAGAGCTTGTGCCCAGGCCTTCTTCTTATCGATATTTTTGTGAATCATCAGCGGTTCAGCAATCTGGCGACCGATTTTCATCGTCGGATCCAATGACGTCATCGGATCCTGGAAAATCATCGCAATGTCCTTGCCGCGAATTTCCTGCATTTCCTTTTCGGTCTTCTTCAGCAAATCTTCACCGCGGTACATGATCGAGCCACCGACAACTTCAGCGTTGTTGGCAAGAAGCCCCATCAGACTCTTCGTCGTAACGGACTTGCCTGAGCCGGATTCACCAACGATGGCGAGCGTTTCACCTTTATCAAGGTGGAAACTGACATCACGAATGGCTTTTACATCGCCAGCATAGGTGTGGAAATTAATTTTAAGGTTCTTTACGTCTAAAATTCTTTCGCCCATCTTAATTACCTACCTTCTTGTCTTTGGATCAAATGCATCGCGAAGACCGTCGCCTAAAAGGTTAAAGGAAATCATCAATACACAAAGAACGATTGCCGGATACCACATCTGGTATGGCAGGAATTGGAAGTTCTTTTGACCATCGTTGAGCAATACCCCAAGAGACGTTTCAGGAGCAGAAATACCGATACCGATGAAACTCAGGAACGCTTCGAAGAAGATGGCACTCGGAATCGTGTACATCGTCTGAATGATGATGATGCTTGAAAGGTTCGGAACCAAATGTTTCATCGCAATCTTAATCGGTGATTCGCCCAATGTTCTTGCGGCCAAAACATATTCCTGACTCTTCAGCTGGAGCGTCTCCGCTCGAATCATTCGGGCCATCGTCGTCCAACTTGAAATGGCAATGGCCAAGATGATTGACGTCATGCCGGGTTTGAAAACGAGCAGCATCAAAACGACAATGACAAGACTTGGAATCGACGAGATGATTTCAATAATACGCTGCATGACATTATCCACCATCCCGCCTTTCCAGCCTGAGACAATGCCATACGAGACCCCTATCGTAAGGTCAAAGAACGTTGCGACCAAAGCAACGATCAACGAAACTTTCGTACCATAGATGATACGTTGCGCAAGCGAGTGACCAAGATAATCAGTCCCCAAAACAAAGTATGTTCCTTCAGGAATATTGTTTGCCTGGTATTGGTCAACCCAAACTCCGCCTTGCTTGAGCTTGCCGTTAAACCCATTGATGTCTACGCCGGGAATCTTGGCAGGCAGGTTGGCATACTTAGGCGCGGATTTGACCAAAGTGTCATGATTAATGAACGGTGTCGAACCAAAAGCCACAACAATCATTACGATAATGACAAAAAGCGAAATAACGGCACCTTTGTTTTTCTTAAGACGACGCCATGCATCCTGTGTGAAAGTTAAGGATGGGGCCGCGATTTTTTCAGCATCAAGCTCTTCTTCTTTTGGCAAAGCTTGAAAATCTTCCGGTGAAACTTTTGCTTCCGGATCTAACTTCAAATTTTCTTCCATAGCTTAATCCTCATTTCCAGCAAGACGAATGCGCGGGTCGATGATTCCGTAGATGATGTCGGTCAACAGAATAACTGCCACCAGGCCTGCGGAGAAGAGCATCGTAACACCCATGATCGTTGGATAGTCGTTTGTCGTGATTGACTTGACGAATTGTTCACCGATACCAGGAATCGAGAAGATGTTTTCGATAACCATGGAACCAGTCATCAACGAAACAGTATATGGTCCAATCAAAGTAATAAGCGGGATCAAACTGTTGCGAAGCGCATGATGATAGACAATTTGGAACTTGCTCAAGCCTTTGGCACGCGCAAGCTCAATATAATCAGAATTCAAAACGTCGACCATGCCGGTTCGAATGAAACGGGCGGTTTCAGCCAACGGACCTACGCCAAGCGCAATCGTCGGCAAAACGGTGTATGAGAACCCGCCCCAATCGGCAATCGGTAAGATGCCGAGTTTCAAAGCAATATAGTATTGCAAAAGCACGGCCAAAACGAAGTTCGGAACGGACTTGCCGATGATTGACAGAACCGTAACCAACGTATCAACCCATGTATTGCGATTGATGGCAGCAATAGAGCCCAAAATGATTCCGAAGAATACGCCAAAAATCATTGCTTGAATACCGAGTTGTGCAGAAGCACCGATACGGGTTGCAATCAAGTATGATACCGGTTGGTTGCTGAATTGGAAGGAAGTCCCCATGTCACCATGGAGCATCCCGCCAAGATACATCAAATATTGCATCCAAACAGGTTTGTCCAAGCCATATTGCTGGTTCATGATCTGAATCTGTTCAGGTGTCATTTTTTCTTGGTTAGAATATGGCGTCCCTGGCATCAGCTTCATCAAAAAGAACGTGATGGTTGCTACCAAGAACAATGTGAGTGCCATATAGAAAACCCTTTTTGCCAGGTATTTTTTCATAACAAATCCTCTCACAATCTTTGTTTTAAGAAACGTCAAAATCCCGTATTACAGGCATCTGCGCATTTCTCTTTAAAATAAACCAATTGGGGAAAGCGAAATCCTTTCCCCAACAACAGTTATTTAGATGATAAATCTATCGAAATTAGTTGCCTGAAACGTAAGCATTCTTAAAGTTGTAATTTGCACCTGCAGAGTTGTAAATTACACCCTTAACCTTTGGCTTAACCATCCAAGCCGTTGCTTGTTGATACAAAGGAGAAATCCCTTGTTCCTGGATAAGGATCTTTTCAGCACTTACCAAATCGTTCCAACGCTTGCCGGCATTACCAGCATCGGTTGACTTGGATGCTTCAATCAGCTTATCGTATTGAGCATTCTTCCATTTACCCGCATTATAGGAGTTGTTTGACGTGAACATGTCAAGGAATGAAATCGGATCTGCGAAGTCGGCACCCCATGCTGAAATCACGACGTCGAATTGACCTTGGTTCGTACGGTTCAAGCGTGTCTTGAACGGAACGTTTGCACATTCGACCTTTGCACCCTTCAAGTTTGATTCGATCGCGCTCTGGATGAATTCAGTCGTCTTCTTTGCACCATCGGTATCATCACTCAAAAGTCCGAACGTCAAGCTGTCCTTGCCGATTTCCTTCAGACCTTCAGCCCAGAGTTTCTTGGCCTTGGCAAAGTTTACGGTTGCGCCGTCCTTGACGTAGGAAGCATCAGCAAAGTCCTTGCCGTTGCGTGTCGCAAGACCTGTTGAAACCAAGCCCTTTGAAGGAATCGAGCCGTTGCCGAGAACCTTGTTTACGAATTCCTTGCGGTCAATGACCATTGAGATTGCTTGACGAATCTTCTTGTTTTGGAATTCAGGCTTTGTCTGGTTGTATTGGAAATAAAATGTCGAAGCGGCCTGACGAACCGTATATCCTGATTGACCCTTCAACTGCTTTGCTTGTTCTGCACTCAAGCTCGTTGCATCAAGCTTGCCGGATTGATACAGATTATAAGCCGTTGAGTTGCTCTTGTTAACCTTGAAATTGATGGAATCAAGCTTGACGTTCTTCTTATCCCAATAATTGTCGCTCTTCTTCAAAGACCATGAAAGGTTCGTCCCCGTCCACTTCGTCAAATTGAACGGACCGTCGTAGCACATGTACTTGGAAGCAGTACCGTACTTGGAACCGTACTTTTCAACAGCATTTTGGTTTTGCGGGAAGAATGTTGGGAAGCCCATCAACAGTTTGAAGTACGGAATCTGCTTGTCCAACGTAACGACCAGCTTGTAGTCGCCGTCAGCCTTGACGCCGACTTCCTTGGTCGACTTCTTGCCGTTCATGACGTCAGTTGCGTTCTTGATTCCTTCAAACAAATATGCATATTGCGAATTTGTCTTAGGATCAAGCGTACGACGCCATGAGTAGACAAAGTCCTTGGCAGTAACCTTGTCACCGTTTGACCACTTGGCATCCTTGCGCAAGGTAAACGTATATGTCAAGCCATCCGAAGAAACCTTTGTCTTCGTAGCAAGACCTGGTTCGATCTTTGAATCCTTGCCCAAACGATAAAGACCTTCCATCGTGTTGTTCAACGTATCGAAACTGACAACGTCAGTCGCCTTGGAAAGATCCATTGTCGGCAATTCGGCAGATTCGTTCCAGTTCAAAACCTGCTTTGAAGCTGAATCGCTTGATTTGGAACCGCAAGCGCCAAGCGTCAAAGCACACAGGGCAGCAACAGAACCTGCAGCTGCAACTTTTGCTAATTTCATATCTTAACAACTCCTTAATAATGTCAGATAATTTCAAAATGTCTTTTTACAGTTGCTTAAATTTTATATGATAACCGTATTAAATTCAAGTGCCAAATCTAATTTTCCAATATATTTCCGCCTAAAAATATGCTTAATCGTTGCCGTGACGGGCTTTAAAAAAAATCAACAATTTTATCATCTTTTGCCGACATATCAAGATTGCGCCCCTTAAATCAATCTAAGAATTTTTAAAAAATTGATTTAATGAGTAATTTTTCCAAAAACTCAAAGAAGCGTTTACACCCTGTATTTTTCTAAGAATTCAAAGCATTATTCTTAACGATGCAATGCCGCAATGCTATAATAAAGACAATTTTACGATAAGAAAGCGAGGGATTAGATGACACCTGTAATAATCTGCGGCGCCGATTTGAATCAGCCGGACTTTGACTACACCATGCAGGAGCTTGCAAACCTTGCCGAAGCCTGCGACATGGAAGTCAAGGACACGGTCATTCAAAAACTTGAGCGACCCGTTTCCGCATCATACGTTGGACGCGGAAAAGCAGAAGAAATTAAAACTCAAGGAAAGATTCATGATGCCAGGATTTTAATCGTCAACGACGAACTCACGCCTATGCAGATCAGAAATCTCGGTGACCTGACCGACATGAAGATCATCGATCGAACAGCGCTGATTCTTGAAATATTCGCATCAAGAGCACGTTCAAAAGAAGCCAAACTTCAAGTTCAGATTGCCCAGCTGCGCATCAGCCTGCCAAGACTTCACACTGACAACGACAAAGTCAAGCTTGATCAGCAGACCGGTGGCGGCGGTGGTTCATTCAACAGTCGCGGCGGCGGTGAAACCAAGCTCGAAAAAGACAGGCGCGTCATCGGCAAACGCATCAGCATCCTGAAAAAAGAGTTGAAGGACATCGAAGAAAAACAAAGCGTCACGCGCAAACAGCGCGACGCAAGCGGTTTGAAATCGGTCGCTCTCGTCGGCTATACGAATGCCGGCAAATCGACGACCATGAACGGTCTTCTCAGGGCCTGCGGAAAGGACGACGACAAACAGGTTTTTGAAAAGGACATGCTTTTTGCCACGCTGGACACCTCGGTTCGCCGGCTGCATTTCAAAGACAACAAGGATTTTTTGATCAGCGACACCGTCGGCTTCGTTTCGCACTTGCCGCACCAACTGGTCCAAGCGTTCAAATCGACCCTCTCCGAAGCAGCCAAAGCCGACCTGCTCGTTCAGGTCATCGACGTTTCCGATCCGAACTATCGCGACATGATCAAAACGACGGAAGAAACGCTCAAGGAAATCGGCGTTGAAAACATCCCGATGATTTACGCCTTCAACAAGGCAGATTTGACCGAAGCTCCGTATCCTGAAATTCTCGGAAATCAAATCACGTATTCTGCCAAAGACCCTGCCTCAATCGAAAAAATCGTCGAACTGATCAAGGAAAACATCTTCAAGGACGATCGCATCGTTACGTTCAAAATTCCGTTTTCCGAAGGACGGTATCTTGACGAACTGAACGTCCGCGGCACCGTTTTGGAAACGACTTATGAAGAAGACGGTACCGTCGTTTCCGCAAACGTCTCACCGGAACTTCACAGCAGACTCAGCCGCTTTGAAATGCACTAGTCGGCAAATGAAAAATGCAGAGTTGACACGTCAATGTCAGCTCTGCATTTTTTAGTCTCTTCGATCAATTTCGTAAGTGTTCTTGCTTTCTTCTCTGAAATTCAAATAGCGGAAAAACTTGCCGATTCGCTCGTCGTTCCTGGCCGTCACGATGATTTGGCCGACCGATCCGAAATAATTCAGCAAATGATGCATCAGGCTCTTCCCTACGCGCTTGCCCTGATAATCCGATGCAACGAGCAGATCCTGAACATAAACGACCGTTGCATAGTCGCTTAAGGCCCGAACAAGCCCGATCAGTTTCTTGTCCTCATACGCTGCGATCACATAAGACTTTTTCATCCCTTTGCGAAGATTGTCGATGTTGTTCACGTCGGCAGTCCAGCCAACGGACTTATAAAGCTCAATCAATTCGTTTTTGTTAATCTTTGGATTCACCACCAGCTCCATGAAACCAACTCCCCCTCCAAATTTGCTTTATATTAAAAAAAGATTATAAAATAGACAATTACATTATATTTTATACATTGCGATATTTCAAGCATTTTTCTAGATATCATCCAGTTTTATAACAAAACCTTAAGAGACTATGACTTATATAATTAGATTGAAAACTCCAGCAGCAATTGTCGGTTTCAACATTTTGACGCAGGCTTTTTGGTCAAATGCAGTGCGTTGATCCGCATCAGCAAAACAAAAAAGCATACGGAACTCTGCATTTTGCAAAGTCCTGCATGCCTTAGGACATTCGTCAGTGATTCCACTTGTCTTTTCTGCTCAAATGATGCGGCACGTCGGAAACGGTCATAGTTTCTGAAGTTTTTTCCGCTTCTTCTCTTTTTTTCTTTTCCGCAAGTTCTTTTTCAGGATCACGATAGGCAATCTGAACGTCAAGCTCAAACTCGGCATCCTTTTCCAACATGCTGGAACGTCCGGCAACCTTGTAAGGTCCCTTGGTCAAGCATGCCGTCGCAACGGAAAGCTTGTAGCGTCTGGCAGCTTCCCTGGCACTCAGAAGACCGATCGTTTTAACTTCGCCAAGCTGCTTTGCTTCCATCTGATTGGTGCCGCCGTAAATAAACATGCGGCCGGTACGTTCGACCAATTCGAAATACGGCAAAGCGACCGGTTCGACCAAGGCTTGAAAACTCGTTGCAGACCCTTCCCTGACGATCGCCAGCATGTCATCTTCTGTCATGCCGCCATAGTTCAAATCAAGGTATCCGATATTCGCCAGATCCTTGACCAGGGTCTGAATGTTTGCTTTTTGCTCGGCATTTGTCGTGACAACGGACGGGAGAAACTCCTCATCCTTGAAAATGCCGTTCGTTTGAACATAGCCAGGCGCCTGACTCTTGCGTTTTTCGTATTCCGCCAGATGGTCCTTGGCTTTGATTCCGAGAAGCTGCTCGATTTTTGGCGTAATGTCGTACTTTGAAGACTTGTCTTTCGTAAAATAATAAAGAATGTTCAGATAAGCGAAATAGGCCAGAACAAAAAAGGCCAGAATATAAAGAAATCCGCGCAGATAAAAGCCGTTCGCAAAGAAACGGTAGGCAACATATAATAGATAGAAGTTGCCCAAAGTTCCCAAAGCCGTGTAAACTTGACTCTTCAGCTTGGCGTTCATGCTGAAATAGCCGATATAGCTGTTGATCATTCCAAGAATGCTGAACATCGTTTATTCCCCTCCTTCACCGTCTTGGTTGTCTGTCGCAGACGAACTCGACGAAGATGAGCTCGAGCTGCTGCTTGATGAAGACGAGGAGCTTGAGCTTTCTTTTTCCGGCTCTGAACTTGAGCTTTCCTGGTTTGAAACCGTGCTTTCCTGCGTCGTGCTCTCGGCAGAGCTTTGCTGTTCTGACGAAGAAGAACTTTCATCTCTTTGATCCGGTTCAGGTCTGCTTTCCGATGATTGCGAGGCGCTTTCGACGCTGGAAGATGAACTTGAGACCGTTGAAACGCGCGCACGTCCTTCTGACGTATGCGTAACCTCGTTGACTGCCACGTTTGTTGCGCCGAGCGCCAGCACGATTGACATGATTGCAAACGGCGTCAACAATGGCGGTGTTCGTTTTGCCATTTTGTTACCCTCATTTCTAGTTTGTTTCCATTTACCTATCCTACTACAATTCCTGGCTAATCAAACTTAAAGTTTATTAAAAATTGCGTTCCGTCCCGGCACACTCGGAACACAGTCCCGTCAATTCGAAACGATGATCCTCGATCACGCAGCCCGGCAGTTGTTTTTGAAAATCGAGCGGACATATCTTGATTTCCTGAACGCGTCCGCATTTGCGACAAACGAAGTGGTGATGATGCATCTGATTGAAATCGCATTGATATTTTACACAGGTTCCGTTGGGGCGGCTTTTTGTTTCAAGAATGCCGATTTCGGCAAACTCGCGAATATTGCGATAGACCGTATCATGACTGATGCCGGGAAAAAATTCGCGCATATGCTCGTCGATTTTCGTGACGTTGACGTAATTTTCGCGAAATCCACTCAAGTATTCCAACATGGTTCTTCTTTGCTTCGTAATTTTGTAATTGTGGCTTTTAAGCAATTGAAGAGCTTGATCGATCATGCTTTTTCCTCCATTTTGACAATGTCCGGCCGTATTTTGCCGTTTTGATTAAATCGTAATAATTACTAATTATTATAATTCATCTGACCTGACAAGTAAATCAGCTTGCTCAAAATTTCCGCATCGAAGCAGACGACTTCAAAATCTTGTCCAAATCCGCAAAAATCAACAAGTTGTTTCGATTCCCAGCATTTGTAGCAGAGTCTGGATTTTGACCTTGGTTTCTTCCCAGTCATCGTTTTCGATGACATGCACATGCTTAACAAGCTTGTTGGGCAAGTGCTTGTCGCGTTTTGCCTCCTGAGACGCAAGCCTGCGCTGTATTTTGTCAGCATCGTCTCCGCGTTGCTCCATGCGTTCTCTTTGAACTTTTTCATCGGTCACGCAAAGATAGACGACCTCCGTTTTTTCGGGTATCCGTTCCAGGTACGTTTCTGCACCCTTTGTATCAAGAACGATCGTCGCAACCGGAGCCTTTTGCCAGGCGCGTTCCAAACTTTCATAAGACGATCCGTACAGATTGCCGTCATATTCGACATATTCCAAATAGTGATTTTTAAAAAAAGTTTCACGCGTTTCAAACCAGTAGTCGATTCCGTCGTGCTCGCCCTTCCGTTTTGGCCTGGTCGTATGCGTCAAAACCGGTTCAATTGCAAAATTTTCCGTCAGATATTTGCGGACGGTCGTTTTGCCGCTACCCGGAGCACCGCATAAAACAATTACTTTGTTCTCCATTGTTTTTCCTCCAAATATGTCAACAAGCATATTGTTTGCATAAAAGGCGCTTACATAGTATACTTGTCTCATTAGGTTGTAAACGAATTCATATTTTTTGATTCAATGCTTCCTAATTTAATTCTACTATGAAATGGAGGGCAAAGTTATGAAGTTTGGTCAATTTTCAAAAACCAACTATTCAATTTCTTTAGACATGAAAAGTCAACTCTTTATTGCCCGCTCAAATGATAACCCTAAATTTGAAGCATCCGGCATTACAATCCAAGATGCACTTTTTGCACTGTCTAAAATCGATAAAAACGTCAAATTCTAGCAACTTCTGAAGCAGGAGGATTTTTCCCGGAAATTCCGGGAAGAATCCTCTTTTTTGCTGTCAAATGCAGAGGCCCATGTTCCAAGGTCGTTCGTAAATAAAAAATGCAGAGACAATAGGATCAAATCGGGCGACTCCCAAGATTCTAAGGACATTTTCATCCCCCGATTCTCTTCCACAATATCTTGCTAAAGAGATTACAATTTGGGTATAATGACCATATATAATTTATTTTATAGTTGGTCGTTTTTTGAATTTTGGCAGGAAGGAAGAATGAATCTATGTCATATTTAGGGACACTCAGTCTCGTTTTAATCACCACAGCATTGGCCGGCCACTTCAGCCGCAGGGTCGGCATGCCGGCCGTCATCGGCGAATTGCTCGTCGGCATCGTCCTGGGGCCTGCCGTCCTGGGTTTGGTCACCAACAATTCTTTCGTTCATACCTTCTCTGAAATTGGCGTGATCATTTTAATGTTTATCGCCGGACTTGAAAGTGATTTGGAACTGCTCAAAAAATATTTAAAGCCTGCATTTTCCGTTGCGGTCTGCGGCGTCATCGTTCCCGTCGGCTTGGTCTTCCTGTTTGGAAAGCTCTTTTCCTTTTCAAATGAACAGGCCATCTTTTTGGGCGTGACGTTTGCTGCGACTTCAGTCTCAATTTCAGTTGAGGTTCTTAAAGAATTGCATTTCCTCGACTCTAAGGAAGGTACTACCATTCTTGGAGCGGCCGTCATCGATGATATTTTGGCCGTCCTGATTTTAAGCGTGCTCGTCAGCATCTTCAGCGACGTTGCAGCCAAATCGGGCGGGCACGTCCAGTCGAACATCGGGCTCTCGTTGGTGCTTCAGGCACTGTATTTTGCAGGGATCTATCTGTTGTTCAAATACATTGCTCCGTTCCTAATGGGCATCGCAGAAAAACTCTCACTTCCGTCTTCGGTTGTCCTGATGTCCGTCTTTATCTGCATGGGCATGTCCTATCTTGCAGAAGAAGTCGGCTTGAGCAACGTTGTCGGCGCATTCTTTGCCGGCGTTGCGGTTGCACAGACGCCCTGCAAAAAAGAAATCGACTCGAACATCGAACCGATCGGATATGCGGTGTTCATCCCGATGTTCTTCGTCAGCATCGGACTCAACATGACGTTTGACGGTTTCTTTAAAGATCTGATTTTCATTATCCCGCTGACGATTTTGGCATTGCTGACCAAGTGGATCGGTTGCGGCTTTGGCGCAAAAATCCTTGGCATGAGCATGCGTTCCGCAGACATCATCGGTGCCGGAATGGTTTCTCGCGGTGAAATGGCTCTGATCATCGCCCAAGTCGGATACGAGGCAAAATTGCTTTCGAGCGACTTCTACTCCGGCGTGATCATCGTCATCATTCTGACCACGGTGATTGCTCCGTTCATGCTGAAGCATTCAGTCATGGCACAAAAGAAGGCTCTTAAAGAAAAGGAAGCTTAGTCAAAACAAGCGCTCTGCGTTAATAAGACGCGGGGCGCTTGTTTGATTGTCTGATTGCACAATGAGACAAGGGGTGTCAGCCTCGATTACGGGCAAAATGCCGTTTTTTGAAATCTGCCCGTAAAAGGCAGCCCCCGGTTACGGGCAAAACGGTGATTTTTGGGATTTGCCCGTAAAAGGCAGTCCCCGGTTACGGGCAAAATGCCGTTTTTTGGGATTTGCCCGTAAAAGACGGTCTTCGGTTACGGGCAAAATGGCGATTTTTGAAATCTGCCCGTAAAATGCAGTCCCCGGTTACGGGCAAAATGCCGTTTTTTGGGATTTGCCCGTAAAAGGCGGTCTTCGGTTACGGGCAAAATGCCGTTTTTTGAAATCTGCCCGTAAAAGGCGGTCTTCGGTTACGGGCAAAATGGTGATTTTTGGGATTTGCCCGTAAAAGGCGGTCTTCGATTACGGGCAAAATGCCGTTTTCTAGGATTTGCCCGTAAAATGCAGCCATCGACTCCTTTTGCCGTTTCCATCATAACAGGGCATGCGCAAAAACCCGGATGACTTGCAATTGATTGCAAATCATCCGGGTTTTTAACATAATTTTTTTCAGAGCATCTTATCTTATTTCAAATCATCATGAAGCCAGCTTGCTGTGCTTGATGCCGTATCCGAAGTAGATTACCATCCCGATCGCAAACCAGATGCCGGATGCGATCCATGTTTCTGCAGAAAGCTGCAGAAGCATCACGACGCAAAGAACTGCGGACAAAATCGGAAGCACGGGATAAAACGGTACCTTGAAACCATCGTTTTGCAAATCCTGACGGCGTCGAAGCGGGATGATGCCGAGCGAAACGAACGTAAATGCCAACAGCGTGCCGATATTAACCAGATTGGTCAACTGATCCAACGAAACGAATCCGCCCATCAAGGCAATAATGATCGTTACCGTAGCCATGCTGTGTTCCGGCGTTTTGGTCTTCTCGTTGATTTGGCCGAGAAACTTCGGCAGCAGTCCATCGCGCCCGATCGAGTAGATCAGCCTTGAAGAACTGAAAATCATCGAAACCATCATCGTAAACATCCCGGCCAAAGCACCAACAGAAAGAACACCGGCAAACCAGTTTTGGTTGACGGCATGAAGCGCAAAAGCAACGGGATCCGCCACGTCAAGTTTCTTGTAAGAAACCATTCCCGTCAGAACAACCGAAACGAGCATATAGAGCACGGTGCAGATCATCAGCGTGCCGATAATCCCGCGCGGCATGTTGCGCGACGGATTTTTAACTTCGGCTGCCGATGCGGCAACAGCATCAAAACCAAGATAGGCGAAAAAGACTTGAGCCGCTCCGGCCATTACGCCGCCAAAGCCGAACGGCATGAACGGATGCCAGTTTGACGGCTTGACGTAAAAACATCCGACTGCAATGAACGCAATGATGATTGTAACTTTGACGAAAACCATAATGCTGTTGACCGTCATTGAAGTTCTGACGCCTCGCGACAAAATCAAAGAAATGAACAAGACGATCAAAATCGCAATCAAATTGACATAGGTTCCCTTTGAGGGATCAAACGGACCGCTGATTGCCTTCGGAAGATTGATTCCGAATCCTTCGAGCAATGATCTCATATATGCAGAAAATCCAGTAGAGGTTGCCGCGACGGCGAGCATATATTCCAAGATCAAGGCCCATCCCAAAAACCAACCGACAATCTCGCCGAAAACGACGTTCCCAAAAGAATATGCAGAACCCGCAACCGGCAGAGCCGAAGAAAATTCAGCGTAGCACATGGCCGCAAGCGAACAAACCACTGCAGCGACGACAAAAGATAAAATGATTGCAGGACCGCTGTGCATGGCTGCAACCGTTCCGGGAAGAATAAAAATCCCGGTCCCGATTACGATGCCGATTCCCATTGCGATCAAATCAAAAGCTCCAAGCTGCTTGGAGAACTTTTTGTCCGAGTCAAGGTAACGTGCCAGGCTCTCTTTTCTAAAAACTCTCTCTTTAAAATTCATAAAAGGGCCTCCTGATAAAAATTATTTCATCTACAAATAATACTTAATTCAGGATTAGATGTCAATTAGAAAACCTTGGTCCGAATCCCCTTTCACTCCGTTTAAGCCTTGATACGTCAACGTTTAAAAATGAGAAAAATTTTCTTTTCTCGTCTAATAATTGAAAAAGCAGACTATTTTCTGATCCAGGCATCTCTCAGGATGCAGGTCGACCCATAGGGAACAAAGCCGACGCACCGCAGATTCGGATTAAGCAGGTACCCGTTTGCCTGCTGAAAAAGCGGAGCGACGAACGCATCCTTTTCGACCAGATCTTTTTCGGCCGCAATGATGAACCCCCTTCTCTTGCCGAAGTCTCCTCCGCACGCATTGGCTTTTTCAAGGTTGTTTCGATAATCGGGATTGTGGTGATCTTCTCTGAGATGTTCCATCCCGCCGTTGACGATAAACGCTAACGGATCGACATAGCTTGGCTGCCATGATAGATAAAACATGTCGTAATCGTAATCGAATGCCTGTTCCATTTTTTCGTTCAACTCAACCATTTTAATCTTGATCTGCAATCCAGGCAGAGTCGTTTCAAGATCTTTCTTGATTTTTCCCGAAATGTCAGAGTACCGACTGTTTTCAGTGAACATCAGCGTCAAAGTGACTTGATTTCTCCCGGTTTCCTTTTGAGCCTGCTTCCACTCGTTTTGGGCCTTCTTTTTGTCCAAACCAACGATGTTTCCGGCATCTTCCCTGTAATCCACGTCATTTTCAGGACTGTACGAATAATTGGCGGGAACAATGCCGTAAAGAGCCTTTGCATGAAACGTTTTTGAAGCCGCAATCTTCTTGCGATCGATCGCGTAAGTCACGGCGCGCCTGAAATGAACGTTTCCCGTTACCTGTCGTTTCTGATTGAAGCGGATCATCGAAACTTCAGGTATCAGACGCTTGTGGAAGCCTTTTTTGGAAGCGAGCTTTTCGTCATAAGAGCAACCGATGCGAACATAGTCGCATTTTCCCTTGAAGAAATCTTTCTGAGCGCTGGGCTGATCTCTTTCAACGACGTACTTGATTCGCTTGAGCTTGACGTCTTTTTTGCCCCAATAGTTCTTGTTTTTGACCAGTTCCCATTTTTTGCTGCCCTGTTCCAGTCCCACAACGGAAAACGGTCCGTTAAATACGGTGCTTGCGGACGTTTTCCCGTATTCATCGCCGTACTTTTCGGCAACTGCATGATTTTGCGGAAACATCGCCGTGCTTGCGAAAATTTCCTTATAATAAGGGGTGTTTCCTATGAGTTCGACTCTCAGGGTATGGTCGTCAAGTGCTTGCACGCCAAGGCTTTCCATATCTTTTGGGCCATCATGAATCTCCTCTGCATTTTTCAAAATCAAAAGATTCGTCCAATTCGATGCGCTATCATTAAGCGAAAGCAGCTTCTTCCAGGCATAGACATAATCTTGTGCCACCACCGGATCGCCGTTTGACCACTTGGCATCTTTTCTTAGTCTGTAGACGTGGACCCTCCCTCCGTCTTCTGTTTTCTCGCTTTCTGCTCCGGCCAGGACCAGGCGACCTTCTTTATCATAGCGATACAATCCTTCAAAAACGTTTTGATTGATCTGAATGCTGTTTTGATCAATGCCTCTGACGGTGTCAAGCATTTTGACCATACCTCTTATCCTCATGGATGCCTCTTGTTTGACAGGCTTTTCATGCGTTTTTTTTGTCTGATGGCTCGAACATCCGACAGACAAGATGCTGCTGACAAGACTTATAGCAATCACAAAAATTTTTCGTGCTTTCATAAAACGTCCCCCTGCTGTCGTTAAAGCGTTTTCTTCATCCGTTATGCTGATACATATGTAATTTTAGACCACTTTTCTTTTCAGTTCAATCAATATTGAAAACATTTCTCTATCTGCAATCTGTGCTTATGCTTGTCGCAATAGTCATAATTTGCCGCGCGCAAAACAGGCTCATGGGTTATAATCAAGTTAGATTATTTTAATTTTGGAGGCCCTCATGAAAATCAATCAATTCGCACACACCCCGGCAACTTTTGAAACAAAACTTGAAGAATTGTCCAAACTGCGCTTCATCAAAGCTGGCGCACAACAGGAAGATCTGAACCTGCTTTGGAAAAATCTTCTTTTGAAATGCTTTCCGCAAGCCAAATGCCTGGCTCAAAAGCATGAAAAATTAGCTTCTCTGGCTGCTACCAAGACCGAATCCGTCCCGGAATTCATCGAAAAAAAGACTGTCGATCTGACCGTCTTCTACGCTGTTGCCATGCAGCTTTTGCAATTTGAGCCCGACACTGAATTTGACATCGACAATCCGCTCAAATCAATGGACGAGCTTGGCGTTTTTCACGCAGACAAGCTTGAAGATTCAACCGACCTGATCAGTGCCTTCTACGACCTTTTGGCAACTCACGGCAAAAACGGCCAGACGCTGCTCGATCATCTCGGAAATCTTGGCTTCTTCGTTGATTTCTATGACCTGCCCGTTTCCGAAAAGCCGGTCTTCTTCAACGGTAAGGCCCAGCCCGTCTTTGACACGACCAAACTGATTTTCGAAGTCGTCTACGTCGAATCCGATCTCGATACGGATCATGACGGCAAAGCAGATTTGCTCAAGGCAGAAATCATCCGTCCAAAAGATACCGAAGAAGGCCTCAAAGTTCCCGCGCTTTATACGGCCAGTCCCTACAATCAAGGCACAAACGATGCCACGGTCGAGGCCATGACGCATGACGTCAACGTCAAGCTGACGCGCAAAACGCCCGATTCCTTGACTTATGACGAGATCAAATACACGGCAAAACCAAAAACAGAGGTCAAAAAACAAACCGGCAACGGCACCGTCAAGTCGGCCAACGAGACTTTTCCGCGCGAATTTTCATATACGTTAAACGACTACATGCTGGCACGCGGATTTGCCGCCGTCTATGCGGCCGGCATCGGCACGATGGACTCCGACGGCTTCAGGACGTGCGGCTCCAAAGAAGAAACCGAATCAACGACTGCAATCATCGAATGGCTTGCCGGCAACAGGAAGGCTTTCATCGATAAGACGAGCGGCATCGAAATCAAAGCATGGTGGTGCAACAAGCACGTCGCAATGACCGGCAAATCATACCTCGGAACGCTCGCCACTGCTGCTGCAACCACCGGTGTCGAAGGGCTGTCGACGATCATCTCGGAAGCCGCGATTTCAAATTGGTACGACTACTACAGAGACGGTGGTCTGGTCGTTGCTCCGGGCGGTTTTCCCGGTGAAGACGCCGACGTTTTGGCAGAAGACTGCTTCAGTCGCCGCAAGCAATCCGGCGATTTCCTGCACGTCAAAAAAGATTGGGAGAACCATCTCGCAAAAATCACGCGCGGTCAGGATCGGACAACCGGCAGCTACAACACGTTTTGGGATGCAAGAAACTACTTGAAAGACGTTCAAAACATCAAGTGCGACGTCGTGATGGTCCACGGTCTGAACGACTGGAACGTCAAACCAAGAAACGTCTACAATCTTTACAACGCATTGCAAAAGCTCCCGGTTGTTTCAAAACTTGTTTTGCATCAAGGGCAGCACATCTACGTCAACAACTTTCAGTCGCTTGATTTCACGGACATGATGAACCTGTGGCTTTCCCACAAGCTCTATGGCTTGGAAAACGGTGCAGAAAAGCTTTTGCCAAACGTTCTGGTCCAAGACAACGTCAAAGAAAGCACTTGGCATGCCAAGGATTCGTGGATCGATGAGGATGCGGACGAAGTTGTCTTGAAGGCAACGCCTTGTGGCAAGCTCAAGCAGTTATCCGCTGAAAAATGCAGTGCTGACGGCCACGACGGCAATTGTCATGAAAAGGAACTTCAATTCAAAGACAGCCTTGATCAAAAAGATTTCGAAGCATACGTCAGCGACACTGCAAAATGGGAACACGATCTGGCTTCCGAAAAGACGCCGCTTGATTCTAACCGCATCGTGTGGAAGAGCACTGCATTTGACAAGGACATCGTTCTTGAAGGAGCACCAAAAGTTTCCTTAAAGGTCAAAAGTTCGCGCGACTACGGCATGCTGAGCTTCATGCTCATCGACTATGGCAAGGACAAGCGTTTGGGCGCAGTTCCGACCACGCTTGCTCGCAAAGCCATCGACTGCGGCTTCCATTGGCGCACTGACGACCTGATGGAATTCAAGCTGGCAAAAGAAACGCCGTTCAAGCTGATTACGAAGGGCCACCTGAATCTTCAAAATCGAACGAACCTGTGGCATGCGGACGATCTTTCGGCCGACGAATACGTTGACATCGACGTCGTTTTGCAGCCGATGCTTCACAGAATCAAGGCCGGACATCAGTTGGGCCTGATCGTTTATTCGACCGATATGGGGATGACCGTTCGCGGAAACGAAGATATCCGTTATACGTTGGACGGAACGAAAACCCGTCTGACGGTAAACGTCAAAAATTTGAACTAACATACGACAGAGGCTGAAAAAAAAACGATGTCTCAAATTAAAAAACCGGATGATTTGCAATCAATTGCAACTCTGATCCGGTTTTCGAGTCTTTGTCAAATGGTGTTGATGACCTCGAAAACTTCACTTCAGAAATGGAGTGAAGTTTTTTTGTTCCCGTCGGTTTCTCCTGTGTTTTTCAAATTGGTACAATTACGTATCAACACCGCCTGCGTTTCCGCTGACGTGGATTCATGTATGAATTCCTGCCGTTGATTCGCAAAGCTCGAACGCGCTGCGACCTCTGTCGCGCGCTCCACGACTTTGCCCGGTTGCGGTTGACATCACAATTCTTACCCGCCGGAAACTACGGCTGGAGGAAGTGTATTCAGAGAGGCTGTCTCAAAAACACTTCCAGCGTCAGCTTCTGATCAGCGCAATGCGTTTCCTGAAGTTATCAAGATTCCTGAATCCAAAGCAACTGCGTTTCAGACTCTTGATTCTGCGGTTTATTCCTTCAACCGGACCGTTGGAGAAATCATACTCGACACTGTTAAGAACAGCTGCCATGTTATTCTTCAAGGTGGAGATGACTGTGTCCATGTTCTGACCCGAACGACGGTAGTTTTCCAGAACAGCAATGAGCCTCTCCCTTTTTCCCTTCAGTGCATTGGATACATCCTGATACGCATCGTAGACCTTTTCAAACTGCGGGTGATTTTTGACAATCAGGTCAAGGGCATTCTGTTGCGTCATGTATTCATTGACTCCCCGTAAATAAACCGACCTGGCAGCTTCAAGGTCAGCGGAATCCTTGTGAAACAGCCGCCAGTGTGCTTTCAGTATCTTGTATTCCCTGCAGTGGCAGTCGTTCATATTCTTCATCAGGCTTATCCTTGCATTGCCCAGCGCTCTTCCGACCAGCTGTACGATGTGGAAGCGGTCGATGATGATCCGGGCATTCGGAAACAATGCCTTGATGAACTTGATGTACTGGGCATTCAGGTCGACAACTACTGATTTCACCGCAGCTCTTTCCCGGTTCGTGCAGCGGTTCATGAAGTGCTCCCTGATTGTCTTCGTCAATCTGTTTTCAAGAATAGCCACGATGTCATGACTTCCTTCAGCGTCGCAGTGATTCCCTCCCGTGCCATGTGCAGGACGCTTCGCTTCAGCTGATGCGAAAGCGTGTGACCTTCTTCGACAATGTCAGTCCGTGCACTCCATGAGCATTTCAAGGCCTTCTTTCGTAAATGAGCAGGTTAATTGGGAGTCAGCCTCTCTGAGTCCACACCCTCCAACCGTAGTTTCCGGCGGGTAAGCATTGTGATGTCAACCGCAACCGGGCAAAGTCGTGGAGCGCGCGACAGAGGTCGCAGCGCGTTCGAGCTTTGCGAATCAACGGCGGATGTTACGCAACGTTAGACGGAAACGAAGGTGGGAATGATAGATTCAGCTGCATTGGTATAGTTTCATTTTATAGCATTGTGAAGATATTTTGTGAATACAAAAAATGGTGTTGAAAAATCATCATCAACACCATTTAGTATATACCCTTTTTTAATATGCATGACAATCGCTTGCCATGATGGAAATAACCCAAAATAGTTTGACGGTAAATTTGACTGAGAGCTTGGCTGAATCGGTTGAGCAGCACTGCATTTAAAAATGCCGAACAAATTCAGCCTCAAATCGACCGCCTTTGTTCGGCATTTCATTTAATTCAAGGAAGAAACGGGACTTTTTCCCAAGCCTCTTCCTTTTAAATAGATCGTATAAATTGCAAACCGAGAGCACGGTTCATAGCAAGGATAAGTTGCATCAAACGTAATTGGCTAATCCGGCCCTCAATTCAAATAACGATGCGCACTGAATGATTGTCTTGCAATCATTCCCCGAATCGCGCATCTCCCCCTTGAGAATCGCAAATACCCTGCGATTCCAAGCTGAAACAAACACATACCAAATAATTGCTGTTCAGGGTACGTTCGAAAATGCGAAAATCATACAATAATCTCAGAAAAAACGTACCCTGACAATTAACAAAGCATCGTGATCAACTCAATTTTAGTTTTGCGCAAAGATTTGTTGTTCTTCAATCAGCTTATATGATTTCAAAGCTGCTGAATCAAGGTCTTCCTTGTGCATATCTACTGCCGTGATTTGGCTGTTGTCATAAGTCTTATAGTAGTAGATTCCGCGATCGACGTTGCAGCATGAAGAATAAATCGTGAATTCAAATTTGCCGTTGCCAACGTCGCAGCATCCCTTCTGTTGTTCAACGGAACCGAGAATGTGGAAGAATTGACTGACGCTCGTGTTTTCATCAGCCATCTTCGGTGCGTTGAGCTTCGTGAACGTTGCTTTAACGAAACGCGAGTTGGATGAAAGATCTCCCGGCAGTCCCATGCTGCCCATTCCGCGAGTATATTCATCGAGTTCAAGGCCATCTGCAAACGTTGCTGCGACCGGTTTTGGAGAAACGCGGCGATAGTTGTTCAACGTAAACATCTGGAATGGAAATTCAGGGTTGTTCGTCATTACGCCGACCGGGTTGTCATAGACGTTAAGTCCCGCCTTCGTCTGTTCAACCGTAATCGACTCATTCTTATCGGAAATCATCCAGTGCAATGGACTCGGCGGGAATTGTTCACTGAATTCAACGTTCGTAATATTGATTTTTGCAAGCAATTTACGGACGTCAGCAACAGTCTCGCATTGTCCGAGAATCCAAGGAATGAATTCAAAGGATGCGACATTGTCGACATCTTCTGCAGGTTCTTTGTAATCTGCATTTCCCGGGAAATTCAACCCTGCCATACTCAAGCCTTTTTCGTTCGTTGCGTCATAATAAAGCGGATAATCAGCAACCACCGTTGCCATCCCGATGATGGCAAAATGTTCGTTCATATCATGTACTTGACGAAACTTTAACGGAAATTTGCGTGGCGTAACCGTCACGGACTCATTGTAGGAAAGCTCCAAATCAAGATTGCGACCAAAATAGTGATCTTTGCCAGTATACGTTGTTGCTGTACACATAATTAACACCTCCTAGCTGTTTATCTAGTATTCTAACACAGAAAATTGATGAATATTGACATTTTTTAGCGTCTTGAGTGAAGAATTATAGACGGGTTTTTGAAGATGAAAATAATCTAAATGATAAGATATGCCTTATTAATAATAATATAGTCCGAAAAATCAGTCGCAAGACAATTACAATCGGTTTTATCGATGACAATCATGCAAAATTTGACGCTGATTCTAAGAAAGAGTGTTAAAATTAATGTATCACATTAGAAATCAGGTGTTATCATGCGTGAAGGAACGACAATTCTTACTTTGGACAACGGCTACCATTTATGGACCCACACTGACAACGTCGGCGGAAAAATACGCTTACTTTGCCTTCACGGGGGACCAGGCGGCAACCACGAATATTATGAAAATTTTGCTGAAAAATTAAAAGATATCGACGTTCAGGTTACAATGTACGACCAGCTCGGCTCATGGTATTCTGATCAGCCGGATTTCACCAAGCAGGAAAACGTTGATAAATTTTTAAAAATGGACTATTTTGTCGATGAAATTGAAGAGGTTCGCCAAAAACTCGGCATCGACGATTTTTATCTCATCGGTCAGTCATGGGGCGGAGCAATTACCCAAGAATATGCTTTGAAATATCCGAAACACCTCAAGGGCATCATCATTTCCAGCATGACCGACAACATTGCCGAATATATCGTCAACATCAACAAGATTCGCGAACACGAATATTCAAAAGAAGATCTTGACTTCATGAAAGAATGCGAAAATTCCGGCAACTATGACAACGAACGCTACCAAAAGCTGATCGACAAACTGAACTGCGGCTACGTCGATCGCAAGCAGCCGCCTGCAATCAGCCATTTGACAAGCACCGTCGCAACTTCCGTCTACAATTACTTCCAAGGCGACAACGAATTCGTCATCACCGGTGCCTTGGATGGTTGGGACATCAGAAACAAGATCAAAAACATTTCCGTGCCGACGCTCATCACTTACGGCGAACACGAAACGATGCCGCTTGAAACAGGAAGGCGCATGGCAGCAACCATCCCGCACGCCCGTTTCGCAACGACTCCGAACGGCGGCCATCACCATATGATCGACAATGCCCCCGTGTATTTTGCACACTTGAAGGAATTCTTGCTGGACGTTGAGAACGGAACTTTTTAACCCGATTCATATTAAAAAGTCCTGTTTCCCGTGTGAATCAAACGAAATGCCTTGCGACTGAATTCGTAAGGCATTTCTTTAATTTTTCGTGTATGAAAAAGCTATCTTTTCAAAAACGGCACCGATCAACCAATTTAGCCAAAATTTCATCCAGATTTACGGACAAAGGACTATTTTTTGCCGGTTTGTCCGTAAGCAAAACGCATTTTACGGACAAGCCGGCATTTTTCAGCGATTTGTCCGTAAATTTTGGGCCATTATGCTGAGGATTTACGGACAAAGTCGGCTTTTTGGAGCATTTGTCCGTAAAACCAGGGTCGAAACGCCTAAAATCTTACGGACAAACAGCCATTTTTGACCATTTTGTCCGTAATCGCCTTTTTTCGGAAAGACCATTTACGGACAGCATGCCCATTTTCAGCGATTTGTCCGTAAATAACAGAGAGTGCACCAAATGCAGACCAAAAAAGAAGCTGTTCTCCAAAAACAGCTTCTTTTTACTTGCGATCAAGCAACGTATAGGCATGATCACCGTTATACGGGTGTCTGTTGCAGGAAAACTCAAGCGGACGTCCGTCTTCCAAATACACGACCTGGACCACTTGCAGAATCGGATCGCCTTTTTCAGCTTCCAAATAGTCGATGTCTTCTTGCGTTGTTTTCTCTGCTGAGATGCGTCTAAAAGCGCTCCCAATTTTGAAGCCGAATTCTTTTTGCAAAAACGAATAAACGGAATGCCTCAAAACGTCTTCGGTCAAATTAGGAACCATTCTGATCGGCATGAACGTGTGCTCAAACACATAAGGTTTGTCGTCGCAAAGGCGCAGACGCTTGATTTCATAAACCGGATCGCTTGCCTTGATTCCCAAGCGTTCCTGAATCTCTTCATCCGGAAAAGTCACGTTAAACGAAATAACTTTGCTCTTAACGCGATCGGCCCCAAGCTGATGCGTCAAACCTTCATACTCGTTTACCGGCAAAGCGTCACGCTGCGCAAGCGCGTTTTTTCTGACGTAGGTACCAGCACCTCTTCTGGAATAGATAAAACCTTCCTTAGCCAACATGTCAAGCGACTTTTTGACGGTCATTCGGCTTGTCTTGAATTCTTCAGCTAAAGAATTTTGGTCAGGAATAAGACTTCCGACAGGATACGTTCCATCCAAAATTCTCGACTTGATCGTTTCGAAAATTTGCCTGTATTTCAATTCAGCCATACAGCCCACCTCACTTTTTGTATTTACAAATATTATAACATAGAATTACATATCAGAATTATGTTAATTTATAATTAATCAACTTAATTTCGATATACTGTTAGCTCAAAAAGCGTTACTTTTATCCTCAAACAAAAAGGGGCTGAGAAAAAACGATGCCCTAAATTGAAAAAAAACGGATGATTTGTAATCAATTGCAAATCATCCGTTTTTTCATATTCATAACAATCGCCTGCTATGGCGGAAATAACTCAAAAGATTTTGGCGGCAAATTTGACTGAGAGTTTGGCGTGCTGATTTATCAGTCGCAACCCGACCGCCTTCGTTCGGCTTTTCGTTTAACTTAAGCAAGAACCGGGACCTTTTTCGCACATTGCTGATTGATTATTTGTCTGCTTCGATTGCCAAAAGCAAGCATCCCGTAATGCCGGCATCATCGCCCAGTTCAACGTGAACGATGTAGTCGTCAAGATCCGGAGTCTTAACGTAGCCGTTCATTTGTTCCTTGAACGATTTGCGAATCATCGGAAAGAGTTGTTCCTGCTTGGAAACGCCGCCGCCAAAGATAATTTTTTCAGGAGAAAGAACGAGCGTATATGTCATGCAGGCTTGAGCAAGGTAGTATGCTTCGATTTCCCAATCCTTGTCATCTTTTGGAATATCATATGCTTTGACGCCGTGATGACGAGCCTCAACGGCAGGACCGGCACACAATCCTTCAAGACAGTCATGATGGAACGGACACTTGCCTTCATACTTGTCTTCCGGGTGACGACGCAAAAGCATGTGTCCCATTTCCGGATGACCATAGCCTTCAAGCAATTGACCGTTGATGACGCCGCCGCCACCGACACCCGTTCCGACCGTCAGATAAACGCAGCTTTCCTTTCCGCGTGCGGCACCGCGCTTGAGTTCGCCGTAAGCAGCAACGTTAACGTCAGTCGTCCAGACATAAGGAATATCGTAATGTCTCTTCATATCGCCAAGGAAGTCGTAGTTTGCCCAACCTTGCTTTGGCGTCGTCGTAATGTAGCCGTATGTTTCAGACTTCCTGTTGACATCGATCGGTCCAAATGATCCGATTCCCATTGCGCAAACCGGATTTTCATCAAAGAACTTGAAAACCTCGGCCATCGTTTCTTCAGGCACGGTCGTAGGAATCTTGACTCTCTTCAAGATATTCATGTTTTCATCACTGACAGCGCATACAAATTTTGTTCCACCGGCTTCTATTGCTCCATAAATCTTTGACATATATGTTTTCCTCCTAGCATAGGTAATCGTTTTCAAAATTATTTTAACGCATTTTACAAAATTTGAAAAGAAACCTAAAAAAAATTATACATTTCTATGTCAATCGTTTGACATAGAACAGCTCTGCATTTATTTTGTTACCTTTTACAAATACAGTATTGCACTATTCCATTATATGCTTATCGATTATCAGAAAGCAACATTTTTTTGTGCAGATTTGCTCCAATTTCAAGACTTCTGCTATACTGAATGAGGAAATTATTTTAACAAAAGAGGAATTTAAATGAAAATCAAGCGTATTGATCACATCGTGCTTCCAGTTTCCGATCTTGAAGCATCCGCTCGCTTTTATCACGAGACTTTTGACATGCCGCTGATCAGCAATCAATCAGACGATTCCGTGCGCACTTTGCGCTGCGGTCACCAGCTGATTCGTCTCGTCGAAACTTCTGAATTGAAAGCTCGCAAGCAAAAAGCAGCCAGCATTTGCCCCGGAGCATGCGATCTTTGCATCGTTTCCGGAGATAAAATGAAAGACATCATCAACCATCTCAAGAGCTATTTCGTTGAAATTATCGAAGGACCGGTTGAACGTTACGGTTCTGAAGGCAAGATGGAATCAATCTACATTCACGACCTTGATTCGAATCTGATCGAAATCTCGGTCTATGAGAACAAATAATCAAAAAGCGGCCGGCAAAAAAAGTCCCGTTTCTATGAAAAGCCGAACGAAGGCGGTCGGGTTGCGACTGACTTTGTCCGGCATTTTTTCTTATAGGTGAATTTTTTTCCAAATGCCGTGCTGTGCAGCACCAGCTTACGGGCAAAACGGCGATTCTTGAAATTTGCCCGTAAAAGGCAGCACTAGCTTACGGACAAAACGGTGATTTTTGAAATCTGCCCGTAAAAGGCAGCGCCCGCTTACGGGCAAAACGGCGATTTCTGGGATTTGCCCGTAAAAGGCAGCTCTCGGTTACGGGCAAAACGCTGATTCTTGGGATTTGCCCGTAAAAGGCAGCACCCACTTACGGGCAAAACGGCGATTTTTGAAATTTGCCCGTAAAAGGCAGCACACGCTTACGGGCAAAACGGCAATTTTTGAAATCTGCCCGTAAAAGGCAGCACACGCTTACGGGCAAAACGGCGATTCTTGGAATATGCCCGTAAAAGGCAGCGCCCGCTTACGGGCAAAACGGCGATTCTTGGGATTTGCCCGTAAAAGGCAGCACCCCGTTACATACAACGTCCTTTTTTGCACGTTTTGATACGTTACATATAAATGAAAACAGATTTTTCTGCTTGTTTCCATCACGGAAGGCAATCGTCCTGCATGCAAAAAAACCGGATGATTTGCAATCAATTGCAAATCATCCGGCTTTTTAATTTGAAGCAGAGTTTTTCCAAAGCCTCGCCTGCTTCTTATTTCAGACTAGTCTTCAGCAGCAAAAACGACTTTTTCTTCAGTATCGACATATTCGGCCTTGACCGGATCGACATAGAGCTGAACGCCTTTGTTTTCAAAAAGCTGCAACTCGCTGATCCCTTGCATTGCCTGCTTGATCGTTGCCTCATCGAGTTCTTCTGCAACATACTTCAGTTGAATGGTGCGCGTACTGTGCGAACCGGAACGAAATGTCAATTTCAATGTTTTCATATCTTAAATTTCCCCCTGCTTACTTGGCGATTTCATCAACAACCGTCACCGTCGTCGATGATACGGAATCTCCCGTCAACTTTTCGACAATTTGCGCGAACTGGCCGATTTTCGTTTCATCCGCATTTTCCGCGACGTTGTTGAAGGAACGATTGCGTTCCGTTTCGTTTGCGTCCTTTGAAGCAACTTTGATGCTTGTTTTCTTCCATGTTTTAGCCATTTTTCATGACCCCCTTTTTTATTTCGTAAGATCTTACACTGATAATAACGGAATTTCCCGCCTGATTTGAACGAATTTGTTATAATTTTTTGGGAGGCATTATTTTGAAAAAGATATTAACCGTTATGTTCGCTTTGCTGATGCTTTTTTCAGGCTGTTCCGCTACAAAAAGCGTCCACGAAAAGAAACGCCATTTAAGGCATTCTGCACCGGATCAAGCCGAAATCAAGCTCAAGTCAATGAACCAAACACAAAAAATCAAGCAGATGTTCATCGTCAGGCCGCAAAATCAGTCCGCCTCTCAAACCGGCGGAGTCATTTTGTTTTCACAAGACATGAACGACCCGAAAGCATTGATTTCTTCCTTGCAAAATGCAGCGTCCACACCGCTGCTTGCCGGAATCGACCAGGAAGGCGGAACCGTTTCGCGCCTGAGCGCAAATCCTGCTTTGACCAACAATCGCGCATTTCCGTCCCCAAAAGAAGTTTTTATGCAAAAAGGGCTGAAAGGAACCGCCGACGAAGCCTCGCAAGTGGCCAAAATCCTTCATTCACTCGGCTTCAACTGGAACCTGGCACCCGTTGCCGACGTCAGTCAAAATCAAAACAGTTTCATCTATGATCGCACGCTCGGGCAGAACACGAAAACGACCGCTGCTTACGTTGCAAAAACCGTTTGCGCCATTCAAAAACAAAACGTGGCCGCATGCCTGAAACACTTCCCCGGTTATGGCTCTGCCGGTGATACCCATACTGGATTTGCCGAAGAAGACCAAATGGATCTGAAACCCTTTAAGGCAGGAATCAAAAACGGAGCCGACACCGTTTTGGTCGCACACGTCGTGATCAAAAGCGTTGATCCGCAGCTGCCGGCTTCGCTTTCCCCGAAGATTCATGCCCTGTTGCGCAAAAAACTCGGCTTCAAAGGCGTGATTGTCACGGACGACCTGGCGATGGGCGCCATCAGGCAATTTGCGGAAAATCAACATGTCTGCCCGGAAGTCCTCGCCGTCAAAGCGGGCAATGACCTGATCATGAGCGAAAACGTCGATTCCGGAACCGCTGCGATTGAGCAGGCAATAAAAGACAAACAAATTTCTCAAAAGCAGATCAACCAGTCGGTACTGCGCATTTTAAAGCTGAAAGAAAAATTGGGCTTGTTGAAATAAAAAAAGTCGAGGCGTTTTGCCCCGACTTTTTTATCGTCAAAATTAAGCCCAGTTTCCGTTTCTGAACACGGGTACGACCGTTCCGTCTTCTTTGATGCCGTCAATATTCATTTCGGAAGATCCGACCATGAAATCAACGTGCGTCTTGCTGACGTTGACGCCATGTTCCAGCAGTTCTTCATTCGACATTTCTCTTCCGCCTTGAACGTTGAACGGATAGGCTGCCCCCAGCGCAAGGTGATCGCTTGCGTTTTCATCATAAAGCGTATTGTAAAAAATAATTCCGGACTGCGAAATCGGCGATTCGTCAGGCACGAGCGAAACTTCGCCCAGAGAATCCGCCCCTGCATTTTTCAAAAGCTCGTCCAAAACATCCTGACCCTTTTCAGCCGTTGCCTCGACAACCTTGCCGTCTTTGAACGAAAAGCGCATCCCTTCCAGAATGTTTCCCGCATAGCTCAACGGTTTCGTTGCCGTGACGTACCCGTTGATTCTGCGATTGTCCGGTGCCGTGAAGACTTCTTCGGTCGGCATGTTGGCCATGAACTTGATGCCGAGGCTATTTTCCTTGCTTCCGCCCGCCCAATAATGATTTTTCGGCAAGCCGATCGTCAAATCCGTCACGGGCGACGTATAATGAAGTTCCTCGAACTGTTCTTCGTTGAGCCAAGCTGCTTTTTCATGAAGCTTTTTTGCATGACGCTCCCATTCTTTGACGGGATCTTCCGTCACGCGAGCCGTGTCGAAAATCTTTTTCCACAGCCTTTCAGTCGCCGCTTTTTCGTCAAGCTCAGGAAAAACCTTCTTTGCCCAGGCAGGACTTGCCGCACCGACCACCGTCCAGGCCAGCTTATGATTGATCGTTGCGTCCATCACTGGTTCAAGCGCATCGTCGCAAGTCTTGTTCCAGGCGGCCACGCGCTTGGCATCGACACCGGAAAGAGCGTTAGGATCACTTGAGATGACCGAGATTCTGGCCGCCTTTTCGTCTGCGATCCACTTTCCTTCGGCTTTTTCCCAGTCAGGCATGTCGTTTAAGAATTCGTCTGAGGCATTTTCGATAAATTTTCTGTTGATAAAATCGTCGCGCCATTTGACAAATACACGGCCGGCACCCGTTTCGTATGCTTTAGCCACGATCAGGCGCGCAAGTTTGGCCTGATCGACGCTGATATACAAAATAACCGGCTGACCCTTTTGAACGTTGACGCCCATTTTGACAATCAGTTCCGCATATTTTTCAAGTCTTTCATCAAAATCCATTTCGATTTCCCCTTTTCATGTTGATAGGTCAATTATAACAAATGGAAATTCAAAAAAACTGCGAACCACTGTTTTTTTGCTTTAATCATTGCATCAACGCCAGACATTCTTGTACAAAGATATTGCTTTTTTATCTGCCACGCCCCGCATATTTGGCAAAAAAATAGTGAAATCCCGCCTAAACGGGACTTCACTATCATACGCTTTAATTCATCAAAGCACCGGTCCACCGGTTGAAATTGTACCAACGTCCATTGATATATTGTCTTCCATAAAGCATTTGACCATTGCCGTTATAATAGCAGGTCTTGCGCTGATTTGATATCCATTGGAAGCCGGTCTTCATCGCGCCTGTGTTCTTGTCGAACAAGTACCACTTGCCGCCTATGTGCTGCTGGCCGTACTGCATCTGACCTTTGCCGTTATAATAGCAGGTCTTGCGCTGATTTGATATCCATTGGAAGCCGGTCTTCATCGCGCCTGTGTTCTTGTCGAACAAGTACCACTTGCCGCCTATGTGCTGCTGGCCGTACTGCATCTGAC
>ENA-OQKO01000586-OQKO01000586.1-human-gut-metagenome-genome-assembly--contig:-NODE-586-length-32749-cov-4.205781_pt1 | contig 32749 bp, 24 predicted proteins | sample MGYA00242777_ERZ504796 | MGnify/ENA primary metagenome ERZ504796 (study PRJEB26092, sample SAMD00036404) | human gut metagenome | host: Homo sapiens | study: EMG produced TPA metagenomics assembly of... | reverse complement strand
ATATCGGTAATCACAGTGCTCCGGCCTTCCCCTTTCTCAATAAAGGAAATACCTGCTTCGATTTTGGGAAGCATGGAACCGGAAGCAAACTGGTTCTCTTCGATGTATTTCTTAGCGTCTGCTACAGTGATGCTGCCAAGCTTCTGCTCATTTACCTGACCGTGGTTCAGACTTACGTTCTCTACACTTGTGAGAATCAGAAGAGTATCGGCATTTAATTCTTCCGCAAGAAGTCCTGCAGCAAGATCTTTCTCAATGATGGCACTGGCACCGTGAAGGTTGATGCCCTGCTCAAGCACTGGAATTCCACCGCCGCCGGCTGCGATAACAACCTGGTCTGCATTGAGAAGTGCTCGTATGGTCTCAAGCTCTACAATTCTCTGTGGCTTCGGAGCTGCTACGATTCGTCTGTATCCGCCATCAGCAAGTCTGTGGACAAAGTTTCCTTTTTCTTCTTCTGCTTCAGCTTCTTCCTCAGTGAGAACACGTCCGATAATTTTCTCCGGATCTGCAAAAGCGTCGTCATATGGATCAATAACAGTCTGGGTAAGAATGGTAGCAACAGGTTTGTAAATTCCGCGGCTGATAAATTCAGAGCGGATCGCATTCTGAAGGTCATATCCAATGTAGCCCTGGCTCATTGCGGAGCAGACTGACATAGGAGCGAATGTATAATCCGGGTGTGTCTTTCCAAATTCATTCATTGCAGTGTGGATCATGCCAATCTGTGGGCCATTGCTGTGGGAGATTACCACCTTGGCACCCTCTTCAACAAGATCTGCGATTGCTTTTGCTGCAGCTTTGGTGGCTACTTTCTGCTCTGGAAGTGTGGTGCCGAGAGCTCTGTGACCTAATGCAACTACTACGATTTTTTCACTCATAGGAGATACCTCGTTTCTGTCAAGAATATAATGCGGATATCAGAGTTAAGTGGATTACTGTGAAAGTATTCACAGCAACATGAATGATTTCTCCGGACATCCTTGTGTAATATCTTCCATTATAAAAGCTAAGGGTGGGAATTGCAATAGAAAAGTCCTTGAAACAGGAAAAGCCATCCGCATCAGGCAGATGGCTCATTTCCTATATTTTTGAGGGGGGAGATAGAGAGTGGTTTTTCATCTATCCGAAATTCATTATATCGGCAATTTGTGAGGAAAATGTGTCTCAAATCTAAAAGAAATCGAAAAAATATGAAATGAAAATAAAATCCGACCCTTTATTGCATTTAAAGACCAAGTGTGGTAAAGTAAACCTATCTTGTTTCTGCATTCTGCAGAAAAGAATTTCTACCGCGCCGGTTCGGCGCAAGATAACCCGTTTTTTGAAGGAAACCTGTTAACCTGGGCGTTTTATACGCTTTTTTGAAAATGGATGCATACAATGGCAAGGCAAATTTGCTTCGGAATGCTGTGAATAGGATCTGTTTAAGTGAGAAAGGTGTGATTCCCATGTGCTGTCAGTGACTCATTTATATGGTGATGTCGCCAGTAGGCGGCAAGTCCGTTTTGTAAAATAGTAGTTTAATAACAGAGATTAGTGAAAAATAGGGGTAGAAAAGGAGAAGTTATAATGAAAAACAGAATATGGAAAAAGATACTGGCAGTGGGAGTAAGTCTGCTTGCAGAAGCTGGGATGCTGGTTGGATGCACGGCGCAGCCGGCAGTGGCGTATGGAGCAGAAATGGAAGGCGGGTTATCTGTTGCCCAAGATGCGGCATGGACAGATTTACAGAAATTTCAGGCGGTGATTTCTGTAAAGGCAGATGGACTGGCGTCACTTACGTGGGAAAATGAAAACCAGGAATATGAAAGTGGCGATGAAAATTTATTCAGCAGTGGAAATCAGGACGGGAGCCTGGAAAATGATCAATATGATTTTTCGGATGAAACAATACCTCATCCAACATCTTACGAACTGGTAGTCTGGCTTTCTGAATATTTTCAGCCGGATGCTTCGTTTATGGCACCTGAAGGCTGCCTGAAAGAGGAGCTTCCTATCGAGACTGCTGACGGAAGATCCAGCAGTATAACCGGATTCCGCTGGAAAATAAATCCGGGAGAACAGGGCAAACAGCTGAAAATTCCGGTTACCTTGCGGGATGAATATCGTTTTCCAGCAGAAAAACATACAGTTCCTACCTGTCAGGATATTTTGCATGCAAATGGTGCTATAAGCGGAGAAGAAAATGGAGGCGGAGTTTACATTGTAAAAAAAGTGGAAAATGAAAAAAACATTTTGTGTAAAGCCTTATCTAAGAGTCTGGAGATACCAGCTGCATACATGGATTTTTCAGTGGAGATGGAAGCCAAGGAAAAGGCGCTTTATACTGGAAAACGCATTCATATGGCAGTGAATCTGACAAATAATGGTCAGGTACCTTTTTATAAAATTTTCCTTCAGGCCAAAGTAAAAGAACAGGAACTGGTACCTGTGTGGGAAAAGGAGCCTGGCCTTGAAGTTTCGGAAAGTGGTGCAGTGCTGGAAAGCCTTTCCGCAGGGGAAACACGAATCCTGTCTTTTTATATAGATCCGGACATGGATCAGAAAAGTAATCTGGAGCTGGAGCTTTTTGCAAAAACAGAAAATCCGGTTTCGTTGGAGAAAGCAGCAGAAAAACAGTTAACATTACAGCAGGGAAAAGCCTCTTTTACGGTAAAGAAAACAGCTGACTGCGACAACGCCAGCCCTGGGGAGACTGTGACTTATCAGATCAGTATTCACAATACCGGGGAGGTGACTCTGCATTCCGTAGTTACTACAGAACGTTTCGGGCTTGCCGGAGTAACAGCTACTTTTCAGGAACAGAGAGGTATAACCCTGAATAAAAGCAGGACTCAGGCGAAAATCCAGGAAATCGCACCTGGTGGCTGTGTGAATTTAAAGGCAAAAGTTGTACTTCCAAAAGATCTGAAAGACCAGAATCTGATGAATCAGATTATTGTAGTTACTGACGAGACTGGTGAGGAAAGCGCAGTGCGGGATCAGGCAACCATCCGTGTGGAAGATAAGGAGAAGGATGGAAATGGAAATGGAAGCGGAAACGGAAATGGGGGTGGAAATGGAGATGGAACTGGCATAGGCAGTGGGAATAATGATGGCAGCACAATGGCTGCGTCCACCTCTCCAAAAACAGGGGATACTTCCCACAAAGAGCTGTTTCAGGTACTGATTCTGCTTTCGTTTCTTTTTTCCGCTGTAGCCGCCAGAAGAATGTTTGGAGGCAATGCTCACAGATGACCCGTGAATGGAAACTATAATGTGAGGTGAACGGTTACTGCTTTTTTAACAGGAAAGATTGAAAACAAATTCTGTGTGTGATATTCTATAAAAGAGTATGCGTTGCTGTATGATGTCACCAGATTAGAGCGTGTTTGAAAAATCATTCCCGCAAATTGTGACGCACATCTTGCTGAAAGTCTTTTTCAAATAAGCTCTGGCGTGATTTTAAAGCAACGTCAATATAGGGAGGCATATATTATGAAATTATCATCCTTATTAGAGAAGTTAGAATACACCTGCGTGCAGGGGAGCACAGAGCAGGAAGTCACTGGTGTTGTTTATGATTCCAGAAAGGTAACAGACGGCTCTCTGTTTATCTGTATCAGAGGTGCTGTTGTAGATGGACATAAATTTATCCCGGATGTGACAGCAAAAGGGGCTAAAGTTCTGGTAGTAGAAGAGGAGGTTTCTGCACCGTCGGATGTTACGGTTATCCAGGTGACAGACACCAGATATGCTATGGCATTTATTTCAGCAGCCTGGTTCGGACATCCGGCAGAGAAGCTGAAAACAATCGGAATTACCGGAACCAAGGGAAAAACCACCACTACCTATATGGTAAAATCCATTCTGGAAAATGCCGGATACAAGGTTGGTCTGATCGGTACTATTGAGGCAATTATCGGAAATAAGATAATACCTGCTTCTAATACCACACCAGAATCCTATGTAGTTCAGGAGTATTTTCACGAAATGGTGGAAGCTGGCTGTGATTGTGTGGTTATGGAAGTTTCCTCACAGGGGCTGATGCTGCATCGTACTCAGGGATTTGTGTTTGATTTTGGAATTTTCACAAATATTGAACCAGATCATATTGGTCCAAACGAGCACAAGGACTTCGATCATTATCTGTCTTGTAAAGCTATGCTTCTCAAGCAGTGCCGCGTAGGAATTGTAAACCGTGATGATGAGCATTTTGACAGAATTGTAGAGGGACATACCTGTACTCTGGAAACCTATGGCTTTTCAAAAAAAGCAGACCTTCGCGCTGAGGATGCCAGACTGATTGGCGGAAAAGGCTATCTTGGAATTTCCTATCAGCTGAAGGGACTTATGGATTTCCCTGTTGAAATCGACATCCCGGGTAAATTCAGTATTTACAACTCTCTTACCGCTATTGCAATCTGCCGTCATTTTAAGGTTTCCCAGGAAAATATCCTGAAGGCTCTGAAGGTAGCAAAAGTAAAAGGCCGTATTGAGATGGTGAAAGTATCTGATGAATTTACTCTGATGATTGATTATGCACATAATGCAATGGCTTTGGAAAGTCTTCTTACTACATTGCGTGAGTATCATCCACACAGACTGGTCTGCCTGTTTGGCTGTGGCGGAAACCGCTCCAGGCTTCGCCGTTATGAGATGGGAGAGGTTTCCGGTCGTCTGGCAGATCTGACCATCATCACTTCTGATAATCCGCGAGATGAGGAGCCTCAGGCTATTATTGATGACATCAAAGTGGGCATGGCGAAGACAGAAGGTAAATATGTGGAGATTCCAGACCGCAAGGAAGCAATCGCTTATGCCATCCATCACGGAGAACCAGGGGATATTGTGGTGCTGGCTGGTAAAGGTCATGAAGATTACCAGGAAATCAAAGGTAAAAAATATCCTATGGATGAGCGTGTGTTGATCGCAGATATTCTTGCCGGAAGGTAAAACATGACATATGCAGATATTATTGTAGACATTTCCCATGAGAAGCTGGATAAAAGCTTTCAATATCTGGTTCCAGAGAAAATGAAGGACGAGATACAGGTGGGAATGGTGGTTTCCATTCCATTTGGAAGAGGAAATCATGTGCGCAAGGGATATGTAGTGGGGATTTCTGATGAGCCCAAGGTAAAGGGAATCCAGCTTAAGTCTGTTGCCGGTATTGAAAATGATCAGGAAACCACAGAATCCAGGCTGATCGCGCTGGCAGGGTGGATGAAAGAAAATTATGGCTCTACCATGATCCAGGCTCTGAAAACAGTTCTTCCTATTCAGAAAAAGATAAAAGCCCAGGAAAAAAGGTGGATAACCCTTCTGATTTCCAGAGAAGATGGGGAAAAGCTTCTGGAAGAGCTCAGCATGACCAGATTTAAAGCACGTATCCGCCTTCTGGAAGCACTCTTGCAGAATGAAAATGGGAAAATTGAGACTGCCTGGGCCTCAAAGGAGCTTGGCACTACGGCTTCTGTCCTGAGATATTTTGAAGAACAGGGGATTGCTTCTGTGGAGTCAGATGAAGTGTATAGAAATGCAGTTGCAGATGCAGAGAATATTCCGCATGTGGCACCAGCAGTATTAAGTATATCCCAGCAAATGGCTGTGAATCAGATCTTATCAGAATGGGAACACCCGGATCCGAGACCGGTTCTTCTTCACGGAGTTACCGGCAGCGGAAAAACGGAAGTATATATGGAGCTGATCGATAAGGTGATAAAGGAAGGCGGTCAGGCAATCGTGCTGATTCCGGAAATTGCGCTGACTTATCAGACTGTACGGCGATTTTATGGTCGTTTTGGTGATAAGGTGTCGGTAATTAACTCCAGACTTTCCCTGGGAGAGCGTTATGACCAGTTTAAAAGAGCCAAACAGGGAGAACTGCAGGTTATGGTGGGACCCCGTTCAGCACTTTTTACTCCTTTTGGAAGGCTGAGGCTGATCATTATTGATGAGGAGCATGAATCTTCTTATAAAAGTGAAAACAGTCCAAGGTATCACGCCCGGGAAACGGCTATCCACAGAGCAAAGCTGGAAGGCGCAAGAGTAATTCTTGGTTCTGCAACTCCATCTATGGAAGCGTATTACAGGGCGAAAGAAGGAGAATATGTCCTTGTAAAGCTGGAAGCCAGATTTGAAGAAAGACCTCTTCCCAGGGTATCAATTATTGACATGAGGGAACAACTAAAAAAAGGAAACCGCCTTGCCCTCAGTCTGGAACTGAGAGAAGACCTGAGCCAGTGCCTGAAAAAAGGGGAGCAGGCCATGTTGTTTCTCAACCGCCGTGGCTACGCAGGGTTTGTTTCATGCCGTTCCTGCGGTCATGTAATGAAATGTCCTCACTGTGACGTTTCCTTAAGTGAGCATAATGGCAGAAAGCTGATCTGTCATTATTGTGGTTATGAAACTGTGAAACCGGACAAATGTCCAGTCTGTTCTTCCCCATATATAGGCGGTTTTAAAGCGGGAACCCAGCAGATCCAGCAGGTGGTAGAAAAAGAATTTCCAGAGGCAAGAGTTCTTCGAATGGATTACGACACTACAAGAGCTAAGGGAAGCTATGAAAAAATTCTGTCTGCTTTTTCCAGGCATGAGGCCGATATTTTGATTGGAACCCAGATGATCGTCAAGGGACATGATTTCCCGGATGTTACTCTTGTGGGGATCCTTGCTGCAGATTTATCCCTGAATGCTGATGATTATCGCAGTGGTGAGCGCACTTTTCAGCTTCTTACCCAGGCGGTGGGACGAGCAGGAAGAGGAAGGAAAGAAGGCCATGCCTTGATCCAGACTTATAGTCCGGATCATTACAGCATACAGACAGCTGCAAAGCAGGATTACGAAGAATTTTACCAGGAAGAGATGGGATACCGTCTTCTTATGGATTATCCCCCGGCTGCCCATATGATGGCAGTGCTTGGTTCTTCGGAGGATGAGAAGCTTCTTGAGACAGCCATGCACTATCTTGGTCTGTTTACAGGAAAAATATATGCGGGAAAAGATCTTCATGTGATCGGTCCCGCCCCTGCGTCTGTAGGGAAAGTAAAGGATGTATACAGAAGAGTACTTTATCTGAAACATGAGAATTATGATCTGCTTGTCCGAATAAAGGACAGGCTGGAGGAATATATAGAAATCAATTCCGGCTTCAGAAAAGTTAATATACAATTTGATTTTTCATAAGGCGAAATACCGGAAATAAAGGGCTGCGTTAAGGTGCAGGGCTTTGAAACAACGGGTATTTCCAAATTCAAAGATAAAGGAGATAACACAGAGATGGCACTTAGAACAATCAGAACAGAGGGAGATTCCGTTTTAGAAAAAATCTGCAGACCAGTAGAGAAAATCGACAAACGTACAAAGGATCTGGTAGGAGACATGCTGGAAACCATGTATGACGCATGCGGTGTTGGCCTTGCAGCTCCCCAGGTGGGTATATTAAAGAGAATCGTAGTGATCGATATTGGAGATGGTCAAATTCTTCTTATCAATCCGGAACTTCTTATGACATCCGGTGAGCAGACAGGCGAGGAGGGATGTTTAAGTGTTCCGGGAATGTCCGGTCAGGTTACCCGCCCAAATTATGTGAAGGTAAAAGCTCTTGATATGGATATGAATGAGCAGATATATGAAGGAGAAGGACTCCTTGCCCGTGCATTTTGTCATGAGCTGGATCATCTTGACGGAAAAATGTACACACGTCTGGTTGAAGGTGAATTACATCATGTAAGTTATGACAATGAGGAGGAAGAGGAATAAATGAAAATTGTTTATATGGGAACGCCGGATTTTGCAGTCAATCCCCTTCATGCACTGGCTGAAGCTGGCTATGATGTCGCAGGTGTTATAACCCAGCCGGATAAGCCGAAGGGAAGGGGAAAGACTATGCTTCCCACTCCTGTAAAGGAAGAGGCAATGAAACATGGGTTCCCGGTTTACCAGCCTGTGAAGGTACGCGATCCGGAATTTTTACAGGTTCTTGAGAAACTGGATCCCGATATTATTGTGGTAGCTGCCTTTGGACAGATCATTCCCAAAAGCATTCTGGAGCTTCCGAAATACGGATGTATTAACATCCATGCATCCCTGCTTCCGAAATACCGCGGTGCAGCTCCTATTCAGCAGGCAGTTATTGATGGGGAAAAGGAGTCAGGTGTTACGATCATGAGAATGGGCACAGGTCTTGATACAGGAGATATGATCTCAAAGATCGTAGTGCCGATTGCAAAAGATGAGACGGGCGGAACTCTGTTTGATAAGCTTGCAGAAGCAGGAGCGAAGCTTCTTGTTGAGACATTGCCTCACATTTTTGATGGCACAGCTGTTTACGAGAAACAGCCGGAGGAAAGCCCTACTCCCTATGCCGGTATGATCACCAAACAGATGGGATTGATCAATTTCGGGAAATCAGCCGAGGAACTGGAAAGACTGGTGCGAGGTTTAAATCCGTGGCCAAGTGCATTTACTTTCTGGAATGGAAAAACTTTGAAGGTATGGGAAAGCTTTGTAGTAAAAAGTGAAGAAGCTGGCGCAGAAAAGTCAGAACCTGGAACGGTAGTAAAAACAGACAAAAAAGGAATTTACGTGGCTTGCGGTGAGGATGTTCTGGTACTTTCACAGGTACAGCTAGAAGGAAAAAAGAGAATGGATGCGGATGCATTCCTTCGAGGATGTCATATAGAAACCGGAAGCAGATTCACAGATAAAAAGGAGTGATCTTATGTACGGATATGGATATCCTTATGGATTTTATGTTGATCCTACTTATGTATTGCTGATCATTGGAATGGTGCTGGCACTGGCTGCATCTGGAAAGATGAAAAGCACTTTTGCACGTTATCAGCAGGTGCGCAGCCATTCAGGTCTTACAGGAGCTCAGACTGCCCAGAGGATTTTAAATGCAGCCGGAATTTACGACGTAACGATTGTTCCAATTTCTGGAAGCCTTACAGATCATTATGATCCGAGAACAAAGAGGCTGGCACTTTCACAGGACGTATATGGAAGAACTTCTGTGGCAGCTGTATGTGTCGCTGCCCATGAGTGTGGTCATGCCATTCAGCACAATATAAATTATGCACCGCTGAATATCCGTTCAGCTATTGTTCCGGTGGCAAATATCGGATCTTCCCTTTCCTGGCCGATTTTTCTTCTGGGACTGATCCTTTCCATACCGGCACTTACAACTGTAGGAATTGTGCTGTTTTCACTGGCGGTACTGTTTCAGCTTGTAACACTTCCGGTAGAATTCAATGCTTCCTCAAGAGCTTTAAAAATGCTGGAAAGCACAGGAATTTTAAGCCGCGAGGAAAACAAAGGTGCGAAGAAGGTTCTTACAGCGGCAGCCCTTACTTATGTAGCAGCTCTTGCTTCTTCCATTTTACAGCTTCTGAGACTGATCATACTTTCCGGAGGTAGAAGACGGGATGATTAACGGAATCAATTCCAGGGAGATGATCCTGGAAATTTTACTTGAAATCGAAGAGGGCGAGCACAGTCACGTGGCAATTCGGAATGCCCTTTCCAAATATCAGTTCCTTCCCAAACAGGACCGGGCATTTATCACCCGTGTCTGTGAAGGAACGCTGGAATACCGGATCCAGATTGATTACATTATCAATTCTTTTTCCAAGGGGACAGTTGATAAGATGAAGCCTGCAATCCGGGAAATTTTAAGAAGTGCAGTATATCAGCTGAAATACATGGATAGTGTGCCAGACAGCGCAGTGTGCAATGAGGCTGTGAAGCTGGCGCAAAGAAAAGGTTTTTATAATCTGAAGCCTTTTGTAAATGGTGTTCTTCGTACCATAGCCCGGGAAATGGATCAGGTCCGGTTCCCTCAAAAAGAAGATGATCTGTTGAAATATCTTTCTGTAAAGTATTCCATGCCAGAGGTGCTGGTAACCAGGTGGCTGGAAGCCTATGGAGAAGAAACAACAGAGAAGATACTGGCGGATTTTCTTATGGAACATCCTCTTACCATCAGATGCCGGACTTATCTGAATTCCAAGGAAGAGGTTATAAAAAGCCTGGAAAGTCAAGGCGTTCATGTAGCACCTGCACCATATCTGCCTTATGCATACAGCATTTCTGAATTTAACCATATTCTTGCACTGGATGCTTTTATCAAGGGTAAAATCGTCGTGCAGGATGTAAGTTCCATGCTGGTTGCGGAGGTTGCAGATCCGAAGAAGGGCGATTATGTTATTGACGTGTGTGCTGCGCCAGGTGGAAAGAGTCTTCATATGGGAGACAAGATGGAGGGATATGGAACGGTAGATGCAAGAGATGTAAGCCAGTATAAAGTAAATCTGATCGAGGAAAACATCCAGCGTACCAATTCTATTAATGTACAGGCAAGAGTGCAGGATGCTACTATTTTTGATCAGGATTCAGAACTGCTTGCAGATGTTGTAATTGCAGATGTACCTTGTTCCGGGTATGGAGTGATCGGCAAGAAGCCGGAAATCAAATACCGTGTTACGCCACAGAAACAGGATGAAATAGTGATTCTGCAGAGAACCATTCTGGATCGCGCAGCAAACTATGTGAAGCCAAGAGGAGAGCTGATCTTCAGTACCTGTACCATTGCAAAAGAAGAAAACGAAGAGAACATGATGTGGTTTTTGAATAATTATCCATTTAAGCTGGAGAGCCTGGATCCTTATCTTCCAGAGGAGCTGCACTCAGAGACAACTGCACTTGGATATCTGCAGCTGCTTCCTGGAGTACATAAGACAGACGGCTTCTTTATTGCGAAATTCAGAAGAAAATAGGAATATAAATATGACAGACATTAAGTCGATGACGAAAGACGAACTGAAAAATCTGATGACCGAACTGGGAGAGAAACCCTTTCGGGCAAAGCAGATCTACAGCTGGTTACATGAACATCTGGTAACCTCTTATGATGAGATGGGAAACATACCAGGAAAATTAAAAGAAAAACTGAAAGACTATCCCATAGCGGCATTGGAAATGGTGGATGAACAGGTTTCTGCCATTGACGGCACAAGAAAATATCTGTTCCGCCTTTCTGATGGAAATGTGATTGAGAGTGTTCTTATGCGTTATAAGCATGGAAATTCCGTATGTATTTCGTCACAGGTAGGCTGTAAAATGGGGTGTCGTTTTTGTGCTTCCACTATTGGAGGCTGGACAAGAAACCTTCTTCCTTCGGAAATGCTGGATCAGATTTACAGGATCCAGAGCATAATGGGAGAGCGGGTATCTAATGTAGTAGTAATGGGAACCGGCGAACCTATGGATAATTATGATCATATTGTACGCTTTGTACATCTGCTTTCCGATGAAGATGGTCTTAACATCAGCCAGAGGAATATCACCGTATCGACCTGCGGAATTGTTCCGAAAATTTATGAGCTTGCAAAGGAAAAACTGCAGATTACCCTTGCCCTGTCTCTGCATGCACCAAATGATGAAAAAAGACAGGAACTTATGCCTATTGTACAGCGGTACAGTATGGACGAAGTCCTGGATGCATGCCGCAATTATTTTCAGGAGACCGGCAGGAGAATTACTTTTGAATACAGTCTTGTGGCTGGTGTTAATGACAGTGACGAAGATGCAAGAGAGCTGAGCAGCAGAATCCATGATATTAATTGTCATGTAAATCTAATCCCGGTAAACCCTATTAAGGAGCGTTCTTACAGGCGTTCTACGCATCAGGCTGTAGAGAATTTTAAAATAAAACTTGAAAAATGCGGAATTAATGTTACTATTAGAAGGGAAATGGGCAGTGACATAGACGGTGCCTGTGGACAATTACGAAAAAGTTATATGGAAAAAAGTTACGATCCGCAGTAATGAAAAACTGGTGTTTCTATGTTGAACAACAGTACGAAAAGGACAGAAAGCGAGAAGTGACATGAGGGTATATTCAGCTACGAATATAGGAATGAAGCGGAAGATGAACCAGGATTATGTGTTCGCTTCCCAGGACACAGTTGGAAATCTCCCGAACCTCTTTGCTGTTGCTGATGGAATGGGAGGGCACAATGCAGGTGATTATGCCTCCTCTCACGCGGTCAGGATACTGGTAGATGAAATCAGGGAGGATACGGATTATAATCCTGTAAAGGTAATCCGCCATGCCATTGAGACTGCGAACACAGAAATTATAGAACAGGCGCAGAAGGATGAGAAGCTTCGTGGAATGGGAACTACCATGGTAGTAGCCACCATTGTAGGTCAGTATGCTTATGTTGCCAATGTGGGAGACAGCAGACTATATGTGGTGGATAAACAGCTGAGGCAGATTACCAGGGATCATTCACTGGTTCAGGAAATGGTAAGAATGGGTGAAATCACTGCTGAGGAGGCAAGAAATCATCCGGATAAAAACATTATCACCAGAGCTCTGGGAGCAGAAAAAACTGTAGACGTGGATTTCTTTGATATGCGTCTGGAACCGGGAAGTACGATCCTGATGTGTTCCGATGGTCTCAGCAATATGGTGGAAGACAAAAAAATGGAAGAAATCATATTGAATTCTGATGAGGATATCACCTGGAAGGGAAATACTCTTATCCAGGAAGCCAACAACAACGGCGGCAAGGATAACATTGCAATCATATTGATAGAACCATTCACGAATGAGGTGGAAACATGTTAAAGACAGGTATGATTATAGCAGAACGCTATGAAATTGTAAGTAAAATCGGTACCGGCGGAATGGCGGACGTATATAAGGCAATGGACCATAAACTGAACCGTTTTGTGGCAGTTAAGGTTCTGAAGCCGGAATTCAGGGAAGATGCAACTTTTGTAAAGAAATTCAGAAGTGAAGCGCAGGCAGCAGCAGGTCTTACCCATCCAAACATAGTAAATGTATTTGATGTAGGCGATGATGAGGGTGTTTATTATATCGTAATGGAGCTGATCGAGGGAATCACTCTTAAGGAGTATATTTCCAAGAAAGGCAAGCTTTCGGTAAAGGAAGCTACCAGTATTGCCATTCAGGTATCTATGGGACTTGAGGCAGCACACAGCCACGGCATTGTACATCGTGATGTGAAGCCGCAGAATATTATTATTTCCACAGACGGCAAAGTAAAGGTAACAGATTTTGGAATTGCAAGAGCTGCTTCTTCCAATACCATCAGCTCTAATGTTATGGGGTCTGTACATTACAGCTCACCGGAGCAGGTACGAGGTGGCTACAGCGATGAGAAGAGTGATATCTACTCACTTGGTATCACCTTATATGAAATGGTAACAGGACGTGTCCCTTTTGACGGAGATACTACAGTTGCCATTGCAATCAAACATCTTCAGGAAGAGATGGTACCGCCAAGTGTTTATTCCCCGGATCTGCCGTACAGTCTGGAACAGATCATTATGAAATGTACCCAGAAGAGTGTGGATCGCAGATATAATAAGATGGAGGATGTGATCGAGGATCTGAAGCATTCTCTTATTGACCCGCAGGGAGATTTTGTGAAGCTTACATCTGTAGATACAGATGCTAAGACGGTTGTAATTTCTGATGAAGAGCTTGGAGAGATCAAGCATACTCCGAAGCAGACTCTTAAGCCGGATATAGAAACTCTGGAAAAAGAACTGAATGAGACAAACTACGATGATGATGACGATTTCGAGTATGATAATAAGGAAGAGAGCTCGAAAGGCTCCAGAAAGAACCGGGATCGTGAACGAAGCAGAGAGCGGGAAGAGAGAGAAAGACGTATCAAAAAGCAGAAAAGAGGCGTCAGTGTAGCTGGAAGTATTATTGCTTTGATCATAGGTGCCGCAGTTCTGATCGCGGTAATTCTTGTTGTGGGAAAGGCAGCAGGTCTGATCGGAGACAGCAAGGATTCTTCTTTGGATCAGCAGAATCAGCAGGCACAGGTTACCCAGGCTGCTGACGAAGATGATGGTATGGTACCAGTACCTGATCTTATCGGTAAGACAGAGGCTGAGGCACAGGAACTTTGCGCTTCTGTAAATATCGGAATGACCTACAAAGGTGAAGAGGCTTCCACACAGGAAAAAGGCAAGATTTCTTCACAGGATCCTGTACAGGGAACAAAGGTAGCTAAAAATTCAACTGTTAACTATTATTTAAGTAAAGGTTCTGAGTCCGTTACCCTTACAGATATGTTCGGTCAGAATGGCGCTTTGGCGCAGGAAACTCTGGAAAGCCAGGGCTTAACGGTTCAGATCAATAAGATTTACCCGGATGAAAGTCAGTCTTCTATGGTAGACATTGGATGTGTCCTTGATACTGAGCCTGCAGCAGGAACTACTGTCAAGGCAGGCGATACAGTTACTCTTACCATCAGCCGTGGTATTAATTATGGTGACAGTGTACAGGTGCCAGATGTAACCGGAATGGAGAAGAATGATGCAATTGCCAAGCTTGGCAAATTCATTAATATTAATGTGGAAATGCAGATGAGCACAGACGTTGCAGAGGGAACTGTTATCTCTCAGGATCCTATAGGATATACAGATGACAACCCGGTATATGCAGATCCGGATAACGATACGATCACTCTTATTGTAAGCAGTGGAAGTCAGGATACTTCTTCACAGAATACTGAGGATCAGAGTTCCTCTGATACTACTGCAGCAGTAGCAAATGGCGAAGTATGGAAATGTACACAGAAACTGAAGACGCCTATCGGATATAATGGAGGTCTGATCAGACTGGAGCTTGTTCAGAATGTAGGCGGCGCTCCAAAAGCAAGCTCTGTGGTAGAAGGACAGCAGCTTACTTTCCCATATCAGCTGGATATTACAGGTGCACCAGGAGTTGCTGAGGGTACTTTATATCTGTCTGAGCAGCAATCTGATGGAAGCTATCAGGAACTTGGCCATTATCCTCTTACTTTTGAGAAGGTTGAGTAATCCATGCAGGGAAAGATCATTAAAGGAATTGCAGGTTTCTATTATATCTATGCGGAAGACGGCAATATTTACGAATGTAAGGCAAAAGGAATTTTTCGAAAGGATAATTTCAAGCCTCTGGTAGGTGATAATGTGGAGATTACCGTTTTGAATGAGGAGGAGAAGGAAGGCAGTGTAACTTCCATTCTTCCCCGCCGCAATTCGCTTATCCGTCCTGCTGTAGCCAATGTAGATCAGGCGTTTTTGATTTTTGCCATGGAGAATCCAAAGCCTAATTTCCTTCTTCTGGACCGCTTTCTGATCATGATGGAGCAGCAGAAAATTCCCGTGGTTATCTGCTTCAATAAGAAAGATGTGGGAGAGAAGGAAGAAATGGAAAAGCTTTACGAAATCTACACTGGATGTGGATATCGTGTAGTGCTTTCCAGTACCTATGAGGGAGAGGGAATGGACGAGATCCATGAGATACTGAAGAGAAAAACAACAGTAGTTGCAGGACCTTCCGGTGTGGGGAAATCTTCCATTACCAACTGTATGCAGGGTGAAGTGCAGATGGAGACTGGTGAGATCAGCAAAAAACTGAAGCGCGGCAAGCATACCACCAGACATTCCCAGGTAATCCCGGTGGAAAAGAATACTTTCCTGGTGGATACTCCGGGATTTTCTTCTTTGTATCTTACCGATATGAAGGAAGAGGAGCTTCGGGATTACTTCCCGGAATTTGTAATGTATGAGCCGCAATGCCGGTTTCAGGGGTGTATGCACATTCATGAACCGGGCTGTGCAGTGAAGAAAGCTCTGTCTGAAGGTAAAATTAGTCAGCAGCGGTATGACAACTATCTGGCTTTATATGAGGAATTAAAAGAGAAAAGGAGATACTAAAACTATGTATCAGCTATGCCCTTCCATTTTATCAGCGGATTTTAACCGTCTGGGCGAACAGATTAAAATTCTTGAAAACGAAGGAGTTGAATGGCTCCATATTGATGTTATGGATGGAGATTTTGTACCGAGCATTTCCTTTGGTATGCCGGTGATCAAATCCATCCGTAAAGAATCCAAGATGTTTTTTGATGTTCATCTTATGGTGACAGAGCCGGAAAGATACATTCAGGATTTTGTAAATTGTGGTGCGGATTCCATCACCGTTCATGCTGAGGCATGTGAGGATCTGGAAAGTACTATAGAGCGTATCAAGGATGCAGGAGTGAAAGTTGGTGTTTCCATCAAGCCTGCAACTCCGGTAAATGATATCAGCCATATGCTTGAGGATGTGGATATGGTTTTGGTAATGACTGTTCAGCCTGGCTTTGGCGGACAGAAATATATGGACGAGTGTACAGAGAAGATTCAGGAACTGAGAGAACTGATCGACAAAGAGAATCTGAATGTGGATATTGAGGTTGACGGTGGGATCAATGAAGGTACCATAGAGACTGTTATGAAAGCTGGTGCCAATATCTTTGTTGCCGGATCCTGGGTATTCGGCGGTGATATTGCCCAGAATGTCCGCCATATTCAGAAACAGATCGAAGAGATTGGTGACAGGATTGAGTGAGAGATAGAATGATAGATACAGTAATCGTAAGCGGGGGCATGATCCAGAAAGATTTTGCCCTCGATTTTATAAGAAAAATAGAAGAAGAGCGAAAAGGAAAGAAGCTGCTTTTGCTGGCGGCTGACAGAGGACTGGATTTCTTTCTGGAAACAGGTCTTGTCCCGGATATTGTGGACGGTGATTTTGACAGTTTATCAGGTGCTGGAAAGGCATATCTGGAGAGTCTTGACCATACAGAAATTGTCAGACTGAATCCTGAAAAGGATGATACAGATACCCAGTCTACTTTAAATCTGGCAATAAGAAGAGGGGCAAAGAATATTCTTATTCTTGGCGCAACTGGTGGAAGACTGGATCATTTTATTGGAAACATGGGACTTTTGGGATATGGCAGACAAAAGGGTGTCAATGTGATCCTGGCAGATGCTCAGAATTACATCTGTCTTGTGGAAAATGGCTATATTATTCGAAAAGACAGTCAGTTCGGAAAATATATTTCTTTTTTCGCAGCTGGTGAAACGGTTGAAGGTCTTACTTTGAAGGGGTTTAAATACCCATTGGATCATTACCGCCTTACTACAGATAACTGCGGCCGCACCGTTAGCAACGAGATCCAGGAAGAAAAGGCCAAGGTACTCTACGAAAAAGGCAGTCTTCTTATGATCATGTCCAGAGATTTGAAATAAATGATGTATTACAAAAGAGAAACACTTCATATTCAATTGGAAATATGAGGTGTTTTTTCAAATTTATCAGATTGTCCAGAGCTTTTGTCTTGATGGAAAGAGTTGGGTATGCTAAAATAAAAAGATGTATAGAGAAGACAATATGGGGCCGGAAATATATCATATTTTTATTGTTTGTGGTATAATAGCAAAAGAATGGCGTAAAGAAATGTCAAACGCCTCTAAAAATAAGGAGAAATAGGATAAAATGAAATTAGGTATCGTTGGACTTCCAAATGTAGGAAAAAGTACACTTTTTAATTCCCTGACAAAGGCTGGTGCAGAATCTGCGAACTATCCCTTCTGTACCATTGACCCGAATGTGGGAGTTGTTACTGTGCCGGATGAAAGACTTGCACTGCTTGGTGATTTTTATCATTCCAAGAAAGTGACACCGGCCGTTATAGAATTTGTTGACATTGCAGGACTTGTAAAGGGCGCTTCTAAGGGAGAAGGTCTTGGAAACCAGTTCCTTGCAAACATTCGTGAAGTAGATGCAATCGTTCATGTAGTACGCTGTTTTGAGGATACCAATGTAATTCACGTAGATGGAAGCATCGACCCGATCCGTGATATTGAGACTATCAACCTGGAGCTCATTTTCTCTGATCTTGAGATCCTGGAGAGAAGAATTGCAAAGGTTACCAAGACTGCCCGTATGGACAAAGAAGCTGCAAAAGAGCTTGATTTCCTTCAGAAGATCAAGAAATGGCTGGAAGACGGCAAAATGGCCATCACTATGGAACTGGAGAATGAGGATGAGGAAGCATGGATGGGAACATACAATCTGCTCACTCAGAAACCGGTTATTTACGCTGCAAATGTGGCAGAGGACGATCTTGCAAATGATGGTGCTGACAATGCGCATGTACAGGCTGTAAGAAAATATGCTGCGGAGCAGAACAGTGAAATTTTCGTAATCTGTGCTCAGATCGAGGAAGAGATTTCCGAGCTGGATGAGGATGAGAGAAAAATGTTCCTGGAGGATCTTGGACTCAAGGAATCAGGACTTGAGAAGCTGGTTAAGGCAAGTTATCATCTCCTTGGACTTATGAGCTTCCTGACCTCCGGAGAAGATGAGACCAGAGCATGGACCATCAAGATTGGAACCAAGGCTCCGCAGGCTGCAGGTAAGATTCATTCTGATTTTGAACGTGGATTCATTAAAGCTGAGGTAGTAAACTATCAGGATCTTCTTGACTGTGGCTCCTATGCAGGTGCAAGAGAAAAAGGTCTTGTAAGAATGGAAGGTAAGGATTACGTAGTACAGGATGGCGATGTGATCTTATTCCGTTTCAATGTCTGATAAGTAATAGAAACAGAGGGATAGCATAAATGTCAATTCAGTTTCCGAATCTGGGAATAAACCTGGATTATGTGGGGAAATCCATTCAAATATTTGGATTTGAGATTACATTTTTTGGCCTTGTAATAGCTCTGGGAATGCTTCTGGGAATGGGATTTGTGATTCTGGAAGCGAAGCGCTGCGGCGAGAATAAAGACGATTATCTGGAAATGATGATCATATCCCTGCTTCTGGGTGTGGTCGGATCCAGAATGCTTTATGTTTTATGTTCCTGGAATCTTTATAAGGGCAATATTATTGAGATCTTTAATGTGAGAAATGGCGGACTTACATTCTACGGCGGTCTGTTTGGAGGAATGCTGGGAGCTGCCATTTACTGCGGCGTGCGCAGAAAATCTTTTATGCAGATGGCAGATACTGCCAGCATGGGAATCGTTATTGCGCAGATAATAGGAAGGTGGGGAGATTTCTTTAACAGGGAATCTTTCGGTGAGTATACCAACAGCATATTTGCAATGCAGCTCCCTTTATCTGCTGTGCGTTCCAGCGAAGTGACATCTGCAATGAGGGAAAACCTGGAGACAATAGGTGGAACTTCTTATATTCAAGTACATCCGGTTTTCTTATACGAGAGTCTTTGGTGTCTGCTTTTGTTTCTCCTGATGCTTGTGTGGAAGCGCAAAAAACATTTCCACGGAGAAGTATTTCTGAAATATCTGGCAGGATATGGTCTCGGACGATTTTGCATAGAACTTCTTCGAACAGACAAGCTTATGATTCCGGGAACTTCTGTTGGAATTTCCCAGCTGATCTCAGCAGCACTGTTTGTAATCTGTGCTATGATCGCAGTTGTGGAAGAAACCATGGCGAAAAAGAGGGCGGCAAGGCGCAGACGCAGGAGAGAACAGGACTATGAAGCGCAGGAAAGAGCAGCCAGAGAAGCTGAAGCAGAAGAATACAGAGACCGGCTCAGACTGGAGAGAGCTTTTGCAGATGGAGATGCCGCAGGTGTTCCGGAAGTCTATAACGGAACAGCATCTGCTTATGAACATGATTCCGAAGAATCAGAAGAAACTTCGTCTGTGGAAGAAGAGCATCCGGAAGAAGATCCTCAGGATGAAAAGAACACAGAGAAAATCGTGGAAGAGGAAAATTCAGTTGCTGAGGATTTCTATGAGAAGGACTCAGAGAAAGATACAGAAGAAATTTCTGAGGAGGAAGCTTTGCCAGAAGCTTCCGGTACAGAAAATTATGTGGAAGAAAATGCCGGGATTTCTGAAGAAGAAACTGTTGCTGCGAAGGGTCCGACAGCTTCAGAAGAAGATGAATGGTTGTATAGCCAGCCGCGCAGATTTGCGAAAAAACCTGCCCATGAGCAGAAAGATTGATCATATGATTGTCAGATACCTGAATCTGGACTAAACAAAACGTTATTTTGGTGGGAGCGAATCCCACTGAAGTGGCGTTTTTTTGTGTGTAATAGGTAATTTCGCTGGAATTTCCGGCAATATAAAAAGTCCTGCAGGGCAGGATTTATTTGTATATAAAAATTTTTTGACTGCATTTTCGCTGTTTGTAAGGACTTTGTAACAGAATTATGTAATAGATTTCATAATTTCCCACTTGTAATTTAGGGGCAAATGGGTTAGAATGGGTTCATAAGTGGTAGGAAGTGGAGAAAAGTGGTGACAAATGGGGACGAAGTGGCAGAACTTCCATTTGTTTCCCGTCATGAGATACGAGGGGGAGACTCGTATTTCACGAGAGTAGGTGAGTTTTTATGTTCATGGGCGAGTACAATCACACAATCGACGCGAAGGGGCGTTTGATCATCCCGGCGAAATTTCGGGAACCTTTAGGTGAGGAATTTGTTCTTACCAGAGGACTTGATGGTTGTCTTTATATTTATCCTATGGATGAATGGGAAGCCTTTGAAGAGAAACTCCGTGCATTACCACTTACAAATAAAGACGCTAGAGCCTTTTCGCGCTTCTTTGTTGCAGGTGCAACAACATGTGAACTGGACAAGCAGGGGAGAATTCTCGTACCACAGACGTTACGTGAGTTCGCTGGTCTGGAGAAAGATGTTATTCTGGCTGGAAACTTAAGCAGAGTAGAAGTCTGGAGCAAGGAGAAATGGAGCGAGAATTGCAATTATGACGATATGGACAGCATTGCTGCCGACATGGAGAACATGGGAATCGTCATCTGAGCATAAAATAAGCGAGAAATCCAACAGGAGACGGAAATGGAATTTAAACACAAATCTGTATTACTGGACGAGACCGTTGGCGGGCTGAATATTAAGCCGGATGGAATCTATGTGGATGGCACTTTGGGCGGCGCAGGACATGCCATTGAGGTATGCAGGAAACTTTCTGCCAAGGGGAGATTTATTGGCATAGATCAAGACCAGGATGCGATAATTGCTGCGAGTGAACGGCTTGCCGCCTTTGACCAGGTGACAATCATTCGCAGCAATTATTGTTACATGGTACAGGAGCTTGCCGCAAGGGGAATTCACAAGGTTGATGGTATTGTTCTGGATTTGGGAGTATCCTCCTATCAGCTGGACAATGAGGAACGTGGATTTACCTATCGGGTAGATGCACCTCTTGACATGCGCATGGATCAGAGACAGACACAGACTGCCAGTGACATTGTTAACGGTTATGAAGAAAGAGAACTGTATCGCATTATCCGCGATTACGGTGAAGATAAATTTGCGAAAAATATCGCGAAACATATAGTAGCAGCAAGACAGCAGAGCCCCATTATGACAACGGGCCAGCTTACACAGATCATCCGGGAATCCATACCTATGAAGATACAGGCAGCAGGAGGCCATCCGGCTAAGCGTACGTTCCAGGCAATCAGAATTGAGCTGAATAAGGAACTGGATGTTCTTCGTGATTCACTTGATGGGATGATTGATCTTCTGGATGATGGCGGAAGGCTTTGCATTATTACGTTCCATTCACTGGAAGACAGAATTGTAAAAACAATTTTTCGAAAAAATGAGAACCCGTGTACCTGTCCACCGGATTTTCCGGTATGTGTGTGCGGAAAGAAATCCAAGGGGAGAGTTATCACAAGGAAGCCAATTCTTCCAAGTGATGAAGAAATGGAAGAAAACCCGCGTTCTAAGAGTGCTAAGCTTAGAATTTTTGAAAAAAAAGTTTAAAAGAAGGGTAAAAAATGGCGGAGACAGGCAGACATACGAATACTGTGTCAGGTAAAAGACGTCCACAAAATGTGTATGTTGATGGCAACACTGTCCGAAAAGTCCAGGAAGTTCCTGAGCGGAGAGAGTACCGTCAGCCAGAGCATTCTGTTCGTAAAAATAAGGCAAAACCAGAGCTGACCACACCAGAGCAGCAGGTCCGGGGGAACAAGCCGCTTAGTAAGGCAGCCAGGAGAAACCGTGCGAAAGCCAATAATATGAACCGTAATTTTGCCATATTTCTGGCTGCACTTGGTATCCTTATTGTGTTTTGCAGTATTAATTATCTGAAACTGAAAACAGAATGCACCAGTAAAAGAAGCCAGCTGGCCACTCTTGAATCCCAACTGGCCGAGCTGAAAGAAGACAACGATGCATATGAGAGCCAGGTGACTTCAAGTGTTGACCTTGAAAGAATCCGGAAAATCGCCATCGGACGTCTGGGCATGAAATATCCAAGCAACCAGCAGACAGAAACCTATGCGACTGAAGGCGGCAGCTACGTAAGACAGTATCAGGACGTGACCGGGAAGTAATGGGAATGAAGGCAGGTGTTTGATTGACTACTCTGAGAAGAAAACCAAAAAGAAAACCTATAAAAAAAATAAATCACAGTATGAAAAAAAAGCTGTCAATACTGCTCTTTTGCGTATTGGGAGCTTTAATCGTTTTATTGGGAGTTATCACTTATATTAATTCTCAAAGTGGTGACAAGTATAAGAAACAGGTGCTGAGTCAGGCTCAGCAAAAATACCAGAATCGTACAATGCCAGCGAAACGAGGGACAATCTATGATCGAAATGGCAACATTCTGGCAACGAGCAACAAGGTGTATAATGTTGTACTGGACTGTAAAGCTGTGAATTCAGATGAGGATTATCTGGATCCTACCGTGAATGCTCTGGTTACCATATTTGGTCTTGATGAAGGCGAACTCCGTACCAGGCTTACTTCTGATAAGACCAAGGAGAGTCAGTATCAGATCGTGAAAAAGCAGGTATCCATGGATGATAAGAAAGCATTCGAGGATTACTGCAGCATACCAGATGATACGGAAATGACCAGGGAAGAAATTCAGGAGAAAAACAATATCCAGGGTGTATGGTTTGAAGAAGATTATCTGAGAGTCTATCCATATAATGAGCTGGCCTGTGATACGCTGGGATTTACTTTTTCCCGAGATACTGCGGACTATGGAATTGAGGGCTACTACAATAGCAGCCTGACAGGAATTGATGGCCGACAGTACGGATATTTCAGTGATGATTCTAACGTGGAGCAAACCATTATCGAAGCTTCTGACGGAAACAGTCTGGAGCTTAGCCTTGATCTTGGAACACAGCAGATTGTGGAAAAATGGGTAAATGCCTTTAAGGAATCTACTGGCGCCAAAAATATAGGAGTGATCGTGGAAGACCCTTCAAGTGGTGAAATCCTTGCCATGGATGGGGGCGACCGATATGATCTTAATGATCCACGTAATCTGTCTTCCTTATATTCAGCAGATGAGATTGCTGCTATGAACGACAGTGAGACCATGGATGCTCTAAGCGCCATGTGGAATAACTTTTGTGTAACCGACATTTACGAACCTGGTTCCGTTGTGAAGCCCATTGTTATGGCAGCTGCTCTGGAACAGGGAAAAATATCCACCAGTGATACCTTCTATTGTGATGGTTACCAGAATTTTGGTGTGCCAGGAAATATGACCACCATCAAATGTGCAAATATTTACGGACACGGAATGGAAACCCTTGCGGAAGTAATCGCAAACTCCTGTAACGATGCCATGATGCAGATTGGTGCAAAGATGGGAGTTGAAAATTTTCTGAAAGCACAGAGTACTTTCAATTTCGGAAGCCGGACAGGAATCGATCTTCCAAATGAGGGATATGGTATTATGCATACTGTTGATACCATGCATGAGACAGAGCTTGCGTGTTCTGCATTTGGTCAGGGATTCAGCTGCACTATGATTCAGGAAATCAATGCAATGTGTTCGGTCATCAATGGCGGCTACTATTATCAGCCACATCTTGTGACAAAAGTCAAAGACGCCAGCGGTGCAACTGTGAAGACAATCAGTCCGCTTCTTCAGAAGCAGACCATTTCTTCCAGCATTTCCGCTGATATCAGAAGCTATATGCAGGCCAGTGTAGAGCAGGGTACCAGTATGACGTCAAAGGTACAGGGTTACAGCTCAGGCGGTAAAACAGGAACTGCGGAGAAATTCCCCCGTGGAAATGGTAAATACGTGGTTTCCTTTATAGGATTTGCCCCGGTTGATGACCCGCAGGTTCTGATCTATGTGGTAATTGACGAGCCAAATGTAGAGGATCAGGCCAGCAGTATTTATCCACAGTATGTGGCACAGGCAATTCTTTCCGAGCTTCTGCCATATATGAATATTCAGCCCGATCAGTCTACAGACGGAACTGTTCCGGAGACAGAGCTTTGGGAGAAATTTAATGGTCATGTAAATACTATATCTGACAGTCAGATTGATGAAAATGGAAATCTGGTGGATGAAGAGGGCAACCTCATTGACTGGGATGGCAATCGGATTGACGAAAATGGTTACCTGCTGAATAGTGACGGAAGTTATCAGATCAATGCAAACGGAGAGTATATAAAATCTGCTAACCTTGATGGAATCAGCGATTCCTACACTGGTTCAGCCGGGGAAACTCTGCCGGAGGCTGTTTCTGATACCAATGTTCCGGGACCTCCGGAAGATAACACGGATCCCATTGAGGATAACAATATGGAGAGTGAAGGCCTGACTAACGAGGAAGCCGGACTGGATTAGAAATACTGTCCATAGGTGGCATAGTATTGGCAGGAAATAAAAAAACAGACTGTTCACCATAATACAACACATACCTCCATCTGAAATTATCATATATTAGTTATGATGATTTCAGATGGGGATTTTTTTATGAAAAAAACTATGACCTTTCACAGGAAAAAAATATGGATGGTTTTTCTTGTATGTGCACTTATGCTTCTGGGACTTGTGGGAAGGCTTGTTTACCTGATGGGGGTTCGGTCGGATTACTATTACCAGAAAGCAGAAGAACTTCATGAAAGAGAACGAGTCATTAAGGCTGCAAGAGGACAGATACTGGATGCAAAAGGGAGGATTCTGGCAGATAATAAAACTGTATGTACTATTTCCGTTATTCACAGTCAGATTAAGGACCCACAGAAGGTTATTGAGGTCTTGTCAAAAGAGTTGGAAATAGATACTGACACAGTGCGTAAAAAAGTTGAAAAAATATCTTCAATTGAACGAATTAAGACAAATGTGGAAAAATCTGTGGGAGATGTGATACGTGGGTATGAACTGGATGGTGTGAAAGTGGATGAGGATTATAAGCGGTATTATCCTTACGGATCTCTGGCTTCCAAGGTTCTGGGATTTACAGGCGGTGACAATCAGGGGATAATTGGCCTGGAAGTGAAATATGAGGAAATTTTAAAGGGACAGGCGGGAAAAATCCTGACCACAACAGATGCCAGAGGCGTGGAAATCGACCAGATCGGAGAAAGCAGGGAAGATCCGGTGGCAGGGGAAAATCTGAAAATCAGTCTGGATGTGGATCTGCAGCAGTATGCGCAGCAGGCGGCCCTGAAAGTAATGGAAGAAAAACAGGCTGCGCGTGTTTCCATACTTCTTATGAATCCGCAGAACGGAGAAATTTATGTATGTGTTAATGTGCCGGAATTTGACCTGAACGATCCTTTTACATTGAATGCGGACGTGGATACTTCAGGACTGAATGAACAGGAAAAACAGGATCTTCTGAACCAGATGTGGAGAAATCCCTGCCTGAACGATACATATGAGCCCGGTTCTACCTTTAAGATCATTACCATGTCTGCAGGTCTGGAGGCTGGCGTGGTTTCCGTAAATGACAGATTTTTCTGTCCGGGGTATAAGCTGGTGGATGACAGGCGGATTCACTGTGCAAGGAGAACAGGACACGGTTCCCAGAGCTTTGTGGAAGGTGCCCAGAATTCCTGCAATCCGGTTTTTATTGAAGTGGGTCTGAGACTTGGGGTGGAAAACTATTATCATTATTTCAAGGAGTTTGGACTTTTGAAGAAGACAGGTGTAGATCTGCCGGGAGAGGCTGGAACGATCATGCATAAAATGGAAAATATGGGGAATGTGGAGCTGGCAACAGTTGCTTTTGGCCAGTCTTTTCAGATTACGCCAATTCAGCTGGCGACCACAGTCAGTTCTCTGATCAATGGGGGGAGGCGGATCACACCTCATTTTGGGGTATCCGTTCTGAGCTCAGATGGTACCAGTGGAAGAAAACTGGAATATCCGGTGGAAACGGGGATTATTTCGGAAAAAACATCAGAGACAGTAAGAGGAATTCTGGAGAAAGTAGTATCAGAAGGTTCCGGAAGAAATGCCCGGATCGAGGGATGCACGGTAGGGGGCAAGACGGCTACTTCCCAGACTTTGCCAAGAAGTGCCAACCGGTATATTTCTTCCTTTCTTGGTTTTATGCCTGCGGAAGATCCACAGATCCTGGGGCTTTGCATTATACATGACCCGCAGGGCGTGTATTACGGAGGAACCATTGCGGCACCTGTGATAAAGAATATTTTTGAGGCGGTGCTAGAGCGTGTTTGAAAAATCATTCCCGCAATCTGCACGCCCCACTTTGCGGGAGATTTCACCCGAATTCGGTTGCCGTAGCCCGCTACGGCGCCCTCATCCGGGCAAAATCTCCCACAAATTGTGACGCACATCTTGCAGAAAGCCTTTTTCAAACACGCTCTAAATCAGAAAAAAGAAAGATAAGCTTCGGTGATCGGTCAGGCTGTGAGCAAGGAGAAGTATGTTACCGGTCACGAAGTAAGCAGTAAACAATGTGGGGATATTATCTTGCAAAAACCAAGCTATGGGTTGATAAATAAGGGGAAAAGCTTTATACTATAAGATGCTTTAAAAAGTTTAGAGCGTGTTTGAAAATGGTTTCTGCAAGATGTGTGTCACAATTTGAGGAAGATTGCGGAATGCTTTTTTAAACAGACTCTGGAACGAAAAAAACGAAAGAATTAAAGAGGTGTGAGGATGGAATTTCATATTGTGATCCCGGTACTGATTTCCTTCGCAATCAGTGCAGTATTAGGACCTGTTATTATTCCTTTTCTGCGTAAGCTGAAAATGGGACAGACAGAGAGAACAGAGGGCGTACAGTCGCATCTGAAAAAGGCCGGAACCCCGACTATGGGCGGCGTGATCTTTCTGATATCCACGATTATTACTTCATTGTTTTATGTAAAAGATTATCCCAAGATTATCCCGGTTCTGTTCCTGACTCTGGGATTCGGACTGATCGGTTTTCTGGATGATTATCTGAAGGTAGTCCTTAGAAGATCTGACGGACTTCTTCCATGGCAGAAATTTCTGCTTCAGGTAGTGGTAACAGGTATTTTTACTTTCTACCTGCTGCGGTATACAGATGTGTCTCTGACCATGCGTATTCCATTCTGGGGTGGGCATTATCTGAATCTTGGCTGGCTGGCTGTACCGGTGCTGTTCTTTGCAGTGATCGGAACGGTAAATGGCGTAAACTTTACTGACGGTGTAGATGGTCTTGCTACCAGCGTTACCCTGATCGTAGCCGTATTTTTCACGGTTGTATCCATTGGAACCCAGTCAGGTATCGAGCCTGTCACCTGTGCTGTTATCGGCGGACTGATGGGATTTTTACTTTACAATGTATACCCGGCAAGTGTGTTCATGGGAGATACAGGATCTCTGGCGCTTGGTGGATTTGTGGCAGGTGTGGCTTATATGCTGCAGATGCCTCTGTTTATACTGATCGTGGGACTGATCTATCTGGTTGAGGTATTGTCCGTTATGATCCAGGTAACCTATTTCAAAGCAACACATGGCAAACGTATTTTCAAAATGGCGCCTATCCATCATCATTTTGAGCTTTGCGGATGGTCAGAAGCCAGAGTAGTTGCAGTGTTTACTATTGTGACTGCAATTATGTGCCTGATCGGACTTTTAGCCCTGTAAGAGCTGCCTGAAAAGGGAGAATTCCGGGGCATCCATTGCAAGGCATTAAGGAGGAAATAAATCATGGAATTAAAAGGAAAAAAAGTTCTGGTTTTCGGAGCCGGAAAAAGCGGTATCGGCGCAGCTGATCTTCTGAATGCAGTTGGTGCCTGCCCGGTTCTCTACGATGGAAAAGCAGATCTGGATAAAGAAAGCGTATTACATAAAATCAGTGGAAATTATGAACTTCCCATCTATGCAGGAGAGCTGCCGAAGGAAGTTCAGGAAAGCCTGGATCTTGTGGTATTAAGTCCTGGAGTTCCCACAGATCTTCCAATTGTAAAAGGTTTTTATGATCAGGGACTTCCTGTGTGGGGCGAGGTTGAACTGGCTTATCAGACTGGAAAGGGTGAAGTTCTTGCAATTACCGGAACAAACGGAAAAACTACAACAACAGCCCTTCTTGGGAAAATCATGTCAGATGCACGCCCATCTGTATTTGTTGTTGGAAATATTGGAACTCCGTATACTTCCAAGTCACTGGAGATGACAGATGAGACGGTCACGGTTGCAGAGATCAGCAGCTTCCAGCTTGAGACTATCTGGAAATTTGCTCCAAGGGTAAGCGCCATTTTGAATATCACAGAGGATCATCTGAACCGTCATCATACAATGGCTGAGTATATCCGCGTGAAAGAGCTGATCACAAGCAACCAGGGTCCGGAGGATGTATGTGTGCTGAATTATGAGGATGAAATCCTTCGTGAATTTGGCAAAAGCATTGTGCCAAAGGCTGTATATTTTTCCAGTGCAAGAGAACTTGAACAGGGTATTTTCCTGAGAGGAGACCAGATTATTCTTCGTACAGAGAAAGAGGAGATTCCGGTTGTGAGAACAGGGGAACTGAAGCTTCTTGGTACGCACAATTTTGAGAATGTAATGGCAGCAGTGGCCATGGCTTACTACGCAGGTGTTGATATGGATAGCATCCGTAGGAGTATCTGTGAGTTTACAGCCGTGGAGCACAGAATTGAGTATGTAACTGAGAAAAACGGTGTGGCATATTATAACGATTCAAAGGGAACCAACCCGGATGCGGCTATTAAGGGAATCCAGGCAATGAACCGTCCGACTCTTCTGATCGGCGGCGGATATGATAAGGAATCCAGCTATGATGAGTGGATCCAGGCATTTGACGGCAAAGTAAGGTATCTGGTACTTATTGGTCAGACGAAAGAGAAAATTAAGGCTGCAGCTGAGAAGAATGGCTTTCATGATGTTATTCTCTGTGAGGATCTGAAAGAAGCTGTGCAGGTGTGTGCGGATAAGGCAAACGCCGGGGACGCGGTCCTTTTATCTCCTGCATGCGCAAGCTGGGGTCAGTTTGACAATTATGAGCAGAGAGGCCAGATGTTTAAGGAGTATGTGAGAGCACTGTAATATACCGCAAATTGCAGCGTACATCTTGAAGAAAGCCTTTTGGAGGCATGCTCTGGAGCTTGTTTGAAAAATCATTCCTGTAATCTGCACGTTCCGTTTTGCAGTATATTTCACTCGAACTCGGTTGTCGTAGCCACAGAATGTGATTGGCGGCAGGTACAGAAACTTATGATTTATTTCATAGAATACCCGGATCTGGCATATGCTTTAACCAAGGCATGGGACGTCAGGAGCAGATCTCTATGATCCGGGAGCGAAAGAAAGAAACGAAAACAGACACGGTCTTACTGATCCTTGTGCTGCTTCTGGCAGTATTCGGACTGGTCATGCTGTTTTCCATCAGTGAATATAATGGCAGAGTACGTTTCGGCGACTCTGCCTATTATTTTAAAAAGCAGCTTTTTGCAACAGCTCTGGGCCTTATGACCATGTACATAGTAGCAGAGACAGATTACAGATTCTTTGTTCGGCTGGCACCGGCTGCTTATCTCTTATCTATGGGACTTTCTACAGCAGTTTTATTTGTAGGACAGGAAATCAATGGCTCCAGAAGGTGGCTGAATTTTGGACCGTTGTCTTTTCAACCTTCGGAATTTGCAAAAGCAGCAGTGATCATTTTTCTCAACTGGCAGCTCCAGGGAAGCAAAAAGACTACAGCAGGCTTCTGGTTTATGTGCTGGACAAAAAATCCATTATCCGGCGCGGGTTCAAGGCGGCGGTCTGCTGCGAGGGTGCGTATCTGCTTTTTCTGGCGGCAACACTGCCCTATGGGCTGGTATTCTCGGTGAGCAGGGAGAACCTCTACGCCCGGGGAGAATACTTCTATATTTATGTGGCGATGTACTATGCCGCCATGTTGTACCTTATGGTGGCTACGGTGCGCACGGCAGCGGCTTTTCAGAACCGCAGCCGCACGCTGATCTGCCCGCTGACCCTGTTTCTGGGTGCGGAGACCGTGATCCAGATCGCGCTGCCATCGCTGCACGTCACATGGCTGTGCGTCACCCTGCTGTCGGTGTTGTATTATATCTATTGCAGCGAGATGTGGAACCAGCTGGACGCCCTGACCGGACTTTTGAACCAGAACAGCTACCTGAACCGCACCGCCGAGATGCGCCGCAGCGGCGGGGTGCTGGTGGTGTTCGATGTGGACAGCTTCAAACAGATCAACGACCGCTACGGCCATTTGCAGGGAGATGTCTGCCTTGCCGAGATCGCAGACTGCATCAAAAAAGCCTATGCCCGCTGCGGGTACTGTTACCGTATCGGCGGCGATGAGTTCTGCGTGCTGCTGAGGGATGCGGCAGATGAAGCCCGCTGCGCAGCGGCGCTGCAATCTCTGCTGGCAGAGCGGCGCAAAGAGATCACCCTTTTGCCGACGCTCTCCCTTGGCTCTGCTGTTTTTTCCGGGGAGGACGTGGTTACGGTGAAAGACCGCGCCGACCGTGCGCTCTACTGTGCCAAAAACGAGCTGAAAGCTCGCGCCGCAGCGGCAATGCCCGCAGGCGGCAGTGGGGAAAAGGATTGAACGGATCATTCGGCGGGAAAAAACGCCCGCACACTTTACAAATGGAGGAACACCGATGATCACCGATTGGAACAGCCCGCAGGGCGATTTTGACCCCACCGAAAAGCAGGGGGAGCTGCTGATGCTGCTGAGCGGCCAGCAGGTGACCGTGCACACCAGCGCGGAAGATGATTTTGACTATATGGAAAACGAGGATGTCGCTTTTGTGGTGAAGAACCCGCACAGCGAGGAGGATCTGCTCATCGAACTGTGCGGCGAGTTTTCCGTCTTTTTTGAAAAGTGGCATGGGGAGTACCCGGCCACCGAGGAGGGTTATGCGCAGATGACCCAGGACGTGCAGGCTGTTCTGGCAGGCAGCGCCGGGGCACTGAGCCTGTACACCGAGGACGGCTGGCAGGGCACGGCCCTCTGCACGGAAAAGCCCGGCCCGGATGCCGACGCAGCCGGTCTGCTGGAGCGCTGCTGGAGCGCCGAAAAGCCCCACAAGCCTCTGGAGAAGGGCAGCCGGGTGGAGCTGGTGTACTGGGACCCGGCACAGGACCGGACCCTGACCGTATAAACCGCCGGACGGCAGAAACAAAGAACGTCCCCGTACTCTTCGGAGCACGGGGACGTTCTGTATAACAGGGCGGGGACTTATAGCTGGTACAGGGCCACCATCAGCGGCATGGTGAAGATACACAGCAGGGTGGTCACCACATTGATGGCGCTGGCGTAGTCGGCATCCCTGCCGTAGATCTGCGCCATCTGGGTGATGGTGGAAGCCGAGGGGGTGCAGGTGGCCAGCAGGCTCACCAGCAGGATGGTCTGGCCGTCCGGCACCAGATGGGCCAGGCCGCTGAGCTTGAGCAGGGCCACAGCTGCCAGCGGGATGCCCACCAGCCGCAGGGCCGTGACCAGCCACAGCCGACGGTAGCCCAGGATCTTTTTGAAGTTCATGCCCGCCATCAGCATGCCCAGGATGATCATGGAGATGGGGCCGATGGCACTGCCCACCATGTCCAGCGAATCCTCGATGACGGCCGGCAGCTGGATGTGAAGCAGAAACAGGGCGGCACCCGCCAGAATGGCGATCATGTTGATGTTGGTGAGCACCTTTTTCAACTCAAAGCTCTTTTCGCCGCAGAGCATGCTCTTGGCGTGGCTCCACAGCAAAAACAGCTGTACCGACAGAAAGGCACTGGAGTAGATCACCCATTCCTTGCCCAGCACCGCCGTCACGATGGGAATGATCAGGTTGCCGGCGTTGGAGTAGATCATGGAGGCTTTTTCCACGGCGTCCAGATGCAGTGCGTGACCCAGCAGGTTCACCACCACGATGATGCCGACGTGCAGCAGAACCGCTGCCGCCAGCGCCAGCAGCAGCCCGTGCAGCACATCCGGGGTGTACTGTACCTGAAAGGCCGAGATGATCACACAAGGCGAGATCAGGTACAGCGAGATCAGCGAGAGGGTCTTGCTGTCCTCGGCGTGCAGCAGGCCCCAGTGCACCACCGCATAGCCCATAAACATCATCAGAAAAAGCGAGAAGATCTTTTCTGCAAGGATCAGACTGATCATACGAGTCACGTTCCGTTTCTGCTGCTGCAAATTTCGCCCGCCGGGGCCGTTCTGCAGACCACTATAATACGCAGGCTGCGAAAAAGCAAGAGAAAATGCGGTTTCCAAAATGATATATATAAACCACAAAATACTTCTTGTTGATAAAAACGCTGCGTCTGCCTGCTAGTTCATAAAATGTTCAAAATAAATTCATATTCAGTCCACCAAATTTCGGTATAAGTGTGGCAGCAAAGGCGCAAACGGCGCCGAACCCACGCAGGTCTGGGCAAAAAAGGCAGCGGGCAAAAAGGCTGCGGCACATTTTTGCACCAAGCAGGGCTGCACACCCACACCGGCACAGGAAAGGAATTGGATCATTATGAAAATTGGTTTTTGGGAACTCGTCGTGGTCGTCATCGTGGCGTTCGTGTTCATCGGCCCGGATCAGCTGCCCGTCTACGCAAAGAAGATCGGCAAGATGCTGCGTGAACTGAAAAAGTACACCGGCGCTGCTTCTGAGGAGATCCAGACGAACGT
>ENA-OQKO01000550-OQKO01000550.1-human-gut-metagenome-genome-assembly--contig:-NODE-550-length-34088-cov-5.000618_pt1 | contig 34088 bp, 35 predicted proteins | sample MGYA00242777_ERZ504796 | MGnify/ENA primary metagenome ERZ504796 (study PRJEB26092, sample SAMD00036404) | human gut metagenome | host: Homo sapiens | study: EMG produced TPA metagenomics assembly of... | reverse complement strand
CGTAAAAACTGGCTGTTCTGTGATACACCAAACGGAGCCCAGGCCAGCGCTATCGTGTACACAATGGTAGAAATGGCAAAAGCCAATGGAGTAAACGTCTATCACTATCTTACCTATCTGCTGGAAAAACTGCCTGATGATAGGATGAGTGATGATGAATTAGAACTTCTGGCGCCATGGAACGAAACCGTCAAAGCTGAAATCGAACGTCGTGCAAACGAATCAAATCAATCATATGTCAAGGTGCTCCGGCTACTGAAAAGTAGTCGGGGATTTTTCTATCATACCTAAAAATTAAGCGCTTACCGTTCATGCGCCATTGCCACCAGTGACGGTTAACTCTATTCAATTTTATCTGCTCCTATTAAATTTTCTATAAATAAAAAAGCACTTAAGATTTCCTAAGTGCCTTTTATAGCCATCTAACTTCAAATTTTTTTCAAACTCTATCAGCTTATTCTTCTGCGTCCTCTACTCTTTTATATGTCCTAATTTCAAATTCACCATTTTCATTAAAACCATATCTAAAGAAAAATCCATTATAATGAAATACATATCTGGCAAATATTTTCCACACATCACTCTCATATGTCTCACTTTCTGAAAATTTACTTCTCATTATGTCTGTTGAAATTTGTGTAAAAATACTTTTATACTCCTTACCCACTAATTCAACACCTGCCAAAAACTCATCCCAGTCTATCAGTATTTCTTCCTGCTCTTTTTCTCCAGCGGTTAAGTAATATTCTGATATATAATCAACAGTTCTTTTATTAATTATTACCATTAACCGAAGCTCCAACATTTGTTTCATATATCGAATAATGTTTTTCACTGGCTCTTTAATATTTATTAAAAAATTCACGATATCTACAGTATATATCCCTATACCCTTTACCTGTGAAATGATAATTAACGTAGCTTCACCAACAATTATGTCCTTTTTCTGTTTTTTTGATATAGCCATTGCATCATAATCACATATTCCGAATAAGTCTTTCAGATTATGATTACTAAACTCTTCACAATTAACATCTGCATAATTATCTAGAGAAGTTAATTCCTCAGCATAATCTTTTATTTTCACAGATTCTTCCATCCAATACTGTTTTTCCTCCTCAGAAGTTTCATTCACAAATAATTTACCCTCATAAACCCCCATAGAAGCAACCATATCTCTAGCATTAGTATCCACAATTGTTTTTGCTTCGTCCTTTGAAAATTGCAATATTGAAGCCGGAATAACAACACCATTTTCATTCAGTTTCTTTGTTGAAACTCCTAATTTGTATAATATAATCATAGCTGAAAAAGATAAAACATAACCTCTGCTTTCTTTTTCGCTATCCTCTTTCAACATATTTCTGATAACCACACTTTTTTCTTTTAACATGGCTAACACAAATTGCTCGTATGTAAGCTTTGTACACTTATATAAGGAATATAACGTTGTTGGCATTTGGCTAAAGTCTTTATAATATTCCAACCAATCAAATTCCTTTTGTGGTTTAATATTTTCTTGAATCCATTCTATAAATTTATTCTGATTTTGAACTTTATCTAAATTTTGATCTATATAAAAACTTTTTGCCAAACCACACTCTATCATCCTAGTCACACACTTTCTCACTAAAAAGCAGTCAATAGGCATAATTTCTGTAATTTCATATTTACTTTGTCCAATTTCTATACATTCTCCTACTTTTTTTCTAAATAATCCAAGTTTGATAGCATACTCTTTATATATATGTATTGCAGACTCCCATTCATATGGTTCTTCTGGCAAAACTTTATCCCTGTATATACAATAAATCATTGTACTTTCAGTATCTATTTCTTTAAGAAATACAGCCGTATCTTTGTCTACACTTTTTATTTCTACAATTGTATTATCACCTTGACTCACACTCACCCCCCAATATTTTCCAAATGCATCAATGTTGTTTTTATCACTCCTTAGTAATGCCATTGTCATAAATTTTCTACTTAATTCAAACTCGGATTCTCTCTCATATACCATTGCTACCAAATTCAATGTATCAACATTATTACTCTTTTGCGCATAAAACATTATATTCTCTGGGACTACTCGTTTATTTTGGAGCGATATACTCAAAATATTATTTATAACATATGGATCATCTCTATAAACTTCAAATATATCCAAAAACGTATTAAGTGCCTCTAACACATTTTCTTTCGCAAGCAAAATAGCTGCTTTCATTCTTAATTTTCTCGGAGACATCTTTTTTAATGTTTCATATTTTCTAATTATCTCCATAGCCTCATCATACATGTCGTTTTGTATGAAAATTTCCGCTAAAAATTCTTCTGTTTGATTATTCAAACATAAAAGTGAACCATCTTTTCTTTTCATGGCTATCGTGTCTAATATTGACTTTTCTTTACTATCTCGAAACATTTCCAACAAATACTCCAAATAGTTTCCATATTTATCTTGATAGCTCATACAAATATTTTTTGAACAATCTGTCCCTTTAGCAATCCTTACCATCTGAATATACATCAAAAATAATATCAAATGCTCGGATAGTAAATACTTATAATCTTCAAAAAACAGTATTATCTTTTCTGGTGTATTTACCCACTGTATCAAGAAGTCATACAGTAGCATATATCTCCTTGTAACCTGACAAAAACTTACAATATCATGTTGGATTGCTATCCCCCTTTTTATTTGTAATAAAAAAATAATCTCTTGAATATCAATATCCGCTTTAAGGACATCTGGAAGTTTTTCAATGATATTATCCACTTCTGCATCATCTGTAAGCACTGTGCTTCTAATCAAAACAAAATAAAAAATCTTTTTATATTCTAATTTTATCCTTAAATACCGACTCATATTACCTTTCAATTCTACACATAGTTTTTTCAAATTATCAGTATTTCCATCTTGTGTATAATCATCTATATATTCTAATTCCTGTTTTTCCCAAATAAATAATTCTTCCAACACATTTTTGTTTTCTTTTATCAATTCCTTCATCGAAATATATATACCATAATTATTCTGTTTATAAAGATACATAAATATAATTCTTTCCACTAACCATGGTTCAGTATCATAATATTCTTTTTTACTAATACTTTTTACTTCTGCACCATATTGTATTTCTACTTCTTGTGTATAAAAATTAGAAAAGTTCCCCTTTTTAATATCTCCTATTATCTGCCTCAAAATTGAATCGTCTGTCATAAGTAGCAAATTTTCTAGCAAATCAGTATTTTCTATATTGAGCAAAATAAGTTTTCTAATAATATCTTTTTTAATAGACTCGCATTTGATATCTCCAAGTGCCTCTAACGAATATATCTTTTCAAATTGACAATCCGATATCATTGTCAAATTCATCTTTATAGCAATGTCTAGTTCTTGATTTCTACTTTTTATTAAATGCAAAATACTACAAACTTCTTCAATATGTCCTTGCCACAAAAAATTACATAGTGAAAAATAAATATTAATCGTTCTATTTTCGCTAATATCTTCTTGGCTTAACATATCACATAACTTTTTCGTAATATCTTCTACTTTTTGAACTTCTTTAATAATCCCATCAGATTCGCTCTTTATAATCTGTCCTGTAACATACAAGCCATATTTATCTGCCATATCCAAATTATTAGATAGAAATTCCTTATATTTATATAAAACTTTCACAAAAAAATCACGAACAGTTGAATTGTCCTCAACTGAAAATGTTCTTCCAGATGATAATACACTCTCTTTGCAATCACTAATTAAATTTCCTATAAATATATTTTCAAGAGGTTTTTGAATATCTGATTCATTCACATAATTATATATTTTCAATATAGGATTTTGATAGTAAACATAATTTTGGAATGCTGACGATGTTAGTACACTTCCATCATTCTTCTGGCAATAATCCTCTATCCATTCATCAATTTCTTTTTTTAGCTTATTTAACTTAACAGTGTCAACTATCTTTTGCTTTCCTTCGTAAACGCAACTTGATAATACATTTATAACAATGGTCGAAAGCGTATTTCCTATTGCTGTACCTGGCATATACAATACCTCCTATCCTCTTTCAAAATATAATCAATACCTCTATTTTTATTGGCGTGATTATTTATCCTCCATTTTTTATATTATATAACAAACTCAATAGATACACAATTTTGCAAATATGCTTCATTATGCTGCAAGATACAAAATTGCATCCTGCAGCCTGTTTCATGTTACTCCCTAACATTACTCACAGAAGCCATTATCCTCAATACCTTTCTCCAGAATGGTATGTATCAGTTCCTCCAGCTCCACGTTGTTAATCTCACTGACAACAATCAGCTTTGCAAGAGTATCTTTCGGAACAGATACCGCATAACGCTCCTCATCCGCACGAAGCTCATGGACACAGATGCCAAGTCCCTCTGCAATCTTGCACATAACACCAAGTTCTGGCTCCTTAACCCCTGCCATAATGTCAAGAATTGTTCTCTCCGGCACACCGGAAATTCTAGCAAGCTCCGAAATCCCGATTTCTTCCTCTTTCATTATATTTAATAACTTATCTCCTGTTGTATACATATCCCACTCCTCCTATATTACTGCTTCCTTTTTCTTTTCCGGTGCAGAATGCTCCTTTCCGGCATTCATCTTAATAACGGCATCCTTCTTCTCCGCAAGTTTCTCCTTTACTGAAACACGCTCATGACGGTTATCTCTTTTTTCCTCTTTCTGCTTGGCACGTTCCTCTGCCCGGTCACTGCGGAACAGTTCATGTTCTTTGGCATCATACTCATATACATGATCCGAAAGACGTTCTCCCGGCGCCACCTGTGTCTGATTTACCTCCTGTACCATTTGCTCAAGTTCTTTAAACTCCATTCCCGCATCTTTCGGTATAATCAGCGTTTCATGGATTGAAGAAGGCAGCATGTAAAAATCTCCTACCTTCTCAGCGATCTCCTGTCTGATATCATCGTTTAATATTGCAGCCGCACCATTTACTTTTGTATCATTTGTCAGCACAAACATGGTATCGGGAATATCCGGCATCATCTGCATTGCCATTTCTTTTGCTTCATCCATACCCACATTTTGTTCTCTTGCAATATCAACTGCAATCATCTCCGCAACCGTCTCATTCATTCCTTTGAAACTATGTGGCTGCAAAGTATCCATATTCTGTAACGCCTGGTCATGCAGTTCTTCAAGTGTGATTCCATATCCATCAGATTATCTGTAATGGTAATGGTCGCAGTTCCTTCTCCTGTTTTATCCATTAAAATCTGATACACAACTGCTAAATTTTCCAGCTTGGAATACGGTTTATCCTGAAGGAACTGTTGATTTGCTTCCTCGTTGATCAGCTTACATACAATTTTTCCCTTAATCTTGTCAAAATCGGTAACTGCCGATACATCTATATCATGATCTATATAATGTGACTGATAAACACTTGCAATCTGAGCTAATACATCATCCAATTCAGCTCCATCCTGTATCTCCTCAAAATATGGATTCAGATAAATGGTAGGTGAAATATTACTTTCTTCTGTTCTTACCATCAGACCGTCCAGAACACAGTCATTATTCTTTACAATCTGATTGACCTCAACTGCAGCATCTGCAAACTTTTCAGGAAGAAAATCCTGTATCTGTTCTTTTACCTGTTCTACAAAATCTCTGTACTCCATTACTTTTTCTCTCCCTTCTTGGTGTCATTCTATGATTTCTCTGTCAGCTTTGATACTGTGGCACCATACATTTTGTACCTTTTCATCATGTTTCTCTGGCTTGTACTTTTACAAATTCCTTGAATGCCTGTGCTATCACATCAGCATCCTTGCCCTTGAAAAATACAAGATACTTGGGTGGTTCCGTGGTCTTATCCTTCTTTACTGCGAAATCGACATTGTATTTTCTTGCGACACGCTCAAAGGATTTTATATTGCTATCCGTAACCTCAATGGACTTTGCACCCTCTCCCTGACCAATCAGCTTCTTTACCGGAATTTTTCCATGCGAAGGCTCCTTATGCTTCTGATGCTCCAGATACATCTTCATTGCCTTCTGTAAAACGCTTGCGGTCAGCTTGGAAGTCTTGATTGCAAGAGCAATGGTTTTCTGTGTTGTTTCCTCCTGCACAGTGTACCTCCTTCCTTATCTGCACCGATTTGATTCAGGGTGAAACCAACAGCCTGTGTAATAAATATTTCATAAGTTCTCCTTTCCACTTCTGGACATTATGTCCAAAAGTTCTGCAAACGCAAAAAGGGCAGCTACAAACCTTTACGGTCTATAACTGCCCTTACGCTGTTTATGTACTGCATTAAATTATTGTTTGTTCTTTATTTCTAATATTTATATGATTCCATTTTCTCATCATCTAACTCACCAGATGCTGCTTTTGTTAAAAAATACAGCTTTTGCAATTTTATAAAATTACTTGAATTAAGAATTTCATCCTTGTATTGCTGTAATGATGTATATCGAGACAATGACTCTTTCATATTTTGGATTTGTTTTTCATCAAAATGTACTTGTATATTTATAAACTCTTTCTTGTATTGCTCCAATGCATCATTTGCTTTAATAAATTGTTTACATGTCATCCCCTCTTTGGCATTTTTAATCACATTCCAATTCTCTGGTTCTATATGTCTCATTTCATTTAATGCTATTTCAAGATTGACAATATTACTTGTTGTTGCATATTCCTCTTTATTTATTACTAATGTTCCGTTTATATCAAGTGCTTCTTTACCGGCTGGATATGGATATTCCCCAGGTTCCTGAAATATCAGATCTACCAAAGTACTAACACATAGATTAATATAATATGTGATAGTTTTTCCCTCCTTTTCAATAGAAACACTTTCAATTTCCCAATAAGTTTCTTCATCACCAACTTCGATAAATTCTTCATCTATTTCTTTTACAATATCCATGGCTTGAAGGAACTCACCAATTTTTATATCTATTTCTTCATTATAATCATCTACTAACAACCTAGCATCATCCATTGCGGATAATTGTAATGCGCTTTTTGAATTTCCAATATGAAGTTCTTCTGATAAATAAGAAAAGAATCGATCCAATGTTACAAAATAAATATTCAAAAATGGATTATATTCCTTAAATTCATCCAACAGTTCTGTTCTTAATTCAATTGGTATTTCGCCATCTTTATCCCACCAATCTTCTTTTATATCATTACACACAAATATAACATGAACATTTTTCTCTTTAGCCACTTTCAAAATGCTTTTCCAAACGAAAAGATCTCCATATTTATCCGCCCCTTCTTTCTCACAATCCATATAACCAGGTGGAATACAATTATCAAATCTCACTTTTCCTTCTTGTAAAATTGATAGCTTTTTTGAAAATTTTAATGGTTCCTCGATTTTCCCATTAGAATCTAGAAAATCTACAAATTCTTTTACCCTATCATTATTCAAAAAATCAAGGCTTAATTGCTTTTCAGCTTGATGTTCCTTTTCAAAGGTCTTTATAATATCATATATATTTGAAATTTTATCGTCTAAATTACTTTGTAATTGTGAAATATCCGTATAATTATGTTTTCGATATTCTGTAATTTTGGTAAGAATATCATCTTGTAATTTTCTAGTCGATTCTAACAACTCTTTGCTTACCCTCTGATATTTCTTCTTTTCACCACCACATACCGCTTGATAATTTCTTAAATATTCATCATATACTTGTCTAGGAATAAAAAGATCACCTATTACCTGTTTCAACGCCTCAATAACATCTAAACTAATATTAGCTGGTTGTCGATATAACTCCAAAAGAATATTTGTATCAAGTACAATCAAATGCCTCTCTGTTCTTATTTTTTTAAAATCGTCTATACTAATCATATATTAAAATCTCCATTATGATTTAACTTCATTTCTAATTTTTTACATGAATGCCATCGGTGAAGGATCTACGGCTGTATTCAACAATTCTAGCAGATTCTGAATATATGGGAATAAAATATTATCGTCAAAATGGATTAATTCATCTATTCCCTGTTTCAATCCCACTATTTTTTGAACATCTCGAATATCAGAAGGATACTCTTGTTTATTTATCAAAAGCCGCATAGCTTTTCCTCCACGAAATTCTTCAATTTCTCTATAAATTGGCTTTCCTTTATGCTTTATATAATTGTACAGGTTTCTTATATTGCTATTCGAAAAATTCTTCCAAAATTCAACAATTAGATCGACTGCCGGAGAAAATTCTGGCACCATTTTTTTCAGATATGCAAATGGATTTCCTTCAGCATGAGGTGTAGAAACACCATTCTCAGTTTTTCGCAATAAATCATATGCTTCTTCGATTGGGTGCATACAACTAACATCTTCTGCATTAGTCACATTTCCATCTTTATCGAAAGAATATAAAACATATTCCGCAGAAACATATGTAATTGTCCATGATAAATCTACCAAAATATTATAATTCAGCAATGCTGTTTCGTACAAATTTGATTTAAAAATTAATTCCACAGCTCTTTGCACATCAGGTTTATCAATTCTATTAAACCAATAATCCCAGTCTTCTTCTTGTGTTTTTCTCAAAAAAATTCTTGCTGTACTGTATCTTTCAAACAGTTCATTCCATTTTGATGCAAAATATATGTCTTGATTAGTTGGAAGTGAAATCCCCGCCTTTATTATAGCTCCATGCGGCGGCTCCAATGTTCCAAATATTTCATTTTTAAACATATCTTCCATAGAATCCTCCAATTCTAGTTATGATAAAATACTTATCGTATACAGTTTAACATATATTATACCATATTTTGTTTTTATATTATCAAATATCAGTGCTTGAAACAAAACATCTCTCACTTTTTTTAGTCTTACCATGCCACACTCTTTTTCCGTAAAGCCTTCTATCTTCATCCCATGCATGGCAACTTCTTTTCTTGCAACCAGACAATGCGTATACAATGCCATAATATACTTGTCCGACATGATGAAGGCGTATGTTTCATTCCCTTGATATGTATATCGGCACTTTTCCAGATTTTCCTGTGATATGTCAAAATAACATCTGACCGTTTCCAAATATACATCTCCATTATACTGCGGTTTCAGCTTTTTTACATACCTTCTAATGGTCGCAAATATATTATTTCTTTCCATAGCGGTCTCAGTTCTCTTAAATACTGGCTTTTTCCATCGCAGATCCATATAAACATTATTAAGGATAGTCTTTCCGGCATACTGTTTGAAGTCACCTATCCGCAACAAATATGTTAATACTTCAAACAATTTTTCCTGTGACATTATCTCCTGATACGAATAATCTCCAAATTCAATATGATCCAGTTTACAAAGGACTACTTCCCTTTTTAATCTCCCGTTCCATTACCCTGTTCACATCTCTCATTGATTCCATACATTTTCCTTTCCATTTCTGGACATTATGTCCAAAAGTAACAAAAAGAGCAGCTACAAATCTCTCGACTCATAACTGCTCTGACGCTGTTTTCTATTCTATTCCTGCCATTACTGCAAAATCGCCTTTCTTTTCTAAGAGTGCTTTTTGTTCATCTGCTGGCAGACTCTTAAATATTTCCTCATATCCCATACCTTCCATTTTCCTGCTCTTGCCTGTGATGAATAATTCCGTGTCTAACCATTCCTGCCACAAATTTTCAAATGTTAAACTCGATTGACAATGCCTTTTTTGTTTTCTCACTCACACTTCTGGACATTATGTCCAAAAGTTCCCGATATCAATTTTATTATTTCCATAACTGTATTGATAATTCTGATTATAACAATCATACCTCCGATCAACCCACCAATGATACAATCTAGTGCCAATATGCCAATGCTTCCTGCAATACCCAAATTCTTTGAAACAATAAACATACTCATTTTCCGTATTCCATATGGACATCCTACCATAATCCAGTATAGAAAATAATCAAACCCATCTGCCTTTGCACATACCGGATAGCACATGATCATCCAGACAGCTAATATCAGCATCGGAATAATAATTCTAAACAATACCTTTTTCATGCCAGCCTTCTCCGTACATATCATGCTGCACTTCCTGTTGATAAAAATGATTTATCGTAGTTGGTGCATTATAAAGTGCCGTTACCATATATGCCTTGATATTTGTAATCTTCGTCGTTGTTTCTTTCATGCAGCCAATCACATATTCCAGATGACTGCTGTTTAGTTTCAGAAATCTAGCTTTCACAAGCTCATAGGGATATTCTTCTCCCGCAACACGAATCGTCTGCCGTTTCACACACACCACTTCACAGATAACTTCAAACAATTCGTCATAAAGCTCCCTTTGACCATATTTATCATATTTCATATGGTACTCATAACTTATATTTTCTTTAATCAACTCTATGTATGCCTGTGCATCATCCATCACATCAATCGTATTATCCTCTGTCTCCATTGCTTCAGAAGGATTGATAGGATAGATACAACTCTCCTCAGTATGATTAGGGTTAGTCTGATTATAGTTAGTATAATTAGGTACTAATTTCTGAACTTCTGTAGGTTCAATTTCTGAACCTCCGAAAGTCTGTTTATTATACTTCTGCAAGTTCACATTTTGTACTTCTTGAAGTTCAGTTTCTGAACTTCTGGAAGTATCATTATTAGACTTCTTGAAGTTCAAATTCTGAACTTCTGTGGATTTATCATTATTCTGCGACATTTTTTCAGCCGTTTCTTCTGACATAGTCGCAAAATTTTTCACATAAATAATATCCAGTTTTCCTAGTCCCCTGCGCTTTTTCTCAATCAGACCAATTCCTTTTTCCGAATCAAGCTCTTTCATGATCTTTACACAGGTTGCTTTTGCACATCCCAAATCTTCCATGATTGCATCAACCGTATAAATGATATACGCTCTGTTTTCATCGTCCAGCCAGCCATTTTTCATAGACAGTGACATTCTGTCAAGCATCAAACCATACAGGAGCTTGGCATCACTGCTAAGCCCCTTAAATCGCTCATCTTTAATCAACAGCCAGGGAACACGATAGAAGGAAAACTGTTCTGCTTCAATTCCGTAATAATAATCAAACTGTATTGTCTCGTTCACTTCCTCATGCCTCCTTTGCTGCTTATTTTCTGCTTTCTGAAGAATTCCACTCCTCTAAAAGCTGATATATGACTTTTTCAATCTCCTCATTGGAATACTCTTCTGGAAAATATCTGCTGATCTTATCTGCCTTGATTATAACTTTTCGTTCTTTTTGCTTTGACTCCGCCAGAATCAGTCTTACCATCGGTAAAGTCAACTCATTATTTTTTCCATATTCCTTCAACTTAGATGATTGTGATGTTGAAACAGATACTCCTGTTTCCTCAATAACTGCCTGTACCCACTCCTGTTCCTGCTCATTCAAAAAAGAAAGATCAACACCCTGTACCAGACCTATTTTTCTTTTATCTACCAGTTCTAACAGTTCGTCAGATAATCTTGAAAGATAGATATACCTCTGAACAGTCTTGCCACTCTCTCCTGGGCTTCGCCTACTTCGTCCAGGCTGTTTCCAACACCTTTCTTTCCCTGATGCTTCATAGCATCATATTTCATGCGGTATGCCTTTGCTTTCTCACTTGGCAGAATATCTTCTCTTTGGATATTGCTGTCCAACATGATAATCGTAGCTTCATCATCCGTATAATTGCGGATAAACATCGGCATTGTTTCTAGTCCTACAGCTTCACAGGCATGTCTCCTTCGGTGTCCTGCTATAATTTCGTAACCGCCCTCTGCTCTCGGTCTGGCAATGCCCGGCATCAACACACCATGCTCTCTGACACTCTCCACAGTTTCCTGCATTTTTTCATCGTCCAGTACCTTAAATGGGTGTCCCTTGAACTCATGCAATTCTGATAGTACAATTTCCTGTACCTGCTCTGTTCCTGCCTGTGGCTGTTCAGTTCCGAATAAATCATCAAAACTATTCAGCTTTACTTTTGCTGCACTTCCCATCTTATTCATCTGCAAGCACCTCCTCTGTCAAAGACTGATAGGCACTTGCTACTTTTCCGTTCGGATCATGCTCATAAATGCTGACACCCTCCGCAGAAATCTCCGCAGCTCTTACGGACATCGGAATACTGTTTTCAAATATTCTAACCTTGCTACCATAATTCTCCACAACCAATGCACTGATGTCTTTTGCATAGTTGGTTCTGTTATCTACCATCGTAAGCAGGATACCTTCAATCTCCAGTTTGGGATTGATCTGTCTTTTTACTTTTCCTATGGTCTTAATAAGCTGTTCCAGACCTTTTACCGGAAGATATGCAGCCTGCACAGGAATAAGGATACTGTCAGCACTTGCAAAGGCATTTATGGTAATCATGCCAAGCGAAGGCATACAATCAATCAGAATGTAATCATATCTTTCTTTTTGCTGTTCTATGTAGGTACGAAGCACAAGCTCCCTGCTCATGACATTTACCGGTGATACTTCCAGTCCCGATAACTCTATATTGCCCGGCATAAGGTCTACACCCTCGTCATGCTTCAATATACCATAATCCGGCTCCATATCTTCTTCATTGATGATATTTGCCATAACGGTTGCAAGAGATACATCCAGCTTATCCGGCTCCTGAAAACCTAAACTTGCTGTCAGACTGCCCTGTGCATCTGCATCAATAAGAAGCACTCGCTTTCCTTGTTTTGCTAGTCCTATTCCTAAATTACTCGTTGTGGTAGTCTTGCCGACTCCGCCTTTCTGATTTCCGATTACTATAACTCTACACATGATGAAATTCCTCCAAATTCTACTATTTTTCTTTTATATTTCTCTTTTTTACTTCCGCATAAACTCTGTAATATTTATCTGTTCCTTTATTGGGATAGCGGTCTGACAGCTCCAGAACCTCTATCTTTGGATGTCTCTGCATGATTTTCTTAAACCATGTAATATCATTCTTTGTTCCCATCAATCTGACTTTTAACATCAATCATTTCCTCCAAACATTGCATACAGAGCATGATTATAATTTGCATATTCTGGATACCTGATCTGTATTGCCTGCCAGAAAAACGGTGCATAGCAACAACAGAACAAATCCTCTGCCGAATATCTCCTACACTCATCAATCTGCTCCTCTGCATCCAACTCATCATCTACACTCGGTGTACCATTGCAATACAAATTGAACGCCATTCTGACAACCTTTTCGCTTCCACTGGTCTGCCAACCATCGTGCAGGCACTCTGGTTTTACGCAGCCAGTCTTAAAGTCATAAATTCTGTTGATATTTCTTCTCGTATCATCGCTGATGCCAAGACAATAGCAAAGTGCTTTGTGATATACATCCACATAACGCACTTCTTTTAATTTTTCATAGTAGAATTTCTCATGTGCTTCGCTAATAAAGCGAATGTTCTCTTTCTTGTTACTTACTGCTCCTAACGCTGTGTTGTTCATAGTGAACCTCCTTCTGAAATTGAATTGAAAAAGGCACTCCTAATGGAATGCCCTAATATAAAAAATAGGGACACTCTTTTGAAGTATCCCTATGTTCTATCAATATATCTGATAGCTCTCTATTTACTTTCATATTCAGAATTCTTTGTGTTCCCACAACCGAGGTCTAGCACTACAACAACAGTTACTTTCCTCACAATCTCTTTTTCCTTGTGATTTTCACCGATTTTGTTGAAACTGAAAAACTCTACAAAGTGCGTAAATTCAAGGATTTCTAGGTATCTTTCCTTTGTAGTCCCACCACAGTCTCCACATGCACCGTCTGACAAAACTGATCCACGCTGCAGCTGCGCTGAACCTCATAACCAGCTGCCAGAAATGCTGGTAAATCTCTTGCAAGACTTGTTGGTTTGCAGGAGATATAGACGATGTTTTCTACTCCATATGCCAGGATCTTCGGCAGCGCTTTGGGGTGGATTCCATCGCGAGGGGGATCCAGAATGATCATATCTGGTTTTTCAGTAAGATCGTCCAGGACTTTCAGGACGTCACCTGCGATGAAACGGCAATTGGTGAGACCATTTAAGGCGGCATTTACTTTTGCGGCTTCCACAGCTTCCTCAACAATTTCCACGCCGATAACCTCTTTCGCAACAGAAGCAAGAAGCTGGGCAATAGTTCCAGTACCGCTGTAGAGGTCAAATACTTCTTTGTCCTTGGTGTCACCAATGTAATCACGCACAATGGAGTACAATACTTCGGCTGCCAGTGAGTTTGGCTGGAAGAAGGAAAATGTACTAATCTTAAATCGCAGACCCAGCAACGTTTCATAGAAGTAATCCTGTCCATAAAGCAATCTGGTTTCATCGCTCTGCACCACATCAGACAGAGAATCATTGATAATGTGCATAATTCCCACGATTTTTCCCTCCAGCGGAAGAACCAGAAGCCTTGATATCAGCGGCGCATAGTCGTACTCTGCCTGGCTTGTGGTGATCACATGTACCAGAATTTCACCAGAGGTCACACCGCGGCGCAGAAGCAAGTGGCGCAGATAACCGGTATGCTGCATTTTCTTATAATGCACAGCCCCAAGCTCTGTAAAAAAATCCAGCACACAGGAAAGGATCGCCGTCATATCCGGATGCACCAGCTTGCAGTCAGAAGCCGTCAGTACGTCGTAAGTGCTGCCTTTCTTGTGCAAACCAAGAGAAAGAGGACCATCTTTATATTCATCTCCAAAGGAAAATTCCATCTTATTACGGTAACCAAATTCAATAGGACTTCCGTGGATTCCTTCCCAGTGAAGGTCTGTATCAATACCTACTGCCTCCTGGAGAAGTCCTTTCACCTGAGTTTCCTTCATTTTTAACTGTTCTTCGTAGGACATTGTCTGGTACATGCAGCCACCGCATGCTGGAAAAATCTTACATACAGGCTCTCTTACCTCAAGGGGAGAATTCTCCAGAATCTCCAAAAGCCTGCCTTCTGCCCTACCCGAACGCTTCTTATTGATTATAAAGCGAACCTTCTGACCTGGAATTCCATTTTTTACAATTACTTTTTCTCCATCTATATTCACATATCCCTTGTTGGGGAAATCAACTTTCTCGATAATTCCTTCGTAAATCTCTCCTTTTTTCATAAATCCTCCATAAAATAATTGTATATAGATCGTAACTATTCCGCAGCTGTCTTTTATATATAATACTGTCGCCAATAGATTACTGTTCACTGGTAACGTTCCGCGAGGTGTTTTTTTGTGAACAAAGTTCACAGAAAACCCGAAAATTGCGGCGCGAAATCATGCAAATGCATGATTTCTGTGCATCGCGAAGCGTATTACTATAAAGATACAAAACAGTTACCTTAAATCAAAAATAAGGTATACGGGGGAGCATAACTGCTATATGCCCGTATACCTTTTCATTTAATATGCACTCACTTATAAAAAATCCCCGAAATTATCCACATCCAAACCAGATTTGTATTCCAAAAATTGTGGACGACCGTGGATATCCGCTAAACGCCTTACTTATTTCTCCTCATCCTCGAAATAATCGTCATAATCATCATCAAAGTCTTCCTCGAAGTCTTCAAGATAATCCGGTGCGAAGAAGCGATATACTGCAAATGCAATTCCTGCAACAGCAGCTACAGCGCCAATGATAGCCAGTACCCAGAGGACTGTATTCTTCTGCTTCTCATCTTCTTTTTTCTTAAGTAATGATAATAATTCCTCGAGCTTATCCATTTTAATGTTCATGTGATACCATCCTCTCTTTCAAAGTACTCATTAGGTTTATTTATTATACCACTTTTGCAATTATTTTACCATAGTTAATATATTAATTTTAAATTTTTCCAAACCCAATTTCCAATCAAATTTTCTTCAGCTTGGCAAAGCTTGCGAACATCTTCTTCACACCAACCTTATCAAACTCCACTGTAACCTCATAATCACGACCGCCTTCCACGATTTCTTTCACAATTCCAACGCCAAATTTAATATGGCGAACCGTATCTCCCACCTCATAATCCAGCGAATTGGCTTTTGTTACTTTAAATTCTCTTGGCTTGTAATTTCTGCCCTGGAGAATTTCTTTCATCTTGGAGTATTTCGCCGGTGTTGGGATTAGTTCCTCCACTTTCGGCTTCTTCTCCTGAATAGTGTGTCCCAGATCTACCAGTTCTCTTGGAATCTCTCTCACAAACCTGGAAACCCTGTTATACTGAGTCTCTCCACGGATCATCCTCTGCTGGGCGCAAGTCAAAGTAAGGTCTTTCATTGCACGGGTAATTCCCACGTAACAAAGTCTTCTCTCTTCTTCCATCTCCCCGTCATCGCCATAGCTGATGGTCATATGACTAGGGAAAATGCCGTCTTCCATTCCTACCATAAACACCTTCGGAAACTCCAGACCCTTGGCACTATGTAAAGTCATAAGGAGCACATAATCCTGATCCGGATCTACAGTATCAATATCTGCTACCAGAGCCACCTCTTCCAGAAAGCCAGAAAGCGTAGCCGGCTGATTCTGCTCCTCCATAGCCTCCTGATAAGCCACAGTCTTGGAAATCAACTCATCAATATTCTCAATTCTTGCTCTCGATTCTTCTGTATCCTCAGCTTCCAGCTCTGCCACATAACCTGTGGAATCAATTACCTCCTGCAGGATTTCCTCCACAGTCATCACATCTGCCTTGCTCTTCAGCATCTGTATAAAAGTTACAAAGCCATCGATCTTTGACAAGCTTCTTCCAATAGAAGGAACCTCTTCAGCCACGCGCAATGCCTCATACAGACTGATTCCCATATTGTCCGCATAATCCTGAACACGTCCAAGTGTCGTTGCACCGATTCCACGCTTCGGCACATTGATGATTCGCTGCACAGCAAGATCATCTCTGGCATTATTAATCGTTTTCAGATAACAGAGAAGATCCTTGATTTCCTTACGCGCATAGAAGTTAACGCCTCCTACCAGTTTATATGGAATATTGGCTGCAATAAATTTCTCCTCAAAAATACGGGACTGGGCATTGGTACGATAAAGAATGGCACAATCACGGTAGTTCCCAAGACCGTTTCTTTTTAACTTACCGATTTCTCCTGCCACATACTCTGCCTCCTCATAGGCATTCAAAAACTGGCGAAAATGCACCTTGCTGCCTTCTTCGTTCTCTGTCCACAGGGTTTTTGCCTTACGCTCAGTATTATTCGCGATCACCTGGTTCGCTGCATTCAGGATATTCTTGGTAGAGCGGTAGTTCTGCTCCAGACGGATTACCCTGGCATCTGGAAAAACATGCTCAAATCCAAGAATATTTCCAATATTAGCCCCACGGAATTTATAAATGGACTGGTCATCATCACCTACCACACAAAGATTCTGATACCGCTGGGCCAGAAGACTGATAAACTTAAACTGTGCAGTATTGGTATCCTGATACTCATCCACCATAATGTATTTAAACCGCTCCTGATAGTACTCCAGCACTGCACCGCATTTTTCAAAAAGCTCCACCGTCTTTACGATCAGATCATCAAAGTCCAGTGCATTATTCTTGCGAAGAGCAGCCTGGTATTCACGGTAAACAGAAGCCACTTTCTTCATATTGTAATCTCCGGCAGCTTTCATCTCCATATCATCTGGTGTAAGCAACTCATCCTTGGCATGGGAAATCTGGGCAAGAAGGGAACGCTCTTTATAAATCTTGGTGTCAATGTTCATCTTCCTGCACACATCTTTCATAAGAGACTTCTGGTCATCTGTATCATAGATTGTAAAATTCGTGTCATATCCCAGATTATCAATATGTCTCCGAAGGATTCTTACGCAGGCTGAGTGGAAAGTAGACACCCAGATACTCTCAGAACCAAAGCCCACCAGCTTATCCACACGCTCTCTCATCTCCTGAGCAGCCTTATTGGTAAAAGTAATAGCCAGAATATTCCACGGATTTACTCCCTTTTCATCCATCAGATAGGCAATCCTGTGTGTCAGCACTCTTGTCTTGCCGGAACCAGCTCCCGCCAGGATCAGGACTGGTCCCTCTGTCTGTGCTACCGCCTCGCGCTGAGGGGGATTTAATGTATCATATATGCTCATTTATGTTCTCCTTTTTTCGCTAAAGCATGTTTGAAAAAAGCTTTCTGCAGGATGTGCGCCACAATTTGTAGGAGCTTCCGCCCTGATGAGGGCGTCACAGCGGACTGCGACAACTGAATTCGGACGAAATATACCGTCAAATGGGGCATGCAGATTGCGGGAATGATTTTTCAAATAGTTAAATCTCATTATACATGAAATCCTTATCTCCCACAACCCCGAACGTGCAGAAAATCCAAACATAGATTCGGGTTTTTACTGTTTACCAGTAACATTCCGCGAGGTGTTTTTTGTAAACAAAGTTCTGGTTTTTTTCTGTTTTTCACAAGATCTGAAAAAAACAGTTTACAAGTAGTTTTAAAAACTATATAATAAGGAGCAGAGGTGATAAAAATGACAGCTGATGATAAATCCATATTAAAGAGCATTCTGGAGCACATTTCCGGAATGGATTATATAAAACCAGAAGATCTTCCAAACATCGACCTGTACATGGATCAGGTCACCACGTTTATGGAGGATCAGCTTGCGTCCACAAAGCGTCACGATGATGACAAGATCCTGACAAAGACCATGATCAATAACTACGCCAAGAATAACCTGCTCCCTTCCCCTGAGAAGAAGCGCTATTCCAAAGATCATCTGCTCATGCTGATCTTCATTTATTATTTTAAGAATATTCTGTCCATCACAGACATCCAGAAGCTTCTCGGTCCCATCACAGCGAAATACTTTAAAGGTGAGCCAGGCAAGGACATGACCTATGTATATAATGAAGTTTTTGGAATGGAGAACCGCAAGATTGACCAGTTGATCAAGAATCTTCTGAAGGATTACCGTTTCTCCAGCGCCACTTTCCAGGATGCAGATGAGGAAGATCAGGAATTTCTGAAGCGATTCAGTTTTATCTGTCTCATGAGCTTTGATGTCTACATTAAGAAGATGATCATTGAGAAAATGATCGATGACATTTCCCCATCTGAGCCCAGGGACAAACATAAGAAGAATAAAGACAAATAACAGTACAAAACCCGCGAAATTATCTCATAGCACAATTTCGCGGGTTTTCTTTCGTATATTTTATTCTATTTCGGATTCAGATCCTCTGACGCTTATTCGTCCTTCTGATCCAGAGAACGGTTCTGCTCTTTTTTCTCTTCCATTCTTTTAAATACCATATCATAACCGTCATTGCCATAATTCAGAGAACGGTTTACACGGCTGATCGTGGCTGTGGAAGCACCGGTCTTCTCAGAAATGTCAAGGTAAGTTCTCTTATCCATCAGCATTTTGGCCACTTCAAATCTCTGAGATAAAGAAAGAAGTTCGTTAATGGTACACACATCCTCAAAGAAAGTGTAGCACTCTTCCTTATCCTTCAGACAAAGTATGGCCTCAAAAAGATGGTCAACTGCCTCAGTTCTGATATTTTTACTCATTTCGCTACTCCTTTTTCTATATTTAATGTTTATTATTCTCTTTTCAATAATTACTATTTTAACACTCTGACGTGTGATAAGCAAGGACTTTCTATAAATATTTTTGTGAAGATTATATAGTTTTTATGTTCTTTTTTATTTTCAAATTGCTTTTTTTTCACAGATTCGTTATACTATGTGATAAGCTCATTAATGCTATATACAAAATAGAAAAGAGGAATTTTTGAATGGATCGTTTTTTCAACATGGATAACAAATTTTTCACCTTCATGAGCAGGGTGGCAGATCTTATCATTCTGAATCTGCTTTGCATTGTCTGCTGCATTCCGGTGGTAACCATTGGACCTTCCATTGCCGCCATGTTCTACGTCACTTTGAAAATGGTTCGTAATGAAGAGTCTTATATCGTCCGCGGATTTTTTAAATCCTTTAAACAGAATCTGAAACAGGGTATTGTGATCAATCTGATCATGCTTGCGGCTGCCCTTTTGCTGTACTTTGACATTAGCATCTGCCGCAGCACACCTGGCACCATCGGTAAGGTTCTTATGGTATTATTTATGATGATCCTGGTCGTTTACCTGATGATCTTCCTGTACATCTACCCGGTTCTTGCGAAATTTTACAATACCATCAAGAATACTTTTACCAACGCATTTTTGATGTCCATCCGCCATCTTCCATATACAGCACTTATGATCCTTGTCACTGCTGCCCCGGTTCTTGTATTTTTTATTCCAAGTGCCCAGGTACAGTCCATGGTCATCCTGCTGCTGGTGCTCATTGGATTTTCCGGAATTGCATACATCAATTCCCATTTCTTTGTGAAAATTTTTGACAAATATATTCCGGAAGAAACCTCTGAGCCGAATCCTGACAGTGTAGTAGACCACAGTCTTGATTCCGACAATAAGAATTTATGATCACCAGCTGGAATGGAAAGCCTTATCACTCCCTTGACTATATGCTAAAGGAGCGCTTCGGGGAAAAGGTTTATAAAGTCACCTTAAACGGCGGCATGAGCTGTCCCAACCGCGATGGTACAATAGGACACGGCGGCTGCATCTTCTGCAGCGAAGGTGGCAGCGGTGATTTTGCCGCCAGTGCAGCCCTCTCTATCCATGAACAGATAGACAGCCAAATTGCCATGCTTTCCGCCAAAAGACCTATTCACAAATACATCGCCTATTTTCAGGCTTACACCAATACTTATGCTCCTGTGCCTTATCTGGAAAAAATTTTTCAGGAAGCTATTTCCCATCCGGGGATTGTGGCACTTTCTATTGGTACAAGGCCGGATTGCCTGGAGGACGATGTAGTAGAACTTCTTTCCCGGCTAAACATGGTTAAACCAGTCTGGGTAGAACTGGGACTTCAAACCATTCATGAATCTACCGCAGCTTATATCAGGCGAGGTTACCCTCTATCCTGCTTTGAAGACTCCCTTAAGAGACTCCGCACAGCTGGTCTGGAAGTAGTAGTTCATACCATTCTCGGGCTTCCCGGCGAATCCAGGGAAGATATGCTGGCTACTATGGATTATTTAAATGCCCGGGATATTCAGGGAATCAAGCTTCAGCTGCTCCACGTTCTGAAAGGCACTGACCTTGCATATGATTATCTTGCCGGGAAATTTAAAGTGCTGGAACGCGCCGAATATATTGACCTTGTAGCAGACTGCCTGGAACATCTGGATCCATCCATTGTGATCCACCGGGTTACCGGCGATGGGCCGAAAGATCTGCTGATCGCCCCTCTATGGGCCAGCAGAAAAAGAGAAGTGCTGAATCTGCTCCACCACCGTTTGAAAGAGCGTCAGAGTTTTCAGGGCAAAGCATTAGAGCGTGTTTGAAAAAGGCTTTCTGCAAGATGTGCGTCACAATTTGTGGGAGATTTTGTCCGATTGAGGGAGGCGTAGCGGGCTACGCCGACTGAAAGAGGGCAAAATCTCCCGCAAAGTGGGGCGTGCAGATTGTGGGAATGATTTTTCAAACACGCTCCAGAGTCTGTTTGAAATATTATTCCCGCAATCTCCCGCAAAGTGTAATACACATCTTGCAGAAAGCTTTTTCAAACACACTCGAATTTAGAACTTATGCAATATTTCACCAGAAGGGAGGCTGGAAAATGGCTACACCATTTACTGTTTACAAACTGATCATCCTATATATGCTTCGGAATTCTTCGTCCCCCATCACTAATTCAGAAATTTCAGAATTTATTCTGGACCACGAGTACACGAATTATTTCCATTTGCAACAGGCCCTTTCCGAGCTTGAGGAAACAGAGCTGATTGAGAAGCGTACCATTTCCAATACTTCCTACTATTATCTTACTGAAGATGGAAAAAACACGCTCACCTATTTCGAGAATGATATTTCCCAGGACATCCGTACTGAAGTGCTCCAGTACCTTGCAGCCAGAGGTGCCTCCACAAAGAATCAGGTGAAAGCTCAAGCCGATTATTACATTAATAATCAGGGAGAATATGTGGTTCACCTTCAGCTTTTGCAGAAGGGTGCTTCTGTGATCGATCTTTCTCTTGCAGCGCCATCTCTTTCCGCTGCAAAGGCCATGTGCAGGCAGTGGCCCAAGAAATATGAAGAAATTTATGCAAAAATAATGGAGGGGCTTTTATAAAGCTCCTCCACTTTTTATTTCAGATTTTGTAATTATTCAGTACCTTCACAGCTGCACGCTTGGCAAAATAGCACTTGCTGATAATTACTCAATATTTATTCCAACGCGTGTTTGAAAAATCATTCCTTCAATCTGCATGCTCTTTTATAAACTTCATGTGTTCCTTCAGTTTCTTCTCATATCCCATATCTGACAGCTCATAGAATTTCTCTCCCTGGATCTCATCTGGCAGATACTGCTGCTTTACATAATGATTTGGATAATCGTGGGCATACTTATAGCCGATTCCATGTCCCAGCTTCTCATGCCCTCCATAATGGGCATCCTGAAGATGAGCCGGAACAGTCGTCCTGGTATGCTTCACACTGTCCATTGCTGCAAAAATAGCATTCACCGCTGCATTGCTCTTAGGTGCACATGCCATATATGCGGCAGCCTGGGAAAGAATGATCTGGGATTCCGGCATTCCCACCCGCTCAACTGCCTGGGCTGCTGCTGTTGCCACTACCAGGGCCTGGGGATCTGCATTTCCAATATCTTCAGAAGCAAGGATCATCATACGTCTTGCAATAAATTTCACATCTTCACCTGCATACAGCATCTTCGCCAGATAATAAACTGCAGCATCCGGATCGGAACCGCGCATACTCTTGATAAATGCAGAAATAATATCATAATGGTTATCTCCATCTTTATCATAGCGCACCACACGCTTCTGGATACACTCAGAAGCCACATCCAGAGTAATATGGATCTTGCCGTCTGAAGCTCTTGGCGTAGTAAGAATGCCAAGCTCTATGGCATTCAGAGCGCTTCTGGCATCTCCTCCTGCCATATCTGCCAGAAACTCCAGGGCATCTTCATCCAGAACCGCATTATAGCTTCCCATGCCCTTTTCCTTATCGTTCACTGCCCGCAGGAGCAGTTCTTTAATCTCCGGAATCTCCAGCGCCTTCAACTCAAATACAATAGAACGTGAAAGGAGAGCACCGTTTACCTCAAAATAGGGATTCTCTGTGGTGGCTCCAATAAGGATGATGGTTCCGTCCTCCACAAAAGGCAAAAGATAATCCTGCTGTCCTTTATTAAAGCGATGAATCTCATCAATAAACAAAATCGTCTTTCGCCCATACATTCCAAGGGCATTCTGAGCCTGTTTTACCACTTCTTCCATATCTTTCTTGCCTGCTACGGTGGCATTGATCTGGGTAAAGTCTGCGCTAGTAGTATTGGCGATGACTTTAGCCAAGGTGGTCTTTCCGGTTCCTGGAGGACCGTAAAAAATAACGGAAGTCAGCTTATCTGCCTTGATGGCTCTGTAAAGTAATTTATCTTTTCCCACAATGTGCTGCTGTCCCACTACTTCCTCCAGTTTCGTAGGGCGAAGACGTGAGGCAAGTGGGGATTCATTCTCCATTGTCCTGGATTTCGCATATTCAAATAAATCCATGTATTTCTCTCCAATTCAAAAGTAATTTTCCGTACATTTGTTCTAATTATAATCTATATTTCTCATTTAGGCAAGTTTATAAAGCTATTTTTTAACTGTTCGCGGAGCATTACATTACTGTTCACTGGTAACGTTCCGCGAGGCGTTTTTTGTGAACAAAGTTCACAGAAAACCCGAGAATTGCGGCGCGAAATCATGCGAATGCATGATTTCTGTGCATCGCGAAGCGCGTTACTGTGAACGGAGTGAACAGTAACACATTACCAATGAACATCTTTAACGATCTTTTACGGCAATATCAGTTCCTCTACAGTCACGAATTCATATTCTTCTGCCATCAGAAGATCCACAATCTGAAGCGCTGCATCTACTGAGCTTTGGTAAGCATCATGCATCAGAATCACTGCCCCGTCTGACACTTCCGATTGCACAATTTTCATAATCGAATCCACATTTTTACTCTTCCAGTCCAAAGTATCCACATCCCAGAGTACAGGAAACATCTCCACATAAAAATCCAGATTTTTTCGCCACTCCCCATAGGGCGGTCTTAACCATGCCGGGTACACACCTGTGATTTCAAAGATTTTCTGGTTGGTTGTCTCAATTTCTTCTTTTGCTGCCTCCTTTGAAATCTTATCCAGCTGTACATGATTGTATGTATGATTCCCGATCAGATGACCTTCCTCCTGTATTTGCTTCACCAAGGCCTCTTTTCCCTCAATATTCTTCCCCATGAGAAAAAAAGTAGCATGAACCCCTCTCTCCTTCAGCCCTTTCAGAAGCAGCGGCGTATATTTACTGTTAGGACCGTCATCAAAAGTCAGAGCTGCTTTTTTCTTTTCCGTCACATTCTTTTCCAAAGTATCTTCCAGCTTCTTTTCTGACCTTCTATTCCTAGCCCCTATCACTTTGTCACTGACAGTTTTTTCCTCTCTTTTTCCGTTCCCCTTCTGCGCACCTTCCTGTTCCCGCCCGGCACAGGTATATTCCTGCACTTCTTTTGCATTCTCCCGGATTCTCACAGTTTCCAGCCTTGCCAGCAGCACCGCCAACGCTATAACTTCTACCCACATCACCAGATGTCTTTTTTCCTTCATATCCCGCCGCCTGACATCTGTCTTTCCTGATAATATATGTTTATGAAATGTAAAAAAGAATCCTGCTTGCAGGATTCTCCGCCTGCGGCGGGTCGCCTCGAGCGACAACTACCTTTCCGCCGCAGTGCGATCCTGCCCGGTAGGGCTTTTAATGTAACAGGAAATCCAAACGGAATTTCCTGTTACATTAAAAAGCACTGGCAATCTCTTTCAAAATCACCAGTGCTCTTCCTTTTTGTTTTCACATGATATGCTGCTATGTGGCACAGCCTGTTATTATTTCAGCAGCTTCAGCTGATTTTCAATTTCTTCGATACATTTCTCATATCCAAGCTTGCTGCTATCCAGACACAGGTCATACTGAGTGGCATCCTTCCATTCCTCACCTGTAAATCTGCGGTAATACTCATCCTTACGTTTGTCATCCTTCTGAAGGAATTTTTCGATCTCTTTCTGGCTCATGCTCAGCTTCTCAGCAGCCTTTTCCATTCGGAAATCCCAATCAGCGTGGATAAATACACGAAGCACATTTGGATAATCCTTCAAAATATAGTTGGAGCATCTTCCGATGATCACGCAGGACTCCTTCCCTGCCAGTTCACGGATGATCTTTGCCTGATAATTAAACAGGTTCTCATCAGAGGTGAAGTCCTTACTCTGAGGCGAGATCAGCTCACCGCTGTAAATTCCATTCTTCCCGAAAAGCGGTTTTTTTGCGCTGGAATACTCATCTACTCTTCCAAAAAGAGTTTCATGAATTCCACTGTCCTCAGATGCCATGCGGATAATATCCTTGTCGTAATATCCAATCCCTAATTTCTTCGCAAGCATTTCACCAACGGTACGTCCACCGCTTCCGTACTGTCTTGCAATTGTAATTACGAAATTGTCCATTTCTCTCCTCCTTATTACACTGGTCAGCTTTCTAAAGCGTTGTTTTTTCCATTCTTTCCGACAACAATAAAAATCACCTGACCAGATTATTTTCCCAAAGACCTTACTGTTCACGACCTGTCCAGTAACCGCTTCGTGATGCACCAGATTCCCGAAAGTTCTGTGCATTTTGTTCACAAAACGGACATGTCGCCTGTCAGCTGTCAGATCTGCAAATTTTATTCACCCAGATAAGCCTTCTGTACCGCTTCATCATTCAGCAGGTCGCTTGCTTTTCCACTCATTGTGATCTTGCCAGTCTCAAGAACGTATGCACGATCTGCGATAGAGAGGGCCTTCTTCGCGTTCTGCTCTACAAGAAGTACCGTAGTACCACTTTCGCTTACCACACGGATAATATCGAAGATCTCATTTACAAAGATTGGGGAAAGTCCCATGGATGGCTCATCCATTACGATCAGTCTGGGTTTACTCATAAGGGCACGACCCATGGCAAGCATCTGCTGCTCACCACCAGAAAGTGTACCGGCACGTTGTCCTTTACGCTCTTCCAGACGCGGAAACCTTTTATAGACTCCTGCAAGGCTTTCCTGGATCTCAGCTTTATCTTTTCTCGTATAAGCACCCATGATCAGGTTCTCATATACACTTAAATCTGAAAAAACACGACGTCCCTCCGGAACGTGTGCAATTCCCATTTCAACAATCTTATGGGCCGGAACCCTGGTAATATCTTTTCCTTCAAAAACAACGGAACCTTCTTTTGCTGAAAGAAGACCTGTAAGTGTCTGCAGTGTAGTGGTTTTTCCTGCACCATTGGCACCGATCAAAGCAATAACCTCGCCCTGGTTTACCTCAAAGGAGATTCCTTTTAATGCCTGGATTACACCATAATATACGTGTAAATCTTTTACTTCCAACATTGCCATTTCTTTTTCCTCCTTATTCGCCCAGATATGCAGTAACAACAGCAGGATCTTTCAGAACCTTTGCTGTCTCACCCTGACAGAGAACCTGTCCGAAGTTCAATACAGTCAGTTCCTCACAGATACCGCCAACCAGCTTCATATCGTGCTCAATCAGAAGGATCGTCATATTAAAATGATCTCTTACAAACCGAATGGTATCCATCAGCTCCTGAGTCTCATTGGGGTTCATACCGGCAGCCGGCTCATCCAGAAGGAGAAGCTTGGGATCTGTGGCAAGCGCTCTGGCAATTTCCAGCTTACGCTGTTTACCATAAGGAAGGTTTCCCGCAAGAAGACCAGCCTCCTGATCCAGATTAAACACCTTCAGGATCTCCATAGCGCGCTCGTTCATCTCTTTTTCTACTTTAAAATATTTGGGAAGTCTTAAGATTCCGGTTAAAGTAGAATATTTATAATGATTATGCAGACCAGCCTTTACATTGTCCAGTACGGTCATATCTTTAAAAAGTCGAATATTCTGGAATGTTCGTGCAATTCCAGCTTTATTAATATCGATAATACTTTTTCCGGTGATATCCTGCCCATCCAGCTTGATGATTCCCTCTGTTGGCTTATAAACACCTGTAAGAAGATTGAATACGGTTGTTTTTCCGGCACCGTTTGGTCCGATCAGGCCGTAAAGCTCGCCTTTTTCGATTTTCAGCTGAAAATTATCTACAGCATGAAGGCCGCCAAACTGTATGGAAAGATTATTTACCTCTAACATTGCCATAATTAAGCTGCCTCCTTTTCTTTCACGTGACCTTTGATTTTTTCAATAATACGGCTTCTGAAATCTCTAGCTGCAGGAGCCCAGTTGAAAAGCATCATTGTGATCATTACGATTGCATAAATCAGCATACGGTAGGTGGAGAATCCACGAAGCAGCTCGGGAAGTGCATAAAGCACAATCGTTGCCAGAATACTTCCGCGAAGATTTCCCATACCACCAAGAATTACATATACCAGAATGGTGATGGACATGTTGTAGTCAAAAATAGAAACCTTCAGCATGGAAAGGTTGTGGGCATAAAGTACACCTGCTACACCGGCAATTGCAGCGGAAATAGTAAATGCAAGCAGCTTATTCTTTGTTACGTTGATACCGATGGACTCAGCTGCAATACGGTTATCACGGGTAGATGTAATGGCACGTCCGCTTCTGGAGTTTACCAGATTCTGGATAATAAACAGAACGACCAGAACCAGAATCACACCGATCAGGAAGAAATAATCCTTAATATCTTTATATAAGGTTGCAGTACCGGAAACACCGAGAGCACCCTTGATGATCTGTTTTCCGCCTGGATCCAGCTTCAGGTTGGCTGCGCTTGTTGCAACGTGAAGCCCTTTATCATCCACACCAACATACAGAATATTGATCAGGTTCTTAATAATCTCACCAAATGCCAGGGTTACGATTGCCAGATAGTCTCCCCGAAGTCTCAGTACCGGGATACCGATCAGTACACCGAAGACAGCAGCCACGGCAGCACCTACCAGCAATGCAAGAATCAATCTTGGAACAGACGGAAGCACATCACTGGTAACATGGGAAAACAGAGCACTGGAATAGGCTCCAACGCACATAAATCCTGCGTGTCCAAGACTCAGCTCTCCGGAATAACCGACTACCAGATTCAGGGAAAGAGATGCGATAATGTACACACAGATGGGTACCAGAAGGCCGGTAAGCAGTCTGGACAGGTTTCCTGTGGAGGAAAGGATCTGTACCACAACGAAGATTGCGATTACCATGCCATATGTAATAAAATTGTTTTTTGTTGTTTTGTTCATATTTTTTTTCATATCGGCCACCTCATACTTTCTCCTGGATGTTCTTGCCGAACAGACCAGATGGTTTTACAAGCAGCACGATGATCAAAACTGCAAATACAATTGCATCTGCAACCTGAGAGGAAATATAGGCCTTACTGAAAATCTCAATAACACCAAGGAGAATTCCTCCAACCATTGCTCCTGGGATAGAACCTATTCCACCGAATACTGCCGCTACGAAAGCCTTGATACCAGGCATTGCGCCTGTATAAGGAGTCAGTGTAGGATATGCGGAGCAAAGAAGAAGTCCTGCAATTGCAGCAAGTCCGGAACCGATTGCAAAGGTAAGGGAAATGGTTGCATTTACGTTGACACCCATCAGCTGTGCGGCGTCACGGTCCTCGGAAACAGCCTGCATGGCACGCCCCGGTTTTGTTTTCTTTACAAAAAGCTGAAGACCAACCATAATCACAATACAGGCAAGGATTGTTACGATCGTAACACCTTTAATCGTAAGCTGTCCGCCAAACAGCTCCAGAGACGGAACATTGATAACCGGAACAAAGCTCTTTGCATCTGCGCCAAAAATTAAAAGCGCCAGGTTCTGAAGCAGATAGCTGACACCGATTGCAGTGATCAGAACTGCCAGATTCGATGAAGCCTTACGAAGAGGTCTGTATGCAACTGCCTCAATGACAACACCGGCAACAGTACAGATCACAACAGAAAGAATGATTGCCAGGATTGGTGACATACTGGCTTTGGTAACTGCGGTAAGAATTACAAATGCTCCAACCATGATAACATCACCATGTGCAAAGTTCAGCATTTTTGCAATACCATATACCATTGTATAGCCGAGAGCGATGATCGCATAAATACTGCCCAGGCTGATACCATCTTTTAAATAGGATATAAAACTCATAATGCACCTCTTAACTGGATTTATTACTGTAGATAGTAACTGATTTTTCTTTTTCACGAGCGTGTTTGAAAATTCATTCCCGGCTTTTCCCACTGTAAAGCTTCCTGTCACTTTCTGACACGAAAAAGCGGAAGTAAATTTTCAGACACGCTCCAGTTATTTACTATGAATGTCCCGGACGGCAGCTGACTTTCCTATATCATGATGTCGCCGACAGGCCACCTGTCCGTTTGTTGTCTCAGACTGAAACAACAATCATTTTTGTAATTGCAAAGAAGGAGACGGACCCACAGGTAACCGTCTCCCCCTTGCTAACGGCCATCCCCTGCGCAATCAGGGAAATGGTTAAAGCCTCTGCCGTATGACCGGCACAATGGCTCTATTCTTATAATTACTCCATAGAAGCGTAAACGCCATCTTTGATCACATAAGCCTTAGGTGCTTTATCGCACTCACCGTCTTCTGTCCATTTAGCTTCTCCTGTAAGACCATCAAGAGTAATATTCAGCATGGAAGCAGACATTGCTGCACTGATGTCTTCATTTGACATATCTGGTGTGATGCCAGCATCATTTGCTGCTGCCTGCATAGCGTAAAGTACATCATATGTATCTGCAGCAAACTGATTTGGTGTCTCACCATTGTTTGCATCGCCATATGCTTTAACAAATTTTACAGTTGCCTCATCATCGCCTGTAGCAGAGAATGGTGTCAGAAGCATAACGCCTTCTGCAAGAGATTTATCAAAGTTCTCAACATTCAGGATTCCATCCATACCATCAACACCAAAAATCTTCATGTCAAGACCAAGGTCATGAGCCTGCTGAAGAATCAGAGCGTTGTCAGAATAGTAGTTCGGAAGGAACAGGAGCTCAGCGCCACTGTCTTTGATCTTTCCAAGCTGTACGGAAAAGTCTGTGTTGTTATCAGTTGTGTATGCTTCATCAGCTACAACCTCAAGGCCGTAATCAGCGCAGGCTGCAACGAATGCATCATGTACACCTGAGTTGTAATCAGCCATGGAATCGTAGAGGGTAGCTACCTTCGTAGCAAGACCTTTCTCAGAAATATACTCAGCAGATTTTGTTCCCTGCATTGGGTCTGTAAAGCACATACGGAACTCATTGTCACCAGCGGTAATGCTGTCTACTGCTGTTGCAGACGGTGTGAAGAGGAATGTACTATCAGCTGCCTCTGCACCTACTGCGATACAAGCACCGGAGGTAACAGTACCGCAAAGCATCTGCATTCCTTTGTCAAGAAGGTCATTGTAAGCGTTAACTGCTTTCTCCGGATCTCCCTGATCGTCACCAGCGTCAAGGATTTCTACCTGATATCCATTGAATCCGCCGTTTGCATTGATCTCATCTGCTGCGATCTTAGCTGCATTATATACACCATTACCATACTGTGCATAATCTCCTGTCATAGGTCCGATGACACCAATCTTGAAGGTTTCCTCGCTCTCTGCAAATACAGATACAGGTGTTACTGTGGATACTGCCATTGCTGCAGCTGCAGTAATGCTGAGTACTTTTTTCAGATTTCTCATAATAAATCTCCTCCTTAATTTATGTAAGAGCGTCTGTCATCTCGCCTCTCATGGTGTCCAAGGCATATCCGAAAAACATGGCATGCAGATTGCAGGAATGATTTTTGGAACAGGTTCTGCAACACTGAGATAGTATAAAAGCCCACTGGTGGTTTCCCAGCCGGCTTTGGCTTCCATAACTTCTTCTCTTTACTACTTTAATGTTATGATTATAGCATTCTGTTTTTTTGATTGCAATAGAAAATTTTATAGTTTTTTTAGAATTGCAAAAGAAATTTCCGTTACAATGACCAATTTTTTCTGTTTATGTTATTTCTGTGACGTACAAACGTACGTTGTAGGACATACTTTCATGCTGATTTCATATTTTGTATTATGCTCATATTGGAATGTGTTTAAAAAATCAATTCGGACAAAATTAATCACAAGGTGAGACATTCAGATTGCAGGAATGATTTTTTTGCAGACTCCGGGATAAAAAAAGGAGATGGTCACCCATCTCCCATTCAAATATCCTATTTATTTCAATTAAGCAATTGCTTTCTTAGCAATCTCAGCAAGTGCTGCGAATCCCTGAGCATCATTTACAGCCATCTCAGCAAGCATCTTTCTGTTAATGTCGACGTTTGCAACTTTAAGGCCGTGCATCATTTTGCTGTAGGATAATCCGTTCATTCTTGCTGCTGCATTGATACGTGCGATCCAGAGCTGTCTGAACTGACGTTTCTTCTGCTTTCTTCCAGCGTAGGAGCTGGTAAGTGCACGCATAACAGACTGTTTTGCTACTCTATACTGTTTGGAACGAGCTCCTCTGTAGCCCTTTGCCAGTTTTAATACACGATTATGTTTCTTCTTTGCGTTTAATCCGCCTTTAATTCTTGCCATTTCTTATTTTCCTCCTGTTCGTCTTCTTCTATGCTATATCTTATAAATACGGTAATGCTTTCTTCATGCTCTTAACATTAGTAGAATCAACAACAGTAGCTTTTCTGAGATTTCTCTTTCTCTTCTGAGATTTCTTTGTTAAGATATGGCTCTTGTAAGCTTTATTTCTTACTAATTTTCCTGTTCCTGTTTTTTTGAAGCGCTTTGCTGCTGCTCTACAAGTTTTAATTTTTGGCATTGTAATTTCCTCCTTAATATCGTATCTATTTAATGTCCCTCATCCAGCCTGACACCCTCAGGGTGTCTCTCCAAATGAATGCAACATCCTAGTGTTTCTGTGCTAAAAACATTGTCATGCTTCTGCCTTCTACCTTAGGTGCCTTCTCAACTACAGCAATGTCCTTCAGCATATCGGCAAAATCATCCAGAACGTGCTTGCTGCTTGACATGTGTGCCATCTCTCTTCCGCGGAAACGAAGAGTAACCTTCACTCTGTCGCCCTTGGTAAGGAATTTGCGCGCTGCCCCAGCCTTTGTATTCAGGTCATTGGTATCAATATTTGGTGAAAGACGCACTTCTTTGACATCGATGGTCTTCTGCTTTTTCTTGGCTTCTTTCTCTTTTCTGGCAAGTTCGTAGCGATATTTACCATAATCAATGATCTTACATACCGGCGGCTTTGCCTGTGGGGCAATCTTTACTAAATCAAGCTCTGCCTCCTGAGCTTTGGCCATTGCTTCTCTTGCGGACATAATTCCGAGCTGCTCTCCGTCCGGTCCGATTAAGCGTACCTCTTTGTCTCTGATCTGTTCGTTAATCATTAAATTGCTAATTGTCGTGCACCTCCATACCTGATAGATGATCTGTTCTGATCCAGTTTTTAACTTCTGGACTCTCATTCCCCTTCGCAGGAAGAAATTCCTGCCTGATACCTGACGCCGCAAATATAAAAAAAGTGCGGACAGAATCCACACTTCTCCTATTACACTCGCGAACTAAGTCACGCGCTGCTGTGCAATATGAACCCGAGCCGCATCTAAGTATGCGCTGAGGTGAGAGTGAACTCTGCTTTCTTTTCATCACGTACTGTCGTATAATATCATGCCTTATTGTGAAAGTCAAGATGTTTTTTTATTTTTTCTAATAATTTTTTTCTTATAAATTTGTGCATATTTTTTGCAGGCACAGGAAAAACTAAGACTGCTGCAGCGGTTTAGTGCCCTCATGAAATACGGTCTGCTGAACAACTGCAAATGTTTGCAAAATCAAGCATACAAAATCAGGAGGTAAAAAACATGACAATTTTAAAATGTTCCGCAACAACCTGTGCTTACAATGAAGATATGCTTTGTTCCAGAGGGGAAATCAACGTCATGGGTGACAGTGCAAAAAGTTCTGAAGAAACATCCTGCGGAAGCTTCCGGGAAAAGAGCCAGGGTGCCATGAACAGTGCCAAAAACAGCTGTGGATGTGAGACCATCCAGATTGACTGCAAAGCCCACAACTGTACCTATAACGAAAACTGTAAATGTACCGCAGCTGCTATTGATGTAGCCGGAAGCGGTGCAAAAGTATGTTCTGAAACAAAATGCGATACCTTTGAATGCCAGTGCTAGAGCGTGTTTGAAAGAGGCTTTCTGCAAAAATTTTTCAAACAGGTTCCAGAAAATAGCCGCAAATTCAAAAACAGCCCCCGCACAAATGTGCGAGGGCCTTTTAATTTCCATTCATTATCTGTTTCTTAAGAAATCCGGAATCTGGATATCTTTCTTCTGAACAGTGCTGGATGGTGTCTTCGCTGTGAATGGTGTAGCATTCATAGTCGGCATGCTGAAAGACGGCATGTTCAGATTCACACCAGCAGACGCTGTAGTGGAAGCAGGTCTCTTATTGGCAAATACAGAGTTGCTTGCCTTATTTCCAAATGGATTGGATGCCTGTGCATTATCAGAAAGGCCTGTAGCAATAACAGTGATTCTCGCATAATCAGCAACAGAATCATCATACATAGCACCAAAGATGATATTTGCATCTTCACCTGTAAGCTCCTGTACATAGCTTGCAGCATCATTTGCGTCCATAAGGGAAATATCACCGGAAATGTTGATGATAACGTGTGTAGCACCCTTGATGGTAGTCTCAAGAAGCGGAGAGGATACAGCCTGCTGTACAGCCTCCATAGCCTTGTCATCGCCTCTTGCCTCACCGATACCAATGTGTGCAATACCTTTATCTGTCATAACAGTCTGAACATCAGCAAAGTCAAGGTTGATAAGAGCTGGCAGATTAATCAGATCTGTGCTTTCCTGAACTGCCTGCTGCAGAACCTCGTCTGCTTTACGAAGTGCTTCCGGCATAGTTGTACGGTGAACTACAATATACA
>ENA-OQKO01000542-OQKO01000542.1-human-gut-metagenome-genome-assembly--contig:-NODE-542-length-34636-cov-9.537019_pt1 | contig 34636 bp, 42 predicted proteins | sample MGYA00242777_ERZ504796 | MGnify/ENA primary metagenome ERZ504796 (study PRJEB26092, sample SAMD00036404) | human gut metagenome | host: Homo sapiens | study: EMG produced TPA metagenomics assembly of... | reverse complement strand
CTGTAGTGTGCCTGCTTCCTCAAGCATATTCTAACAAATTACGACTTGCTGCGTTAGAGGCTCCTGTGTTTCATACCCTTTGGTGCCTTGCAGCGCAGCGGAAAGGAATGGTCATAAAAATGAAAAAGGATGTGGAGCAGCAATGGCAAGTTTTAGAGGTACAATTCGCTCAGAAGCATTAAAAATGAAAACCAAGTTAACGGTTATCATTCCAGACACCTTACAGTCTACCGACCGCTATCCGGTGGTTTATCTGCTGCACGGCTTGTCCGGCAACACGGATGACTGGAGCGATGGGAGCCAGGTCTGGCTTCTGGCGAAAGCCTACAATCTGATCTTTGTAATTCCCGAGGTTCAGCGAAGCTTTTACACCGACATGGAATTTGGCCCCGCTTACTTTACTTATATTTCTCAGGAGCTTCCCGCTCTGTGCAAAAAGCTTTTTCCCATCTCTCCCAAACGGGAGGATACATACATTATGGGACTTTCTATGGGCGGCTACGGCGCTTTGAAATGCGCTTTGAAGTATCCGGAGCAGTATGCCGGATGCGCGGCGTTTTCTCCCGCCTGCATTTTACAGGATCTAGAAAAGTATTTAGGCGATCAAATGGACTACACTGAGCTGCAGGCGATCTGGGGCATGAATCTGGAAAAAATGGAAGAAAACGACGTGCGGGTTCTGGCAAAGGAATGTGAGAAAAAAACGCTTAAACCGGATATTTTTGTCACCTGCGGTACAGAGGACTTTATTCATGATATGAGTGTTAAGCTAAAAGATTTTATGAAGGATGTGGATATTCCCTTTACTTATCGGGAATGGCCCGGCAGCCATGAGTTTTATTTATGGAATAAATCTCTGCATCTGGCCTGCGAGCACTTTTTCACTCGAGTGGACCCGGAAAATTATTGCAATATCATTTAATATCGCCTACCGCTTCCGTTGGCTTTGTGCTAACTTATTGTGCTAACTTAACTGCTAACAAAGCGCTAGGCTTCAGTCGTTGATATCAATTAAAAATATTTTTTATTGACTGCCTAAGGCAACCTTTGTGTGAAATACTCTGTCCACAGAAGCCAGGCCCGGAAGGGATTTCCTTCCGGGCCTGGCTTCTATTCTGGTTAAAGCCTGCTCTATAAAAACGAACGGCACTGATTATACGCGGTAAAAATTCGCCTCAATGCGAAAACACACCGCTTCGCCAGGCTCTATATATTTTAACAGATTTTGCTTTTTCAGCTCACCTCTGCCAAGCAGACGGTTATTAGTGGGTTCAATTCCTAACACATAGTCCCGCTCCCCCATCATTTTCCACTCGACCATCGTATCCAGCGTGGAGGTGTCGCATTTGATTTCGAGCCCCTTGCCAATTTTTGAGTTGGTAAGCTTAGCGCTCGCCCAAAGGCCTTCAAAAGTATGATAATAGCATTGCTCTTCAAAATTTGGCTGTGGGGTAAGAAAAGTGTCCCAGGTATCGATACCCTCCTGTGCCCGTGCGTCTCTGGCCTCCACCTTAACCGCAGTGGTTTCCAGCTTCGCATTTTCATCTAACAGCGGATATCCCAAATTCATGTGATATAAAATAGACAAGGGCTCGGTTCGCGAGCCTTCATTTGTCACCGTGTCATTGATTTGCAGCTTGTTTTCCTTCTTGCTACATACCAATTCCCGATGGAGCACAAGCTTCTGCTTGAAAATTTCTCCATCTGATATGGCAGCATGGAGCACAATCTTATCATCATCCTCTGTGTAATATATGTGATCCGCAGGAATATGGGAAATAGTACCATGAAGTCCCGTTTTACCGCTTTCATCTTCCGTAGGCACGCCGATATTGGACAAACCGCAGGTAGTCAAAAATCCACAGGTAAAGGATTTTAAAAAGCCAAACTCCTGTTGGTCATAATACGCGGGAGCCACATACCCGCTGGGAGATATGTAGGAATAATTGACGCCCTCATAGGAGAGCCTGGTAATATCGGCGGCTCTGTCCGGAGAGACAGTGAACTCCAGCCCTAATCCGTTGCGAACTTGCAACAGACGCATTCCGTCGCCTTTTCCGCCGATCAGCCTGTATTCCTCCACGCCGGAAAGCTGGGAGGGATGTCCAATGTAACTGTTCATAAAAGCATCCTCCTTAATTCTTTTACATTAAATTTATTCAGTCTAGGGCCATAAATTACAAAACAAATAATTTTTTCCACAAAGAAAAAACTGTTTTTTAGTATGCATTTTTATTTGAATACAGAAACATTGGCTTTCGTGCGTCAACGGCCTGAACGATGCTTTGTTTTTTAGAAAGCCCTATCCGCTGCTAATCTAACTGGCTTAAAACTTCCACCATTTTCTCATGAGCCGTCTTGATGATTTCAAACAGAGCGGGAATCTCGTCATATTCTTTTCGCCGAACAGCCTGCACTAATCCATCGCTTGCGTACCGCAGCGAGTCCAAACCCAAGTTAGCGGCTACTCCCTTTAATGTATGAGCTTCCCTTTCAATCAAAGAGTAGTGCTTCTTTTCTACTGCTTCAACCAAAGAAAAATACGTCGGATCCATAGGCATCTTTCTTAAAAAGCGAAGATAAAGAGCCTCATTACCGCTGAATCTAGCGATAACTGTGTTTAAGTCAATCGATAAGCAATGAGATGCTTCCGGTAAGGTCATTTTTAAGATTCCTTCCTTGGGAATATTTTGTGAGGGCTAAATGTTTACTCGCAAAACATTCCTGATTTAATCCGCCAGAATTCAAATAATTACAATGCTAATGATGCTGTTCTCAGTATATGCCGTTCTCATTTTTTTGTCAATCGGCCCAGCGTTTCTAACCCGCTTTTTAATAAAAGGCGATTACAATTTCACGCTCCACCATTCTGTATATGAATTTTAACTGCGCAAGAGCCTTCCCTTATAAAAGCTATAAAAAAATTTCTAATTTGTCCTCCTAATCTACTTCAGCCCGAAAGGTTAAGCTTTAGACAGCGCAGAAGCTGATACAAGGCAGCCACCCTAATGAGTGTTGCGGTCAAATATGCAGCCAAACTGCATAAAACAAAAGAGCGGGATAAATCCTGCTCTATACATATATGAAAGGAAGCAATTGATATAAAAAACGAGTGTCCATAACTCAAATCCGTTATGAACACTCCATTTGGGAAGCGTTGACAAAAAAGATACCAACCTTTGTTAATCTTGTACCGGCCTTATACCGAATTTTTGCTCACAGATTGCTCTTAATGAAAAGACCAGGACTTCAAGAAAATCAATACTATATACTTTCATTTCACTGTTGTTTTGGGATTCGTAAAAATAACGGAACTCTTCAAAAGATCTTTCTATGGTCTTAAAATTAGAAATAAATTGCTCTGAATTAACTATGGTGTTCTTTTTCTTTTTATAGCATTCAATGGCAACTGTTTCTATCTCTTGTGCAGTAGACAAATCCAACTTGCAAAACAAGTCATTATACAGCTTATGCCCTCTAAGAGGAACTTCCAATAAAGCTTTAAGAAATAGTTCACATGCAAATGCACCATTTACCATTGCTGGAATCAGCAATGTGAATTTTTCATAGTTCCCGGTTGTCCGCTCCAACATATGTTCAGTAAGTAAAATCTTAAAAGAATTAGAGAACATTAGTGCCGAATCGTATGCTGAAAATCCCTTAGCCATTACACCACCCTAAATGAGTATAACACAAATCAGAAAATAAAGAAACCGACTTTGTTTTACACAAAATCGGTTTCTTCGACATATGGGAAGCGTTGACAAAAAAGATACCCTCTAAAAATGAGAATTCCGGGTTCAGATTTGATCCATTTTCATTTTTACATTCTGATTTTTTGGTTTTTCATTTTGGGTGTCTCATTTCTACAAGAGAGGGAAACACCGAAAAGATAGCTTGAATTCTCAGTTTTCAGCATAGAAAAAGAGGCTGAAATTTAGATGTCTCATTTTTGAGTTCCAAATCTCGACCTCTGTTCTCATGGTGCGGGTAACAGGACTTGAACCCGATAACACCCTTTTTTATATGTTTTTTCTTGTGCTGATATGTGCTAAAATGCAGAAAACAAGCCGTTTGTTTCTTATTGTGATACGTCTTAACATGGCTTATATTTTTCTGTAAGGGGTAATTTGAGGGGTAAAAACCACCCCATTTTTATGCTTGCAGTCTATCTATATAAGCTTGCATTCTCTCTGCGCTGCTTTGCTTCATCTCATCGGTAACATGACCATAAATATCCAAGGTAAAAGCCACAGACGCATGGCCGAGATTTTCAGATACGGTTTTTATATCGTCCCCCGCCCTAATAGCTGCCACGGCATAAGTGTGCCGCAGATCGTGGAACCTAAGGCTTGGCATTTCAATAGACTGAACCACGTTCTTAAACTTCTTATGGACATATTGCTGGCTATAATGGCCGCCAATAGCATTGGTAAAAACAAACCCCTTTTTATTTTCCCATAAAGGGCCGGCCTTTAGCCTGTTTTCTTTTTGAGCCGTCTGTTCTTCCTTTAATATATCCATGATATACGGAGCGGGTACAATCAACCTGGACTTGCTGTTTTTCGGCGGCATCAATTTGTATTCCCCATCATGCCGCTGCAGCTGCTGTGTAATGTAGATTGTCCCATTTTTCAGATCAACATTATCCCATGTGAGGCCAATGACTTCCCCCTCCCTCATTCCAGTAAACAGCGCTACCAGGAACAGCCGGCGCAGAGGTTCATTTGCTATCGCTTTGATAAACAGCTTTGTTTGCTGTTCGTCCATCGGGTTGATCTTTGCTTTCTGCACCTTAGGCAATACGCAAACAGCAGCGGGATTCAATTTGATGTATCCTATCTCAACTGCCTGCTGCAAAGCCTTGTGGACAATTCCATGCAGATTCTTTACTGTTTTGGGGGATATAGCCTTTTTGTTGTCCTGCTTGCCGTTTAAGGCATCATTATAAAACTTTTGTATCATGGCAGGTTTTAATTTTTGAAGCTTCACAGAGCCTAGAAACGGCTTGATCCTGTATTCAATACAATTTTCATAAAGTGATTTTGTCCTGGGTTTTATGGATCCACAGTATTCATCTAACCATATTTTTAACCAATTGCCAAAGGTAAGCTTTGACGGCTCTGTAAATACCCCATTATCCAGATCGGAAGTTATTGCGGTGAGCTTCTTTCTCACTTCCTGCTGGGTTTTGCCATAAACGCTTTTCCTTACTTGTTTCCCAGTCGCAGGATTCCGACCCACGGTGTACCGAGCTTCCCAAAGCCCGTCTTTTCTTTCTCGAATAGAGCCGGCACCTTGAGCGTTTCTTTTTGCCATGAGATCACCACCTTATTTTTACATCTTGTCCCCCGCCCCCTCACGTGGTATAATCATAACCACAAAGGGGGTATATAAATGGACGTTGAAACCAAAGAAATGTTGCAAGCTATTATCGCAGGTATGGACGGCTTAGAAAAAAGACTTAATGAAAACATCAAGGAAGAAATTAGAGGTGTAAAAATCCTCATCGAAAACGATGTCTCCAAGCGCATTGATTCCCTATTCGATGGCTACAAGCTGGCTCATGAAAAGCAATGGGAACTTGAAAGAAAAGTTGAGCAGTTGGAAAAACGTCTTGAGGCTCTTGAAGCAAGGGCTGGTTGACTGCATATAAGTTTTATTAGCCGGAAGGTAGGAAATACCCTCCGGCTTTTTTGTTGCCTTTTTCGCCCTACATGGCTAAAACTCACAGCGGAATTTTCCGCCGCCAAATTGACAGCCGAATTTTCGGCCGCCAAATACAAAAGGATCGGTGTTCAGTACCGCCCCCATCGGCTGCAACCGGTGGGGGATTTTTTATTTTAACCGGGTCGAGCAGCCCAAAGTTTGCTGGACAAATAGAAATCTGTATTTCTTTGTACTGTGCAGGGACCTTCTTTTTGAACTTGTAAAAAATCCTTACAAGTTGCTCTTCATTCTAGCTCGCCCCCTTAAAATATTTTTGAATCGTCTTTTAATTTAAATTTGGCGGGTTTTCGGATGATTAGGTATTCTGCCAATTTCTTCCCAACCTGGATAAAATCCCATCTCTCTCAAAACATCTGAAAAATCAAAATACATTTTATCATAAGAGAGTTCATAGGTACGAAATAATTCTAATAGAATATCAATAAATAAATTTAATTCATGTGGTTCCAACAAATACTTAAAACAAATTACAACAGAAAACAGATCTCTTTTTCCGTATTTGTATTCCTGTCCAACTTTCGGAATACCTAATAGATTGTGTACGGGCATATCTTTAATAACGTTTGTTGTTTTATAATTGTATAGTCTTTCGTTATGTGCACATACATTCCTGAAATAAGATAATACACGAATCAACGTATTTAGCTGAAAGCCCATAACTCCGTCAAAATTTGAAGCAATTTTACTCTGAAGTTTTTGCTGAGAAAAAGAATACATTTTTGATATATTACCAAATGTAAACGAGTGAATTAAAACCCATAATGGAACTGAATGATATGTCTTCACGTTATAAGAAATATAAGTATAATCCTCACATTTCTTTAGTCTTTTGGAAATTATATTAACAAAATCATTAACATCTTTTTGATACCGATCATAATTATAATTATTTACGTCAAGGTAATCTTGCATTTTATCGCCAAATAGATCACAAAAATAATAACTGTATAAAGATTTTAAATGTTTTTCAATTTGTAATATATACCTAAAGAAAATTCGTCTTAAATCATCATCGAATTGGTACAGTCGTAAAATATCAGAAAATTTTATTCCATTTTTGTATGGACCATTTTTCTCAGCCTTAAAAATACTTTTATATCCAGATATAAGCGCATAATAACTATACCGTTTTAAATACGTCATGGCAATATCTTCGTTATCAATTATCAAGCCTTTCCCTCTTAAATGCGAAATCTGTTGCTCATATGTATAGAATCGCTTTTCCTGCTTTTTCATTAATTCACCTCATGATAGATAAACAAAAGAGCCCCCGCAAAAGCAGAGGCTCTAATGGATTGTAGGCCCGCAGGTTACTACAATACGATCACTAGCAATATGTTACCACGAGGGGGACTAAAAGTCAATAGCTATCTCGAACACATATCGCCTACCTCTATTTTATGCCATTGTGAAAAAAAATATACACTTATTTTTACAACTTCATTCGTTATCGGCATTATAAGCCTTGTTTTTGCAATAAAAAAGAAATAACCGCCCGTACCCTGAGAAAGTCGGCGGTTATCTCTTAACCAAACACTTATGAGGGGCAAACCGTGTGTAGTCTGCCTTTTCGCTTTTATTGTAACCGCTTCTTTTCTATATGTCAATAAACTTGACCTCTCCACTACGGCCATTGTTTTATCCAGTCTTATAAGATATGCCATACATTTCTTCAATACTGCTATAGCCACACATATAGGCATATGTTTGTAAACGCAACGTATCTTTTAAATCTTTTCTAATGTAATATCTATCCGATTCAAAATAATTGAACGATACTGCCGCCATTAGCTCTCCAACATCGAAAATATATATAATATCATTTATAGTTTTTAATTCTAATTCATCTATAATCGGTACAGGACACAATAAATTTCTAGCAAAACAACTAGCTTCTTTTTGAGAAATGTCATTATCTTCAGTGTGTCCCAATACAATATGCCCTAATTCATGCGCCAATGTAAATTTAATTGTGCGGTAATCCTTGGTATCGTTATAAAAAATCTCAGCTTTTCCTATATATGGATTATAAATTGTATATCCGTACTCACTAGAAACAGTACCCAGATAATCATAAAAAGATTCAAAAAATCTATTAGCGATTTCCGTGTAGGTATGGATTGCAATATTAGGAAATAAACTCAATATTTTATTGATATCTGTTTCCAAGTTAAAAGGATCCACTTTAGATAGAATTTCATAAGCTTTATTAGTTGCAGTAGAATAATCAGGTGCGCTACTCATTCTTCTTAAAGTCCTCCGCAAACATAATTTTAGCTATTTCGAGTAATTTCTTTTGTTTTTCTGGCGTCATTTTTTTCGCTGTGCGATTTAGTATTATTAATTCTTCTGGATCATCATTATCTAAACCATTTTCTTTTTTGTCTTCCCAACCCATAAGGTAAGCAGGAGTTGTTTTTAATACTTTAGCAATCGGCTCTAGTTTATCGATACGCATATTAGCGATATCGCTTGATTCATATCTATAAATTGTCGCAGGAGATACTTTTAGTTGATCTGCCACTTGTTCGGCAGATAACCCAATCTCTTTACGCCTCGTCTTAATTCTCTCTCCGATATCCATAATAATCACCTCGTCGTTTATATTAAAACATAATATTCGCAAAAATGCAAGAACAAGAGTTATATTTTTTTCAAAAAATGAGAAAAAAGGGTTGACAACTCGCATTTAAGCGAGTATTATATAAACACAAAATTCGCGCAAACGCAAGAAAAGAGGTGATTTATTATGCAGATTGATGTGAACCGCTTAAAAGGAAAAACCGTAGAATTAGGATTGACTGGCGCAGCAGTAGCAGAAAAACTAGGTATAGACCAAAGCACCTATTACAGAAAATTAGGTGCTGGAGGTGGTTCCTTTACTATTGCACAAGCGCAAATGATTTCAAAAATTTTAGAACTAAGCCCAAACGAATGTAGTACTATTTTTTTTGGAAGCAAACTCGCGTAAACGCAATAAAACAATTATCAGAAAGAAAGGAATAAAAAATGAACGACCTACAAATTTTCAAATACCAGGATAAACAAATTCGAACTGTTGAAAGAAACGGAGAACCTTGGTGGGTTCTGAAAGATGTTTGCGAAGTACTGGAAATCAATAATCATAAAATGACTGCCCAGCGACTTGACGTAGATGAGGTAAGCCAGACTGACCTCACCGATTCACTCGGTAGACAGCAAAACACCACCATCGTCAACGAAGCGGGCCTATACAATGTGATTCTCCGGTCTGACAAACCGCAGGCCAAACCATTCCGTAGGTGGGTAACCAATGAAGTCCTCCCCACAATCCGCAAAACCGGCGGCTATGTAGCAAACGACGATCTTTTCCTCAATACATATTTCCCAAGCGCTGATGAAGCCACCAAGCTTTTTGTCAGAACTTCCCTGGAGAGTTTCCGCCGCCTGAACAGCCAAATTGCTGAAATGAAGCCGAAAGCCCTGTTTGCGGATGCGGTGGAAGCTTCTGAAACCTCTATTCTAATTGGTGATCTGGCGAAGCTCATCAAACAAAACGGTGTGGATATTGGTCAAAAAAGACTTTTTGCATGGCTTAGAGATCACGGCTATCTAATTAAATCCGGCGCTAGTGCTAATATGCCAACCCAAAAATCTATGGAACTGGGGCTGTTTGAGGTAAAAGAAAGAACTATCAATAATCCTGACGGTTCGGTCCGAATTACCAGAACAACAAAAGTGACTGGTAAAGGACAGACTTATTTTGTCAACAAATTTCTGTCTTAGCAAGTCTAAGTTAAAGGAGTGAACGGCATGGAAAGATTGACAGTTACCGTCCCTGAAATGGCTCAGATGTTAGGTATTGGCAGAATCAAAGCCTATGAACTGGCAAACATCAAAGGCTTTCCGGCGATCAGGCTGGGCAAAAGAATAGTTGTGCCCGTGGATCAGCTGAAAAAATGGCTGGAAGAAAGAGCGAACGCAGGTGATCCAAATGAATGAACTAACCACAGCGATCTTTATCATCTCTCTTGCGTTAAACGGACTTCTGGCCGGAGGATACATAGAAGAATATCGAAAAAACACTTATAGAGAGGAAGTGCATCAACATGGACAAAAGCTGGCTAAAAAGCATATGCAACCGTGAAAAACAAATTTGCAGCATGACGCTTGCGATCACAGAATCGTTAAGGCACTCTCCTGGCAGCGAAAAGAAGGAATTTCTCCCTGGATTGGAATTATTAACCCTTCTTGTCATGGAACAGCATGAAGCTATGAAATCGGCACTGCATATCGAAGGAGGCGGAACTAATGCTAAGAAATGAATCCCCTCTCTCCTATGATGAAATCTATACAGACATCTTAGCCTCTGGGAATTGGCGATTCTCTCAAAAGCTGCGGCAATACTGGACAATGATTCCGCCTGAAAAGAAATACGAATGTTTCCTTGAATTTTATGTCACATCTGAAGGCCGTTTCAACAGAAATCTTGTGCGCTGGGCTAAAAAATACCGTCCCACTGATTACCTTATCGATCTGCCGGGAGAATATATTGATAAAAGCACTCTGGAGGTATACCGCGCCTCTACCCTACCTCCGGAATACGAATTTTTAATTCAAAATGAACCCGCATGGACATTAAAGAAAAGAGTCGCGGAGTGGTTCCGTGATCGCGCTAAATTAATTTCTGTTTCCAGATACATTTACAAGGCCACCATAAACAAGGACGACATTGTTGCCTATACGAATTGCAGAAAGGAATATGAGGTAGTCCAGATCGGAAGTGTAAAAGATATCCAATGTATTGAGTCCCCGCTGGATCCCAAAGTCCGATATCTTAAAAAGGAGATATCCATATGAAACGAACCTTATTAGAACGAATACAACAAATTGATATCGATCCTAACTATTGTATGCGAATGTCAGAGATCATAGAAATCGCTGATAACAGCAGAGGAATATGTGATGCGATTTGCAAGGCGTTTACCTATGGATACCTGAAAGGCCAGCGCGCAGAAAGGAAGATTCACGAAAGGGGCGTTATCAATGAGCAGCAAAGACTATTTGAGAGAAATCCTCGCCATGCTGGAGGGTAAGCCCTCTATCACCGGGAAGGTTTTCCACTTTACCAGAATCTTATTTTTGAAAGGATACAACAGACATGAACCAAGAGAACTGTGACCTCCTAAACTTGTTGTACGCGCTACATAGAAACGACGATCAATTTATTAAAGCCGTTCTCAGCTATGCTGTAAGCTTGGAGCGGGCTAAAAACCAAGGAGGAATAAAGCAATGAGCCAGATAAAAGAAAAAGCACCTGCAGCGCCCGCCAGCGTCACAAGTGCAAAACCAGTACATATTGAGGATACTATAAAAAACCTTATTCGTCAAGTGGAACCGGTAAACTTCAATTTGGAAGATTTATTTATTTGGTTTCAGCAGTCACAGGATTATCGCAATCGCCCTCAAGTGGATAAGGCCGATCGAAAGCTTACCAACCGGCTGATTACGGCGGTAGGACGAAAAACATTTTCTGAATACATAGAGGACGAAGTAGCAAACACGAATCTGGAACACGAGTACCAGGGATTTATCTACGGCTTTCGTGTTGCCGTTTCTTTATTAAATTATGCAAGTGAGGAATACTGCCATGACTGAAAACACAAAGGCCCCTTATCAGATTTCCGAATATCTGGAATACTGCGACTGTGTGGGAAAACAGCCAAATCAAAGATTAATTGAATTTATGGAATCAAATAATGAGCCGTATCAATATTCCGAAAAAGTGCGTGATGATGGTGAATTAATAGAAGAAATATGCTCGCTTTCTCCATCGGATCGCGACGACATAATTGGCCTCATTGAATTTTTTGTATGGAAAAACCAGCGAAAGAAATCACACATAGCCTAGGCCCTAATTTTCCAGAAAAGACGGTGACAAAATTGCATTTCGATAATATCCCAGAAAGCTTAAAGGCTTTAGATCAATGGGTATGCTGGGGCAAGCCGGGAAAGCCGCCTAAAATCCCCTATAACCCGGTTACAGGCTACCCGGCAAAAGCAGGACAGCCCGAAACCTGGACAAGCTTTAGCAAGGCTGCAGAGGCAGTAAAAGCCGGAAAATACAAAGGCGTGGGCTTTGAGCTTAACAACAATGGAATTGTGGGAATTGATCTGGATAATGTCGTAGACCCTAAAACCGGATACATAGTGCCGGAAGCTAAAAACATAGTAACCGACCTGGACAGCTATACAGAGATAAGCCAAAGCGGAAAAGGGCTTCATGTTTTAGTTAAGGCTGATCTCGAACTGACAGAGAACAGGTCTAAACTTCAAGACTGCAATATTTTGGGCGAAAAATGGCCGGGAATTGAGATATACAACAAAAAACAATATCTTATCATTACCGGGGACAGGTACGGCGAAAACAAGGACATAGAGGAAAGAAACGCTATCACTAAGGCCACAGTGGATTATTATTTCAAGCCGCAGGATACCACGGAATACACTGATATACAAAGGAATACCACGGTGGGCGCTATGGATACCGCTGGTATACCAATGGTATCCACAACGGGCCCCGCCGATCAACTGAAAATCGGACTTGAAAAGGATTCCAAGCTGAAAGCCTTGTGGAATGGAGACAGGCCAAACGGCAACGAGAGCGCAGACGATCAAGGGCTGATGAATAAATTAGCCTATTGGTGCAGCTGCAATCCCGCAGCCATGCGGGAGGCATTTCTTAACTCTCCCCATACTTCCAGCAAGGATCCAGAGCATCAAAAGAAGCTGAATCGCAAGGACTACCTAAAGCGAACCATCGAAACCGCCATTAAAAGCTGTAAAAGCACCGCGGCAGAGGATCATAATAATTATCAGATGGATCAGGTTAGAAAGGATTTTTCTGATATAGGCCTAGAGCATATCCCGGAATTTTTTGAGGGCCGCAAATTTCTTCATAATATTATGGGTGATTATCTTATAAAGAAACACGGTGTATGTAAGATCAACGGCTCAATTCATATTTATGACAACGGCGTGTATAAACAGGGCGAGGAAGCGTTACATGGACATATGCTTAAGCTGATTCCGACATTAACAGATGCAAGACGAAAGGAAGTGTACAAATATATCAAAGTCAATTTAAATACCCCTGTTAAAGAACTGTCCCCGCCACATTTTATTCCTTTTAAAACAAAGATATATGATTTAAAAAATAATCAATTTTTTAATTACGGGCCGGATTATGTATTTCTAAACCGTTTTCCCTACGATTACAAACCCAATGCACCAATATGCGAAAGTATCACCGGAACAATTAGCCGGATAGCCGGAGGGGATCAAGAAGTAATTGATTTACTTTATGAAGCGATTGGAAATTGTTTCTATATGCTAAATTCATTCCGAGGAGCAGTAATGCTCTACGGACCTAATGGGAGCAATGGAAAATCCACGTTATTAAATATGATCACTCGGCTTTTAGGGCGCGAAAACGCCAGTTTTCTTTCATTACAGGATACGGCGGAACGGTTCCGGTTGATCGAGGTCTACGGCAAAGCAGCTAACATAGGAGATGATATTCCAAACAGTTATTTGCCTGACAGTTCAGTATTCAAAAAGCTAGTGACAGGAGAACATGTAACCGCAGAAAAAAAAGGGCAGGACGCTTTTAGTTTTAAGCCTTATGCAAAAATGTTCTTTGCTATGAATGGGCTGCCACCTGTAAGCGATAAATCCAAAGCATTTTTCAGCCGAATTTTACTGATTCCTCTTACACAAGACTTCTCAAAAAATAAAGATACTAGTCTAAAAGATAAGGAATGGACGCAAGACGAAATGGAATGTTTAACTAGTTTAGCGGTGGACGGATTAAGAAGGCTAATTAAGCAAGGCGACTTTACTCGTCCTGGAAGTGTTGCTGAAGCCATTGCGGACTATGAATCAGAGAACAACCCGATCGGAGAATTTTTGGAAGAATACGGCAATATTGACGGAAAACCCACGCAACGGGTTTACGATGATTTTTGTTATTGGTGCGACAAAAACGGCCACAAAAACAGGCTTACCCGCAAGCGGTTCACAAAGGCTGTCAATGATCAAACCGGAACAATCAGTATAGTAACCCGACACGAATATTTTGGAGGAAACACTGGCAGATGCTTCGTTAAGCCCTAATGTTTCGTTTATGTGTCGTTACACGATTAAAAAGTAGTAACAAAAAAAACGCATAATAAAGCCTTTTATCATACTCTGTTTCTTTGTCACTATTTTTTTACTATTTTATAATTATATAAATAAAATATATAAATATAGCCTATAAATTTAAAACTGTTCGGATATAAAAAATAATCGTGACAGTGACACAACGCCAACGACTGTGAAAACAAAGGAGGATAGAATGGGTTCGTCAAAAATTTCAAATTCTGTCAAATCGGCAGCTGATATTCAAAGACTGGATACCAGTTACTTTATTCCTTGGCGGCTAGATATGCTGTATGAGATAGAACCGGAACTAGAAAACGTAGCAAAGCGGGCAACATGGCGAAAGCACAGGCAATTTGCTAATAAATTAGAAGCCTATTCCATAGCAAAGCATGAAGCTGATTTCCTTGTTGGCTGGTTTGCCAGGGATCCGAGGCTTAGAAGTCAAGGTGCCTGGGACTGTTTTTTTGATTACATATTAGATGAATTAGGAATGTGAGTACGGCAAAAACATATTCTCATTTATAAAAACTGGAGGTAGCTGAAATGACTATTGAGGACAAAATTTTAAAATATATAGACAACCACGACTACGTAACATATCGAGAGCTAGAAGTGTTTTTTGAAAACAGCGGAATCGATTGGAAGGGAAATCTTGAAATTTATTCGGATGTTTGTGATAATGTTATTTTCTGGTCCGGCTGGAATGAAAAGGTCGTTTCCGCATTACTGTCTCTTCAATCACAAGGTAAAATAGAAAAAGAGCCTTGCGACGTTATTACATATATTTTGGACGGCAGTGTTATGAAATTCCCTGTCGTAAAGAAAAACATAAATTACAAAACGCCTCATTGGCTTCCAATAATATTTCGTCCAGCACCTAAAGAGTGATAGAGGAGGTTGAAAAATTGACAAAAGAACAGCTAGAACAATATACCAGCATTAAAGAAGAGATAAAGGAATTGGAAGCTGAATTGGACAAAAGAAAATCTCCTGTGTCAGATATCGTCACCGGATCAATGGAAGACTATCCTTATACACAGCACGGAATAACGGTATGGGGTGTATCTAATGATTCCTATACCCTGGATTTCAAATTAACCCTGAAGAAAAAGGAACTTGAGCAGAAACGACTAGAAATTGAAGGTTTCATTGATTCCATTCAGGATAGTGAAACCAGGAGAATCATTCGCTTAAAATACATAAAAAATATGACTTGGACCCAGGTAGCTATGAGGCTTGGAAAGCGAGATGAGGGAACCCCAAGAAAAAAACTTGAAAAATTTTTGAGTGATTCCGAAAATTCCGGTTTATCCGGTTTATAATAGTATCATAGAAAAGTGTACAAGGTTCATTGACCTACTTTCCTAAGGACCGCAGGCCTAACGGCTTTGCGGTCTTTCTATTTATCCTGAAATTGTGGTGGTGGTATGGCGACAAAGTCGAACGAATTAAATCTAACAAGCAAGCAAAGAAAACTTGCGGAATTATTAGCAAATCCGGACTTCACCGGGAGCATCACAGAGTTATGCCGGGAATGCGGTGTAGCCCGTTCTACTTATTACAAATGGCTGGATAAGCCGGAGTTTACCCAATATGTGGACAGCCTGATTTCTAAATTTACAAGCAGCGAGCTTTCAACGGTTTGGAAAGCCTTGATCCGGCGCTGTTCTTTCGGAGATGTCCAAGCAATCAAGCTGTATTTTGAAATGCGAAGGGAATTATCCTCAAAAGACGAAAGCGGGGTTCAGATCATTGACGACATCTAAATTATCCGGCATTGTCTCCCCCGCTTTTTACGACGTTCACCGGCAGATCAGAATGGGCCGCATTGACGAAGCGGTACTAGAGGGCGGCAGAGGCTCCACAAAATCCAGCTTCGCGTCAGTTGAACTGGTTCTGCTGCTTATAAGGCACCCCGACTGCCACGCCGTGGTGATGCGCCAGGTTGCAAACACGCTGCGGACCAGCGTTTACGCACAAATATGCTGGGCCGTTACTGCTTTGGGATTAACTCAGAAATTCAAATGCACCGTTTCCCCAATGGAATGTACTTACCTTCCTACTGGGCAAAAGATCATGTTTTTCGGCATGGACGACCCGGGAAAAATAAAATCCATCAAAGTGCCGTTCGGATATATTGGAATGGCCTGGTTTGAAGAGCTTGACCAATTCGGAGGCCCTGAGGTAATCAGAAATGTGGAACAGTCGCTTTTGCGCGGAGGTTCCTTTTCTTTTACCCTGAAATCCTTTAACCCTCCCTCCTCTGCCCGAAACTGGGCCAACCGGTATGTAAAGGAACGGCGGGACAGCCAGTTGATTCATCACAGCACCTATTTGACAACGCCTAAGGAATGGCTTGGACCCAGATTCCTTGCGGACGCGGAACGGCTCAAAGCAAAAAGCGAAACCTCCTACCGTCATGAGTATCTGGGAGAGGTTGTCGGCAGCGGAACCCAGGTATTTGAAAATCTGAAATTGGAACCGATCCCGGACGAAATGGTCCATTCCTTTGACCGCAGGCTCCACGGGGTAGACTGGGGCTATTATCCAGATCCCTGGGCGTACAATGGAATGCAGTATGACGCGGCCAGGAAAACCCTGTATATTTTTGACGAGGCAACCGCCAGGCGGAAAGGAAACTGGGAAACAGCTGATATTCTAAAGGCAAAGGGCCTCACTGGAAACGACAGAATCACGGCAGACAGTGCGGAGCCGAAAAGCGTCGGGGACTACAATGCTTACGGCTTATACTGCCGGAGCGCCGAGAAAGGCCCGGGGTCTGTGGAATACAGCCATAAATGGCTGCAAAGCCTGGACTGCATCTGGATAGATCCGGTCAGATGCCCGGATACCGAAAAGGAGTTTTCGGAATACGAATACGAGCAGGACAAAAAAACCGGGGAAGTTTTAGACGGATACCCCGACGCGGACAATCATCATATTGACGCCGTAAGGTACGGCACGGAATACCTTTGGAAACGTGGAGGGGTGTAAGCATGGGACTTTTTCATTTAATCAAGGAGGCGGTGATGAAGATGCTGAATCTAAAGGAAATTAAAAAGCTGGGCGCGGATCTATCGTCGTATATGGCGGAAGCAATTCGAACCTGGGACGATCTGTTTTATTTAATCAACCAGCCTCCCCATTCCTTGAAGCTGGCGCAGACAATCACCAGCTATCTGGCAACGCTTGCGACCAGCGAGTTAACCCTAGACGCGGGCGCGGGCCAGCGGGGAAAATATATCACGGAACAGGCGGCCGGCAATCTGCTTCCTAATATCAACGAGGCGGTACAGCTTGCGGGGGCCGGCGGCATGGCCGCAATAAAGCCGTTTGTAAAGGGCGGGTCAGTCTATGTGGAGATTATCCCACGTTCCCGGATATTCCCGAAAGGCTTCGGTCCAAACAAAAGAATCGAATCCGGGTTCTTTACGGATTTTGACCGTCTGAAGGACGGAAAGCCTGTAGTCCGCATCGAGGAATTTGCCCTTCAGGAAGACGGCCTTCTCATTACCAACCGGGCTTACCGGCTAAAAGAAGCCGATGGAATCGGCGGAGAGCTCTCTCTTTCTGAGGTAGAACGCTGGGCGGACCTTCAGCCCGAAGCTTTTATTTCAGGTGTAGACCGGCCTCACTTCGGCCTAATCCGAATGCCGATGCTGAACAATATCGACGGCGGGCCCCTCCCTATCAGCATTTACGCAAACGCCGTGGACAGCATTATCCAGCTGGACAAAACCTACGAACAGTTTCTGTGGGAACGGGATACCGGAAAGCGGCGCATGGTATTAGACCGGGGCGTTGCGGTTAAGGATCCGATCAACGGAAAGCCTGCGATTCCTTTTCGTGAGCTTGCCAGCGACTATTACATGACAATCGACATGCCTGTGGACAAGCCCTGGGCAGACTATACGCCGGAGCTGCGGGGGGAGAATTATAAATCCATCTTTGATACTCAGCTTCGGATTTTGGAAATGCAGACTGGTTTTTCTCAAGGAACCTTTAATATCGATATCCAAACCGGGAGGGTAACGGCCACCCAGGTGATCAGTGACGACCGCACCACCTACAACACTGTCAAGGCGGTGCAGGACCGGGGCATGACCTCCGGGCTGATCGATGCTCTATATTGGTTTGACGTATATTCAACGCTGTACCGCCTGGCCCCAGCCGGAGCCTTTGAGCCTTCCGTCACCTATGGAGATTCCATTTTTGAGGATACCGGTGTAGAATACTCCCGCAGGAAGGCAATGGCGGACAGCAAATACATCAGGCCGGAACTGCTCACAAGCTGGTATTTCGGCGTATCAGAGGAGGAAGCGAAAGCCATGCTTCCAGAACCGGAGGCGCCGGAAAACATATTGTTCGGGAGTGATTAACCATGCTCTCCCCTGAATATATCGACCACCTGCCCGACCGTGTTGTTGAGCTTTACGCCGACCTGGAAATCAGGATTCTGGAGGATATGGCGCGGCGCATTTCGAAAACCGGAGCGTTGACGGAAACCGCCCAATGGCAGATGTGGCGGCTGGAGCAGATCGGGGCGGAACGGGAATTTATCCGATACCATTTACAGCGCCTTACCGGGAAAACCCAGGGGGAGATTAACGAACTGCTTGTAGAAGCCGGAGAAGAAGCGCTGTATTATGACGATCAAATCTACCGGGCAGCTGGTTTAAGCCCAAAAGCGCTGCGGGACAGTGAGGCTTTGCAGAAAATAATTAAAGCCGGCTCCGACAAAACCATGAGGCTTTTTGAGAACCTGACAAGCACTACGGCTGACACGGCCTCAAGGCAGTTTGAGAACGCTCTGGACGCCGCCTACATGGATATAACCTCCGGCGCGTTTTCTTACCAAGACGCAGTAAGAAGCGCTGTAAAAAGCCTTTCCAAAGCAGGAATTGACGCAATTATATATCCCAGCGGGCACACGGACAAAATGGACGTTGCTGTCCGTCGGGCGGTCCTTACTGGGGTCAATCAAACGGCGGCCAGAATACAGACCGCCAGGGCTGACGAAATGGAATGCGACCTGGTGGAAACCACTGCCCACATGGGCGCCAGACCGGAACACATGGACTGGCAGGGCAGAATATTCAGCCGTTCCGGGAAAAGCCGTAAGTATCCAGATTTCGTAAAATCCACTGGCTACGGAACCGGCCCGGGGCTGTGCGGCTGGAACTGCCGCCACTCCTTTTTTCCGTATTTTGAGGGCTTGTCCGAGCGCGCATATTCCAGGGCTAAGCTGAGAGAATATGAGAACAAAACCGTTACATACAATGGGCGAACCCTTCCCTACTACGACGCCACCCAGCAGCAAAGATACTTGGAGCGACAGATCAGGCGGTGGAAACGGGAATATCTGGCGATGGACGCGGCTGTTCTGGACACATCGGAGGCCAGCGCCAAGCTGGCTGCCTGGAGGGCGAAGCAAAAGGACTTTCTGACCCAGACAGGGCTTGGCGAGGATAAATTCAGGAGCCAGGTCTACGGGTTTGGAAGAAGCCAGGCCGCGAGAGCCAGAGCGCAAGCGGAAAGGTTGAAAAAGCATAGCCGTGATGGTATAATAATTATGGGAAGTGATGGCATGCAATTAAAAATTGATTCCCTAACCCCATGCCTTGTAGAGGCTTCTACCGGAAAAATCATCGAAACCTCATATAAAAAAGCGGCTAAGTCAGAATTGAAATCTTTGAAAGCCAAGGGTTGGCTTTTTGATTGGACGCATTCTTCCCTCAAGGAAGACGAAATCTATAAGTTAGTCGTAAAAGGCGAATCAAACCCACAAGGGTTAATAGCCCTTAAATATGAAGATCGCAGTAAGGCGGTATACGTCCAAATTGCTGAAAGCGCTCCGAGTAACCGCGGAGCAAGTAAAGAATATTTGGGAGTTGGCGGACATTTATTCGCCATTGCGGCACAACAGTCAATGGAAAAAGGTTATGGCGGGTTTGTCTTTTTTGACGCCAAAAACACAGACCTGGTAAAACACTATTCAAAGGCCTTAGGGGCACAATTACTGGGCGTTCCGCACCCATATCGAATGATTTTAGATGAAAATGCTGCCAGAAAGCTATTAAAGCTTTATACGTTTGGAAAGGAGTGATTTAAATGTCTGAACAGGATATGAAAAGAATGATAGAATTTGATAATGCCGCGGATAAGGCCGGCGGATATGTTTCTCCACTGTTTAAAGACAATGCCAATTACGACTATCGAAAACTTCTCGCTTATTGCAAAGAAAAGAAAATTGATCCTTTGGATTTGACCATTCGAGAACTAGATAAATTCATTATTCCTCAATAAAGGATGCCACCCACCGAAAGGCAGGGTGGTATTTTTATATCCAAATTTAATAGCGCAAGGCTCGTACAGAAATGTGCGGGCCTTTTGTTATACCCAAATTTGCCCTTGTCTGCTGGGCTTTAAATGCAGAATAGGCAGTGCGCAGAGTGGCTGCGCGTTTACAAATAAAATCTGGCCGAAGGAGAGACACATGGAATTTTTGAAGGAACTTTTCGGAAACGAATCTTTAACCTATGAGCAATTAGCAGCAAAAGTGGCCGAAAAGAAAATGAAACTGGCTGATTTATCAACAGGCGCTTATGTCGGAAAGGATAAGTATGAAACCTTGACGGCAGATCGTGACGGATTAAAACAGCGTCTTGAAGAGGCCAACGGCAAGCTGGAGGGGTACGACCCTGAATGGAAAACGAAGGCTGAGCAGGCCCAGACGGAAGCCGACGCTAAGGTTAATAAAATCCGGCGCGGCTATCTGCTGAAGGAAGCCGCAGGCGGTATTAAGTTTTCCAGCGAGAGCGCCAAAAAGGCGTTTTTATCCGATCTGGAGGCGGCTGAGCTTCCCGTACAGGAGGATAAGGTCCTGGGCTTTGAGGATTTCTTAAGCAAGTACAAGGAAAGCGATCCCTCCGCCTTCCTCCCGGACAAACCGGCGCCCACTATTACCGTCCCGGGACAAGGACCTGCTTCCAAGAAAACAGGGCAGCAGCTTCTTGATGAAAAGTACAAAAACAATCCATTCTATCACCCGAAAGGAGAATAACCCATGTCAATTAAATACGGTTCTTTAAACGTAGATGAAAGATACTCCGGTATTCTGGAGCCTAATCTTTATTACAACCCTGTGCTGGTGCCCGGCGTGACCTGCACAGACAAATATCAAATCGGGCCGGCGGGTCAGATTTATGTGCATAAGCTTACCACCTCCGCGGTGGAATCCGGAACTCCGGGCCGGGATTTCTCGGACACCGCCGTATCAGATACCTTAATTCCGATTCAGCTGAATAACAATTTCCAGCGCTCCTATAAAATCTATGGAGTACAGGCGGCCGCCGTAGAGTTCAGCGTGGCTGAAGAAGCCCTCTCGACCGCAACTCAGGAAATCCGCGAAGGCTGGATGCAGTGCGGCCTTGCCTGCTTAGCCCAGGAGGGAACCGCCGCCACACTGACCACGGCGATCACCGACGTTAAGGAGGATATCATCGCCACACGCCAGGAAATCGTGGAGGATAAGGGCCGGGCTAACGTAGTCATGTGCACCCCGGCTTTCTACAGCCAGGTCTTGCTTGCCGCCGGCAAAGACTTCACTCCGGTCATGAATGACCGGATCGCCAGCACCGGAAATGTGGGGCAGTGGCTGGGCATGACCTTTGTGGAAGCCAACGGCGCCCAAGGCTCTATTAAGTATTATGACAGCACCGGCGCGCAGAAAACGGTTGATATGTCCACGGTGCAGTATGTCATGTACTATCACGAGGCCCTGTCCGTGATCAGCAACTTTGAGGTAGCCAGAGTGATCGATTCCGAGCGCTTTGCTGGTTCCCTGGCCCAGGTGGAAATGAATACCGGATATAAGGTGACAAACACGGCTCTGGCCCGTGTACGTAAAGTTGCGGGCGGTTGAAGTGAGGTGTCCCCGAATGTACTCAACGTATCAGCAGTACCAGCAGCGGGGCGGAAAGCTTCCGGAAAGCGAGTATCAGGCAAACGCGCAAAAAGCGTCTGAGCTCATTGATTATTACACAATGGGACAAGCGGCCTCAGCGGAAACAATGGGGCCGCAGCTCTCGGCGTGCGAGTGTGATTTGGCGGATATCATACCGACGCTTCAAGGGGCGGCCTCCGGGATTCAGTCTGAAAACGTGGACGGATACAGCGTTTCCTTTTCCGGCCAGACAGAAGCCAACGCCGGCGTTTTGTCGGTTATGAAGCGTCACCTCTCCTTCCCTGTCAACCTGCTGGTGTTTTCCGGCTGGTCCTTCGTGTGAGGTGATACCATGATAACCAACGCGGATATCACCATCTATCATGAAACCTACAACAAGGAAACCCGGCTGAAGGAGTGGACTTCCAGGCAGTATCCCGGCGTTAACTGGTACGGCAAGCAGGCCGTTTCTGTAGGGGATACCGGACTGAATACGGCGGATTCCTATATCGTGCGGATTCCCACCGAGGAAACAATTGTTATATCAAACGGCGATCTTGTGGTAAAAGGGCTTGTGACAGACCAAATCACAGGCCCTTCCCAATTAACCGGAAAATATGAGTGCTTTGTGGTAACCGCGGTAAGGGACAACCGAAGGGGTACTCCCATGATGCGGCACTGGAGAATCGAGGGGAAATAACGATGGCTGGAGGCTTTAAAATCGAAACACCCAAAGGCGCGGTTTTCACCACAACCGGCAAAAACGGAAAAATCATAGCGAGGCTGGAATGGAATAAAAATTTCAGCGCTGAAAGAAGCGACCAGTTCAACCAAACCCAAAGGTTTGTAGACAGCGAGGTTTTACGCCTTTCCTCCCCCTATGTTCCTTTTCAGACTGGTATGCTGGATAAATCTGGCATACTGGGAACCGATGTTGGCTCCGGTGAAGTCAATTACATCGCCCCCTACGCCGCCGCTCAGTATTACAGGACTTCGGTCAGCCGTCCCTATGACTCACAGAGAGGCGCGAAGTGGTTCGAACGCATGAAGATCGACCACAAGGACGAAATCCTGCGGGGCGCAAAAAAGATTTCAGGAGGCAAATAGCATGGCTGACACTATTATTCAATCTCTGCGGGATTATTTCCTGACCTGTCCGTTGATGGGAGACAGCGCGATCAATGTAGATTATCTGCCGGAAGGCCCAGAGGTGGAATATTCCATCGATACCACCCCGGCCACGGAGATCGTAAAGCAGTATATTGGCGGAAGCAGCGTGCGGCAATACCTGTTTGTGATCCGGTCCGTCAATGATTATGGACCGGACGTTTTGCAGAACCTTGCCAACAGCGGATTTTATGAGAATCTGGCGGCATGGCTGGAAGTCCAGACCAGAACCGGCAATTTTCCGAGCCTGCCGGAAGGAAAAATCCCGCAAAAAATCGAAGCCCAAAGCACGGGCTATCTATTCACAACCGGGCCTGACACTGGAAAATATCAAATCCAGTGCAGGCTTCAATACTTTCAGGAGGTATAACTATGGCAAATGAAACCATTATGCGGTTCCAAATCGCGGACTATTTAGGCATTCCCGGGGACAGCGATACAACCTACGCGCTGATGGGTGCGGGCTTCAATACCCTGGACGAGAACCCCGCCGCCCAGCTGGACACCAAGGCGTATATCAACGACAAGGCCGCGTCCAGCATTGTGAAGGGCTATCAGCCCCAGTTCCCATTTGACACCGATCTGATCAAATCTGAGGAAGCGGTCATGGAGCTTTACAAGATCGGACGGGACGAGCTGACCGGCGCCGACGCGGAGCGCGATTATATCCGGGTTGAATTGTTCGAGCCGGTAGCTTCTAAGGAAAACACCTTTAAGGCCAGAAAATTCAGGGTAGCCGTAGAGGTGGCAAGCTGTGCCGGCGCTGGCGGCGAGACCATCAAGGTCACCGGCAACCTGAACAACGTGGGAACCTTTGTAGACGGTGAATTTAACACCACTACAAAAACCTTCACCGAAGCAGGCGCCGCTGAATCCGTGTGATAAGAAGGAGGACACAGCCGATGTTTACCGTAAACGGAAAAGAGCTGGACTATGATATTTTTGACGCTGATAAGGCGGATCTCATTCAAAGGGTAATGGAAGAAACCTTCCAAAAAATCGCTTCCATTGACGCAAATTCTCCGGAAAACACCTGGGCGGGTTTTGTAAGGGAAATTTGTGAAGCTGTGGCCGCTGCGTTTGACAGGCTTTGGGGTGCGGGAACCGCGGTCAAAATTTTTGACGGCGTGGTGAATCTAAAAGTCGCAATGAACGCATTTCAGGAGTTGGTGGACGGTATTAACGCGGAAAAGGCTGAGCTTGAAACTATGGCGAAAGCTGTCACGGCTAAGTATTCCGGAAACCGCGCCCAGCGCCGGGCAAAGAAATGAATATCCTGACAGACCCGGCTCCCAAAACGGTAACCATCGGCGGCGCGGAGGTCCCGATCAATTCGGATTTCCGCGCCTCTGTCCGTTTTGAAATGATGATGGAGGACTCCTCCCTTTCCGAGCTGGATAAAACAGTTAAGGCCCTGAGCCTTTATTATGACACGGGCGGTTCAAAAAACAGCTTTAAGCCGCCGATACCTATAGAAGAAGCCATTGACAAAATGCTGTGGTTCTACCGGGCTGGAAAGGAAGAAAACGGCGCTGTAAGCGCCGGGAAGGGGGCGCAGATTTATTCCTATTCCTATGACGACGAATACATTTTTGCGGCCTTTCTGGAGCAGTACGGCGTAGATTTGCAGGATATTCCTTATCTTCACTGGTGGAAATTCAAAGCCATGTTTCTGGGGCTGAAATCAGATTCCAGGATTGTGGAAATCATGGGTTACCGAAGCATTGACATCACGTCGAAAATGAGCAATGAGCAAAAGCAGTTTTACCGGAAAATGAAAAAGCAGTTTGCGATTCCTCTCTCCCAGCCTGAGCGGGAAAAGCTGAACGCTATTGAGCAGGCCCTTTTAAACGGCGGCGACGTGAGCAAAGTGCTCTAATCCTTTTTCTTGACAGGGTTGTGTAATGAATACACATCGTGCTATAATCTAGGAAAAAGGAGGAAGATGCAATGAAAAGGGTGCTTTGTGGGGCTTTGGCGGTTATCCTTGCCATCGGGTGTTTGACTGGGTGTCAAGAAGGAAATGATCTAAATTCTACGAATGAATCATCGCAGGCCGTATCATCTAAACCTAATCCGGCGGATATGGAAAGCGAAAATACAGAAGAATCTTCAATGGCTTACCAAAAAACGTGGAGCGAACTTGTCACCACTTATCTGCCAGATGCTATCGTTGATGAAGGTGAGTCTGCTGTCATGGTCAAGGCCAGTGTCGGAGATATGAAACCAGACGATTTTATTGATAAATGTAGTGTTATTTTTTTAGAACTTGGTGACGACAGTATCAAAGATGGATTCCTTCTGCAAATCGATGTAGATGGTAAAGGCAGTATCACAGGTCAAAAATTAACAGGCTGCAATATTATGAACTGCCAAACGAGCAACCTACTGACAGATCCCGAATTAAGCGCATGTTATAGCGAAACTTTTAAACTTATTGATAAAGAATGGAACGACGAAATGGACCAAAAAGAAACTGAACTAGAAGCGGAAATGGAAAAGCTTCAAAAGGAAATTGATTCCATTCTTAATAACTGAAACTGTCTTAAGCACGCTTTCGGGCGTGCTTTTCTTATGCCTAAAATCAGGTGGTGACCATATTGGAAAAGTAAAGTGCCCTTACTGTGGGTATGAAATGCCTTTGCGGTTAAGCCAGACGGCTGACTGTAAGGGTATTTTTATTAAATGCAAGGGAAAGAACTGCAAACAGATATTTGAAATAAAAGTAAAAAACGGAAGGCAGGTCAAGTAGTGCCATTATGAGCCGATGACCTCACAGGAAAGGGTGAGATTATGGCTTATGATGGCTCTTTAAAATTTGATACCAGGGTTGACAGCTCCGGTTTTAAGTCTGGAATTGAAAAGCTGGGGAGCATTGCGAAAACCGGGCTGAAAGTAACAGCCACCGCGATTGGAGCGGTAAGCGGTGCGTTTGGCGCCGCTGTTCTTTCCGGCGTTAAGTACAATTCCCAAATGGAACAATATATTACTTCCTTTGGTACGATGCTTGGCAGCGCGGAAGAAGCCACAAAGCTGGTTAACAATCTGAAGGAAATGGGGGCCAAAACCCCATTTGAAACCTCAGATTTGGCAAAAGCTTCTCAAACCCTTTTAGCTTTTGGAACCTCTGCGGAAGATCTGCTTCCCACCCTTCAAATGCTCGGGGACGTATCTCAGGGGAATAAAGAGCGGTTTGACAGCTTAACCCTGGCGTTTGCCCAGGTTGGAAGCGCCGGCAAGCTGTCCGGGCAGGATTTACTACAGTTTGTTAATGCGGGCTTCAATCCTTTAAATGAGATCAGCAAAATGACCGGCGAGAGCATGGCGGAGTTAAAAGAACGCATGTCCGCCGGCGGGGTATCAGCGGAGGAAGTTGCGGAAGCCTTCAAGCATGCTACCAGCGAGGGCGGCCAGTTTTACCAGGCAATGGAGGCACAGAGCCAAACCTTTAACGGGCAGATGTCCACGCTGAAGGACAACGCTATGTCCTTTATCGGGGAACTAACCCAGGGCGTTACCAACACCTTAAAGGATTCGGTTCTTCCCACGGTCAATGGCTGGCTGGAGGAGCTGCAAAGCGCCTTTACAAGCAACGGTGTGGAGGACGTTGTTACGGCTTTTGGCTCTATTCTGGCTGACGCCTGCACCAAGCTTGCGCAAGCGGCGCCGGGCGTTGTTGATCTGGCTGTAGGATTTATCCAGTCGTTTATAAAAGGGATTGGAGATAACGCGCCCCAGCTGATCCAAGCAGCAAAACAAATTGTCGGCGCTTTAGTGGACGGCCTGATAAAGCTCTTACCCAGCGAGATCCAAAAGCCGGTAAAAGAAACCGTAAATATTTTAAAGCGTTCCTTTGAAAGCGGCGGACTGCGGAACGCCATTAACACAGTATCTAATATTTTGAAGGATCTGGGGAAAGTGGTAACCAATCTCGCAAAAACGATACTTCCTCCCCTGGCGAAAGCCGTTGATTTTCTTGGCAAAAATATAAAAATCATCTTGCCACTTATTGCCGAAGCGGTGGTTGGAATTAAGGCGTTTAAAATCGTACAATCAGCTACGAAGTGGTTTGATGCTATGAAAACGGCAATCGCCGCCGCTGGGGCGGCTACCAGCGCTGAAGCGTTAGCCACCGCAGCTTCCACTGGTGCCATTACCTTAAAACAGATCGCCGTAGGCGTTCTGACCGGAGAAATCGGTCTTGTCACTGCCGCACAATGGCTTTGGAACGCCGCTATGAGCGCAAATCCTATCGGTGCCATTATTGCTCTGGTGACAGCTCTGGCTGGCGGTCTTGCTTTTCTATGCGTCTCATTAAGCAATAGTGCAGATGATACAGATATCTTGGCAGAATCAAATGAACGTGTAGCGGAATCTTTTGGCCACATTGCAGACGGCATTGAACAGTGGAACGAAAAGGTTGATAATGCCAAAAGCTCTATGGAAGGCTTTAATGATTCTATCCTGATGTCTCAGGAGGAACAGCAAAATCTAACCGATGAAATGGACGCTGTCCAAACTGAAATATCTGAAATAGCCCGTCTTGCTTCTGAAGAGAGACGAGAATTAACTGATAGTGAAGTTCAGCGTTTGGATGAGCTTTTCCAAAAAATGCGTGATTTATCTAAGCAGGAACTTGAATTTTATCAAGGACGGCAAGATGTGGTATTAGATCAAGCCAAAACGCTTGCCACGTCGTTTGATGGTACTGCCGAAGAATACGAAGATATGTCCGCTAGAATTATCAAAGCAGCTGGAGAAGAGACGCAAGCTGTTAAAGATAAGGCTTATGAACAGTATACTAATCAGGTTGCTCTCAATAATTCATTGCTCGGCCAGAAAGAAGAATACACCGAGGAATGGTTAGAACAGGCAAATGCAGCCGCCTTGGCTGATTATCAAATTGCCGTGGATAATGCTGAACAAAAATATGCTGATGTTTTAGGAATTGAGCAAGAGGGATATTTTAATCTATCGCAAGAGCTTCAAGATTATCTCACAGGATTGTCTGAGATGCGGACCGCTCAATTGGAAGAGGAAGACCGATATCAAAAAGCTCTAGAAGAATATAGGCACGGCCAATATAAGAACACTGATGAATCACTGGATGCGCTTAGTGCAGTCGAGCAAGAGCACAAAGAAAATTTAGCAAGAATCCAAGACGAGTATCTAGCAAATTTTAATGAAGACACCTTAGAGCAAGCCGGCGGCTGGCTGCAAAGGATTATAGATACTAAAGCCGCTGGCGAAGACCTCACGGAAGAACAAGAGGAACTTGCCAGAAATCTGATTCTTGCCTTAGACAGCCTGCCTGACGATATGAACGAAAAAGGCAAGGAAGCCCTAGACGCTTTAGGGATCGGCTTAGACGACCAAGGAAACGTAATTTTTACAAAGGGTGAACGGCTGGGTGAAATTGTTCTGGAAGGCGAGGAATCCGCAGACCCAGAAGGCGAAAACTCCTATTCTAATGGAAAGAACAGTGCTGACGGTTTTGTTGGCGGTGTGGAATCCGGGTTTCAGGCTGCTTTCACGGCTGGCTACAATATCGCCAAGCAGGCAATGGCTGGTCAGCAAACAGCACAGGACAGCCATTCCCCAGCCAAAGAAACCATTAAGCTGGGCAAAGATAACGCCGAAGGCTATGCGCTCGGTATTGAAAAGAACGCCAAGGAAGCAGCGGCAGCGGCGAAAGACATGGTCACCGACACAATAGGCGCAATTTCCGATCAATCAGGTAAGTATTCTTTCCTAGATAAATTTGGCCTTTCCAAACTGGACGTATCGGGAATGGTGCAGAAAATGAAAGCCGCTGTCGCTGCGGAATCCTACAGAATGTCCGCTTCCCTTTCCGCGTCCGGTAATTACGAAGTGGTACGGGATTCACGATATGGCAGCGAAACTGACTCCAGCGTTTCCGGCGGGAAATACGTGGCCGAGATTCATGTGGACCTGGAGGGCCGTGAGGTTGCCAGAGCCACCGCCCCGTTTATGGGAGAACAGCTTGCATGGGAAGGATAACATTGTACATTAACCGCATTCCCCTCAGTCAATTCGGCGGGAAGCTGAGGGCAAATTATACTGTTTCCGGCTCTGCCGTAACCGCCGATTATTACAAGCCTCGGGACGGAAACGCCTTTATTTCCTTAGGGAGCAGGATCGGGCTAAAAACTATCACGCTCCCTTTTGATTTATACGGCAGTTCCCCGCGGGAAACCAAAAGAAACCTTTCGGCTCTTGACGCTTTATGTCTCAGCGGCAAGGTAGAGCTTTACCTTCCCGACGGGTTTTATTACACCTCTATTCTCCAATCTATCGGCGTGCCCCAGCAGATTACGCCGTCTATTCTGTCCTGCTCTTATGTCTTTCTGGGGATTCAGCACGACAAAATGGTCAAAACTGTTTCAAACGGCAGCCTTCAGGCTCAGGGCACGCTACCAAAGATGGATTGTATCCTTTCCGCTTCTCCGTCTGCTGATGCTGAGAAATATGTGGTAGCTGGGATCACCTTTACCAATGTTCACCAAGGCGATCAGATTGTTATTGACGGTATCACAAAGCGGATCCTGATCAATGGAGGCCCGGCGGCCCAGCGGTGCGATATCATTGACTTTCCATATCTGGTCCCGGGCGATAATACCATTTCATGTATTGACCCGGTCACCGTCCAATACTATCCATCTTATGTGTAAGGAGCAGCCTATGCTTACTATTTCAAACAACGGGGAGCAAATCCCTTTGAACTTTGACGACTATTATATCCAAGAGATATACGGCGGCAAGGACGCTGCGGGATTCACTCTCCCTTTGGATCACCCCGACTATCAATATCTTTTTGAGGAAACCCCTCTGATCGACACAGAAACAAAACAAAGATATCTTATCAAGGCGATCGACGAGGGACAAACCACGGTAAACATTAAGGCCGAGCTTGACCTTGACGAGCTCTCAAGGGATATGTTCCTGAATTACACAAACGGCAGCGATACTGTGGTTAACACCATATCCAAGGCGCTGCCAGACGGCTGGGCCGTCCAGGATCACGCCTATTTTAATCAGCGCCGTACGATCGAACTGGAAGCTGCTACTCCATTAGACGTTATCGACGCCTGCCCGGATATCTACAATGTAGTGTTCCGTTTTGACAATAATGCCCGTGTGATTCATATCTACAATCCGGACAGCGAGGAAATTTCCGGGGTATTCCTCACTGACGAGCTGAATTTGAAAAGCGTTAACTTCAAGGGTAAGAGCAGCGGTTTCGCTACCAGGCTGTACGCGAAAGGAAAAGACAGCTTAACCTTTGCCGATATTAACGGCGGGAAGGATTATGTGGAGGATTTCTCCTACAGCGATAAAGTCATATCCGTTTACTGGAAAGACGAGCGGTACACAATAGCGGAAAACCTACTGGCTGACGCAAAAAAACGCTTGAAGAGTATGGCGGTTCCGCAGCAGTCTTATACCTGCGGCGTCATGGACCTGGCCAGGGCAAGAGAGAGTCAGGAAGGAAAAAACGACAATATTTATTCGTTTCTGGAATTCAAGCTTTACCAGAATGTAGTTCTTTTGGACCGCAGGCGGAATCGACGGATTACCCACACTGTTGCCGGAATCAAACGCTATCCCAAATATCCGGAAAAAAATGAAGTTACTTTGTCTACTGTGGCTCCCAGTATTCAAAATTCCGTGAAATCCATTCAGACCCAAATGGAAAAGCCTACCTCGACCTTTAATCAAATAAGACAGGCGGGACTGGAGACAGCTGGCGAAATGATAACCGGACAACTAGGCGGAAACTATATCGTTACGATGAATCCAGAAACCCAAAAGCCGAATGGCTGGGCAATTATGGATACAGATAATACAGAAACCGCTATGAATGTATGGCGAGCGACACTCGGTGGCATAGGACACTCCTCCAATGGATTTAACGGCACACCAAATATTGCATTTACAATGGACGGTAAAATCAACGCCAGCATGATCTTGACCGGGGAACTGTGGGCAAATCTGATTAAAACCGGAAAAATTCAATCACACACCGGGGCTGTATATTTCGATCTTGACGCAAATAATGGAAAAGGTGAGCTTGCTTCTTCCGTACTGAAAGGCGTTGACGATGGGGTAACAACAACCGCAAAAATCGGTTCCGGGAGCTGGGCTGGAGGAGAACCGTACCAGGGCTTTCGGATTTCTTATCCCGGTGGAAACTCCGGGTTGCTGCTTATAACAATCGATGGGATCAGCGAGGATTTTCCGCTGGCGAATAAGGACGAAATTGTTTCAAACGGAGATCTTATCATTCGATCAAATGGTATTTCTGAATATTCCGGTGGAGCCAGCGGTCTGTATCTTAACGGAAATTCCTCTACTGGAGAAGGAACCGTAATAGTAAAACGCGGGACAAAAGGCAAAACAAATAAAAATATTTTTTATGCCGATCCGGAACAGCTTCTTGTTCAATACGACGGCTACAATAATTATCTTCGTTTTAGCAATGCCGGATGCGTTTTATATGATAAAAATAAAATTGAGTTCGGTACAAATGGATATATGAGAGCGTCCATTGAATCCAACGGTGACGCTAAGTTCGGAAATATCTATTCCAATGGATCTCTTGTGACCTCCGACCGAAAAAAGAAAACCGGAGTAAAAAAGCTGTCCGGAACCTTCTTAGAGAAAGTGAGAGGTTCAGCGGTGTACCGTTATCGGCTGAAACAAGACATGATCCCAGAGGGGAACGCGAAAAATTTAAAAAGAAAATCAGTCGGCACAAAAAACGAATCAGTAGGCTTGATGTACGATGAAGCCCCGGAAGAAATTCGCCGGGAAACTGAAAGCGGAGATAAGGCTATTGATCTCTACGGAATGGTTTCTGTCCTTTGGAAAGCGGTTCAGGAATTGTCCGACAAGGTTGATAGTCTTCAACAAAAGCAGGAGGTGTAATTTTGGTCTACAAAGAAATAGAGATTGACAGCACATGGCAGCAGCCCCTTGGAGAAATCCGGGTAATTCAGGAGGAAGCGGACGGCAGAGAGTTAAGAATTTATCTCTATGATAATGGTTCTCCTCTTGATTTAACCGGGAAAACGGTATCCGTGTACATACAGAAGCCGGACAATACCATGATCTATAATTCCTGCGAGGTGGAAGGAAACCAGGCGACCGTAACCCTCACCCTTCAAATGATGGCGGTATCCGGCCTTACCAAGCTGTGCGAGCTCCAAATCGTGGACACAGACAACCACACCTTAAAGGTAACCCTTCCCCCTCTGCGAATTGTAAAAAGCAGTTCGGTGGGAGCAGTCGAGAGCACAGACGAATTTTCCAGGCTGGCGGAAGCTCTCAACGAAGCGAACAACGCCACAGGGATCGCCAGTGAAGCCGCGGATAAGGCCAATGAGGCAGCTCAGTCAGCGAACACGGCGGCTCAGGCGGCAAATACTGCGGCACAGTCTGCTAATACCGCAGCCGACGCCGCAACTTCAGCAGCGGAATCCGCAAATTCACAGGCACAGGCGGCCCAGACGCAGGCGGCCTATGCGAAAACTCAAGGCGACTACGCTAAAACCCAGGGGGAAAACGCAGAAGAAATCTATAACCAGTTAAAGGACATCGACGTGGCTTCTCTCCAAGCCGATCTGGACGCGTTGGAAGCAAGCAAAGGGCAGCCTAACGGCCTTGCAACCCTAAACAGCTCCGGCAAGCTGGCTCAAATGCCGTCTGCCTCTGATGTGGGGGCCTTACCAATTACCGGCGGAGAAATGCAGGGAGCATTAAAGCTGAAGGCCAATCAGTACGGCGGCAGCGGACCAGCGGACGAAAAATACGCATTAGACTGCCAAAATTCTAATATCGTTAATGTAAATCGTATCTTGACTGCCGACCCAGCGGGAAGCGCAAGCGAGGGGTGGGGCTTTCAAAGAGAAGATGATCCAGATGCCTATGATGTTATTTGGGCTTCAAACGGCACCCTGTATTTTACCCCGGGTTTTAAATATAACACGCCTCCTTATCCAGCCAATCAAAGGGTTTTAGCCACAACAGATAATATCGCTTTAACGAATTATCTGCGGCAGGAATACAATAAGCTGAAAGAATCCGAGGGCACCCCTACTCTGAACGATATCATAAATGGATTTGGCTTTTGTTACAACGATTCAAGTAATGGAGCGGGCCTCGACGGTACATATCTCACAGTTTCCGGTATGACTGATAACAAATACCGCTTGCAGCTTTTAGGCCAGTATAACGGGAGCAATTGGCTGGCCTATCGAACCAGGAACGGAGATGAGCAGAGCTGGAATCCCTGGCACAAGGTTTTGACCGACAACATCAACGCAGCAATCAGTGCCAGACATCAATATACCTCCTCAAGTTATCCTCAAATTTACGGAAACGGAATTTTACAGTTGGGCGGTGATTCCAGAAATGAATATGGCGTTGTTTTGCGAAGCAACGGCACAGACGAAGCAAATGCTTTTCGGCCTTCTGTTAACGCCGGCACAACAGGCCATTTGTATTTAGGGGTTGCCAACCAGAAATGGCGCGCTGTTTTCGCCCAGAACGGCACTATTCAAACCTCCGATCGAAACGCTAAGCACGATATCACAGATCTTGACCCAGAAAAAATAACGGCGTTTATTATGGGGCTGAAGCCAAGTTCCTATGTGTTTAACGACGCTGACAGCGGCAGAACCCACTGGGGCTTGATCTCGCAGGATATTGAGGAGCTGTTCCCTCAGCTTGGAATGACAAGCATGGATTTCGCCGGATTCATCAAATCCCCAAAAACGGAGGATTATTACGAGGACGTTCCCGAGACTGTCACAGACGAGGAAACCGGAGAGGAAAAAACTGTAACACGGAAAGAATTAAAAACCCGGACCGTCGAAGGAGAATATATCTACTCCCTTCGCTATGATGAATTTATTGCCCCTTTAATCTGCATGGTGCAGAAGCAGCAAAAGCAAATTGAGAATTTAGAGCGGCGTTTATCCGCTTTAGAAAACAAGGAGGAAGCAAAATGAAAATCATTGGCATTGATGTATCTACCTGGCAGGGGAAAATCGATTGGAACCAAGTAAAAAACAGCGATGTAAAATTCGCCATTCTCCGTTCCTCTTTCGGTTCTCCGGATCCTTCTCAGGTGGACAATCAGTTTGAAAACAATTACAAGGGAGCCAAAGCCGCCGGGATCCCAGTAGGCGCTTACCACTACGGCTATGCGGTTTCCGAGGCCGAGGCGCGCCAGGAGGCTAAGTTCTTCCTGGACACCATCAAGGGCAAGCAATTCGAATACCCCGTCTATTACGACGTAGAGGACAATGGAACGATGGGCACGCTTTCCCGGCAGGCTTTGACCAATGTAATTAAGGCTTTCTGCTCTGAGGTTGAAAAGGCCGGGTATTATGTGGGCGTTTATGCCTCCCTCAGCTGGCTTGACAGCAAATTCTATCCTGACCAGCTTCCCTATGATGTCTGGGCTGCCCAGTATTTTACTGAGTGCCAGTATTCCGGCCAATATGGCATGTGGCAGTACACCAGCTCCGGCAGCGTTCCCGGAATCCAGGGCGGCGTGGATATGAATGAGTGCTATCAGGATTA
>ENA-OQKO01000539-OQKO01000539.1-human-gut-metagenome-genome-assembly--contig:-NODE-539-length-34784-cov-5.043656_pt1 | contig 34784 bp, 27 predicted proteins | sample MGYA00242777_ERZ504796 | MGnify/ENA primary metagenome ERZ504796 (study PRJEB26092, sample SAMD00036404) | human gut metagenome | host: Homo sapiens | study: EMG produced TPA metagenomics assembly of... | reverse complement strand
GAACGATTGAAAGATCAGAAGATCACATGACATGTGAATTTAAAATAAAAGATAATGGAATTGGAATGTCAGAAGAATTTATAAAAAATGAATTGTTTACTCCATTTGTACAGGCAGATAATTCCCCACGTTCTGATTATAATGGGACAGGTCTGGGAATGCCTATTGTGAAACAACTTGTAGAAAAGATGGGCGGAACCATAACAGTTGAAAGCAAGCTTGGTGAAGGAAGCTGTTTTACTGTAATACTTCCATTTAAAATTGATACGAATGCACGGCCGGAAGAAAAAGAAGATTTCAATGCAGATATATCAGGTGTCCGGATATTATTGGTTGAAGATAATGAGCTGAATGCGGAAATAGCAGAATTTATACTGACGGAAAATGGGGCTAAAGTAGAAACAGTGAAAAATGGGTTAGAAGCTGTTCAGCACTTTGAAGCCTGCGAATCAGGAACATACGATGTTATTTTAATGGATGTCATGATGCCGGTGATGGATGGGCTTACTGCCACAAAAACAATAAGATCCCTGGAACGGCAGGATGCAAAAACAATCCCTATCATTGCTATGACTGCAAATGCATTTAGGGAAGATGCAGAAAAGTGTATGGAAGCAGGAATGAACGCACATCTTGCAAAGCCGCTGGATGCGGAAAAAATTAAGCAGACCATAAGCGAAGAGTTGAGAAAGCAAAATGCCTGTCATAAATGATTATGAGGCAACCGCAGCAATCAGGAGCCTTCTAGATGCATGGGAAAAGCAGACAGGAAACATAGAGAGAGGATTTTGTTATGACAGAAATTAATTTATTTCCGAAGCAACCGCAGTCTGTGACTGTTTTGGTTTTTATAACTGTGCTGATCGTTCTGCTTCTTATCCTGACTGTAATGGTACATATGAGGAACAGAAAACTGAAAAGTACGTTGGAAGAACAGATGGCGGAAAGACGGCTTTTGGATAAGATATGTGCAGATTTTACGGCTGTCTATTATGTTGAATTAAATACCGGTTCCTTTGAAATTCTCCATATAAACGATGGAACCAACGTAAAAAAAATGAATCTGAAACAGGGTGATAATTTCAATTCTTCTGCTGACCAATATGCGGTTCAATATCTGTATGAGAAAGAAAGACAGGAATTTAAGGACTGGATTTCGACAGGGCATCTAAAGGAACAGCTTTCCCGGAAGGAGCGCATTACATACCATTATAGAAGTAAACCGAATCCGAACCAGCATGAATTTTTTGAGGCACAGGCAGCCAAAATATACGAGGATGAGAAACATTTTTTCGCACTGGTGGGTTTTCGGCATATTGATGATATCATGGAAAAAGAAACTACGATCCAGAATCAATTAAAGCAGGCACTGGATGAAGCACGGCTGAGTAATGAAATAATCTCAGCAATTGCTAAGAGTTACTGTTCTATCTACAGGATTGATGTGCAGAAAGATTTTTTTGAAGAGATATCAAATGACAGTGAAATACACAAACTGACAGGAAACAGAGGCAGTGCATCGGAGAAACTGTATCAGCTTTGTGATACAATGGTTGCATCTGAATACCGTTCGCTGATCCGTCCATTTCTGGATGTCTCTACACTTTCAGCAAGATTGAAGACGGAAGAATATATTTCTACAGAATACAGAATGTGTGATGGCAGTTGGCACAGGATGCTTTTTACTGTAAAAAAACGGGATGAGTCTGGAAATGTAACCCATGTTTTATGTACAGTCCGTAGTATCAGCGATTCCAAGAGACGTGAAGAGGATCTTAACTTTGCTGCGGAAGCAGCAAAGCGGGAAGCCGAAATGAAAACAAGGTTTCTGGCAACGATGAGTCATGATATCCGTACACCACTGAACGGTATTATCGGTATGGTAAATATGGGAAATCAGTACGCAGATGATCCACAGATGCAGCAGAAGATCAGAGAAAAGGTAATGGAATCCCTGAAATATCTGGTGTCTCTGGTAAATGATGTGTTGGATATGAATAAACTACAGAGCGGGGATTTGAAGGACCAGCAGCTTTTATTTGATCTGACAGAGGTACTGCAGGAACTGAATCAGATTTATGATGAGCGGGCTGCCAAGAAAGGCATCCGGTATGAGATTGACTGGAAAAATGGTACATACAGTCACAGCACTCTGGTTGGAAACCCGGTATATCTTGGAAGGATTCTGTCGAATATTATGGACAATGCCATAAAATTCAGTCAGTCGGGTAGTGTGCTCACGTTGGTGGTTAAGGAAGAAACTCTGGATGATGACAGAGCAAATTTCACTTTCTACTGTAAAGACCAGGGTGTGGGTATGAGTGAAGATTTTATTGCACATGCTTTTGATATGTTCTCTCAGGAAAGCGAGACAAGCAGATCCAGGTATGAAGGCACCGGACTGGGGCTTGCAATTACGAAGCAACTCGTGGACAGAATGGATGGAAGTATTGAACTGAAGAGCAAAGCAGGTGTCGGGACAACAGTTATTGTAAAAATTCCGTTCAAAATTGGCACACAGGATAAAAACAGTAATTTATCAGATAAGCCAGTAAGCCTTGATGATTATTCGGTAGAAGGCATGCGGGCATTGGTTGTGGAAGACAATGAGTTGAACATGGAAATTTCCAGATGTATACTGGAAGACAGCGGTATGGAAGTTACATGTGCAGTAGACGGGCAGGAAGCAGTTGAAATCTTCGAGAAATCTGCACCGGATTATTTTGGGGTAATTTATATGGATATTATGATGCCGAGGATGAATGGTCTGGATGCGGCAAGGACAATCAGGGAAATGAAAAGAAGGGATGCCAGGAGGGTTCCGATCATTGCAATGTCCGCGAATTCTTTTGCAGAAGACATTATCAACAGCCGGCTGGCTGGAATGAATGTTCATCTTGCAAAGCCACTGGATGCGGAAAAAATGATCATTGCCTTGAAACAATGCATGGCAGATAATAGCGATGTAAAACTGCACGAAGATTTGTAGGAATAAAAAGACAGAGCATATAAAGTTGTTATATGGTCTGTTTTTTTATTCCTTAGAAGAAGCAGGCTGTGAAAATTCATATGTCTTTTTGGGACTGAAATAATTACTTAAATGAAAAACTAATTTCCAGCTGTGGACTATCCCTGTCTGACATCATTAGCAAAATCAATGCAAGGGGAACATAATTAGGATAAAAGCAGACCGGTGGAGAGCAAAATCTCTGCTGGTTTTATATATGAGATCAAATCAGAGCATGTGAGAAAAAGTCCAGCTAACATTTGAGTTCTGCTCTGTTGTCACCCCTTATTCGGGGATGTAAATCAGAGAAAAGGCGGGAAAAGAAACAATCTCTCCCAAACCTGCAAACATAAATTGAACAAAATCGCTGCGCGATGGCCTACCAAGGCTATGGCATAGCGATTTTCTTTTTTCTATAACAAAACAGTGGAAAGCAAGTCCTAAAAGTAGTATTGTTAAGTCACCACAACGAAACAATCAAACAGGATCGACCTTCCCACTGCCTATGAAAAGAATACCACCCTTCCGCTTGGTTGGCAAGCGGTTTTATGACCAAAATGCACCTCCATATAAAGCAGTGTTCCGGATAACTACTGATTTTATATGGAGGATTTTATTATGTATGAAAAATATTTAGAACAGCTTGAGGAAGCCGGAAAAATCCGTAACCTTAAAGAACGTTCCATCAACTGCTATAAAAACTATGTCTCTTATTTTCTGAAATATCAGAATAAGAATCCTGAAGAGACACAAAAAGCTCACTTTATGCCGGAATCTCCTCGGATGCAAAAAATATCTTTCAAAGCTCAGGGATAAGGAGATGCCAGAAATATTGAAACAGCTATACGGGATAAACATCTATGTATGTAAATCCTGCGGTGGACATCTTGGAAAACCACAACTGAGAATACCGCAAAGGTGTTAAAATCCAAATCTTTTATATGTTTTTTAAGCCTCAAAATCCTGAGGTTTAATTGTTATACCTATTTATCTGAAAATTCTTGATTTCTGTAGCGTCTGCACAGGAAATCCTGTATAATCATGGATAAGAACAAAAGATTAAAAGTCCATAGGTAGTAGCTACTCGGACGCTCACTTTGTTCAATTAGGTCAAATCGAAAATGGAGTAAACGAAGGGGCAGTTCACTGAAATGTCAAAACTGCTTTTTCGTTTACTCCATCATCGATTCTAACCTAAAGAATTTGTGGTAATATTATACCTTGCAGTCAAAGATATTGCCACTATCGTTTCTATTTCTCCAATTCGAACTCAAACCTTTGTACAACACAGTTATCCTTTACCTCAGAACAAATCTGATCTGCATTCTCATATAACATTGCCATTGTCTTTTTACACATCTTCGGAGAATCTGAAAGAATCCAGGAAATTCCATAAGATAATTCAATATACCCATAGGTATCATCATCTTTTTTCATGGTCACAATGTTCAATTCCAATAACTTAGCCAGTTCCATCGAAGCTCTCTGCAGTCTGATAAACAAAGCAATCTTCTCGGGATCAGGAACAATCTCTTTCATTTTTTCCTTCTCTTTAAAGCTTCTGATAATTTCTGCTAACTGAAAATCTCTCCGGTCATTTTCCAGCTGTAATTCTCCTTCAGAAAGATTCTCAGATTCTTCTGCTATCTGCTTATCCAGTTCTTCCATTTCCTGAGCTGCAACGTCATAATATTTACATTCTATCAGCATTTATCTTCTCCTTGTAGACAAAAAGGGAACAGTCAAACAAATACGTTCGAACTGTTCCCTCACTTCTTAAGTCCTCGGAGCATTGCCAATACAACAGCCTGCTCATCAGCACTCAGATCATTCCATATCTCCATCACTTCATTCTGTTTATCCGTCAGATGATTTTCTTTTTCATCCTGGAAAAACTGAGACAGTGTTACATCCAGTGCACTGCATATCTTTTCAAGCGTCTGTAATGATGGTGTACTCTCATTTGCAATAATCCTTCCAAGGGAAGACTGTGCAATTCCTGTCAGCTGTGCCAGTCTGTATTTACTCACATGACGTTTTTTGCATAAATCTTTTATATTCCCAGCAACATACTCTTCTATCTGCAAGTAAATACACCTCCGTTCATCATTACTGGTTTTATTTTACCTTCAATCGCAGCATTTTATTAGAGGTGTATTACGCAAGTATTTAGTTGTGTTTTAAAAAGTATTTATACAAAAAAAGAAAATTTACTAAAGCGAAGATATGTTCCGGTTCTTATGTATCGTGTTTTACTGATACCAATTATAATAACAAATTTATTCTACCATGTATGAGTTATTTTGTCTAATATAATAATCTTCCATTGCACAATTTGAAGATGAATCTTTTTCATTTCTTTATCCATAAAAGTAGCCTAATAATAATGTAATTATCAGTGCCCTCGTTTTATTGACTCGGTTATTGTCACTCTGCTATCGCATCGTGCCAAAACCTCGTGGGAGATTATAATTAGCCTTCTCTTATCAAGTTAAATATAACCAGCTCCACGGATAGAAATCTTTGAGAAATTTCACTGTAAAGTCTTGAGACAAATGCCTAGGTGACCAGGCTCTATCGCTTCGCGCGAGCCTGGTCTTTATGCATTTGCCTCAATCCTTCCCACTGAAATTTTCAAACATTTCTACCCATGTCGCATATTAACATATTATTGCTTTTAGCAAATCAATAGTCACAAATGCCAATGACATTTGTGACCTTCTCAACATCTCTTTCACGGAATATACGCCCTCTCCCAAACACACATGTCCGGGATACTGCCAGACATGTCTCCGTCCAACCGAAGTGTCTGATTCCCGCCTAGCCAGAAATTATAATATTTCTGGCTAACTGCCAGGCAGATGTATCAATCCTGGCAGTGCCCGATTCGTATATTCCTCTCCATATTATCATTTTAAGTATGTTGCCTATAATATTTTAAGGGATGACTGTCAACCCTGTTCGATCAGAGTCCGCCACATATATGTTTCTGAAGAATTTATTCTTAATATTCCATCGTCTCATTCTGGATTATTTCATCTTCGTTTTTCTCTGTATCCTCTTCTGTTTTTACTCTCAGATATGGATTCTCAATAATTTCAGCCTGCTGGCAGGGGTAATTAGAAAAAACATATACGGTACAATTCTCTCTTAAAAGTCTTGCTCTTCCCACAGCCTGTTCCAATTCTGACTCAATGAAGAAGAGCTGCATATTTCTCATTTTCTTATCAGCGTAGCTCATCATAGGGAAACTATATCCACCTCTTTCCACACGGTATCTGTGTAAGCTGCCACTTGTATCGTATCCAAGCATTGCTCCTACCATTTTATACAGAACTGGTGAATTATGTGGTGTACCTATTACAGCTATATCCATTCCACGATATACATTAAATCCCTCCGTCTTACCAAAATGAATTTCTGAGTCTGGTGCCAGCATTTTAAAGGTGATAATCGGAATATCCCCGATATACTTTTCCTTTATCTCTTCCAGAACATCTGTCCCTCCATTTTTATTGAAAAAAGCTCTGCTGAGAGTATGTGCCGTGTACTGGAGCACCTTTCCTTTATATTCAGCCTTGTATACTTCTCTGAAATTAATGGTTTTTCCAGAGAAGTAATCCTCATATAAAGCTCTGTCAGCAGTTGCTGATAATATAGTCATCTTACTACAGTCTCCGAAATCATACTTCTTAATAAACACAATTTCCTTCTTATTTTTGCACATGATAACATGGGTACTATCAAACAACTTCGGAACCGGTCCTGTAAACTCATTTCTTTGCTCATACAGCTTTTCCAAAACTGATTCTGACAGACTGGTGAAATTGACCTGAAGGGTTTCTTCATTATCCAGTTCTAAAATTCTCTCAAGCTGCTCTCTATTATCCGCATCTATAAATGGCAGTTCCAATAATTTCTCAATATCTGACAGCGGTAAACTACTTGTAAAATGAAATAATGTCATAAGCAGGTCTTCATCAATGATAATTTCATAGTCCTGCATTTTGTATAATTCTTTCATTAAAAAAAGCGCATGTGTCGTAACAATACACCGCGCTCCGCTGTAGCCTATTTTTCTTTTTTTCAGTATCTCGTTAAATATCTCTAACTGTCTTGGGGATAGTTCATCCATATGTTCCTTTTTATATTCCAGTATGGTCTTTTTTCCTCTCTTGGTGAACCCCTTGGAAAAGTCCTTGTTAAGTTTCTCCTCTAAATCCGGAAGACCTAATTGTGCAATCTTGGTATACATACTTTCTGTTATTTCACACTCAACACCTTTGGCTTCTATTCTTTCAGCCACCTCACGCTGCAGCTTGATTGTAGGCACTGCTATGATAAATTTCTTACCTATCCAGTTTTTTACAATCTCAGCGTACTGTTTCGTTTTTCCTAAAGCCGTCTGTGCTTTTATAATGTGGATATCTGCATTTCTGGCAGCTACCGCTTCCTCAAGCATTTTTTTAAGCACAGATACACATTTATCAATTTTGTAAAAAACCTCTGTATTTTCTAATTTTCTGATTTTCCTGCTTGCTTTGTCATAGAGGGATTTACCTTTACAGTTATTATAATATGGACAGGTTGTCTTTGAATTTTCACAGTACATAGGGCTGCCATTTAATATATTATGTTTTCTATTCTGGTTTAAAGTATGGTTCCATTTACCAGTACGTTTCTGCAAATTATCAAAAAATAATTTTTTTCCACCTTTTATATGTACCAGACTGGTCACAAGAAGGAACTCCTGATCATAATGTATGTCTTCTCCATTAACAAAGTCTTTTAACAGAGAACATAGTTTACATAATGATTCCTGGTCATATCCGGTCAGTGTTGGAATATCCTTTTTTATTTTCCGCTCTTTCTCAGAATCTCCAGCATACACTTTATCTTCGCTATATGGAATCATGATTATACCGTTATCATTAATTTTGTCTTCAATTCCTTCTAAATCAAATTTATTCTCATTGTAAATACATAGTTCTCCGTTCTTAACACATATCCCGCTCTTTTTTCCAAGTCTTTTTAGTTCCTTACTATTATTACGCCCCTTTGTCTCCCAATAATAAATTTCCAGATTCCTTGCAAGCTCCACAATATTAATTTTTGCATACGGCTTCTTCTCTATTATCCCTTTTCCTCCGAGAAAATACCTGCCTAAATTAAGGCATTCTGTACCCCCAGGTGAAAAAAATCCCCTTAGCAGAATATTAGAAGCTTTCGCAAGTGCAGGATTCTTTATCCAACGATCCATCAAAAAAACAGCTCCAAATCCCTTTTGGTTTGCACAGCTTCCAAGTGTTTTATATGTAAAAGCATAGGACAAGCTATATTTTTCACATTTTTCTTTAAACTCACGATATTTCAGATCACCATCAAATTCCAATACCAAAAGTGTCTGTCCTACAAAGTTTTCCTCATCTGTTCCACCATCTAATAAAGCCCTGCAAAAAGCCTGTCCATTATTTCCAACGCTCTCTATAATTTCTTTTATGGTTAAGTCTTTAATACTTTGCCTCTTCTTAAAACGATCAGCAATCAGTCCCATATGTAATGAAGCAAGTGTCATATCCTTATATTTGTTAGAATCTATATTTATGTACATTGTACTTCCTTTCCGATAAATTTCATGCTGATACATAGTTTATTCAAGCTAAACTGGTCACTCTGGGAGCATGGCATGACAGTTTGTAAGCAACTTGGGAATGCTCTATTTAAACCTATGAGATTTCTATAAATATACACTTTTGCTTACAATCTGCTCATATCAGCTCTCAGTAGCTCCAGTTATGGTTCATTTAAGTTTTGAAACTTGAAAAAACTTTATATGGCATTTGAAATTCATCTATAGCATTTTTACAGGACTGTTCTGCTTATATTTATTTCTTACAAAACTAACCTTGCTCACATATAAGTAAAACCAAATATCAGACAGGAGGTAATAATTATGTCAACTACATCTAATCCAGTACCTGTAGGGAAAGAAAATTCTATTTTAACTGTTTTAAGTGTCTCAGAAGTTGCTGAGTATCTTGGAGTGGGAAAGAACAGAGTTTATGAATTGCTTAATACCGGAAAACTTAAGGGATTCCGCATGGGATCTACCTGGAAGATTAGCCGAATGGCTTTGGAGAATTATATCTTGAATGCTTCGAAGCTTTAAATTCAGACAAAAAAGAAAACAGGGGGATGTGAAAGTTTATTTTGCAGCAGCCTGTTTACCAAACAGTGTGTTCTTGTACTTGGAAAGGGCTGTGAGAAGTACCATTCCAAAGATTCCGCAGGAAATAATCTCTCCGGCACCTACAGTAAGCATCATAAGTGGAATCGGAAGATTGACGGAATAGCCGTAACGAAGTACGAAGGGTACCAGAACAGCGTTGACTACGATTGGTGGAACTGGTGCCAGCCATTTGCTGCTGTTACGAAGTTTGTAAGTAAATACAGCTCCGATAAGGGTGGCAATACTTCCAAATGCAATATCCAGAGGAATGGCACCGCCAAGCAGGTTGGCGAGGATACAGCCGACAAAAAGTCCGGGAATGGCAGCTGGTGTGAAGAATGGAAGAATGGTCAAGGCTTCGGAAATTCGAACCTGGATTTCTCCATAGCTAAACGGTGCAAACACCAGTGTCAGTACAACATAGACGGCCGCAATCAGAGCTGCCTGTACCAGAAACAGAGTACCTTTGTTTTTCATATTCATTTGTCGCCTTTAGTTTTGTTTTTACGAGTGGAAGGTCACGAACACTCGATTCATTTAGCGCCGGGAATCGGCGGAAAAGCCTTGTAAGACCTTGTTTTTGTGGGCTTTTCAACGGAGGTGAGTATAGCATATTTGGGAGAGGAATGCAAGGGAAAATAGGGGGCGTACTCACAATTTACCCACAATGAAATTTAAAATGGTGAAAGGCACTCAATGCCGTTGGGTATTGGGTGTTTTTTTAACCATTTTTTCTAGCTGATGTATGAGTTTAAATGGTTGTTCTAATTGAAAAATGGTGTAATCGCGTATAGCCTGTTGCATTCGGATAAAATCATCTAAGTTAATATGAGCTCGTCTTCCTTCGGGATCCTCGATTTACCGCCTAATCTTTACCAGGGACAGGGCGGCTATTTCTTATGTGTGTATGTAAGGATAGATACAATTAAGCTGGCTGTTGTCAGAATAATCATAAGCATCTCATAATCGCTCATAAGCATCCCCTCCTGTCAAGATTCAGGATCAGGGAACCACAGCCGCTCTACTGGCTGCCTGGATAAATATATTATGTTTGATTTATATGTTGGGCCTCTTCAATTTTTTGCTGTATTAAGTGAACATTTAAATCATCCCAATAATTCGGGATAATATTTGCAGCAGAAAAAGTGAAAAGTGAAAAGCTGTAATAAAACAGTAATTCTATATTTTTTTATGGAGATTTCTGACAGCTATTTTTCTGCATCAGCCAGATTCTTTTTTAATTCGCTCATCTTATCACGTAGTTCAGCTGCCTGCTCGAAATTCAGGTCTGTGGCTGCCTGGCGCATCTGTTTTTCAAGCTGCTGGATCAGATTCTTCAATTCTTTGGTACTCATGGATTCCGGATCCTTCTTTAGCTTCATTTCTGTTTGTGCAACAGCCTTGGAAACAGCAATCAAGTCACGGACTGCTTTTTTAATAGTGGTAGGAGTGATCCCATGTTCTTCATTATACCGTTCCTGGATTTCCCTTCTTCGGTTGGTTTCTTCGATAGCATTTTTCATAGAATCTGTCATCACATCTGCATACATGATAACGTGCCCATCACTGTTTCGGGCTGCACGGCCGATGGTCTGGATCAGAGAGGTTTCGGAACGGAGAAAGCCTTGGCAATATAGGTGTCAGAAGAGGGAACGTAAGCCTCCGGCTGGTAGTAATCGTAATAGGAGACAAAGTATTCCACTGCATTCTCAGGGAAGAATTACTTAAATTCTCCATAGAGCTGTGCTGCCAGTGTTTTATTATGTGCCAGAATCAGTGTTGGCTTGTTCAGCTGCACAATAACATTCGCCATAGTAAACGTCTTATCAGACCCTGTCACTCCCAGAAGGGTCTCAAACTGGTTTCCCTCTTTAAAGCCTTTCACCAGCTTGGCAATAGCCTGCGGCTGGTCTCCAGTCGGTTTGTACTCCGAATGCAATTCAAAATGATCCATAGTTTTCTCCTGATGTTTTTGAAAAAATAACAGTATAGTTCCTTTTCACATCATTATATCATTCCCCATAAAAAAAGTACAGAACAAACCGAATGTTTGTTCTGTACTTTTTCCCTATACCACGTTACGTTCCATCATTACGCCCAGTAAATTCTGCATCCCGTTTCATGGCTCATATGAACCGGATGGCCAGGTGTATGCTCTGGCATATAAAATACATCATGGTATTCGTTTCTGGCCAGAAGCTTTCCATCCTGCTCTATCCACAGTGCAACATTATAGACGTTTCCACTGTGAATCGTTCCGTCAAAATCCCAGAGCTTTGTGAGAGAATCCTCTGCTATGACAATGCTTTTCACATCCTCAGCTACTACTTTGCCTGTTTCGTCAGTAATGCTGTAGCCTACCTGGCAGGTTCCAAGCGGATAACTGTAATCGTTTACTGCATAAATTGCATCCAGCTTGTCTTTAAATTTTAAAAATATTCCAATTGGCATATTGCTTTCCAGCACAGCCTGCAGACCCTTTTTCGGAAGCCCCCAGTAATCATAAATTCCGTAAAATGTTTGCGGACACATATCATTAAATAAGAACTGTACATAGCCTGCGTTTGGTTTATACTTCTGCATACGGTAATGTTCAATAAAATATTTCAGTAAATAATATTGATACTGTCCGATTGAATCCAAATTTTCCAGTATTGGCTGTAAACGGCGGTAAACGGGTGGCATTTTTTTCAGGTTATCGATACATGGCGGTGCATCAAAGCCGAACTCTGTATTCATTTTTTCTGTTGTTCCATAGATATCACTGTAATGCCCCTCTGCACCGTCCAGTGAACCGGTATAGTTATGACTGTCTCCGCTGTCTGGATCATTTACGCAGAAGGAACCTTTAATGACCGGACGACTTGGATCATGCTCGCATACTGCTGCAAACAGCTTTGGACCTGGGCTTACCTTCATTGCATCACAGTCAGCCCGATCCATATCCGGAGTTGGATTTAATGTAAGATTACCTGGTTCATTCATGCAGATCCAGCAAAACAGAGAAGGATGTTTTTTTAGCATATCGACAGTTTCCAGGTAAATATGGATAAAACGGTCTGCAAATGCTTCGTCCACCGGATGCATCCAGTTATATTCAGAATCATGCATAATTCCAAGGCCAAGTTCATCACATAGCTCATAGAAAACTGGAAGGTCTACGTGTACGTGTACACGAAGCATATTAAAGCCGCTGTTTTTTATTTGCAGCAAGTCTCTGCGATAACGTTCTTCGTTCATTGCAGAAACATATGCATCTGGAAAATAGGCTGTTCCTCTCATGTAGAAATCTTTTCCATTTAAAATAAATTTTGTCATTTCCGGTGTGCGATGCATCTCAATTTTCCGGAAACCAGTTGTCTCCTCGTAAGATTCCATTACTGAGCCATCTTTTGCACAGAGAGCAACTTTTACCCGGTAGACAAAAGGCGTTCCTTTATCCCATGTATTCCAGAGACGGACATGAGAGAGTATTCCATCCAGGCTGGCAACGGTCGGTTCAGGGTCATTGCATGACTGTGTGCCGACCAGATCCTCATTCTTTAAAAAGACTACTGCTCCGGTAAAGCAGTCTGTAATACTCCACTTCAAAGACGCAGTTTCCAGATTCTTTATCTTAACTTTCAAATGCAGACTGGCATTCTCCAGCGTATCATCCAGCTGATAAGAAAATTCCGGGTTTTCTGCAAAGCCAGCTCCCTTTTGTATTTTCAGGCTGACGCTTCCATAAATGCCGACCGGATTTACATCTCTTTGAATGAACGTGTCAGAATGCTCATAAGTACCTTTTACCATATTTCGGTAGATTAAAAAGGTACGCCGTTCCTGTCGGTTTGCTGCAACCTCGTCATCCCATGGTGACCAGACTTTTACGATCAGTTGGTTCTTTCCGTTTCTCTGTACTGCCTCGTCTAGTGAAAAAGAAAATGGAGCTGAATATCCTTCATGACTACCAAGGTATACACCATTCAGCCAAACTTTGCAGTAATAATCCACATTTGTAAAACAAAGTTCTATATGTTCTTCTGCTCCAAGTGCCAGTTCAAACTCTTTTTTATACCACCATGGGGCATCATTAAAATATCGCAGTTCTCTTCCCCAGTACGGATGCTCCGAAAAAAGGAGCTGTAGGTGCTTTAATTCTGGCAGTGGCTCCCATTCTGAAATTTGTGGCCCCTGCAGTGTCATAAAATCCTCACGTTCTGGCAGGCCAAGCTGCTCACACGTATCATGTACATCCTGTAAAATATTCCAGTTCTTTGATAAATCCAGTTTCATATATCCTCCTGTATTCAGCTCTTGACAGCACCTGCTGCCATGCCCTCCATTACCTGTTTATTTAAAAAGAAATATACTATAATTGTCGGAAGAATTGCAATTACGATTGCTGAAAAGGTAGCACCCCAGTCTCTGCGTCCCATTTCACCAACAAAAGCGTTTAGTCCGATTGGAAGAGTTTTCATCTCGTCTTTTGTCATAAACGTATTTGCATAAGTAAACTCATTCCAGATTGACACAAAGTTATAGATAACCACTGTGACAGTGGAATTTTTTGCCATTGGAAATACTATCTGCCTGAAAATCCTAAAATTACCTGCTCCGTCAATTGCTCCCGCCTCCAGCAGTTCATTCGGTATGTATTTCATGAATCCAACATACAGGAAAATACACATTGGCAGACTGAAGCCTATCTGTGGCAGAATAACGGCAGCATAGGTATTACGCAATCCCAACGTATTATAAGTCTGGAACATTGGGATCAGACATGAAAATGTGGGAATCATCATGCCAAGTAAAAAAAAGGTTAATACCTTTTCGCTCTGTTTGAAGCGAATTTTGCTGATCGCATAGGCCGCCGGTGCACTTAGTACTACGATACCAAACAGTGTACATATAGCTACAACCACACTGTTAAGAAAATAGCGCACGAGACTGGACTGCGTAAACGCTTTGATATAATTTCCAAGATAAAAGCTACCAGGAAGCGCATATGGCGCAGAACCGGCAATTTCCTCTGGTGTTTTTAAGCTCGCTATAAGAACCCAAAATACCGGGTAACTTTGCAGCACTACAAAAAAGATAATGAAGATTAGAAATATTATTTTTGTTTTCTTACCTGCCTGTAACGTTTCCATCTAATCCCCCCCATCAATCACTGAATTTTTTCTGAATCAGTTTAACGATTCCTACGGCTATTAATGATTCAATCAAAATAAATACCGCAAGCGTACTTCCATAGCCGAAGTTTGACATACTGAATGCCGTTTTATACATATAGGTTGCCACAAGTTCTGTTGCATTACCAGGACCACCTCCGGTCAGGATGTAAGATACATCAAATCCCTTCAGACAGCCGTTTACAAGAATGACCAGAACCACAAAAAACATATTTTTAATTGCCGGAAGTTTGACAAAGAAATATGCCTGTATCCAGTTGCATCCATCAATATACGCAGCCTCTATGGTGTCTTTGGAAACATTCATCAGTGCGGCATAAAAAATAACCATATATAATCCACAGAATTTGTATCCATCAATCAGAGTCACCCATGTTAGTGCATATTTAAAATCAGATAAAAAAGCTATTGGTTTGAGATGCATCAGCTTCATCAGTGCCGGTATTACACCGAGTGGCTGAACTGACAGCAGTTTTTCAAAGATCTTGCAGACCGCCATAGATGAAATAATACAGGGAATGAAGTACAATACCCGGAATAGATTGGACCCCTTTTTAATTCCGGAAAGAAGGGTAGCCATTAAAAGTCCCATAAACATCTGAAAGACTGTGCCGAGCAACAGGAAAAACATATTATTCAAAAAAGCAGTTCGCAAATTTTTATCTGACAGCATTCGGCTGTAATTTTTCAAGCCTGCAAATGTTTTTTCTCCGATTCCATTCCAGTCCATAAAGCTGTAGCCAATAGTTTGAAGCATTGGGAAAAGAACAATCGACACATAAACCACAAGTGCGGGCAATAAAAAAAGCCATGGTTCTATTTTTCTTTTTGGCTTCATATTTGTCTTCCTTTCTGATATCCAGGGCTTTTGATTTTCAAAAGCCCCGAATGCTGTTTCTCTGTCTTATTTCTGATTTTTTACATATTCATCCATATTTGCAGCCCACTCTTCAGGAGTTTCCTGACCAAGTGCAAGGATGACGGTCTCTTTTTCCAGCGGCTCTACAAGTGCAGAATCAATAACTACATCCCAGCATTTTGCATACTCCTTCACATTGGACACATCCTCAATGATCTGCTGATATACCTTTGGAAGACTCTGCATTGTTTCTTCATCTGGCATTACGGATGGAAGCTGATTGTAAGAAAGACTTGCATCTGCATAATGTTCAAGAAGGTATTTCATCCACGCTTTCATCTCGTCATCCACAGCATCGGTGCGAATCGCAGTTCCAATACCGGAGTTTGCAAAGAAGTCGGTTGCTGTTGTCACATCTGCATCTGAATATGTTGGCATAGTGAAGTATCCAATATTATCTTTAATGTTTTCGTCCTCACCAATCATATCTGCCTGATCAAGTGCCCATGTACCATTATACATAATTGCTGCCTGTCCGGAAGCAAAGAGATCAATCATTGTATCGTAATCTGCACTGCTCCAGCCTTCCTGGAAGTACTGTGCAATATCCTGAATAAACTGTGCTCCTTTCAGTCCTGCTTCTTCACCAAAAGATCCTTCTCCGGATACTGCATTTTCAATATATTCATTTCCTGTCAGTCGGAATGGAACCTGTGCAAAGTAGCGGAGGATTGGCCAGTCACCACCCATTGCAATCGGAATAATTTCCTGATCCTGTAACAGCTTGCAATCTGCAAGTAACTCATCAAATGTTTTTGGAGTTTCCGTAATTCCAGCCTGCTCAAACAGATCTTTGTTGTAGAAGAAATATTCGGTGTTGCACTGCAGCGTCATCAGATTCAGACTGCCATCTGAAAGTCTTGCGTATTCCTTCGAGATTGGGAAAATCTGGTCATACATTCCAAGCTCTTTGTACAAATCTTCAAAGGAATAGGCTTTTCCGTCTGCAACAATATCTGCGAACCAGGTATCCGGATCGGAGTCAAACCACTCAGGCAATTCATCGCTTGCTGCCAGAATTTTCAGTTTCTGCAGATATGCAGTACGATCTGAAATATTCTCAATTTCAAAATTAAAGTCCAGATCAGGATTCTCTTCCTGGTACTGCTTGGCAATATCCTGTATTGCCAAAATTGCTGATTCAGATGCACTTCTGGATGACAGCCAGTTAATATTCAGTTCACGTTCTGCTGCATTTACTGTTACTCCAAATATAGAAGATGCCATGGCAGCTGTTAATGCTGCGATAAGTATTCTTTTTTTCATTACGATTTCTCCCTTTTAATTTAATTTTTTGTTCCTGAATATACTTCAAACCGGTTTAATTTTTTTCTGGAACTCTTTGTTGTCTTAATTATAATAAAATACGAATCTCTCCGGAATGGAGAAAATTCGTATTATTGGTAAAATCTTAAGTTGTCTTTAGATAGTTGCTGCTCACATTCTGATACTGTTTCGGTGATACACCGAAATATTTTTTGAAGCACTTACTGAAGTAACTGACATCGAAAAATCCGACTCTTTGAGCTACTTCTGTCACATTGTAATTCGTTCTTTGGAAAAGCCTGCCGGCCATTTCCATTCGTGTCTGTAAAATATATGCTCCAATCGTTGTATCTGTCTGTTTCTTAAAAAGAAAGCACATATACTGAAGATTGACATCCAGTGCATCCGCAATCTGCTCAAGGCACAATTCATCATCCTGATAATGTGTCTTGATGTATTCCTTTGTTCTTCTCACAATGGCAGAATTGCTGCTATTCTTTGAAAGATGTACCTGCTGTAAAATCTGTTCTCCATAGCGAATGAGTTCCGTCTGAATTTCTGAGACAGAACTGATTTCTATATAATCACTGGAAAAAAGCTTGCTGTTTTTTTCAACCGTTTCTGTCACTCCGTATTCCATAGCGAAATCCAGCAACGCAGACGACACCTGGTTGATCTGCAGCAAAAACTGTTCCCGAGATGGCTGGAGCAATGCAAGAGAGTCTGCAAATGTCCGCAGCATTTCTTTTACTAGGCTCCTCTGATTTTGTCGCATAGCAGCAACCAGCCGTTGGATAAAATCATCATTTTGCAGCAGATAGCCGTTTTCCTGCTGCTCTTCAGTGGCATCCTCTACGTAAAAAACGCCGGAATGTTCATAAAAACACCGTTTTCGTTCCAACGCAAACGCTTCAATATAGGAGTCATAAAGCTGATTGGCTTCTGTATAAAATCCTCCAATTACAGCAGTGGTTCCAAGATCGCCCTCCGGGTCACATACCTCAATCGTTTTTTTCAGCAGCGACCGAATCCACTCTGCATCATAAGGTGATTCACATATTCCTACAAGAAGGCAGAGCGATTTCTGGAAATTAATGTAACTGATGCAGCAGTTTTTTTCTCCAAGTAGTTCACAAAACACATTTTCTACCGTAAAGTAGTAAAGCTCATAATCTGTTTTTTTCCAGTTGCCCGGTAAATGATTAACCCGGTAAAGTATGGCGACATGGCGCTTGGCATCCAGTCGATAGCCCACCTCAGAAGCAAGCTTCTGCATTCCCTCCTGATCCTTATCTTTTCTTACAAACTGTGATGCTGCAAAATGTCTCATATAATTTTGATAGTTTCGCTTTTTTTTATCCAGCACCTCCAGATTTTGATCCTTTTTCACTTCCTGATCGATTCGTTCACTGGTTTGCCTGAGACTCTTATGCAGACTCTCGACTGTCACAGGCTTCAGCAGAAAATCCTGTACTCCCATCTGAATGGCTTTCTGCGCATACTCAAACTTGTCATAACCGGAAATGATAATAAAGCGGGTCTGAAGTGCTTGTTTCTGTATATATGAAATTACATCAAAGCCTGTCATCTGTGGCATACTGATGTCGATCAAAATAATTTCCGGATGATACTGTTCAATCAGCTCGATACCAAGCTTTCCGTTTCCGGCGTCACCTACCACAGTAAATTCATCCTTAAAGCTCCTGACATATTTTATTAACGCCTGTCTGAAAAAATACTCATCATCAATAATAACGATTTTCTTCATATTGCTTTCTCCCCGCTGTTTCTTGGTCTCTTTCCAGTATAGACGATGCTGTTTCGTCTAAATGTTCCAGCTTCGGAACCCGTAATATCACGATTGTCCCTTTTCCTGGTTCACTTTCCAGTCGGATGCCGTATTCGGTTCCATATAAAAGCCGTACACGCCTGTTGATGCTGAATAATCCGAAAGAACCCTTTTCCTCTCCACGGGCTTCATCAAGATCCTTATTCAGCTGACGGAGTTTTTCCGGCTCAATTCCGTTTCCATCATCCTTTACGGTAATTACAATAGTATCCGCTGCATTTTTTATGCTCAGTGAGACAAAACACATATGGCCATCTGATGCTGTTCCGTGAACAATTGCATTCTCCAGAATTGGTTGCAGAGTCAATTTTGGAATTACGTACTGTTCCGTTCCCTTTTCACATGCGATTTCATAATCAAAATACTCCATGTGGCGTAATTTTTCAATGTATAAATACTGTTTTACCATATCGATTTCTGTAGCAATGGTTATAATATCGGATCCCCTGCTTAACGAATGGCGATAGAATCTGCCAAGTGTAGAAATTGCTTCGCCTGCCTCATCATAAATACCAAGATCTATCATAGATTTAATCATTTCAAGTGTATTGTATAGAAAATGAGGCTTAATCTGCTCCTGTATCAACCGAAACTGATAGTCATTTTTTTCACGTTCTTCTTCATAAATGGTTTGTAAAAGCTGTTGTGTCTGTTCGGCAAGTGTGTTATACCCACGGTATAAAATCTGGATTTCTTCGGAAGTTCCAGGCACTTCTACCGGTGCATAAGCTTCTTTTACTACATTCTTCATGACCGCACTCAAATTCAGAATTGGCCCAGATATAGCTCTGGCATTCCACCAGGATAAAAGTGCAAAAAACAGAACCGCCAGTAAATTACAGATAAAAAAGATCCTTGCAAACAAATGCTGTTCTTTCATTAGCTCATCCATTGGAATCACATGAATGAGCTTCCAGTCTGGCAGTGACATTTGTGTTGAGCAATAGACAACATTTTCCTTGGTTAAATAGCCCTGTGTTTCCAGATTCTCCACATCCCTCTTGGAAAAGGGAAAGGCTTCCCGTATGGTTTTTCCTATGTAATCCAGGTCCGATGCAAGTAAAATAGTATTTTTTTGATCCGTTATGTAAAAAGTAACCTCGCTGTTATTTGGCCTGTAGTTTACAAATGGCGAGGCTATAGTTGAGGCTTCGATGAAAAACATAAGGTATCCATAAGTTTCTCTGGTATTTAAGTCAACAATCGGCTTTGATATCAAAAAAATATATTTCCCGTTTTCTTTTAATGTCTCTCTTGCAGGTAGATAAAAATAAGGACCTGTTATCATCGCCTGTCTTGCATTTTGATGCTGTTTCATTATCTGCTCTTTATCAAACGAATCCATTTTCGACAGATTATATCCGCCAGCCTGAAAAAAACTTCCGTCTTTTGCCATAATATCCCACATTGCAATATTAGGGCTCAGGGCAATAATGGCATTAATAATGGTATTTATTTTTTTGCGGACAGCATATTGTTCCGCTTCAGATTCCGGCAGTGTTGGATACGTTTGGGCAATACGGATAATCTCATCATTGATTGATGCTGATATGCTGAAATTGATGACGTGCTGCAGTGTACTTTCCAGATTATCTGTGATAGAAGCAAGCTCTCGCCTGGTACTGCTTACCGCAAGCTGCGAAAAATATTTTTGTGAAGAAAACTGAAACACCCCCATAATGAGCAACATAATTCCTAAAAAACATCCAACAAAAGAGAAAAAAATCCGGTTTCTCAATTTTGCAAACCATTTTTGTACTTTTGTCATAATTTCCTCCATTTTCATGATCTGTACTGCTTTTCTTAATTTTTATTATAACCAGTTTATATCTGTTTCTCAATCAATAATTTCCCACAAACTAGGGTGTGTTTGGAAAATGCTTTCTGCAAGATGTGCGTCACAGCTTGTGGAACCTTTGTCCCGCAAAGTGAGGAATGCAGATTCCAGAAAGGAGCAGATGTTTCATGGATGAAGTGTTAGATGAGCGCAAAAGAAAAATGTGAAGATAAAAAAGATAAATGCGAAGAGTGTGAAGAAACAGATGGTATTCAATATAGCGATAATGATATAAATAATTTTATAAATAAAGCAAAGAAGATTATGCTGGAAAGATATTGTGAATTAGAAAATGGGTCATTAAGAAAGGATGATGAGGAAAGAGATAACATACGTCGTTATATATTACAAAAATATCCAACGGTTGTAGAGAAATATAAAAAGGATCATTTGAAAACTAAGTTTAGTAAGGATGTTGAGCTGGAGAATCAAAGCAACGAAATGAAAACAGAGGAAGAAGTTAGATGTGATAATCCAAAAGTGTTATCAGAGGCAATATCTATAAACAGAAATGCACAAAAGATTTTGGAAGCTGAAAACGAATTCAGAGCTGCTTGCAATGTGGAAAAAGAACATCCAGAAGAATATATTCAGCATTTATTGAGAGCAGCTAAGTTGGGACATCGGTATGCTACATATTGTTTGGGCGTTGCGTATATCGAAGGAAATAGTGTGAAGCGTAATTCCAAAAAAGCTGTCGAATATTTTTTTAGAGCAGGAAAAATGGGTTCTGATGATGCTGTTTACCAATTAAAATTATGCTACACTGAGGGGGATGGTGTTGAAAAAAGTGATATGAAGGCAGCTTGGCTGTTAAATATTCTCAGAAAAATTAATTATCAGCCAAAGGATGTTGTTGATATCAGTTTGAACCCAGAGGTGAAACTATCTAAAAAATATGGAAAAAAATTTAAAGAGTTTGTGCCAGAAACAGAAGATGATTATAAAATTCGGGAACTTATTCTTGCATGGAAAGATAAAATAGAATAGAAATTGTTTGATTAAGCCTTTAGTTCTACGGTGGTGGAACTAAAGGTTTTTTGTTTTATATGACATATAAACTGCTAAAACTAGTGGTTTTAGCAGTCGAATTGTAGACAAACTCATATTTTAGATTCTATGAAATTAGAAGTTTGCCAGAAATGGGGAGAGTTGGATAAAAAAGGTTTTACAGATTTAACCGAATCAAGCAAGTCCTCTGCTTCAATTGCGCAAAACAATAAGCAGTGGGTTGGGACTTGCTTGTATCAGGAGTGGCTTGCGCCACTCCTGATAACTGCGAAGCAGCATTCGGTTATGAGCAAGTAGCGAAGCGGATTGCGAATATCCGCTTTACTCTATAAAGCCTTGTCAGTTGGCATGAGAGCGAAAAACAAATGGGGCAAAAAGCTTTCTTAAAAAAGGGCTTTGCCGATACCATAATTGCTAAAGCCAGTGGTTTTAGCAGTTTTATCTAAAATTGTTGGTATTAGGGAGGGGAGAAGGTATTATGTACTTGTGAAGCGGAAACGAATTTATTTGGATAGCATGCGTTTTACAGCTAGGAAATATATTCGTATTTAACCGATCATGCAGGATGTGAATGACTTATCATAGAAATTATTGGCAGAGCGATGGTTTTCTATATATAGGTAAATTCAGTTCTGCTGAAAATAACGAGCGCTCAGATTATTTTCAGAAATAGAAGTTTTGCACCTTGAAAATTTTTTGAAAGGAGAATACAAAATGGAAGAAAATAATTCTTTAATACAGACCGAAACTAACTGGGAGGATGCCTACGGTGACCAGCACAAACTGTACAAAAAAACGAAGAAAAAGTTAAAAAAGAACCGCCGCAAGATCAAGCAGCTAAAGAAGGCAAAAAAGGATGCCTGTGGTTTCGAGAAGCGTCAGGTAAATAAGAAGCTTCTAAAACACCAAAAGCAGGAAAAAGTGCTTCGGGATGAAGTTAAGGCGTTAAAAAAGGTTCTGCATACTACGAAGAACGAGTTGTCAAAACAACAGATGGAGAACCAGCAACTGAAAACGCAATCATTGTATGAGAACCAGATCATTGAACTGAAGGCGCAAATGAAAAGCCGTGATCAGATTACAATGATGTTGTTACAAGAAGCTCTGCCAGGACTAGTAGATAAGTATTGGAAACATGGTGGTTCTTCCCATGGCAGAAAATCCAAGTCAATAGTTGATGATGTTCCGTTCAAAATTACTGATTTGGATGAGTAAAAAATACATATGGTGGCTGGGAAATCCCAGCCGCCAGGACAAGGCGGTGTTAAGATGGACAAATTCAAGGAACAGGATGGCTTTCTTTATTATAAGAATGAACTGGTGGCAACTTTTATTCCTGGGATAAGCTTTGTAGAAGTACTCCATAATCGGGTAACTGACAGCTACACATACAAATATCATGTTTCTGTAAAAACTGTAGACTGCGAGATGGGGCAGGAGAGGGTATTTGATTCTTTGCAAAACATTTCTTTTCATAAGCATTGGAAGGAATGTGCAGGAAGCGATAATCTATCTAAGCGTCAGAAAAAGCTACTGAATGAATACCTGTACTTGCTGGGAAGCCGGGCATCTAAAAAGGAGCAGGAATGTTTTAACAGAATCATCTGTCAGGAAACTTCTGTGATGCAGGAAAACGCTTGGCTCGAATTGACTGATTATTTGGTAAACTTACTGACCATAAAGGAAAATGAAACGGAAGTACTTTTTCTGTGCAAGATGGCTGCACTTATGAAGCCATTATTTGAAAAAGCAAACCATCCGATGAATTTTTTTATATTTCTGTATGGTCATTCGGGAGTCGGTAAGACAGTGCTGGCAAAACTGTTCTTTGTTCAAGATTCTGGACAGGATAAGAATTTCAAAATGGACAGCCAATTGGATGTGGAAAAAGCGCTTCAATATTATCAAGGTGACACAGTGCTTATTGATGATTATCATCCAGAAGCTTCCGATTACAGAAAAAAGAAACAAAATTCAGTAATGGATTTGCTTGCGCGCCAAACGGATTGTAATGGAAAAGCACTTGCTGTTTCAACTGCTGAGATTCGCGAAGGATGTTTTTCGCTCCAAGACCGTGAGATTCAAATTGAAATCAGTGATACAGAAGTAGACTGGGAAAAATTTGCATATGTCCAGCAGAATATTATTCAGTTTAAGAAGCTTTTATATATCGTATGTCATGGAATATATGCAAACCAAGGACAAATAATGACGCTGATCGCCAATAATACCAGGCATAAAGCAGGAACTTTCCGTATTACATACTATATAGAAACCATGAAATTAGTGGTGGATATTTTAGAATTCGTGCTTAAGAGAACGCCACTTGGAAACATGTTGGAAAAGAAAATGAGGAACACCACCATGATACAACGTTGGTATCGGTTGCTGGATGAAATAGAAAACCGACAGAATCGGTATATGATATGCCTCAAGGAAAATGAGAATGGAATAGATTTTATAACGCTATTTTTCAGAATGGTCAATGATAAACGTGTTTTTCGGAGAGTCCCAGGAAAACTTATGAAAGAGCATTCCGATGATAATAGGCAAGATATTTATTCGTTTGGAGACATTATTTATGTTGCGGAGCTAACACTTCTTGCAGGCATCCAAAGATATTGGGGTAATGAACCTGGGAAAATAAAAGAGGCGAGAACCTACCAAAAGAAGATAATTGAAGCTTTAAAGACAGAAGCGATATTATTGGTAGATAATTCAAAGGCTAATACCAAGAAAAAGAATGGAAAACGTTTCTATGAAATTGATTATAAACGTTTGAAATACTTCTGCCAGCTTCAAAATGCAAAGTAAATAAAACAAGCGATATATTATCTGGATGAATTGAATAAAACAACTCACAATGTGAACGAAAGGAGTAATGTAAGATGAGAAAAATAAAAATTAAAACACCAGAAATGGAACCACTGGCAATTAGCCAGGAACAGGCAAAGGCACGCTATAATATGGGAACTTATATGATTGACAAGGTTGCTGGTGATGCGAAAGCGATAGTCCGTATAGGGCGTAGAAAAGTATATCTGGTAGGTAAGCTTGATGACTATATCAATAAGCTGGCAGAATAACATAGGTGCGCTCACTCAGCTGTTATGGCTGGGTGGGCAGAAAAGGAGTAGATAGAATGGCAAAAGATGCAAGAGGACGAGAGCTTCCAAAGGGAATCAGACAGCGGGATAATGGAACCTTTGAGGGCCGTGTTGCTGTGGATGGAAAGAGAGTTAGTGTTTATGGTAATACAGTGACAGAGGTGAAAAAGAAAATCGCTGAGACCAAGTATAAGATGGAACATGGCATTTATGTAGATCAATGCAATATTTCATTTGATGAGTGGTTCAATACCTGGTTGGAAGAGTACAAGAAAAACAGTGTAAAAAGTGGTACTGTTTTTTCATATAAAAATTATTACAAGTATTACATAAAGGATGAGTTGGGAATGCGGAAGCTCCGGGATCTGCGGGGCGAACACATACAGCACCTTTATAACAAATTGAAACAAGATGGAATTGCGACTTCGACTATTAAAATTGTTTCCGCTGTACTCAGTGGCTGTATGAAGCAGGCTTTAAAAAATGGGTTAATAGAAAGAAACCCAGTACCGTTGGCAATTTTACCGAAAGCAGGTGTAAAAAAGCAAAGTAGGGTACTGACCCAGGAAGAACAGACGCTGTTTCTTAAGTATGCAAAAGCAAAGGATAGCTATTTATATAATTTCTTTGCGCTGGCATTGCGGACAGGAATGCGTAATGGAGAACTGCGTGGATTAAAGTATTCTGATATCGACAAAAAGAAAATGGTGATTCATGTGGTTAGAACTTTGAAGTATGAAGAAGGAAGGGGATTATACGAGGATACACCGAAAACTGCCAGTTCTACGAGAGATATTCCGCTGACGGAAGATATGCTTCAGATTATTGAAAACCAAAAAAAATTCTGGGGGATATCCAAAATTATCAATAAAAATGAATATGTATTTCACCAAGGAGATAAAAGACCTATTAGCAGAGACTGTGTACAGAGTGAGATTGATCGGGTGATTGCATTGATAAGAGAAGATGGAATTAATTTCGAACGCTTTACCTGTCATGGATTCAGACATACGTTTGCCACCAGAGCTATAGAATCTGGTATGCAGCCACAGACGTTGAAAACAATTCTGGGGCATTCTACACTGAGTATGACGATGGATTTATATTCTCATGTATTACCGAGCACCAAAGCTGAAGAGATGGAAGCTATTTCGGGTGCATTCAAGATTTCATGAATGGGGTACGCACCCCATTTCTACCCCATTTCGCTTTAAATCTGACAAATACAGACAGAAAGGAATACCGCAGAAAACGCTGATTTTCTGCGGTATTCGTATGGTTTTGTGGAAGATAAATTCTTATTTTTTTAAGTTTTGTTTTACGAGTGGAAGGTCACGAACACTCGATTCATTTTCGCGCTGCAATGAGTCAAGCGGCCATGCTTGCATGGACATTTGACGAATGCCGCGGAGGCATATACCGGAAGGTATATGGCCTACGCCGGGAATCGGCGGAAAAGCCGCTTAAGACCTTATTTTTCTGGGCTTTTCAACGGGCATCAGTATAACATATAGAATTCCGGTTTTCAAGAGGTTATTCCCAAAATGTTCGGAGCATACCCACATTTTCCCATATTTGCAGTGCCGTTTATACAACTTTTCCTGTAATACAGCAAAAGTTTTTAGGGTTGTTATTCCTTCTGAATCATAGTAATCTATAGATATCTTATGAAGAGAACCGCATTTGTCGGTTTGCAGGTCAGGAGGAAAAATATGCCAGATATCAGAATACAAAAATACAAAAATCCCGTTATTTCTGGTTACAATCCAGATCCGTCGATTTGCAGAGTCGGGGATGATTTTTATCTTGTAAATTCAACTTTTGAATTCTATCCCGGAGTGCCGGTTTACCACAGTAAGAATCTTGTGAACTGGGAACTGATCAATTACTGTCTGAGAGATAAAGAGCAGCTTTATCTGGACGGTGTTCGGCCGTCAGGCGGAATTTATGCGCCGATGCTCTGTTACCATAACGGTGAGTTTTTTATGACCACTACCAATGTGTCACATAAGGGACATTTGATTGTACATACCAGCGATATTTATGGGAAATGGTCAAAGCCGGTATGGATTGATCAGGGAGGGATTGATCCTACTTTGCTGTTTGATGGTGAAGATGTTTACTTCGCCTCTACTTCCAGAGATAAAGATGACAGGGATGGAATTTTTATGTGTAAAATCAATCCATACACAGGAGAAAAGCTGTCCGAAAGTGTATGTATCAGTCATGGATGCGGCGGAATCTGTCCGGAGGGACCTCATATTTACAAGCTGAATGGAAAATATTATTTGCTTCTTGCAGAGGGTGGCACAGAATATGGACATATGGTTACCATGCAAAGAGCAGATTCTCCATTTGGACCGTATGAGGCGTGTCCCCATAATCCGATTCTCAGTCACCGGGATAATCCGGATGGCTCTATTTCCTGCACTGGACATGCTGATCTGGAAGTAGATCAGAATGGAAACTGGTGGCTGGTTTGTCTGGGAATCCGGCCTTCTTGCACTCCGCAGCGAGGTCTGAAACTTCATCATCTTGGAAGAGAGACCTTTTTAAGCCCTGTAATCTGGGATAAAGAGGGTTGGCCGGTTGTTGGAAACGATGGCAGAATCGCTTTGGAAATGAAGGGACCACTTCCAGGCGACCAGGTGCAGCCGATATGCCGGGATTTTACAGATGATTTTTCGGAAGAGAAATTCAGCCTGCATTATAACTGGGTTCGAACTCCACATATGGAAAATTATGTGCGTGATACCGCTGCCAGACGGCTTATTTTGAAAGGAACAAGCGTAACTTTAAATGACACGGATACTCCGACATGGGTCGGAATCAGGCAGAAGGAATTTGATGTTGAGGCAGATGTTGTGGTGAGTCTGAAAGGAAATTTTTCAGATGCCTGTCCGGTTTCCCAAGACAGCAACGTCAAAGGTCTAAATAAAAGAGTGGGACTGGGTACATTCTACAATCAATTTTATCATTATGAAATTTACTTAACCAGAGAGGACGGACAGTACAAGGTTTGTCTTTCCAGGCATATTCATGATATGTTTGCAAGAACAGCTGAGAAGGTAGTATCCTCTGGGGAAAATATTCATTTTCGTATTATCGGTAATCCTCTGGAATATGATTTCTGGTACAGCGAAGATGGAAAATACTATGAGAAGCTGGGCTGCGGTTCTACTGCAGGGCTGGCTACAGAAGGAACTATGTACATGAGCTTTACCGGAACTTATATCGGAATGTTCTCAGAAAATGCGGAAGGGCATTTTAGAAATTTTTCAGTGAAGATAAATAAAAATTAATTGCTGAATAATCAAGGTTAACGGAACCCCTTGCCGGGCGGGATCGCACTGCGGCGCAAATATAAATGTGGCCGGAGGCGATCCGCTGCAGGCAGAGAATCCTGTAAATTGTGACGTACATCTTACAGAAATCCTTTTCAAACAAAGACTGTGGGAAAAAGTCTGTAAATAAGATTCTTCTATGATATGCAAGGGTGATGAGCCTGAAAATTAGGCTTTTCACTCTTCAAACACGCTTTAATCAGATCGTGAAGCGCTCTCTTGGAGCTGATAAATAGTGCCAAATCTGACTGGAAAAATGCATGGGGAAATCGAAAGATTACTTTTCCGCATCTGCAAGATTTTTCTTCAATTCTATCATTTTATCACGCAGCTCTGCTGCCTGCTCGAAATTCAAGTCTGCAGCAGCCTGGCGCATCTGTTTTTCCAACTGGGAGATCAGGTTCTTCAGCTCTTTTTTGCTCATGGATTCCGGATCCTTCTTCAGCTTCACTTCAGTTTCAGCAACTGCCTTGGAAACTGCAATCAGATCACGGACTGCCTTCTTAATAGTAGTAGGAGTAATTCCATGCTCCTTATTATAGGCTTTCTGGATTTCCCTGCGACGGTTGGTTTCCTCAATGGCATTTCTCATGGAATCCGTCATCACGTCTGCATACATGACAACGTGTCCTTCGCTGTTTCGGGCAGCACGGCCAATGGTCTGGATCAGGGAAGTCTCAGAACGAAGGAAGCCCTCCTTGTCTGCATCCAGAATAGCAACCAGAGTGATCTCAGGAATATCAAGTCCTTCTCGCAGAAGGTTAATGCCTACAAGCACATCAAATACATCCAGACGCATGTCGCGGATGATTTCTGCACGTTCCAGAGTATCAATATCCGAATGAAGATAACGGACACGGATTCCCACATCTTTCATATACTGGGTAAGATCCTCGGCCATTCGTTTGGTGAGAGTTGTGATCAGCACTTTGTTTTTCCTGGAGGTTTCTTTCGTTATTTCAGAAATCAGGTCGTCTATCTGTCCCTCTACAGGGCGCACCTCCACTTTCGGATCCAGAAGACCGGTAGGACGGATGATCTGCTCGGCGCGGAGAAGCTCATGGTCGTATTCATAATCTCCCGGGGTAGCAGATACAAACAAAACCTGGTCAAGTTTATTCTCAAATTCTTCAAAACTCAGAGGGCGGTTATCCTTAGCAGAGGGCAGACGGAAACCATAGTCTACCAATGTCTGTTTACGGTTCTGGTCGCCAGCATACATAGCGCCAACCTGTGGGACTGTCTTGTGCGACTCATCAATAATAAGAAGAAAATCATCCCCGAAATAATCCAGCAGAGTATAAGGTGGCTGCCCTGGCTCCAGTCCGGAAAGATGACGGGAATAGTTCTCAATACCGGAGCAGAAGCCGGTTTCTTTCATCATTTCAATATCAAAGTTGGTACGCTCGGAGATACGCTGGGCTTCCAGAAGCTTGTCTTCGCTTTTAAAGTAGTCTACCCGTTCTTTTAATTCCTCTTCAATGGCAATGGCTGCTTTCTGAATCTGCTCCGCTGGTACTACATAATGGGAAGCTGGGAAAATACCGATGTGCGCAAGCTGACATTTGATTTCTCCGGTGAGCACATCAATCTCAGAGATACGGTCAATCTCATCTCCGAAAAACTCCACTCTGACAGCGGTATCTGAGCTGTTAGCCGGAAAAATCTCCAGAGTGTCGCCACGGACGCGGAAGGTACTTCGGTGGAAGTCCATTTCATTTCGGGTGTACTGAATGTCGATCAGCTCCCGGATAACCTCATCACGATCCTTAGTCATGCCAGGACGCAGGGAAATCATCATGTCCTGAAATTCCTGAGGAGAACCCAATCCATAGATACAGGACACAGAAGAGATGATAATAACATCTTTTCGTTCTGACATGGCGGCAGTGGCAGAAAGACGGAGCTTGTCAATTTCATCATTGATCGCAGAGTCCTTGGCAATATAAGTGTCAGAAGAAGGCACATATGCTTCTGGCTGGTAATAATCGTAATAGGAGACAAAGTATTCCACTGCGTTCTCCGGGAAGAATTCCTTAAACTCACCGTATAACTGTGCTGCCAGAGTTTTATTATGGGCCAGGATCAGAGTAGGCTTATTCAGCGCCTGAATAACGTTTGCCATAGTAAAAGTTTTACCAGAGCCGGTGACACCAAGCAGCGTCTCAAACTGATTTCCCTCTTTAAATCCCTTTACCAGTTTCTCAATAGCCTGTGGCTGATCGCCGGTTGGTTTATACTCGGAATGTAATTCAAAATGATCCATATGAGTCCTTTCTTTTATAAAATCAAACACGCTTTAACTGTTTTCAGTATAGCATCCTTTTTTATAAAAGTACAGCAGAATCGAATATTTGTTCTGCCCTCTGAAATGTCAGAAGCATTCCAAAACTTTAATTGACAGACATACCTATAGTGCGTTATCTTAAAAAAGAAAAGCGTTATTGTTCACGACCTGACCAGTAACACGCTTCGCGATGCGCAGAAATCATGCAGAATTATTAGGAGTGCCGGAAATGGAAGAAAAACAAAAGAATAAAAGATATGTGCTGAGGAAGCTTTTTTTTGCCTCGTTATATCTTAGTACGTTTACTTTTGGCGGCGGATATGTGATCGTTACTTTATTGAAAGAGAAATTTGTGGATCAATATCACTGGATCGATGAGGAAGAAATGCTGGATCTGGTGGCAATCGCACAGTCATCTCCAGGAGCAATTGCAGTAAACGGAGCAATTGTGGTGGGATACAAGCTTGGGGGAATACCGGGAATGCTGCTGTCGGTTCTGGGGGCTATTATTCCGCCAATGGTGATCCTGTCCCTGATTTCCTTGTTTTATGATGCATTCTGCTCTAATTATTATATAGCAGCTCTTTTGAAAGGCATGACTGCCGGCGTAGGTGCTGTGATCATTTCTGTGGTATACGACATGGGGAAAAACGTGGCGAAATCAAATGACTGGGTAAATGTGGTTATTATGGTCATCAGTTTTTGTGTAAGCTATTTTCTGAAGGTAAACATTATTTATATAATACTTATTGTGGCTGTATTTGGATTTGCGCGTACACTTGTGAAGGAGGGCAGCAAAAAATGATTTATCTTCAGCTCTTTTTCAGCTTCCTTCAGATCGGTGCATTAAGCTTTGGAGGTGGATATGCAGCAATGCCTCTTATACAGGAACAGGTAGTGACTATGCATGGCTGGATTTCCATGGAAACTTTTTCGAATCTTGTGACCATTGCAGAGATGACTCCTGGTCCTATTGCAGTAAACTCCGCAACCTTTGTAGGAACCAGGATTGCTGGTCCTGGTGGCGCAGTGGTGGCTACTCTTGGCTGTATTTTACCCTCCTGTATAATTGTAACCCTGCTGGCATATATTTACACGAAATACCGGAAAATGTCCCTTCTCCAGGGAACTCTTACATCCCTTCGCCCGGCGGTTGTGGCCATGATCGCCAAGGCAGGAGTCACCATTTTAGTATCATCCTTTTTTATAAATGGTGCACTGGAACTGTTTCGGGAAAACATATGCATTCGAATGGTGGTGTTCTTTACTGCCGCACTGGTGCTTTTAAGAAAATTTAAAATGAATCCCATTCTGGTGATGGTTTTGTGCGGTGTGGCAAATATGGTGTTTTGCGCGGCTGCCGGAAGCTGACTGGAAAAGATATGCCAGCTGACTTTCGTATATGGTGCTGCCGCAGGTAGGCTGCACCTGTGTTTAGAAGAAAAAATAAGGGGGATAACAGATTGAACATATGTGTATATGGCGCTTCAAGTGCACTGCTTAAAAACATTTATTATGAAAAAACAGAAGAGCTTGGAAGAGCAATGGGAAAAAGAGGTCACGGTCTGGTGTTTGGCGGCGGGGCTACCGGAATGATGGGAGCAGCAGCCAGAGGCGTGGCAGCAGAAAATGGTTACATACTTGGAATTGCTCCCCGATTTTTTGACCAGCCTGGAGTTCTGTATGAGAAATGCACGGAATTTATTTTCACAGAGAATATGAGAGAGCGCAAAAAACTTCTGGAAGAAAAATCAGATGCTACGATCGTAGCACCTGGCGGAATTGGTACCTACGAGGAATTTTTTGAGATTTTTACCTTGAAAAGCCTGAAACGTATTGACCGCCCAATTGTACTGTATAACATTGACGGATATTATGACAAGATGAAAGCATTGCTGGAGTACACAGCAGAAGAGAAATTCATGGATTTTTCCGTGCTGGATCTGGTAGTCTTTCTGGATGAGCCGACAGCAGTTCTTGACTATCTGGAAAATTATAAAAAATAGAGGCTGCTATTCAGCAGGGGCTGTTTTGCGAAACATATAACTGTGAAGGTGCTGAACAGTTACAAAACGGACATGTCGCCTATGGGCGGTATTCCTATATAGGAAAGAAGATGCCAGGGAAAATTTTCTCAAGGCATCTTTTTCATTTATGCGGCAGCAAACATAAGACTGCGTTGGCAGATACCTGATAGTATCCTTGCTGTCCAAAAAAAGTATTGCAGTAAGGAGAATTTAGCCAGAATGGTAAAGTATAGGGTAAAAACTATCAAAAAAGATGAAAAAAATTTGTAAAAAATATTGACAAAAGGAATACTGAGGTGTATCTTAAGAACATAGATGTTAGCACTCCTAAATAATGAGTGCTAACAAAAGGAATTCGAAGAAGCCAGACGGAAATCAGAATCAGGTTTGACCGTCTGCTTTTCAGGAAGGAGCAGATATTTCATGGATGAAGTATTAGATGAGCGCAAACGGAAAATACTGAAAGCAATCATCAAAACTTATATGGAAACAGGTGAGCCTGTAGGCTCCAGAACTATTTCCAAGTATCCGGATCTGAATGTCAGCTCTGCTACTATCCGAAATGAGATGTCCGACCTGACGGATATGGGCTACATCGTACAGCCCCACACCTCAGCCGGAAGAATTCCATCAGATAAAGGCTATCGCCTTTATGTAGATGAGCTTACCAGGGAGAAGGAAGCCGAGATCGCAGAAATCCGTGATCTGATGATTGAGAAATCAGATAAGATGGATAAGGTGCTCAGGCAGGTGGCGAAGGTTCTTGCCACGGATACCAATTATGCGGCTATGGTTGCGGTTCCCCAGTATAAGGGAAGCACCCTGAAGTTCATTCAGCTTTCACGAGTCAATGAGCGGCAGCTGATTGCCGTAGTTGTATGTGAGGGTAATGTCATTCGGAACCAGATCATTAATATTGATGAGGAGATGGATGATCAGACGATCCTGAAGTTGAATCTTCTTCTTAACACGAACCTGAACGGCGTACCCATCCAGGATATTAATCTGGGCATGATCGCCAGATTGAAAGAACAGGCGGGTAGCCACAGCGGTGTGGTTGCAGATGTGCTGGACGCAGTTGCAGCTACAATTCACGTGGACGAAGAAGATATGAAAGTATATACGTCGGGAGCGACCAACATATTTAAGTATCCAGAGCTTGCAGATACATCCAGAGCCAGTGAGCTGATTTCTACTTTCGAGGATAAGCAGGAACTTGCGGATATGGTCCGTGAGGAAATGGGAGACTCGGAGAACACAGGAGTTCAGATATACATCGGGGATGAAGTTCCGGTACGTACCATGAAAGACTGCAGTGTGGTCACAGCTACTTATGAGCTGGGAGATGGAATGCGTGGAACTATTGGAATCATCGGTCCCAAGCGAATGGATTACGAGAATGTAGTGGACAGCTTAAAGAAATTAAAAGTCCAGCTTGACGAAATGGTAAATAAGAAAACCTAGAAAGGCGGTTGAAAGCGTGTCAGAAGAAATGAATAAAGAAGCCGAAGTACAGGAAGACGCAGTTGACATTCCGGTAACAGACGGAAGCGAAGAAGAGGCAGCAGATACAGCACAGACAGCAGAAGAGGAGACTTCCGAGGAACCTGCACAGACAGAAGAAACTGAGCAGTCAGATCAGGAAGCCGAATCTCAGAAGGAACCGGAAACCAAGACAAAAACTTCTTTCTTCGGCAAGAAGAAAAAAGAAAAAGATAAATTTGAACAGCAGGTCGAGGAGCTTACAGACAGACTGAAGCGCAGCATGGCTGAATTCGATAACTTCCGTAAGAGAACGGAGAAAGAGAAATCCAGCATGTACATCATCGGCGCTAGGGACATCGTTGAAAAAATGCTTCCGATCGTGGATAACTTCGAAAGAGGTCTTGCACAGGCACCGGAGGATGATCCATTTGCAGAAGGCATGAAGATGATCTACAGGCAGATGATGACAGCTTTTGATGAGATGGGTGTGAAGCCAATCGAAGCTGTAGGCAAGGAATTTGATCCGAATCTGCATAATGCAGTGATGCATGTGGAGGACGAATCCGTTGGCGAGAACATCGTCGTAGAGGAATTCCAGAAGGGATATACTTACAAGGATTTCGTTGTAAGACACAGTATGGTAAAAGTTGCTAATTGACAGAGAGCAGCTTGGAGAATCAAACTTCATCGACATTTTCTAAAAACAAAGTATAAATGTTACTGTTCGTGTAATGGACAGCAACCATGAATTTTTAAACAGGAGGAAAATTATCATGGGAAAAATCATTGGTATTGACTTAGGTACAACAAACAGCTGTGTAGCTGTTATGGAAGGTGGACAGCCAACCGTTATCGCAAATACAGAAGGATCCAGAACAACACCATCTGTTGTAGCATTCACAAAGACAGGTGAGCGTCTGGTAGGTGAGCCTGCAAAACGTCAGGCAGTAACAAACGCAGAGAGAACAATCTCTTCCATTAAAAGAGAGATGGGTACTGATTATCGTGTAACAATCGACGACAAGAAATATTCTCCACAGGAAATTTCCGCTATGATTCTTCAGAAACTGAAAAAAGATGCAGAAGGATACCTTGGTGAGAAAGTTACAGAGGCAGTTATCACAGTTCCTGCATATTTCAATGATGCTCAGCGTCAGGCAACAAAAGATGCCGGTAAAATCGCAGGTCTTGATGTAAAACGTATCATCAACGAGCCAACAGCAGCAGCTCTTGCATATG